>Ga0265296_1000613_pt1 | contig 50680 bp, 52 predicted proteins | sample MunlanPumphouse1_FD_189073 | JGI IMG/M metagenome (GOLD analysis project Ga0265296, IMG submission 189073) | Groundwater microbial communities from a municipal landfill in Southern Ontario, Canada - Pumphouse #1 | ecosystem: Environmental > Aquatic > Deep subsurface > Groundwater | place... | reverse complement strand
GTGATAGTAGTTGCATATCTCGTTCTGGCATACAACATTGATTTCTCCTCGTGGTCGAACCATATTTATTCCAAATATGGTATATGGTTTTAATCATTTATTAAGTATCGTATTCTAGGACACTACCGAATCTTTTCCAAAGTAATATCCTCATATATTTTATCTGCTTCTCTTTTTACTTCTTCTATTGAATTTAGTTGAAAATTCAAGTATTTATACGGAAAATGTATATCTTTGTGAGATTCTTCTACAATTTTATCAAAAAATTCATTAAGCTTATCACTCATATTTTCTCATTATGATCTTGGTACTCTTTAAACAATAGTTAGTGAATTTCTAAATTCAAGATATTTCTCACTACAGTTCTCTTATTTGACACAAGGCATCACCATTGCAAAAATAACATCAATATCTTTATTTTATTATGTAACCATTTTATTTCGATGAGTAAATCAAAAAGAAAAAATAAGCTTCGTTGTGAAGGACAAAATATTGACTTTTATACTGATAAAAATGAAAAAGGAGGTCTATATATTGGATTTGATGCAGCGAAAGGAAAACATATCACGATTATTCATGAAAATGATGGAATTTCGGTTCATTTGACAAATCCAAATGAATCTGACCCTAAGGATAAACACCAGCGAATGCTGAAAATCTCACCTGAAGAAGCCCGGCAAAAACTCTCATTTGAAGGACTCAAGATTGTTAATGTTGAACCCTCGTGGGAATTATGGTCTCCAAAAGAAAATATTGTTAGTATAACTTATGAATTAACAAATCAAGGGAAACTGCCTAAAACCTTCATTGATGCAGGAAAGAACCATTTTGATTCATTAGTGTCACTCGCCATTAAGAATGGGGTGCTGGATGTTTTATTTGAGCGAATTACCTATCAACAATTATTAAACGGAGAATATGTTTTAGCATATAAAGTTGATGTAAATGGAATAGCTACAAGTATTTTGGCGATTTCAACTACCTTGGCGGTCGAGATACCGTTATTTTCAAAAGAAACGGAAGACTTACTTAATAAAATTTTATGCATGAAAACTTTAATGCCAGAATAGCCACTGATTGGTGCTATACAAACATGAAATTGAAAATAATAGAAGGAGCGAAGCCGTCTCGTGAACTTACCGATGAAGATAAGCCCCATTATGACAAGAACTTTGTATATATCCCAATATGGTTTGTTTCCGATCTTGCTGAAAAACATCATGTCAGCAAAAAAAGTGCATTTTGGCAGATTCTAAACCATGAAATATTACATATAAAATTGGGGCATCGTTTATATGAGGGGCCATATCCTCGATGTGGGAGGGATTTTCAAATGTGGGCAAATTCTTATAGAAGAACACAATTGGCGGCAATGCCAAAACCCATAGATGAAGAAGTTATAATCTTAAACAATGATATGAAACAAATAATAGAGGATGTAATAAAAGAGTTTCATGATAGATTTAAAAAAAGTAAATCCCTACAGCAGCAAAAAAATTAATTCACAATTTGTGATAATTTAGGTGAAATGGAGGTGGTAAAGTATAAAGCAACTACACTTCCCTTAGAAGGCGAAAACCAAAGCCCCAGTTGCGGGCAACTTGGTCGACGCCGCTGCGATCATCAGACCGGCAGAACCCGGCACTGCCTGACGAACCGCCCCCCCGAACAACCCGTTCGAAGCCATTTACTTCCCATGCACTTCCATCTGTTGGGGCACCAACGTAGTTACCATACCATTTATCCTGCACCCATTCCCAGACATTCCCGTGCATGTCATACAAACCCCATGGATTAGGTTTTTTCTGACCAACTTCATGAGTCTTATCTCCTGAGTTTGCAGAATACCAGGCATAATCGCCAAGTACCGACTCATCATCGCCGAATGAATACCTTGTCTTAGTGCCTGCACGAGCTGCATATTCCCATTTAGCCTCTGTTGGAAGTCGGTATTTATCCGTACCTTCTTTTTGATTGAGCTTATTTATGAAGTCCTGAACATCATTCCATGAAACCTGTTCAACAGGCAGATCATCACCTTTATAAAATGAAGGATTGTTTCCCATGACATCACGCCATTGTTTCTGTGAAACCTCATACTTGCCCATGTAGAATGCATTTGAGATTTTTACTTGATGGAGTGGCCCTTCATTTTCGTTCCTCCCAACTTCATTCGATGGCGATCCCATATTAAACTCGCCAGCTGAGATCAAGATGAATTCCACGCCGATGGAATTAGTTAAGCTCGGTTGATCTGGAGCTGGTGTAATTACTGGTATTGAAATCGTTTGAGTGACTTTGGGCGTCGCTAAAGACGTTGATTTCAAGGTTTCGGAGGAATTAGTCGAAGCTGGTGCATCCATTAGAAGGCGAAAGCCAAGGCGGGGGGGCCGGTCAGTAACTGGATTAAAAGAACCGCGGCTCGCTGAACGAGAGTCTCTAGCGTTGTCAGACCAGTCGCCGCTCCGAACACCCCGGTTAGAGACATCTTCACTTAACCATGAAGTTCCATCTGTTGGGGCGTCATTGTAGTTCTCATGCCAATTATCCTGCACGAATTCAAAGACATTGCCGTGCATATCGTACAAACCCCATGGATTTGGCAGTTTTTGACCAACTTCATGAGTCTTGCCTTCTGAGTTTTCATTATACCATGCATAGTCACCAATTTTTGTTCCTAATATTGAATCATCATTGCCAAAGGAGTACCTGGTTGTAGTGCCAGCACGAGCTGCATATTCCCATTCTGCCTCTGAGGGAAGTCGATATTTATTCGACCCTTCCTTTTCGTTGAGCTTTTTGATAAATTCCTGAACATCATTCCATGAAACCTGCTCAACAGGCAGTTTGTCGCCTTTGAAATACGATGGGCTGGTTCCCATAACATCACGCCACTGCTTCTGTGTAACCTCATATTTGCCCATGTAAAATGATTTTCCGATTTTTACATGATGGACTGGACCTTCATTATTATACCTTTCTGCTTCATTCGATGGCGAACCCATGTCAAACTCCCCTGCATGTATCGAAATGAAATCCATGCCGATGGAATTTGTGATAATTTTAGGAGGAATAGAGATCGTGGAGCTGCTTGAATCCTGTGTACCATACCAGCCCAGCGCCAGCACCGCGAGTATTATTATCACTCCTAAAAACCACTTCCCACCTGAGGATTTTTTTTCAGGCTCAATAGGCATGCGCTCAGATTCCTTTTTCGCCTGTATGTGCATAACGTCTTCACTCTGCTTTCTATGGCTCTCTTCTTCTTTTTCCCTGCCCTCTCTTTCCCCTCTGTTCCAGGATGCAATATTCGACCTCTGAACCACACTATCCTCGATCACCACATTCCCACCGCAGCTTCCGTCCAGATCACAGAAGCTCAGGAGATTGCTTCTTTGGATAACGGAATCCTTGATAGTGATATTAAATATAGGCTGGACTTTCCCGATTTTCTCAAATTCCTTCGTGAGATTACGCCCCAGCTCGGCTAGCAACCCCGTGATATCGCCCGGATCATTTCCTGATGCAAGAACCTCGATGCTTTCAGTTTCTCTTCGAATGGCGCATTTTATCACGAGGTCTTTCTTAGTAACCTTTGTCTTCCCGTAATACCAGGATTCGTAGGTCTTTTCATCCGTAGTTTTGAAGGTCTTTATATGACGCACATCATGAAGCTGGATGACATCCCTGCATGACCTCAGAAGCTCCTGCAATTCCACCTTCTTCGGGAAAGTATAAACCTTGCTGTCGTGGAACCGAAGTTCTGCGAGTAGTTCCTTTAGCCTTCCAATATTGATTTCCTGCTCTGTTCGGAATATCGGGCAGATCACTTTTATTTTTAAAGGCTCCATCTGCACCATCTCAGACCTGCCATAAGCATCCTTATAAAAAATGCGGCAGTTGATATCTGTACCTTCTTTTGCGCATATCAGAGGGTCAAGATAGAAAGCGATCGTTCGGTCTGTGCCAGGATTGATGTTACCGAGGATTATCTTTCCTTTCTTCTCTGGATATTCTGGTTCGCAGCGGTCACAATGAAGTATGTTCTCGTCGTTCTCAAGCTCAAGGGCTGCTTCACCGATTATAAGATTGGATGTGTTTTTTACAGATATCTTGACACGGATGCACCCCCCGAAAAACTCGGACTCACGGAGTATTGTGGGTTTGATTGGAGTTTGAGGTGTGTCATTGTTGTTCATGAATCAATCTCTTCGAGTTATAATCGTTGTCAACTTCTACACTTCTCTCAGAAGGCGAAAGCCGATAAAGCCGATGCGGTAGCCCATGTCGTAGCGGCTGCGAAAGGCTGAACGGCAACCTCTGGCGAGGTAGTCCCAGCCGCCGCCGCGATAAACCTGGCCAGAGCCACTTTCCCATGAACTTCCATTTGTAGGGGCGCCGTTATAATTTGCATGCCAATTATCCTGCACCCATTCCCAGACATTCCCATGCATATCATACAAACCCCACGGATTAGGTTTTTTCTGACCAATATTATTAGTCTTACCTCCTGAGTTTGCAGAATACCAAGCATAATCCCCAAGTATCGACTCATCATCTCCAAAGGAATATCTCGTTGTTGTTCCGGCACGCGCTGAATATTCCCATTCAGCCTCTGAAGGAAGCCGATATTTGGTCACACCTTCTTTCTCATTTAGTTTCTTGATGAAATCCTGAACATCATTCCATGAAACTTCTTCAATAGGAAGATTGTCACCTTTGTTAATTGAAGGGCTGCTTCCCATGACATCGCGCCACTGTTTCTGCGTAACCTCATATTTGCCCATATAGAATCCTTTTGAGATAGTCACATGATGGACCGGCCCTTCATTATCTAACCTTCCTACCTCATTCGATGGTGAACCCATTTCAAACTCGCCCGGTGATATCGAAACGAATTCCATGCCGATGGAATTGTTGATTATATCCTGTGAAATTGCAGGCTTAGGTCCGGCTATTCTTTTATAATCACTATGATATTCGTATAGTTTATCCTGGGCTTTCAATATGATCCTGAAACCAGGCGTGATAACCTGTGCGTACATCATTCCCTCTTCCGGAAAGCCAAGGCCAGTATTAGGCCAATCTACTGCTTCTTCTTTGACCAGTTTTATATCTCCTATTGGAATACTCAATCTTTCAGAGAGATCTTTTTTTGCTATGTCCACGACAGGTGAATATTCAGGAACTACAGTCGTTGAAGAAACTATAGAAGTAACCTTGGGTGTTAGATTGGTTGTTGACGTTTTCGCAATCATTACAGGTGTGGTGGTTACAAAGGGAGTAGTTTCCTGAGGAGTCGCGGAACTGCTTGAATCCTGTGTTACATACCAGCCCAAAGCCAACATCGCAAATATGATTATCAATCCAAAAACCCATTTCCCACCACCTGAAGATTTTTTCTCGTTTTCCAGCCTGAGGCTCTCCTGTTCTTCCCCTTCCTTCCTTTGCCTTTCCTCCTCCTGTTTCTTTTTCTCCTCATCTCCTTTAAATTTAGTGCGCTGCACCACACTATCCTTAATATTGACTGATGCTCCGCCTTCACCCCCACCAAAGGTCGTCCTTTGCACCACGGAATCAATGATATTGATTACCTGCTCCTTCCTGATAACCCCTATCTCGCGCGCAGACTTTACCGTTTCCACCACATGCCGCAGGTCAGTCACAGTTTCGTTCAGGAAACCGTTCAATCCATACGGCTTATCAGAAACAGCCCTCAGCATCACCTGGGTCAAATCGTCTTCTTCTTTTATGAGGGCGGTCAGCAGGTAATATGCCTTCTCCCCGATCGACTCACTGGCAAGATAGAGCATCCTCCCGCCTTCAATAGAGAAATCGTCCACCTTATAATGCCTGCTCTTACAGGTATGCACAAGAAATGAGGTGAGACGTTCAACAGTTACACCCTTAAAATTCAGTCCCATCTCGGAAGAATGACCTGCGCTTGAAAGTTCAAGGAACTCAGCGCGCGGCATCTTCTTACCCTTCAGGAAAGGACAGACGCAGTGCACTTCCTTGGGGCGGATTTCAATCCTGTACTTCTTCGACTTTGCGTCACGGTAGGTTATCTGCCCCTCGATATTGACCTGATGCACGCAGCCAAGCGGTTTTAATATGAACTCTGCCGTGCGGGAATTCGCATTGGCAGAAGGAATAACTCCGATCTTTTGCAGCCGCTCCCCTTCAAGTTTGAATAGGGATTCGGTAAAATCAAGAATGACCTCCACATCAAATAAAGCAAGCTCGCTGATGTTGGTTATCCTGATACCAAACCTGATATTATTATCAGGCAAGACTTCATATCCGCGTTTAATTTCGATATCAGGCATTTACCACCATTGATACTGCAGATGCTCAAGAACAGGAAATAATTTACTATTCAAGAATTACTGTCCCCCAATCGTAACCTTTATCATTTTATCGCCTTTTGTTATTTTCTCAGCTATGTCCTGGCCCGCTATAACCTGTCCGAAAACTGCATAGTTTCCATCAAGGAACTTTGCATCTCCAAGGCAGATATAGAACTGTGAACTTGCGCTATTTCGATCCTGCGTGCGCCCCATGCCAACAGCACCTTTTATATGCGATAATGTAGCATTTATTTCAAGAGGTATTGTTTTGTTCGATCCACCTATCCCATCACCTTTGGGATCACCGCCCTGTATCACGAATCCGGGTTCAACCCTGTGGAACGTAAGACCGTCATAGAATCCTTTCTGTGCCAGATCGATAAAATTTTTTGTTGTTATGGGTGTTTCCTTTTCATACAATTCGAACTTGATCGTACCCTTTTCTGTTACTATAGTGGCAATCCTGTTTTTTTCGGAGATTTTGTTTTGAGTGATTATCTCCTGTGGAATTGCAGGCGTTTTTAAAACTGTTGGACTAACCTTTGGTGTTTGGATGATCGTGGCAGTAGGTGAAGGTGTTGATTTGAGAGATTGAGGTGAATCGCTCACCCCTGGCACAAGCCCCCAGTATCCCAGCGCCAGCAAACCAAGCACCAGTGCAACAGCAAAGAACTTGTTTTTAGAAGGCGTCGTGCGCTCTACCCTTATATTTTCTTTTCTTTCCTTGGCTATCAGCTCCTGCTCTTCCCTTTCCTTCCTTAACCGCTCCTCCTCGCGCCTCTTTCTCTCCTCATCTACTTTTATTTCTGCGCGCTGAACAACGCTATCCCGAACATTCACGGATGGAGCACCATCACTTACCGAGAAAATCGACCGCTGCACCACAGAATCTATGATATTAATGACCTGTTCTTTCCTTATAGTCCCTATCTCCCTCGCGCTTGCGCTAATCACAAGATGGCGCAGGTTATCCAAAATCTCATTCAAAAAACCATTTAGACCATAATTCTTATCCGAATTAGCCCGCAATAGAACCTGTGTAAGCCCTTCGTATTCCTTTACAACCGCAGTGAGCAAATAATACGCCTTCTCGCCGAGAGCATCTCCTGCAAGATAGATTATTTTCCCATTCTCAATAGGGAATTCATCAACCCTGTAAAGCCTGCTCTTACAGGTATGGGAAATGAATTCAACGAGCTTTTCAACCGTTATTCCCTCAAAATTAACACCCCTCTCTTCGAAAAACCCGGATTTTAACAAGGTAAGAAAATCTGCCCTTTTGATGACTTTCTCTTTCAGGAAAGGACAAACGCAATGAACTTCTTTGGGGTGCATCTCTATTGTATGCTTCTTCCACTGGTGATCTTTGTAGATGATCGTTGCTCCGATATTCTCTTTGTGGATGCAGCCCAGGGGTTTCAGGATGAATTTCGCTGTGCGTGGGACAGCTGGCGGGATCGTTCCAAGTTTATGGACTTTGTTGCCCGATAGTCCAAAAAGAGAATCGCTGTAATCAAGTAAAACTTCGACTTCAGATATAGCGAAATCGCTGTTATTTATGACCCTAATTCCGAACCTGACATTATTGTCAGGCAGTACTTCATATCCGCGTTTAATTTCGATATCAGGCATTTACCACCATGGATGCATTTTATGTTTTAGTGTGCAATATAATTAACTCTCTATTTACAAAACAGCTACACGTCCCTAAGAAGGCGAAAGCCGATAAAGCCATCGCGGTTGTCAGGTGTGCCGCCGTAGCGATCCTCCGGCTGACAGTCTCCGGCGTAGCAGTACCAGCTACCGCCCCGAGCAACCCGGTTAGAGCCACTTTCCCATGCACTTCCATCTGTTGGGGCACCGTTATAATCTCCATGCCAATTATCTTGCACCCATTCCTCAACATTCCCATACATGTCATATAGACCCCATGGATTAGGCTTTTTCTGACCAACATCGTGGGTTTTGCCCTCTGAGTTTGCATAATACCAAGCGTAATCGCCAAGCATCGATTCATCATCGCCAAAAGAATATCGCGTTGTTGTTCCTGCACGCGCTGAATACTCCCATTCCGCTTCAGAAGGAAGTTGGTATTTGTTTCCACCTTCTTTCTCATTAAGCTTCTTTATGAAGTCTTGAGCATCGTTCCATGAAACCATCTCAACCGGCAAGTTGCCGCTTTTGAAACTTAAGAGGTTGTTTCCCATGACATCTTGCCACTGTTTTTTTGTTACTTCATACTTGCCCATGTAGAATACATTTGAGATTTTCACATGATGGACTGGACCTTCATCATCGAATCTTCCTGCTTTGTTACCCATGTCAAACTCGCCCGATGGTATCTGCACGAATTCCATACCGATGGAATTTGTGATGGTCTTCTGGTCTGCGGAAGGTGGGACCACTGCTGCAGCAGATGGAGTAGCCTTCGCTGTCATTACAGGCGTGGCAGTTACAGAGGGGGTAGTTTTCTGTGGAGTCACGGAACTGCTTGAATCCTGTGTACCATTCCAGCCCAGAGCCAGCACCGCGAGTATTATGATCAATCCAACAAACCATTTTCCACCAGAGGATTTTGCCTCTTTTTCCAGCCCAATGCGCCCATTTTCTTTTTCTCTCTGAAGGCGAGTAATTTCTTCATTCCGCCTTTTCAGGCGTTCTTCTTCTGCCCTCTGTTTTTGAAGCTCTTTTTCTTTGTTCTCAGCCTCTAATTTTCTTTGCCTCTCCCTCTCTTCTTTTGCTTTTCTTTCTTCCCCCTCGCGCTTCTTTCTCTCCTCATCTGCTTTAATTTCAGCGCGCTGCACCACGCTATCCTGAACATTCACGGATGGAGTCCCATCACTTACAGAGAAACTCGACCGCTGCACCACAGAATCTATGATATTAATGACATGCTCTTTCTTTATTACCCCTATCTCCCGTGCACTTGCACTCACCACAAGATGCCGCAGATTATCCAGGATCTCATTCAAAAAACCATTAAGACCATAATTTTTATCAGAGCTTGCCCTCAGCAAAATCTGCGTCAGCCCCTCGTATTCCTTGACAATAGCAGTGAGCAGATAATACGCCTTCTCACCGAGAGCATCCCCTGCAAGATAGATTATTTTCCCGTTCTCGATTGGGAATTCATCAACCTTATACAACCTGTTCTTACAGGTATGGGAAATGAATTCCACAAGCTTATCAACGGTTATTCCCTCGAAATTGACCCCGCGCTCTTCCAGATATCCAGAGTTTGATAACCTTAAAAACTCAGCCCTTGTAATCGATTTCTCTTTCAGGAACGGGCAGACACAATGGACTTCTTTGGAACGCATCTCTTCTGTGTGCTTTTTCCACTGGTGGTCTTTGTACCGAACAGTCGCACTAATTTCTTCTTTGTGGATGCAGCCCAGTGGTTTAAGAATAAATTTTGCTGTTCTTGGAACAGTCGGTGGAATCGTACCCAGATTTTGTATCTTGCCACCTTCAAGATTAAAAAGTGATTCGTTATAATCCAGTATTACCTCTACATCAGAAATAGCGGAATTACTGTTATTAGTAACCCTTATTCCAAACCTGACATTGTTATCAGGCAGGACTTCATATCCGCGTTTTATTTCGATATCAGGCATTTACCACCATGGAATGTTTCATATGTTTGAGAAGTATAAAATTATATGCAAATTCGCAGCCCCTATATTTTCGCTTCAATCCTCCCCTTTTTGATTACCCTAATTCCTCCCCCGCTTTGCGACACCACCACCCCTATGGCATTCGTCACAGCCGTAACCGCAGCCACAGATGAATGCCTCGTCCCCAGTCCGCCCGGAAGATATGTAGTCGCCTCTGCTGTCAGATACCTCCCGACACATTCAATGAACCCATCACCAGATATCACAAATGCCCCGTCAAGCTGCGCAAACTCCTTGATGTTCTCCCATATTTCGGGATTGGTCACCTGTCTTTTCTCATGAGGATGCCCCTCAAAAGGATTCAGAACAAGCTGCTTTGACCTTGCAAGCACGGCGCTGCTGTCGCCTGTGAGAAAAGCTGTACCCATCGGCTTTCCTTCTCTTCCTTCATTTGATATCTCTATCGCGATTTCAAGCACTGATCTCAACACGTTTTCACGAACATCAGTACCTTCGATTATTTTTGATATCAGGTCAGGTTTTAATTGTAAATCTGTAGTTCTAACCGGACGCTGAGGACTCGAAACGGCAGAGTTAACCCCATAACTTTCACCGAGTTTAATAAGCTCGCCAAAGAGGTCTTCTTCCTTGCTTCTCTTTACCTGTTCTATCGCCATCCGGATCCATGGAATAATAGATGATCGCCTGCCTGACATTGTCTTTTCAAAATCATTTCGGACAAGTTTGCGCTGCACTTTTCCAACAAGCGCTTCCTGAAGTGGTATCTCTGATGCATCACTGCACACAGCCGATATATCAGCGCCTGAAAAGCCTTGCGTCACTCCTGCCAGGTATTTTGCATCAATATCAGCTTCTATCGGCAATTTCTTGAGATATATTTCAAATATCGCTTTGCGGGATTCAAGGTCAGGCGGCGGGATGAATACCAGCTTCTTCAAACGCCCTGGTCTTCGAAGCGCCGGGTCGATCGCCCAGGGCTCGTTCGTGGCTGCAAGCACGAGAATATTATCGTTCTTTGTCATTCCGTCCATCTGTTGCAAAAGCTCGTTCACTATGCGCTTGGCATAATCTTCGATCTCGCTGCGCCGCCCACCGACTGCGTCGAACTCATCGAAGAAGATGATAGCACGCTCGCAGCCTCTCGCAACGTCAAAAATATTCTTGATGGATTTCTCGGATTCCCCAACCCATTTGCTCATGATGGTGCTTGTCTCCACATTAATGAAATCTGCACCGCATTCGCTGGCGGCTGCTTTTGCAATCATCGTCTTGCCGCAACCTGGAGGGCCGTAGAGAAGTACGCCGCCGCCTGGCTTCTGATTATAGTATTCGTATAGCTTCTTATGGGTGAAAGGGTAAATGATGGCTTTCTTTAGCTCTTCTTTCACGCTGTCAAGCCCGCCAATGTCAGTGAACTTTATATTTGGCTTCTCCTTTACTATCAGATCATCCTTTGTCATCCTCTTTTCTTCCCTGCCCGAAGGCGCGCCACCGATGGCGCTTGGCTGATTTCCGAGGGTAAGGGCATGTTCATAGAAATGTTTCGCAAGCCCTGCCTGCGTATTTTTCTCGACTTTATCTGAAGTTAGAGAGCTTGCTTCGTTGAATTTTCCTGCTGCTTGCAGGTAAAGGGCGCGTGCCTGGTCGGAGTTGCCTGATTCTTCTGCCTGTTTGGCGGCTTTTGAGAGGCCGCGGGCTTCGGCGGCTAATGTTGATGCTGATGGCATGTTTCTCCTTTCCCTCTTTCCAATTTCCTTTCACAGCTTCTTCTTTCAATGAGGAGTAAAATTAGGCAATCCATAGTTACCTCTTTGATTTATAATTGTAACTCTCATCTTTTCCTATGGCATTTCCTTTCAAACTCCCTGCTGCACCAGGGGAATCGATTATTATGATGGATTGATGATTCTCGACTTCCCTAGCAGAGTCTATACTGGTTATATAATGTCTTAAACTTTTTAATATTTCATTTATAAAATTATTTATCCCCCCTTCATTATTAGAGCATGCTTTTAAACCAATTTTCGTTAAATTGTTTTCACTTCTAATAATCACAGTAATTAAATAAAATGTTTTGTCTTTTGCTACTGAGGATAAATAAATTATATGAGTTCCATTAACAAAACTATTTTTTACTACATACCGCTTGTTTTTGGCAGAGTCCAGGATGAAATTGGTCACCGCTTCAGGACTGATATCTTTGAAAACGATTCCTTTATCAAGGCAATTGTGACTTTCATTTAGTTCCGAGAACTGCTCTTCTGTCATAGGTTTTTCCGCAAGGAATGCACTGATGCAATGAACTTCTTTTGGACGCATTTGAACAGTAAGGGGGTTATCACTTGCATCCTTGTAACTTATTATTGCGCTTATTTTGGAGTTGTGAACACATCCTACAAGTGGCGTTAAAAAATATTCAGCAGTCTTTGGATTATTCTTTGTGATATTGCCAAGAATTATTACCTCCTTCTCCTTTAATGAAAAAAGGCTTCTATCGTATTTTAAGTGTACATCAACATCATTAACAGTATAATTACTTCTATTAGTTACAAGAATTCCAAATCGCAGGTCTTTATTATCAAGAACCTCATAATCGCGTTTTATTTCAAGGTCATCCGATTCGAGGAGCTTTTCTTCTATTGTTGGCTTAATATCCGTTTTTGATGACTTCACTTTTGATGGGTCACGTTTATCCACCATATCCGATCCAGTCCTGCTTGGCTGTTCAGGGGATTGTCCGGGAACATGTCCACGCCGCAGCTTGGAAATAACTACTCTGCCGATTGCTATAATGGCAACTACTCCTCCATATAAAACCCAGTTTGATGACTCTTGTTGTGGCATTGCCTCTGGTGGAACATAAAGAGGTGTTTCCACGGGCGCATAATTGGGTACTTGAGTTGCTTGTGTGCTAGCTTTTGCAGTTTGTGAGCCAGTTGTGGATATTGAGGGCGCGGAATTTGTTTGTATTCCAGAAAATGAGAACATAGTTTCTTTAAACTGTACCAATTCAGCAGTTGCACCAGAAAAAATCGCATCTATTTTTGTACTAAAAATATTCCCATAAGAATACTTTTCTCCCAGTGATACTATTTTATCATCAAGTTGACTGCCATCTTTAGATAATATTAGTCGTACTGTTCTAGGATTTACCTTGGCATTAATAGATTGTGCAATCAAAGCATAATTATTATCTAAATACCAGGTTTCCCCAACAGTCATGGTTTTCTTAAGAACAATTGGGAATATCAATGAGTAGCAATTGTTAGAATCATAAACTTCAATCTTATATTCGCCCTCCGATAATTTGGAGGAATTAGATTCTAAGAATCGAACAGCACCTAATGTATAATATCCCAAGCTTAATGGAGACTTTATTCCATCAGGATGGATTAGATACATATCAACATTAGTGTCCCCCTCATTTGGTTGACCATATCTCACGACAATATATTTTAAATTATTAATAGGTTGAACCAAATAATTATTAATATTAAATTCAAAAGGATCCCAGCCACCTGAATCTATATAGTTAAGACCAATTTGAATCCGATCAGAAGGTGTACATGAAGAACTATCAACAGCCACTGCCGCTTGCGTAAGCATGGATATGACAATCCCTACTAATAAGAACACATGTATTTTATTTATAACAGGATATTTGGTATAGTTATTTATATTTACTTTTTTCATATCTGTCTCATTACCTCATTTTGCACCAACAAGACAAGCTGACTTAAGCTGTCTACCACTCGTGTAATGCATTGCATAAACAATGCCTGGCAGAATTCGGATATTCTTTGCTATCGTGTTCAATTATGATCTCCTAGATTCCATTCGGAAGTAAATCTTAAAAGTTCAAGTCCCCACATATCTAGAGTTTGCTTTAGCTGCAACTCAATCTCATTCTCTATTTTATGTTGAAGTTCCCGGTTTCCATAAATATCATCAAGCTTCATATCGCTAACTTCAGGCTGCAAAACTCGTGTTAATACTTCGCTTTTTACTCTTTCATAAATATGATCTAAAGTTAGAGGCCTAATTCGATTTCCGTCATAAGTAGTACTGTAAGCGTATACCATTAAAAAAAACTTCTTTGGTTCTGCTATTTTATATCTTATGAGACCTTTTGCAGCAATTTTATGTTTATCACTAGTCCATAGTTCTCCTACTTGCCAGTTAGCATCTTTAGGTGATGTGTCCATCATAACCACATCGACATCCTTGAAATAACTATTAATGTTTAATAGACCACCAACTTTGACTTTTCCACTTTCCACAACCTTTTCCACTTTTCCATCTCTAACTATTACAGCTACTTCATTGGGTTGAACAATGATATTTTTAAATACGCCTTTCAGCTCAGTTTTAGGAATCAATATTGCAATACTATGTGGCGAATGAACCCATTTAGATCCACTCAATAATCCATCTTTTATTATTGAATCCTTTTCAATAGTTCTAGACTCATCAGGTTTAATATATTGTATTTCAGAATTTTTATTATCCCTTGCATTCTCTTGCTGAGATAATTCATCCTTATCCGAGTTGGTTTTTCGCACAATGCTTTTATCAATATAATCTTTGGATCCTCTGCTTGATTTGAAATTGAAACTTTCATCCTTCCCAAATGCATCCCTATCTAAGCTTGCTGCTGCACCTGGTGAATTCGTTATTTGAATAGATTTTGAACCATTGTGTGATGTCTTTAGTTTTTGTTCAACAAAATCTATATTTTGAATGAATTCGACATCACTAATTTTTATACCGCATACAATGCAAAATTTATTTTTAGGGTCATTATCAGATTTACATATTGGGCAATCCATAGTTACCTCTTTGATTTATAATTGAAACTTTCATCCATTCCTTTAGCGTCCCCTTCTAAGCTAGCCACAGTACCGGGAGAATTAATTATCTGAATCGATTTATTTATAGTTACATTTTCTACTTCTCTTGCCGACCGAACGCTGCTTAAATAAAACCTTAAAGCGTCTAACACCTGATCTATGGAATTGTTTATTCCGGCTTCATTATTAGAACATGCTTTCAAAGCAACATACGTGAGATCATCTTCATCCCGAATAATTACTGTTAATAAATAAAAAGACTTATTTTTAGCTTCTGAGGATAGATAGATTATGCGAATTCCATTAACAAGGATATTTTTTACAGTAGACCTGTCCTTTATAGATTTTATGAAATCTGTTACAGTTTCTTCGCTTATTCCTTTAAAAACTATTCCTTTTACCTGGCACTTATGATTTTCAAATAATTTAACGAATTCTTTTTCATCCATTGGTTTGGCGGCAAGGTTTGGAGCTATACATTGCAAAGTCATAGGTTGCATATGGATTGTATGGCTATTATTTTCAGCATCATTAAAATTTATAATTGCGTTAATCTCGGTAGAGGGAATACAGGCAGGAATTGGTGTTAAAATATATTCTACAGTCTTTTTACCACCCTTAGTAATATTCCGAAGTTTCTTGAATTGCGTATCCTTTATTGAAAATTGACTTTCATCGAATTTTAAAGTTACATCAACATCATTAATAGTATATCTGCTCATATTCTTGACAAGTATGATAATTTGCACGTCTTTATTGACCAAAGTCTTGTAATTAGGTTTAATTTCAAGTTCTGCCGATTCATGTAGCATATTCCCTTCTGATGATTTAATATCCGGCTTTGAGGACATCACTTTTGATGGATCACGTTTACCCACTTTAACTCTCTCAATAGGTTTCAATTGAAGGTCATCAACTGTATTCCTCTCTTCACGTACATTTTTAAGGAACCTGCTTAAAATTTGTTGAGCTTCATCAAATTCTCTCTTAGTAGCAATATCAAAAGCTTCCTCAATTATGCCTTCTGCTTTCTTTAAATTGTTTCTTGCTTTGGATAATTCCATATCCTCCCTGAATTTTACTGCTTCTTTGATCAGATTGCCCGCTTGCTCGGAAAGCTCTTCCACTTTTATCTTGTCAGCAGTAACATAACAACTGTTTATGTTGCTCTTTGTTTCGCTGATTAAAGCCTGCACTTTTTCGATCTCATCAGTATCTTTCAGTTCCTGAGCATCTATTAGTGATGTTTCAAAATATTCTATCGCCTTATTGTAAAGCCTTTCAGCTTCCTCACACTTTTCTTTATCGAAAGCGTTTTTAGCAGACTCAGAAATACCAATACCGAGTGCAAACTTACAGGCAAGAATATTCTTGCGGCTACTGATTATGTTGCTTTTGATAGATTTAGCCAATGAGGCATCATTCTCTGCGCTGTTCAACGCCATCAAAAACTTATCCCGCGCCTCGCCATATGTTTCTAAAGCGCCATCGTAGTCCTTCTTAATAAATAATGAAGAAGCTTTTTTTGAGAGTGCATACGCTGCATCTAATATATCTGATCCGACTCTTTCATGTTGTTCAGTGGCAGGTTTTGGCGCAGGATCGCGGCGGCGCACATAAAGCACAACAATGCAGATTGCTGTGATAGCAAGGAATCCGCCAATGCCTAAATAGATATTGGAACTCGATGACTCTATTATGGGTGAAGTAGTAGAAAATTCAGAACTCTCTGGATTATTTGACGCTTCCTTGACGTTTGCAGTGTATGTAAGACTGATAAATTGATTATCATCCTTTTTACTGCCAGGCCAATATGCTCCTGTGAAAACAAGATAATGTGAGCCTATATTTACCGACTTATCGGCCTTGATCACCGCGATAATTGTTTTTTCAGTACCTGGTGGAACACTGAATGTACCATATACCTGACTGTTACCTACCGCTTTTCCTAGACTTTCACCGTAAACATGTATGCCGAGGTCCATACTGATACTTAATTCCACGTTAAGCGCCACATCATTTAAAGATGGGTTTTTCATAATCAATTCCACAATACCATCTTGGTTGGCTCCTATCACATCGATTACTGGACTTAGTCTAACGGTCGGAACCACACGGAATTTTTCTGCCGTTGCTACAGATATTGGTACTACAGAGTCAGAAGCTTGTGATTGTATATTTTGGATGAAAATTATAGCAAATATTATTGAGATTACTAATGCAGGTCGTATTCTGTGAATTAACTTTCCTCGGGGTTTATTCTTAAAATATTTCATATTAGCTTCCTTCATAACTTCCCTATGCACCCTCTACCTTCATCCCTATCGCCTCTGCCATCTCCTGCGCCGCAACCAGCATCCTCAATCCAGCCAATTTTTCATCCCCCCTCCAACCGAATACTCGTCGCCGGTCCCTTCCCCACTTTCCTAACCGCCCCAATAATCATCAGCGCCCCTTCACCACACTGACATTCGACAAACCCGCTTCTTCGTTTTCTCCTATTCCGAGACGTTCAATCGATTCCTTTATTTTCATCTCACCACTAATCTCTTCTGGATGCTTTTGCAGATCAGTTCTTATAGTCACTATTTATCCTCTCTGAGCTTCGCTTTCGTATATTTCTTCACCTTATCTGATTTGAAGCTCACATCAGTAATGATTCCATTCTTCTCAAGCCCAACCAGCAGCATCTCCGCCCCCTCGATCTTCATCCCCATCACCCCTGCCACATCCTGCGCCGTAAAATATTCCTGCCCCTCAATAAACCTCTGCGCTTTCTCCCTCACCGTCTCAAACTTCTGCTCAGTATTGAACCAGAACTCATAATGCTTCGCAGCAGGACTCTCCATATTAAAAACCAGCCCCCCATTCATCTCATACAGATACAACGCAAGTTTCGGATGAGTAAACCTTGATGCAAAATCCTTACTCTCCTTACCCCATGCCGTATTCACAAGGCAGAGGCATTTGAACTGGTTCTTTTTAACATCTTCTGCATCTTCCTGCACAACTTCAACAATGGATCCATTACTATCCTGCCATAGCACCTCAAATAGAAGTGGAGTTGCAGAAAAACCATTTGATAATTTTGCAGTGACATTCCTGTCGCCTGCCTCATATTCCCATTTCGCATCCGGCAGGTAATCGCCAGTATGAAGCACCTCAGGTCTGTTATTTGCATATTTTGTTTGAAGTGCATTTAAATATAGATTCAATTCAGGAGAAGTTCCTTCAGGTATCTTCTTTCTCTCCTGCTCATCTTTTTTCCTGCTCTCGACATAAAGGTCTTTTAATTCATTTGAAAGCGGTATCCTGCTGCGGATAGACTCACCTGCAGAATCAACAAGCTGGGCTATTACCTTTACATCAACACTCTCTTTTGATTGGCGCTCAAGCTCCTTTGCCAGCTTTTCTGAGCTCTCGACAAGAGCTTTTTCCGCACTATTGAACTCATCTACAGTCGCTGATCTTTGTCCGAACTTTGAGAGATTCGGATTCTGTATATCAGATATGAGCGTTGTGAGCTTGTTCCTTAAATTGCGAAGCTCTGTAACTTCTGTTGAATCCTGGATCAGGCGGTCAAGGATTGTGCGAGAGTGATTAAGATCGTTCAGGGCTTTTCTGGTATTGACTCCCTGTATATCCCCAAGATTTGCACTCTTTCTGCGAAGCTGCTCAATTATCTTTAGAGAATAATGTATAATTGCCAAAACCACAAGGAACATTATGAGCATCCTCAATATGTTCTCATAGGTCAATCCTGAAACTGTCGATGTGGCTTCATTTGCCACAATGCTTATCAAAAGTGAAATGATTCCTTCTTTTGCTACACCAGGTACGTGTGCTGCAGCGGTTGTATCGTTTAAGAGATCACTTAAAGGTCTGAATTTTTCCATGTTTTACCTCCATATCCTGAAAATATCATAATTTAGCTCCACAGTCCATACAGAACTTTTTGTTCGAATTGACTTTCCTCTCGCAGGTGGGGCATTTTCGGACGTTTGCGCCGATGTTGGAGCGCTGTATCATGCTGTCTATTATTTTTGTTGAACTGTCTATATGACCGATATTGATAATAATATTAGAATCATTATTTATTTTTTTATTGGACTGATTGACCGTTCTGGAAGGATTGTTAGCCTTTGTTTGTGCTGAATATTTATGTGGAGATCTATGTACTTTACAGAAGAGACTAAACCATTTTTCATAAGGTACTTTTTCAGACTTATGTTCAGATCTATAATGTCCATCAAGTCCCCCCCAATAAGGTTCAAAAATTTGTTTACAAATTGGACATTTTCTTGGAAGAGGTGTTTGATCTTTACAGGGGCAATTTGGATTACAATTTTCTAAAATAGTGTTATTTGATTTCGAATTGATAACAATCTCGTTCTTTCTTTTTAAAAAGTCAAACATTTCAAAACCTTCCATTCAATGATTCTTGTTTCATAATTTCGCTCCGCATTCCAGACAGAACTTCTCATTAGCTTCAACGTCCCTTCCACATTCAGGGCATTTCTTCTTGCTATCGCCTAAGTTTGAGCGCTGTACAAACGAATCTTTGACCTGCGTGCCGATCTTGTCGCCGATTTGAATATGTTGCACGACATTATCGTCGATGAATATCTTAACATCAATCCTCTTCTCGATATCATCCAAAATCCTATGATAAAAACCTGTTAATGCATCATCTTTCTCAGCCCAAACTTTCAGTATAAGACGGGACTTCCGTGATCCTCCTATTACCTCGATGTATGCAGCATAACGTAGTCCTGTCACGCCTTCAGCATAGAACAGTGCAATCCCATTATAAAGCTGAGGTGTGGATGTAATCTCAGGTTTGAGCATAAACATGCCATTGTCTTTAATCGCTCTGGATGTGATATTAAAAAGATTTTCAGCAGGAATCAAAAGTTCTTTGATATTTTCCTCTGCTTTTATTAATTCATCTGTTATTTTCTCCCACTCTTTCAAATCTATTTCTTTTCTCTTCAGGACAGGACATATTACACTCAGGGATCTGCTATCAATATTGAGCATCTTGCGTCCCTTTGCACCATGATCATAGTATTCAATATTACCTGAAACAAAGCACTCACCACACTCACCAGTTGGACGGATTTCAAAAGTAGCAGTTTTGCTTTCTTTAGGCTCAAGCATGGAAATTGCTTTCTCTTTATTTATTATAAGGAAAACATCCGGCACAAAAAGATGCACTTTGATATCGCTAATTGCTTCTGAGGTACTATTCTGAACCTTAATCTTGTAAAAAATTTTAGCACCTTTGTATTCATAGGCCGATTTTATCTCGATTTTACCTTTTTCTTCGGGCTTTTTTGGAGATAAGTCTTTGGATTTTTCAATTATTTGCGATGGCAATGGCTGTACTATGATCTCATTTGAGCTCGATACAACGTCTTGAGGCAATTTTTCCTTCTTGCGTAATCGCATAATCCCAATTATTAGAAATGCGGCATATCCAAGTCCTAATAGAGGCAAGGGAATTATTTCAAAAAGTGGTTTTTGAATTTCTTCGTTATTCCAAACAGTTCGCTCTTTAGGAACATCTCGAAATTTTGTTACTTCACGAGATTTTTGAACATCCTTATATTTTGTTACAGTCCTTTGTTTTGCCACATCACGATAGTTTGTAAAGGTTTCACTAATTGTTTTTGTTGGGATAGATATTGGTTTGTATCTACAATATGTTATAATATTATTTGTCGTGAATGTAAAATCTTCAGATAATGAAGGTTGAATATATTTACCTATGGTTTCCCCCGTCTCAGACCCATCAGGTAGCGTAAAACCTACCCATATTGAGAAAGTTCCCCCTTCAGTATCGAGATTTTTTACCGTTTGTGTGTTTTTTGCTGGATTTGTAGTATCCTTTTGCGCACAATTTGTAAGTTCTATATTATATATCAAATTCTGTGTAGTGTACTTCGTATCTGCAAATGGCTCTTTCTCATAATATGTTTCTGTTGTTGCATAAGGCTCTGAAACTGTATAATATTCGTTCTCCGTGTAAGGTTCTTTTTCAGAATATGTTTCTGTAGATGAGACAAGTTCATTTGTATTCACCGGGATATTAAGAACCAGGAAAGATAGAAATATCGCAAATATAAACAGTACAATTTTCTTAATAGCCCCCATTTTAAAACCACCAATATTGTATCATAATTATCTATCCCATCTTACTTTCGAACTCTCCGCAATGTGAGCACTTCTTAACACTCGCACTCAAAGAAATATGCTTTGCAGTATCCATCAACATCGCATCTTGTTCCTGACTGTGATTAGCATCGTTATTTTTGAGAACCTCAACTTCCCTTAAAAATGTCACTAATCCTCCTGAATTGAAATATAAATATTCATAACTTTTCCCCACACTCATTGCAGAATTTTTCGTTTGCTCCAGCCATTTTACCGCAATTCGGGCATGTTCTTTCCGCTGAACCAATATTCGAGCGCTGGACGAAGGAATCTTTGACTTGAGTGCTGATCTTGTCACCGATGTGAATATTATACTGCATGATGCTGTCGTCTATGTACTCCTTTACCTTGATCCGTTTCTCAATTTCATCGAGAATACCATGATAAAAACCAGTAAGAGCATCTTCCTTCTCTGCCCATGCTTTAATTATGAGCTTTGATTTCCTTGAACCTCCAACTACCTCGACCTGAGCTGCATATTGAAGTCCTTTCACACCCTCGCCAAAGAATTTTGCCGTTCCCCTGAATATCTGAGCCTTTGTGCTGTTCGGCGCAAGTGCATAAAGATTCATGTCTTTCAATATTTCACAGATCATCCCGAACAGTCCTTCACCATCTAGCGGGATGTCTGTGGTATTTTCCTCTGCTTTGACAAGATTTGATATCTTTTCTCTCCAGGAATCTTCGCTTATTTCTTTTCTACGGAGCATCGGGCAGATGATACTGAGGGATTTTGATTCAAGTTCAATATCCTTTCGCTTCTTTAAGGATGTATCATAATAATTCACTCTGCCAGAAACCATGCATTCACCACATTCTCCAGTCGGGCGTATCTCAAAAGTAACCGTCTGGCTAGAATTTGGCTCGATAAGGGAGATAGACTTCTCCTTCTCTTTTAGCAGGAAAACATCTGGAACATAAGGATATACTTTGATATCACTCATGGGTTCAGGGGTATTGTTCTCGATTTTTACTTTGTATAATATTGTCGCACCTTTATAACCAAATGCGGATTTTGCACAAACAAGATTGGATGGACTCTGATTTTGATTCATCTTTTGAATGTCAAAATCGTTTATCAGAATGTTTGGGAATTCGTTTATACTCATGTTATTCGAATCAATATTTATGTTTTTATTGGAAGGAGTGACCGTTTTGAAAGGATTATGATCATTTGTTTGCGTATTATCCTTTTTTAGAGGCCTATGTACTTTACAAAAGAGGCTAAACCATTTTTCATAAGGTATACCTTTTTCAGACTCATGTAAATCTTTATAATGTTTATCAATTCCGAGCCATCCCCTTTCGTCGAAAATATGACCACAAATAGGACATTTATTTGGGAGTGGTGGTTGATCTTTACAAGGGCAATTTGGATTACAATTTTCTAAAATAGTGTTCTTTGAGTTGGTGCCATTTTCAAAAACATCTTTATTAGGTTTTGTTAAGCTTTCGTCATTGAGGTTTGTTTTATAATTTTGAAATTTGGATGCTCCAAAATCAAGATTGGAACTAAAATCCTTATTTTCACTCATAACCTCAACTGAAGTTTTAGTTTGCTGGTCTGATTCATTTATTAGTATACGATTTTTTCTTTTCCAAACCCAGTATATTGAAATAAATAACAAAACAATAAACAGTAAAAATAATATACCTCTGAATATCATAACATCTGTAGAAATAAAGGGAGACTCCATCATGTCTTACTTCCACACTCCCCACAAAAGCTCGCTTGCATCGGCACAGTCGCCCCGCAGTGGGAACACTTCTTCACGCTCGCCCCCGTAGCCATCGGTTTTGCCGCATCCATCAACTTCGCATCCAGCTCCTGCCTCCTATAAGCATCTCCTCTCTCCCTGTCTTCAACTTCCTTCATGAAACCGACCTTATCCTCCTTTGCACGTGCCTCGCTCTCCCGCGCCTTGGCGATCGCTTCAATTTGTGATGAAGTCATCCTGCTGTACTCCCTCCCTTCAGCAACGATGCGCGCCGCATCCGCACCCCCTTTTTCAAGAACTGTCTTGGTGCGCTCAATATCACGGGCATGCTCCTTATCAGCCACATCCTGGTCGATTCCCACCTCAGCGCGTCTCCCCTCGGCTTTTGCCTGTTTCCAGAGCTTGTAGGTTTCAATTCCGCGCTTTGCTTCAAGGGCATCCGACTCGCTTTCTATCTGGGCAATATCACTATCAGTCTCTACATCCCTGACTTTCTGGCGTCTTCCAAACTCAAGAACCTCACCCTTCACCGCATGCTGCGAGCGCACATCTGCAACCCCGACTCTTCCTACTCGTTCGTGATCGCCCTCTTTTGAAAGAGTGTCGAGTTCTTTTAATTCCTCTTCTTTCTCGAATCCTCTCCTTACTCTAACAAGACCAGTATAATCACCCAGATCCCATTCAGTTGTAAACTTCAGAAGCTCAAGTCCCCACATATCCAGCGTGCTTTTTAGCTGCAATTCAAGTTCATTCTCAACCTTGAGCTGGAAATCCCTGTTGCCATATATCCCCGCTATCTCCATACTATTTGTTTCAGGCTGCAAAACCCGTGTCAGGACTTCACTTTTTATCTTATCATTAATATCTTCAAGACTCAGGAATCTCTCACCCTTTTCATCAAAACTGCTATAGGCATATACCATTGAGAAAAACTTCTTTGCATCTGCTACCCTGTATCTAAGCAGGCCTTTTGCAGCCACTTCATGCTGGTCGTTTGTCCAGAGTTCTCCCACCTGCCATTTTGAGTCTTTTGGAGAGGTATCCATCATAACCACATCGACATCCTTATTGTAGCCATCGGTTTTAAGAAGTCCCCCGACCCTGACTTTTCCACTCTCCACGACCTCAACAACCTTCCCATCCTGTACAATAACAGCGATCTCATTGGGTGAAACAACAATATTCTTGCTGAAAATGCCGCTCATCTCGCTCTTTGGGATCGTCCGTGCAATACTCTGGCTCTGTCGCGCCCACTTATGATTTGTGCTGAATGTTCCTTTCTTAACCACACTATCTTTTTCAATCGTCTTTGATTCATCAGGCGCTACATAACTCATTTCAGGATTCTTATTTTCGTTCTTTTCCTTTTTATTCCAATTAAATAACATAATCCACCTACATTATAAAATCTAAAAGGTAATGCTTATATATATGGTTTTCTATTGTATACATTAGCATACTGTGAGGTGATTGCTATGGTCATAAGATCCTTTCCAATAAGTGCCAAAATATCGGAAGACCTGAAAAACTACCTGGAAAAACTCGTAGATAGAGGGATCGCGATAAACACCTCTGAAGCTGTCAAGATCTGTGTCAGATATGCAAAACAGAAAAAGATGGAGGAGGAAATATAATGGATATCTTTAAAAAGAAAATATCGCCAGAAGAACTGAAAACAAAACTGTCAATATATGAACAGCGCCTGAGCGCCCGTGAGAACGAACTCAAGCGCAAGCGCCAGAAATCAAGAGACGAAGCAAAGCAGGCACTCAGTCAGGGAAACGACCGGGAATACCGGGTAAATTCACGCAGGTATGGCATGCTGGACGGCCAGGTAAATACCATTAGCAGTATGGTTGAGATGGCTCAGAGCATGGGCGACGTGATCGAGATGCAGCAGGGCCTCAAAGAGGTAGTAGAGATTGGTGCTGATATCGGAAAATATCAGAAGCAGATGGGAATTGATACCAAACAGCTTGAGGGCGCGATCACGAATATTCGAACAAGCATGGAACGCGTTGGTGTCGCTACATCAACAATGACGTCTGCAATGGATGCTGCCATGTCCGGTAACCAGGAACTCTCAGAGGTCCAGGATTCGCTAAGAAGTGAACTTCTGGCTGAGATGAGTGTGGACCAGACGCAAAAACAGAAGCTGGGAGATCAGATAAAGTCTGAGATGAAACAGTAGATTTTATTTTTTCATTCGGATATCCGAATCCTAGCATTGCAATACATGTTGTTCTCAGAGTAGTCAGTGCGCACCTTCTATTCAAGGAAATAGCATATTCTAGGATTTGGCCATATAATGATTTTTTTTTTCGGATTTTTCGCCCATCCCTTTATTGTTGATGTTTACATGATACTCAATCCCCTTCTTACATAGGATTACTGTTCAAATAATTATAACGAACTCCCCCAACTCATCCGCACCACAAACCTTTTTCAAGTAGACCTCTTTTCCGCCTATGTGGCACCGGCAAGCAGGTCTATTGTGCCATATCTGCCAGAAAGGTGAGTACAGGGCAGGGTAAATATAAGCGATACTTTGAGCAGTGAGCTTTGCTCAGAGATGTATCGCAATCCAGGTCGGATTGATTACCCGATATGCAGGGTTGCGATATTTTTACTCCTGCCCTTTGCCATTGTTTTGGTCTGTGTCAAGTGTAGTTGTATTGGTTCTCAGGTTCAGGATAATGACCATAAGATTAGCCTCTTGTTCAGAACCAGTGCAACTGCATCTGGCAACTACATAGACAGGAGAAAACATATATGAGCAACGATGTGGCCGATATTCAAGCCACTTTAAAGAATATTGGTGTTACTGCAACACCGGAACAGATTCAGAGCAAACTCAATGCCCTTGGCAAGTTCAATGTCACCGGCAATGAGGCAAAACGTAATGTGGTGAGAAGCCTTGCGAAAGGCGCGGGTGTTGACCCGGTGGCCGCCTTTAAAGCAGGATCTACCCCAGTGCATATAAGCGAGATAAAGGAAGACGGGAAATGGGTTTCACTAAGAGTTAAAGTGATCCAACTATGGGATTCCACATCTGATAAGATCACCCAGTCAGGTCTTATTGGCGATGAAACCGGCGTGATAAAGTTCACTATCTGGCAGACTTCGGGCGCGCTACCTCTGGAAGAGGGAAAATCCTATGAGATCAAGAGTGCGGTGACTAACTTCTTCAATGAAAGGTACCAGGTCAACCTGAACAAGAATTCTACGGTCGCTGAAATTACTGACGAAATAACCGTAGCCCAGCAGACCGAAACCTTCACAGGAGTGATCGTTGATGTCCAGACCGGTTCTGGATTAATAAAGAGATGCCCTGAGTGTAACCGCCAGGTCAAGAAAGGCGCGTGCGGTGAGCACGGCCAGGTGGAAGGAATTTACGACCTGAGGATCAAAGCCGTCCTGGATAATGGAGTCGAGATAAGAGAGCTGCTATTAGATGCAGAAATGACCCATCAGTTAACTGGCATCAACCTCGAAAAGGCAAAGGAGATGGCTCATGAAGCGTTGGATCAGGGAGTCGTGCTCACTGAGTTCGAGGGAATGATCACAGGCAAGTACTTCGAAGTCTCAGGAAACAATACCGGTAGATACCTCATCGTCAAAAGTATCGCTCCGGTAACGATTGAGCTAAATGTTGCCCAGATCGAGGCTGCAGTGGAGGCGGTATAAATGTCAGATGATAACAAGTCACAGACACAGTATAAGAGAGAACCAGCAGTAAGGCTCTTTGCACAGGAATTGTCACAGACAACCGTAGCTGTAAGTAAGGACCAGGGAGAAAAGGCTGATCGGTTTGCGCCATCTTATTCCTATTCACCAACAGGTGCCAGGATAAATAGAGTGTTCATAGTTGGCACACTGACGGAGATAGATGAAGTGGGTGGCGACTCCAACTTCATCAAGGGGCGTCTTGTCGATGCGACCGGAGCAATCAACATCATGGCCGGGCAGTACCAACCAGAGGTTTCAGGCGTCTTGCGAAGACTATCAGACAAGCTCCCGGCATTTGTAGCAATAGTTGGGAAGCCAAACATCTATAAACCGAAGGATGGAGGCTCGTATACCAGCATCAGGCCTGAGAGTGTTCAGATAGTTGACTTGAAAGCCTTTGAGATGTTCACCGCAGAGACTGCGAAACGAACCGTGGAAAGGATAAGTCTGCTCAAAAAGGCGATATCGAGTGGTAATGGTTCAGATGATTTGAAAATAGTCATCGCTGCTTATGATCCCAACATTGAAGACCTGAAAAATATGGTCAGGGTCGCCATTGGAAAGATACCCCCGAATACGAATAGCCAAACCACGACAAACGGCGATGGCGGAGGCGTGAAAACACAACCGCCTGCGCCAGATAAGGGCGTAAGCAAGGAGGCAGCGAAGGCTGAGCCAACCAAAGACCAAAATGTCATTTCTGCGCATACACTGCTAAAGGATATGTGCGCCCTGTCTGAGGATGGGAGTGTGGGCGGTTCAGTTTTCGTTGACCGGATCGTCCAGCGGAAATTAGCATCAGCAGACACAGCCCTGACACTGATAAAGAGCGTCATGGACCAGGGACTGGCATACGAGCCCACGATGGGCAGACTCAAGGCGGTAGCTTAACCGCCTTCTCTTTTTCAGGAGCAAGCATATGATACCAGAAGAGTTGCCTATTGAAATGCAGGATGCTCTGGAACATCTTGGACGTGGCTCATCGACGATCGAGACCAATATCCATGTTGCACTCGAAGATGCTAACGATTTTGAGGATTTCAGAGAGCGTGCCGGGGTTTTAATGGACAGCCTGATCCAGGAAGCCAAAAGAACGAAGTCTGTCTTCTGCGGAATCCATGTGGGAGTAGTCCTGGACGCGGTGAAGTTCTTAGAATGGATCAACGGGACGAAGCGCCTGCATGTAGAATTCACAGACCTGGGGACGGTCAAAACGTTATGGGACGTCCCGGATACTGTGTTGCCGAATTACGTCTTTGCATCGGGATTTGAGGTTGCCTGCAAACTACTTTCACATGACTCCTCTATTGTAAGGATTGCAGACCAGTCTGCGAGACAGATTCCCGTGGAATGGGTGAATATCCCACAGGATTTGAATACAGAAAAGAAGGCAACCACAGATATTTCAATGGCTGCTGAGAGCGCCGACGCTGCAGCGCTTTGACAAATAAACAATGATCTCTCTAGATTGGGTGACCTCTACTGACATCATAGATTCTACTGGATAAATGGTCACCCATTCGTCTTTTTTCGATAAGATAGCAGTTTAAATAAGTTTGGTTTTTTTGAATTGTCACAGCAGCGGCAGTTCAGGAGAAATCTATGAACAACAAGAAGAACACATACACAGATAGCGCAGGCAGTACAGGTACGGGAAACGGGTTTTCAGAGGGTTTGTCGGAAGTTGACACTTTGCTGAGTCAGTTACTCCCATATCCGGAGGACGCCTCGATACACATCGAACCGGAGTCTCTCATGTATAAAGATATTCACAGGTTTCGTCTTAATACTGGTATCAATGCCGTCCAGCTTCCGGATGGTACCCTGCTGGCTAAGTCTCTGGATAGAAAAGCAGGTAGAGCTTTCTGGATCAGGGTGAGGAGATCATGAGCGAACTCCAGAATGTCCCTGTTTTTGATTACGTTCAGAATGGGGATAAGATAAAGAAGGTCAGGATTGGATGGGCAGAGCTTGTTCCCAGGGATATCAATATAAAATTGTTCCAGAGAACAGTGATCCGCACACCCTGCCCGGCAATGCCGGTCTTAAAATGCAATACCTGTGGGGGCCGGTTGGATTGCAAGCTCGACAGGGGATTCGTTGATCTGTGTTCTGCACCAAAGCCGCTTCCAAGAGGCACGATCGTTCTGGGAGGTCGTGCGATCATTTTCCATAAGAAGCAAGATGATGAGGAATCAGCTCCCAAAGACAAGAAGCCAGTCTTCAGAGAAGCGGCAGACATAGATGAGATAGGGAGGCACGTTTCGATGAAAGTGAAAGTGCTGAGGCTCTGGGTTTCAAAGTCAGAAAAGGTTGCACAGCTTGGGCTGGTAGGAGACTTGTCCGGGAATGTAAGGTTCACAGTATGGAAGTCGTCAGTTCAACCACCCCTGGAAGAGAACAAGTCCTACCATATCAAGAATGCTGTCACCAGCTTCTTTGGTGAAAGTTACCAGATACAGTTTACTGAAAGGACTGCAATCATAGAGCTGAAGAATGAGACGGTCAAGACTAAAACTGACTTTATCAGTTCGCCTTCCCTGAGTATATTACGGGAAGACTCGATCATACCAGAAGAGGCTTTGAGAGCGCCTGGTATAGATGAGCCCAGGACACGATTCGAGGATTATTCAGCAACACCGTTCATCAGCCTGAAGGATAATTACGGAGCGGGCGAAGAGTTCCAGGATGAGCAACTACCAGACGTCGCACCGGAGATAGACTCCATGGACTCAGGCTATAAACTGAAGAAGAAGCTTACCACCTTGTACGCGATGAATCAAGAGAAGGCCAGGGAAGCAGCCGCCAGGCTTACCCCGAACCAGTGGAAGTCCATTGATAAGGCTGGGGGTCTGCATTCTGATCTAGCGTTCGGGCTGTGCAGAGTATGGGAGGAACCTGAAAATGAGAGCAACTTGAAAGCAACACCAGAGGGCTTCAAGATCCTGACCAGGAAAGATAAAAAGGAGCAACTGGACAGATCCATTGAAAAGAGGCAGGAGAAGTTCATGATCGACCATGGTTTCCGCCTAAAGGATAAGCTGGATGATCTGGTGTTCAGGGACCCTGCCAGGGCTAAGGCATTCGCAGCCAGATTAACTTTGACTGACTGGCAAGCTATCAACAAGATAGGCGGTCTCAAACAGGCAGGAGCTACCGGGAAAGCATTGGCGGTGGGAGTATGAGAGCGAGAGCCAAATACAACTGGGTTGGCAACCGGATCGCCCAGACGGATATGGCGAGCCTCTATGCGATGAAGCAGAGCACGCGCCGTCCGATAACGGTGCTGGTGGCTGAGGCTGTGAGTGAATACATTAAGGCGAGGGGATGCAAGTCCCCCGCCCATGATAATAAGACAAGGAGGGAATGAACTATGGGAACATATCTGAGTTTAACATTAAAGGACAGGACTGAAGAGAATATCAATACTGTGAACAAGGTCTGGAACTATTTCAAAGCCAGAATCATCCACAACCTTTTTTCGAGTAAAGCGCCCGAAGCATGAATGATTACTATGGAATTACCAGAAATCACATCGACAATCATTGCCACAATCTCCATATTTTCAGTGGTTTATTCGGCAATTGTAATGAAGAAGGCAGGAGTATCTGTATTCCTGCTGCAGATACAGACCCCGATCAGCATTATAAAGCGGTTCCTGAGGTTAGGCGGAGGAAGACAGAGATTCCTTGTTGGGCGTACCAAACTACCCCCGGATACGATCTATCAGAAGCTGATTGCTATCGGATACCAGTGGGATTATTTTGCATATAACGATGACGGAGAACAGGTTAGCATGAGAAAGCTGTACAGGGACAGGCAGGTCCACCTTAGGGCTTTCGATGATGGTACGATAAGGATGCACGATGAATTAAATTATGAACTTGAACCCATGAAGCATCTCCAGGTGGCTTTAGTACCAGCATCAAAGGTTGAGATAGCAGCCGTCATTGCCGCACTTGAAGCAACCCCGGAGATCGACTCCAAAGAATACGATACACCGGTAGAATATGCGATGCAAAGGCTGGGTGAAAAAGACCTGCCCACAGGTTGATCGCATTATTTTTTTTTTCGTTTTTTGCATAGAAAGAGCGGCGTGTAAATGCCTGGCTGTTAAGCGAGAGCTTCAGAAACATAGAGGTCAGTGCGAAATCGGATGTTTATACTGTTATTGGAAATGAAAGGAGGTATGAGAATATGAGTGAAGAATGGTCAGTTAAGGAACTAACTCGGGATAATATCGAGGAGATAGCACAGCAACTTGGAATACCCATGGAAAGAATAAATGACGATGTCATCAGCGATATCGTTCATTCAGTCAGAAAAGGCGTTGACGCTGCTCTTGATAACTGGGGCGAAATTGTACGGTTAGCAATTAAAGAAAGCGTTCCGGACAAGGATGAGGATGAAGACGAGTGATTTGCGATAGATTTAATTTATCAAGAGGCAGGCAATTTAAATAACGAGGGTTCAGGTGATTGATTTATGACTACAATAAAAATCGCCTTTACCGGGCATCGTCACCTGTCATCTGCGCAGGTTGTATCGTATCTGAATAAGTTGCATCAGGATTATCCCGACGCTATCTGGATCACTGGCGGCGCGGTCGGGTTGGATACTGAGGCGGCGTTGTATGCGATGAAACATGCGATCCCACTCTGGCTGATCCTTCCATTTCCGCCACTGGTTATGTCTAAGTTCTGGAAAGATCACCAGAAGACCGCACTTCGGGATACATGGGCATACGCTGAGAAGACTTCTGTTCTTGCTCCGGCTTATGATGTGTCAGTTTATCAGCGCCGAAACGAGCGGATGGTTGACCTGTCCAATATGGTTGCAGCGTTCTGGGATGGTTCATCAGGCGGGACGGGGAACTGTGTCCGATATGCTCTGAAGGTCGGGAAGAAGATGGTTAGGTTTTCCGACTTTTCTGGTATTAAGCCACAGGAGGAGGTGACGCCCTCTTCCTCTCCTTCTTATCGAGAACTCCATGGAGATATCTTCACTTCGAACGCTGAGGCAATAGTCAATACAGTGAATTGCGTCGGAGCGATGGGGAAAGGAATAGCTCTTGAGTTTAAGAAACGGTATCCTGACCTGTATGCTGCATATCGGCAGGCATGCGCCAGAAAAGAGATACAACCAGGACATGTCTGGGTTTACCAGGCTAAGGATAGGATTATTTTCAATGCAGCAGTGAAAGATGATTGGCGGGATGCTTCCAGGATCGGATGGGTTGAGTCTTGCTTGAAAGAGCTGATCGAGAAGTGCAGAACGATGAAAGTGAAGTCGCTTGCATTGCCCTGGATGGGAGCGATGAATGGAAGGATCCCGGTCGATGAAATAAAAGCCAGTACACGGAAGATACTTTCTGGCATCACCGATTTTGATATCTCTGTCTATGAGATCAGGAAGAATATTTGAGGAGGTTCCGAAATGCTGAAAGAAACATACCTTGCAAAGATGAAGCAGACTGCAAAAGAGAATCCAGATGCTGCGTTTATAGTTGTGACCCGACGCACCGGGCATGTGCTGAGTCCATCGTGGAAGCTGCTAAATGACTACAAAGATGGGAGAATCGACTGGGCGCAGTACACAGAGAGGTTCAGGCGCGAGATGGAGTGCGATTCATGCATAGCAGAGATGAAGAAAATATGGGACTTGTCTCATACGAAGGATGTGTACCTTGTGTGTTTTGAGAAAGATGGAGAGAATTGCCATAGACATATACTGATAGAATTGATCAAGAAGGATTATGGAAAGAATCCAGGGGAGACTGTACAAGCTCACTTTTCGACATAATCTGATTCGAGTCCCTTTTTTTTGTCATCAATCGAAAAGATGGCAATTTTCGACCCTTTTTATTTTCCTCTTCACAAGGAATATCATACAGTGTTGTAAGAAGCGTTCAGAGCAACGTACATATTCAATAAATTAACAGAGTGTTTAGGATAAAAATTAGAGAAAGGTGAACACCAACATTGTATAACTTTTAATTATAATAATGCTGTGCCGCTCGATTTTTACACAAATTTTTGTACTTGTCACCCACTGTATAAACTTTCTTATTGCGGTTGAATGGTTATCACCAAATACAAGAACCAACAGTTCTGAAAAATATTTAGAATGACCTCGATTTTGATATAATTATTTTGATTTTATATTTGTTTTTTGATATATGCGCTCGTGGGAGTGCGATTACTGCGCGCCAGAGTAACCGAAACAGTTTTTAGAGTAACGCGGCTCTACTCACTGAGGTCAGTACAAAATCATGCCTATAAAAGTCACATTTAAACCAGATACAAGATATTTCGTTTTAAGAGATCTTGACGGCACAGAACGCGGTAGATATTCCATCCGAATACCCAAGGAAGGGCATCGTGGTCAGGGTCCGCAGGATGTGGCGCTAAAGATTGCATCACGCACCACCGGAACGAAAGACAAACCCATTGAAATACGATTAAGAGAACTGGGCACTGACAGGGTCCGCGTATTTCATGTCTGGACTGAACTCACTCCTTTTTCCAAGACCGCCAATCCTCTCTGGATAGGCAACCGTACTCACTACCCAAAAAGCTTCGCCAGATTCAAGGGAGAGGAATTGCTCGACGGCTCACCACCGCCTTCTTGTGTATTAACAGGGATATTTTTGTTGTACCACAAACGACTCCAGAATAAATACGAAGAACTGAAAGCAGCAGGGAAGCTGACTGAGACCATCGAGAAGGACTGGCAGGAATGGATCTCAGATAAGATTCTGGATACACCTACCACAGACCTGGTAGACAAGCTTTTCGTCCATCGATCGGAAAATGTGGGAAGACCAAGAGGCAAACACTGACCATGACCGATCGTTCACCCGCCTCAGACAGGATTGGGATAGGTGGACTATATTCAAGTTAACCGCCTGTCTTCAAACGCAGGTACAACCCGATCAATATTTTGGGTTAATGCCTGGCTCGAGGAAATATGAAGACAAATATACCATTACCCAAAAATAAAGGCTTAAAAGAAGCTTATATTTCAATTTTGAAAATGGTTTATTTTGAGCAGAGGGATGTCTTTTTATTTCAGGATTATGTTTATGCGGTTCAGTCTGACTGCGGGGTATCGACTGAGACTGCAACGAATAGATGCAAGCAGTTAAGTCAACTCTCTATTCTACATTATCTTTTTTCGGGAATGTCGGGGCATAGCTACAAGTGTTTTGTCTATAGCAACGACGGGGAGAAAATATCTTACATTGATAACCTGCCAGAGGCTAGCAGGCTTATTGAAGCCCAGTTTCCTGATTTTATGGAGACTGAGTTCTTACAAATAAAGAAAATGAACATCCAGGCCAAGCCATCTGAGATGCGATTCAACAGTATAGAAGCGGAGCTCAAATTCAGGGCCAATGAAATAGCACAACCTATCAAGACAAAGGATACAGACGTTTTGAATAGTTCTTTTGTTACAGAGAAGGTTTCAACCGAACAAATATGCGATGATTTCATCGCCAAGTTAAAAATGCGTGACGCTATTCCAGAGGAAATAAAGGTTAGTTCCGATTCTACCGTTTTTGGGGAAGAATAGTAAGGAATTTTTTGAGGATTATGCGTATATGCGCGTCAACGCGCATTACAAATCCCCAAACCCCTAAAACGCAAACGCTAAGCGTCGATGGAATGCGTCGCAATAGTGAGTATACGGTGTCATGACATGACGGCGTATGCGCACTATGCGCACGCATTCCGGCAAGAAAAAAAAAACAGTGGTATACAAGGAGAAAAAGAAAAATATGAAAGTAACAGTGACAATAGAAATTGATAAAGAACTCAAGGAAATGTTTGAGAAAACAAGATCAGTGCATAATCTGACTTTTGGAGAAGTGCTTGAAATGGAAATTAGAAATGTCTTGATAGGACTGAATGATTCTGCATTAATAGAGCAGGAATTAAAACGAATTGAACTTGAAATCCTATCAAAATCCCAAAAGTTAGCGAATCTAAAAAAGCTGCGTGAAGAAATCGTGAATCTCAGAAAGTAATTGAGATATCCAGGAGGAAGAAGCCAGATGAGAACAAGAGAATCGTTGAATACAACGGTAGTAAAGACAAACATTCTCTTCTTCCTGGGGCAGTGCCGGGGATAAGTCCCAGAACAGAATAAACAAATGGTAACATACGTAGCATCAGGGATCGAAATCATGCGAACCTCAATCGCTGTATGTCGTTCGCTGGATATCTCTGACCTGCGACATGTTTATTATCCACCTATCCCTGACCCATCGTTCATCGGTCTCAGACCGGATTGGGGATAGGTGGACTATATTCAAGTTAACCGCCTGTCTTCAAACGCAGGTACAATCCGATCAATATTTTGGATTAATGCCTGGATCGAGGAAATATGAAGACAAATATACCATTACCCAAAAATAAAGGGTTGAAAGAAGCTTATATTTCTATTTTGAAAATGGTTTATTTTGAGCAGATAGATGTCTTTTTATTTAGTGATTATGTTTATGCGGTTCAGTCTGACTGCGGGGTATCGACTCAGACTGCAACGAATAGATGCAAGCAGTTAAGTCAACTCTCTATTTTACAATATCTTTATTTGGGAATGTCGGGGCATAGCTACAAGTGTTCTATCTATGCGAATGACGGGGAGAAAATATCTTACATTGATAACCTGCCAGAGGCTAGCAGGCTTATTGAAGCTCAGTTTCCTGATGTGATGGAGACTGAGTTCTTAAAGATCAAGAAAATGAACATCCAGGCCAAGCCATCTGAGATGCGATTCAACAGTATAGAAGCGGAGCTCAAATTAAGGGCCAATGAAATAGCACAACCTATCAAGACAATGGATACAGACGTTTTGAAGAGTTCTTTGGTTACAGAGAAGGTTTCAACCGAACAAATATGCGATGATTTCATCACCCGGTTAGAACAGCGTAACGCTATTCCAGAGGAAATAAAGGTTAGTTCCGATTCTACCGTTTTTGGGGAAAAATAGTAAGGAATTTTTTGAGGATTATGCGTATATGCGCGTCAACGCGCATTACAAATCCCCAAACCCCTAAAACGCAAACGCTAAGCGTCGATGGAATGCGTCGCAATAGTGAGTATACGGTGTCATGGCATGACGGCGTATGCGCACTATGCGCACGCATTCCGGGAAGAGAAAAAAGTGGTATAGAAGGAGGAAAAAATATGAAAGATACAACAAACATCAGAATCGAAAGAGAATTGAAACAGTTATTCGAATCTACCAGAGATTTACATCATAAATCTATCGGAGATGCGGCAGAAATAGGAATCCGTACTATTTTGATAGGATTGAATGATTCTGCATTAATAGAGCAGGAATTAAAACGAATTGAACTTGAAATCCAATCACTATCCCAAAAGATAGCAAATCTAAAAAAGCTGCGCGAAGAAATCGGGGATATCAGAACATAATTGAGATATCCAGGAGGAAGAAGCCCGATGAGAACAAGAGAATCGTTGAATACAATGGTAGTAGAGACCAACAACTTATGCAACATCAGGGATTGATCTCATATCCACATCCATCGCCGTAGTATCCAGGGAAGAAATCGGGATGTTACAAAGTTAAGAAGTTAAAATGAAAACCAGAGAAGCTGTGAATACAACGATGGATATAGAGTTAAAACATATGGTTGAGGCGACACGGGGTATTCATAATATTAGTTTTGGAGAGTTGCTGGATAAAGCAGCGCGAGAATTATTAATCAGTTTGAATCAGGAACCGATCATCGACCAGCAAAGAGCACACATCGATTCGAAGATAAGTACGTTGATTCAGGAAAAAACTAAATTAGATTCCTTGAAGGAACAAATCAAGAAACTGAAAATTCCAGGGATCGAGAATAAAAATAATGGGGATGGCGACAAAGCCAAAGAACTCGAATCATACAGGAATAAGCGGTTCCTTGAAGTATATGCAGCTAAAGAAAAATTGGACTTGCTTAAAATAAATCTTAAAAAGGGGAACGTGAACTGGGAACGGGTCACAGAATTATATAAGTTCAAGGACAAGGATGAGGCGCGGACATGGATAGAGCGCAGGGTAGAGGAGTCAGAGGTATAATCTTCTTACAGAGCAATTCTTCTGGGACGACGCCAGGACAAACCCAGAACAAATTATATTTCTGATTATCCACACTGCTGAGACTGATATTCCACGCGCATCCTCCATCGCTGTATGTTGTTTGCTGAAGATCCCTGACCTGCAGTTCCACCTAACTCAGACAGGAAAAACGATGACTATATTCAAGCAGACTGTGTTTAACCATATGCTGGCGCAGCGATGTACCCAATAGGTTAGTCATTTACCCTTCATGCGCCAGCATTCTCCATCTCACGGGACGGCGCGGGGACGAGTCCCATACCAGGATAAATGGATGGTCACATGCTCTGCATCATGATTGAACTCATGCGCAACATCAAGGGTTGACTCATGCCATCCTCCATCGCTGTGCGTTGCTTGCTGATGATTCCTTGCATGCGCTTCGTCTTTTACTCATCCATCCCTGATCTGGAGATTCACCTACCTCAGACAAGACAGCGATGAGGAGAGTATTGGAGTGGATTGCGTCCGCACTCTCTTCTTCCTGGACGGCGCCGGGACAAGCCCCATATATGAAGAAATGGATGATCACATGCCCTGCATCATGAGTTATCTCACGCGTATCCTCCATCGCTGTATGTTGTTTGCTGAAGATCCTTGACCTGCATTTCCACCTAACTCAGACCAGAAAATCGATGGATATATTCAAGCAGACTGTATTTGACCATATGCTGGCGCAGCGATGTACCCAATCGGTTAATCAGTAACCCTTCGTGTGCCAGCCTTCTCCATCTCACGGGACGGCGCGGGGACGAGTCCCATACCAGGATAAATGGCTTGTCACATGCTCTGCATCTTGATTGAATTCATGCGCAAAGTCAAGGAGTGATCTCAAGCTCACCTCCATCGCTGTGCGTTGTTTCCTAAAGAGCAGATTCACCTACCTCAGACAAGACAGCGATGGAAGGGAGTATTGGAGCAGACTGCTCAAATTGTCTATTTTTCCTGGACGGCGCCGGGAAATATCCCGGACCCGAATATCTGCCAAAAAAAAATATTCAATGAGATTCAGTCAATTTCAATAATGGTGGAATAATGGGCAGGTAGTGGAGTGGGTGGTATCTAAAAAAAGAATTCTCCTGCCCATTATTTTATCTTCAAACATTCATGCTATTAATAATTTCCGATAGCCATCGTTGTCAGATATGATACTGCAAGATGAAGAAACCTGTCAACAACACACTGGTGATCAAGATGATTATCTGCGAGGAAGAGGCACTGATATGGAAGTGCGCGTGCAGGCATGTGTAATCTCGAACACGTTCACAAACAACGTTATATATATTAAACCTCTTAATTATGCATATTCAAATATGTTTAAGGAATTACAGATAATTATTCTCGTAATCACAATATTAATTGCGGTTATCGGACTATATTTTGCTTTTAAGGCATGGTCTTCATGGAGACATACAGACGATGAAATCATTAGAGCAAGAGCATTTCTTACGAAATCATTTCTGAATAAAAATTTTTTACTCGTTTTTTTAACAGGTGCTTTCATGGGTCTCCATACTCTTTTAGAATTTTTTGAGATTTTTGGGTATCCGTCAGCTTTGATGCAATATGTTCAAATATTTTACAATATTTACATCTTGACGCTGACAATTTCGCTCCTTTTGCTGGTTCTTTTGGCATATTATTGGCAAAAGTTGCTTTCTTGAGCCGCGCCCATCGCTGTGCGTTGCTTGCTGAAGATTCCTAACCCTAACCTGTTTATTGTTCACCTATCTCTGACCTAGAGATTCACCTACCTCAGACAGGAACGGCGATGGAGAGGAGTATTGGAGAGCAGAATGCGCCAACTGTCTCTTCTTCCCTGGATGGCGCTGGGACAGGCCCGACGTCAGGAATTGATTTCTTTTGTGTGCACTCCCATCGCTGTCAGCTCTTGCATGGGGTGCAGGGACGATTGTGCGACTTGTCCCATGTGAATTACTATGACGATTGGTTAGTCGTCCTTCCATCCTCTCATATGATAAAATGAATCTCTATACTTTAAATATTTTTCATTCAAATTCTCACTCTGTAAAAATCCCTCATAACACTTTTTTTCTTTAAGAGAATTTCTTAATTCATTCAACTTAACCTTTATCTCCTCTTCTACTTTTTTTATGTCTTCTTCTGCCATTACTAAAATCAACTCCTATTAATCAGACTTCCTCCTTATAACTATTAATCACTGGCGCTGGTCTCTATTTATCCACGAGCTCTTATTCGAATTGCACACGGCGCGCACCAGTGCTGTGTGTTGTTTGCTGAAGATCCCTGACCCGACGATCCACCTACCTCAGATAGGAACAGCGATGAAGAACAGGAGTGGAAGCAGACTGCGCCAGCACTCTATTCTTTCTGGACGGCGCCGGGACGAGTCCCCTGCATTATGATTGATTACATGTCCACCTCCATCGCTGTGCGTTGCTTGCTGATGATTCCTCCCATACAAATTGTCTTTTGTCCACTATCCCTGGCCTGGCGATTCACCTACCTCAGACAAGACAGCGATGGAGAGGATTAGCATCAAATTCTTTCCGGCGCGCGCCTCCGTCGCTGTATGTTGTTTTCTGAAGAGCCGATTCACCTACCTCAAACAAGACGGCGATGGCGGAGAGTATAAGAGCAGACCACAAACCGTATCTTCTTCCATGGACCGCGCCGGGACGAGCCCAATACCAGGATAAATGGCTTGTCACATGCTCGGCATTATGATTGACCTCATGCGCGCCTCCATCGCTGTAGTTTGTTTGTTGAATATCAAACTCATCACCCAGGCGCTCAAGCATTTTATGCCCAACAAGTGACGGATGCCTATCCCTGACAGAGTAGCCTAACAACGACGGCGCCTTTGGGCACAACAGACATTGCGCCGCCTCGATGAAGTCATCAAAGGTGAACTGGCTCTTTAAATAACGGTGAGTTTGGGTGAATTATCAGGAGGTGTACAACTATGAATTTACTACCAATGGATGTGCTCGTGCAGACGAACTGCATGTTTATCGACAGGTGTAATACACATGAGTCGATATACATTCGCAACGTCCGCTGTGAACACTGTATGTGGGAGCAGAAGATATCCAGAGACGTCATGATGGGGATGACGCTTCTCTTTACATGATACTGTTCTTTTTTTTATTGCCCGTTGTCCTTGAATAGCCTGTGCACTGCACGGTAACCATGCCCCTGTTGGGCACAGGCTACGCCGCGCAAGTGCGGAACGGGTGCGAGGGGATGGATTTTTAAATAACGACGGTGGCGGGTGAATTGATTCGACGACTTCGGACAATTCAGGAGAATATCTATGAGCAAACAAAATACCGTCGTATTGAGGACGCCCAGTGCGTCGAACAGCAAAGATAAAATGGTTAATGCAGGTGTCGGCTTCATCGATACCGTCAATCTTGAACGAGGCGAGAAGCGGACGGTTGTCCATTTCCTTCCAGACCAGCCCCTGACCAAAGGAAAGACGATCATGGTCTTCCCATCCAGAGGTCATGAATTGCCAGTCGAGTTGACCGGGCATACCCATGTCGGTGATAGAGATCCTGGTTTCGTCCTGTATAATAAGGATGAGCCGATTGGTTCAGCATGGCTACACAAGGGCGCTCGTACATTGTTTATGGTTGTTAAGGTCAACAAAGACGTAGTAGTCGGCGATGGCCAGGTGGACAAAAGAGTGACTTTGTTCCCACGGTTCGCAAAGGATTCGCAGACAGCGCCGGGTGTGTAAATTCACCCATTCTCTTTTTTTTTGCTGCCCGGTTATTTCTCATCGGATATCTGTTCTCTTTTGATAGCACGAGTTTGTTCGATCGAGAGGGGTATGATGTTAGTGCCAGGGATAGTAAGGATGAGCGCTGGGTTTTGCCCATACCATGGTCAGTGTGTGTTGCGCCATCTGCGGGTGGATAGAGCACCGCTGTTACGGCGGGAGCATTGAGCGCTTAGTTTTAAATAAAATTAGTTCTGGTGTATGTTTAAGCACGTTAGAACCTACACGAGCGTAGCCTACGCTGAATCGCAGGAAGAACTTTTCGACCAATTCGGTGATGTTTATCAAGCATCGTGGTCAGATATCCAACATTGCAGTCCGTTGGATGGTAGGTCATCATTGACCTATACTCAAGCCAGGAGGATTGCAGGCATGACGAAAGCTGGAGGTAACCCCTTTACTATGATCCTGAGGCAACAAGGCGTTAAAGCGCAATATGCAAGCCTATTGATTAAATGGAAAGTAATGGGACTCGACCGACCAACTGTTAGAAAATTTCATAGACTGAATATGGAGGATCGCGCAAACATAGTTGCAGATTATGCTGCAGGTCTCCCAGTCAAAGATATCCAGGTCAAATATGATTGCGCGGACTCTCAGATATATCGGTCAATGAGAGTCCTTGAAACCAACATCCCTCGAAGATGTGACCAGGTGCAGATCACGGCGCCTGAAAAATCAACGGTACTTGAATTGTATAGCCAGGGAAAGTCCACGACTAAAATTGGACGGATGTTGAATAGGCATCACAGTGTTGTTAGAAGAGTGATAGTGGAAGCCATTCACAGCAATCTTTCTTCCAGGAAGTTTGTGAGACTCACTGATGATGATAAAGCTAAATTGAAGGGGATGTTTTCAGAAGGAAAGACCTGCTCTGAGATTGCAAAGCTGACAGGACATTCGAAGACCACTGTTCGTAGAATTGCCGATAGTAGCCCAATGAAACATCACAAGACTTTCAGTGAAGTTGACAGGGAGAACCTGCGAGAAGCTTTCAAGGAAGGTCTCAGTTTAAGAAAGACCGCCAGAAAGTTCAATAGCGCTACATCTTCTATCAAGTTCTGGTTTGATAAATTCAAGAGAGGTCTATGATACCTCTCTTATTTCTTTCCATCAATTGTTTTCAGTATCGTGCAGAGTAATGGATTCGCACACCAACAGCCCATGCGAGAATATGCGAGATCCACTCTACCATCAGTTGGTTAGCCGCAACCACTGATGACTTTTTTTTGTTGCCCGGTTATTTCTCATCGGATGTCAGTTCTCTTTTGATGGCGCGAGTTTGTTCGATCGAGAGGGGCATGCTGTTAGCGCCAGGGATAGGAAGGACGGACGCCGGGTCTTTATCCAGGATAGCAGAATGAACTATGACCAGAGAGATAAGTTTAACATCGACAGGAGGTATGTGTGTGAGCCTGCCAGACGTCGCTCATAATCCTGAGTACTTGCCAGCGCTAGGAAATATCCATTTCACACAGCCAGACCCACCGCTGTAAAGGTAACAGTGGACTGATTTAAATAACGAGAGCCTGGGCGAATCGTCGCGGTAGCGGCGGTTCAGGAGAATCTATGAAAGTATTGAAAGGTAAACAGGGTAAGTCCGTGGCCGCATTGTTAGACAGCAGCGAAGATAGAGTCAAGCTGCTCAGGGCAGGTTTTTCAGGCAAGGAGATTGAGGCGCTGTATCTGGTTCTTAATTCTTTCGAGATCGTGGGCGTGAACTGGTTAGTCACAGACTGACCGCTCTTTTTTTTTGTTGCCTGTTCGCTCAGTGATCCCCACCCAGTTCAGCCCTGTCTCGGTGTCACCGAGCCAGACCTGAACAACCCTCCCACGAGCCTCTGGGCTCGACGAGCGATTTTTCCCAACGGACTGGATTTTAAATAACCGTTGGCTCTGGTGAATTATAAAAGAGGTTTGTATATGTATACGATGAGATTTGATGTGACCTGTGTAAGAGAATGCCTGATGAATAATGGAAGAGTGTTTACGGTGAGGACCTGGGACGGATCCGGGGTTGAGACAATGGTGAACGTGCCTGGGGTAGGCCAGTGTAAGAAGGTTCGGATCATGAAAGTCTCGAAGAAAGAGGATATAGCCAGGTATATTGGGTTATCCGGGTTCGATAACCTTGATGCGTGGTGGAAGGTAATTAATAGCTTCGGTGCTGGAAATGGTTGGCTGTTCCTGGTTGCAAAGGTGATTTAGTTTGAGCGTGCTTTGTAAGTCGGGAAACCACGCATGGACGAATCTGGAAGATGCCGAAAAATGCTGTAATGGATTCGTCAGGCAACTTCGGATATATCCGGAAGCATCCGGGGTCGATGATCTCTATGGCTGGTATGGGTATGTCTGGGTTCCAGTAACGGTCTGATATTTTTTTTTGTTGCCAGGTTGTTTACCTCCATGTGGTTGCTATGGCTTACTTGAATGGCCGGTACGCTGCACGGTGACCGCGCGCCTATTGCGCACGGACGGCGCGTGCTGCGGCACGGGCGCGCACCTGAAGGTGCGGACGTGGGAGTGTTCTGCCGATTGCTTATTCGGGTTTCCAGATCGATTCTTTTTTGTTGGATGAGCGTTTCTAATAGATTTCCCAACCGTTTTTGTTGCTTCCGAGGAGAATTGGATTCCTGGTATGAACCATCTTTTGTTATTATGGCGTATATCGCTCACGTTTCACGAATTTAACCTGACTATATCCCGGTGTAATATTAATATGTATACTGCTCCTGATGTTCGCACAAGTTTTTCAGCCCCTTAAACGGTTTTTATCAGAATTAACTTACACAATATTCGGATAATCCTATGCGGGATGATCTATTCAAAATTTTCAGGATTTTTGCGGCTCTTAAGATGATTTTGCGGAAGGATGATCACCTAACGTTAATGTCCAGATACCTGTCGGAGGACAAATCATAACTACTACGTCATTATATTCAACAAGACCAGCCGTTCGATTGTGGAATTTAGTCCGGCAGCAATCACTTATACAGAAGAAAATTATCTATAGAATAAAAGTTATGTTGTATGAGAATGGAAAAAAGAATCATTTGAGATGTTCTTATGCGAAACAAATTACATAGAGGTTAACCATGTTTAAAAGAATTGACCATATAGAAATTATTCCTCGGAATATAGAGAAAACCATTAGTTTTTACACAGAAATCCTTGATTTTAAAATTAAACTGCGGCAAAAAGTAGAAGTACCTCCCCTGGAAGAGATAGTTTACATTGAACTCAATGGTTCAGTTATAGAACTTATGAAGGTTAAGAATCCTGCACTTCCAACTCAAAATCCATGGCAGGCTGGTTTAAGGATGATAGCTATTGAGGTAGAGGACATGGAGACGGCTATAAAATATCTTACGAGTAAAGGGGTGGAAATAACCTGGGGACCGGTAACTGTTGGGAAATCAAAAAGAGCTGAAATAAAAGATCCGGATGGGATTTCAATCGAGCTGAGACAGTGGTAGAAACCGAGTAGCTCAGATTAAAGTATTGACTATCTTTGAAGTAAAAGGAAATCAGAAATGGTAAAAATTGAAGGTAAATACAACGAAATCATGTCTGTGGACATTAACCCTAACCGATCATAGAAAAAGCCCCCAAAATACAGAATATTTTCGTCGGAATGTGATAAATAAGTCCTGCACATCCATGTTCTGTGGGAAGCTCTTTGAATTACGTGGATTCAACTTCTCATTCGTTTCTTTTCATATTATCCGGGAAGTTCCGTGTCAAAAAGTCCATGCAAGCAATGCTCACAAGATCACTAACTGAACCAAATTGTTTGGTGTCATTGACGACGGATTCCAACTTGGCTTTGAGCCATGGACTGACTGTAGCGCATACAGTAGCTTTGTTACGGATCTCAGTAGTTTCGGATATGTCTTTTTTTTCTTTAATTGTTTTCATATTTTAGCTCCTGTTTATTGACACTAATGGTATTGTTATACTAACATATAACCTTTGTTATACGATTGTAATATAAATGACACTCATAAATGAAAAACTATTTCAGATTTAAATAACTATATGATATTTATACATTACTATTGTAATTCAAACGGGCAAACGAATAACCGATATGCATCGACAAATACAATGTCGTCAGCTATCACCCTCATTTAGAAAAGTATTTTCGAGTAGACCGTCTGGTATATTTAATCGTGTAAGGTCGGCACAGGAAATCAAACATGTCTACAAGAAAAATAAATGCAAGTACGCTTTTATGTTGGAACAACGAGTATATGATTCGTCTTCCCAAGAAACATCTGGATGCGCTCGGCATGCATGAGGGCAGCTATCTCAGGTTTGGGCTATTGAATAATAAGTTAGTCGCTTCTCCATTACTCGCGGGGAAATTACCAAACAGAGAGCGAATGGAGGTGGCGAAGAAAATATTCTTGTGTGAGAGGAAGGGCAGGCAGGACATACTTTTCAATCTGAGAGAACGTGTACGCAAGGAAGCTCGGCATGGTGTAAAGGCGATATCGGTTTTCTCAGGGAGTTCGACAATAAAGAACAATGCATCGGGAGCGGATTATTCTAAATGTCCTTATTGTGAAACTTATTTAGAGCAGAAGGAGTTTATAAAGAAGTCGTCCAGATATTATAATGACCCTTTGGTAAGGACATCAAGTCATAATGTAAAAAGAGGACTTTATTGTAAACAATGTGATGCAGAGATCACAGCGCTGGATTACACTGATATTGAGGCTAATCCGTGGATGGACCCCAACTCCCTGTTTTGCTCTCCAAAACTGAAAGATATAATTTCTAAAGATCCTCTTCCCGATGAACAGTTTACATCTGGAAAGATGCGAGCTAACAGCGCTGGCACGAAAGAAGTTGTGAGAAGGATTGGCGTCACATCGGTATCGATTTCGGGAGAACTCATAAGATCATTAGGATGGCATCCAGGGGACAACTTGGACCTTATTGTTGAAGACGGAGCGCTTGTGATATCTCCGGAACTCAATGGGAGTTCTTCGCCCCACGGTTTGTATTCAAGTGAGACACCGAAAAACAATCAGATAATTGGAGGCGATGCGATTGCCCGAACAGCAGCAAACTAAAACGCCCCCGGAGGCGCAAACAAAAGATACTAATTCATCGCCAATCGCCGTTACTGGACTTCCAGTTCCGCGCGATCGTATTGGAAAAGCGATTCGAAAGCCCAAGAAGATAGTTTATCTGAGACGGAATAAGATGATGCGCAAGGGCTACAAAGAACCTGAGAAGCATGAATTCGATTTCTGGACAAAAGAAGATGATGACCTTCTGAAACGGGTTTATCCTTGCCAGACAACAGAAGAGATCCAGAAACTCTTTCCCAACAGGACGCCAGATGCGATATCTGCCCGTGCCAGCAGGGAACTACATCTGAAGAAAGATCCAAAGACGTTTGCAATGATCCAGGGCATGAACTCCTCAAAGCTGGGGCTTGCGAATTTCGCAGATCACCCGCTTGAGGCTCTAGAACGGAAATACCCTGATCTCAAGAAGGCTTACGATGAGATGGTCGAAAAGCTGCTCATGCACCCTTCAGTTGACCCGAATAATATCCTTCAGGTCGAGATGATCAAGGAAGCAGTCCTGTCGAAGATAACACAGTTTCTTATGATGCGAGACAGGATCGAGAACAACTGCAAGGGAAAGACACTCATAATAAATCCAAAAACAGGTTTCGAGCAATGGGTCGAAAGCAGATATCTTCATGGACCTGATATCATGAATGATGCCAAGTTAAGCAGAACTATCCTGAAGGATCTGGGAATTATTCAGGAAAAGGAGCGCAAGGTTGAGGTCATCGGGAATCTCAAAATGTTATGGGAGCGTGAGTCAGATGACAGGGATGATGCTGTGGTAATAGATGCTGAAGCGAAACGGGTGGATTAATGCTATTATGAAGGCTGTTGAACACTATCTGGAATGTGAAAACACGAAATTCGTAACTTGAAAAAAGTATCATGAATTGTAAAAGGAACAATGGCGGAGATATAATGAATATAATCGATTTACCAATTCCATCTGTACTGAAAGAATTTTATATCCAGGATAAAATAACATCACTTTATCCTCCACAAGCTGATGTTGTTAAAAAGGGGCTGTTCGACAATAAGAACCTGTTAATCTCTATCCCCACGGCGTCCGGCAAAACGCTCATGGCTGAAATGGCAATGCTGAAGTCGATAATCGAACATCATGGTAAAGCATTGTATATTGTTCCTCTGAAGGCTCTCGCCTCTGAAAAATACGACCGTTTCTGCAAGTTTGAAGATTTGGGACAATTCGATGGAACAAAAATTACAACTGCTCAATCCACGGGCGATTTTAAAAGTAAAGGGGAAACACTCGCAGAGTCAGATATTATTGTTGTGACTTCTGAAAAAGCAGATTCTCTTATCCGCAATAAAGCGCCCTGGATTGAAAACATATCCATTGTCGTTATTGACGAAATACATCTTGTCGGCGACCAGGACCGAGGAGCTACCCTTGAAATGGTCATCGCAAAGCTAAGGCGCATTAATCCTAAAATGGTTTTTATCGGATTATCCGCAACCATTGGAAATCCAGAACAGTTAGCTGCATGGCTGAAGGCTGAATTAATTGTCAGTGATTGGAGACCAACACAGTTAAAGGAAGGGGTATTCTACAATAATGAAATACAATTCGAGAATACGAGCCGTCCCATTACAGTCCAAACTAAGGATAACATCGATGCACTTGTTATGGATATGGTCTTGGAAGGCGGACAATGTCTGGTGTTCTGTACTTCACGGAAAAGTGCTGAAAGTAAAGCGAAGAATATTGCAAAAAAATTATACCCGCTCCTTGATACAAACTCTAAATTAAAACTCGAATCCATATCGGCTAAAATAAGTGATTTTGCTGATAAAAATGATTCAAAGGCTGCGACAGTGGTGGCAAATAACGTTTCTTGCGGAGCCGCATATCATCACGCTGGTCTTATTGATGACCTGAGACAAATTATTGAATCTGAGTTCCGTACAGGGCTTATTAAAGTTATATTTTGTACTCCTACTCTCGCAGCAGGGGTTAATTTGCCTGCACGACGGGTTATCATACCGGGATATAAACGGTTTAATCAGACTTTGGGGGGCATGGATTATATTCGTGTTATGGAGTATAAACAAATGGCAGGCAGGGCAGGGAGACCCCATCTTGACCCCTATGGAGAATGTGTTCTCGTTCCCAGCGGGAAAAATATTGAAGCCGAAGTTGACCGTGTTGTTAAACAGTATATTCACGGAAATCCAGAAGAAATCTATTCGGGGTTAGCACAAATAAAACATTTACGCATTCATATTTTATCATCTATAGCGTCTGAATTTATAGATACCGTTCCTGAATTTAATAAATTATTACATGAAACGTTTTTGGCTTATCTGCCTGATGATGGGGGTAAATTAAAAACGCAGGAATTTGTCGATCGACTTGTGCAAGACGCTCTGAATTATTTAATTAAAGAACATATGGTCATTATGGGTGCTAATGGCGCAATATCAGCTACACAGCTCGGTAAAATTGTGTCCCGCCTGTGTCTTAACCCGACCACTGCTGCGCTTATAATGAATGGATTTAAGGAGATTGAGAATACCGGGATTATAGCAACTGATATGACTTTACTTCATCTTCTATCTTTATCGGAGGATATAGAGAAAGCCAGGCATTATAAATCCTCTGATGTGGATATAATCCCACAGGTATTTCGCACACATGAAAAGGAGTTAGTTAAATTTGAAGAATTAATTAAATCCAAACAAATAGATTATCTGAAAACGTCCATTGATGTTATAGAACCTGTAAAAATAGCTGATATAATCCGAATGTGGATTAATGAATCTAAAGAAGCTTCAATCGCTGAGTGCTGGAGTATCGGGGAAGGTGATGTTCATTCTATAATAGAACAGTCTAAACGAGTAATGTCCGCCATATACGATATTGGAATGTTATATAATAATGAACACATCGTCAAAGTGGCACAAGTGTTGAGGGTAAGAATAAATAAAGGAATAAAGCCGGAACTGATCGGATTGACTAAAGTGAAAGGGATCGGTCGGGCAAGAGCACGTCTATTGCATAATGCCGGAATTACTACGGCGCAGAAATACGAAGAATTGAAAGCATCCAACCCAGAATTAGTTCATAGTATCCTGTATCCTAAGAAGAATAAAGATAAAGTATATGATGATGCCCCGAAACAAACACTTGAAGTCCTTGCTCCAATCAAACAGCCGAAGGTATCGAACGGGCAGAAAAGTTTTGCGGATTATTAATCCTGATTCTCGTGCACCATAGGAAGAGCGACCCGGAACACTCTGGAAAATATAATGAAAAATAGAAACTATTGATAAACAGAAAAATAGGTGAAGAACTTTGATAACTGCAGATGAAATAAAGAAAGCAGTAATCGCAACTTATTTCTAATGCATTACGAATCTAATGACCATGTCCGAATATTCAGAAATGCCAACAGAACATCTGATACAGGAAATGGTCTCTCTTTGTCTGGAAGTTCCACCTGAACTCGCCCAGGAAATTGGTTCAAGAGACAACGCTATTTCCTTTCTAAGTGACATCCTTCAGGGTGATGAATACTGGAATCATGGCGGTCCGGGCGATGGCTGGGCGCCGTATCATGTTATTCATATTCTACCTCTGATAAAAACAAATGAAGCTCTTGAGCTTTTGCTAGAAACAACGAGAGATGAGCTTGATCTTTTAGATGGCTGGATTACAGAAAGCATCCCGACTTTGCTTGGCGCATTTGGTGAAAGTGCAATAGAACGATTGAAGGAATTGGTTCTCGATGAAAAACTTGACCTGTATATTCGAGGCTCGATCGCAACGGCTTTGAATGTGATAGCCCACCAGCATCCTGATAGAAATGAGGAAATAACGGCTTTTCTTTCAAAGCTTTTAGAGGATACCAATGATCAGACGTTTGCAGCATTCCTGATAGATGAATTGCTTTCATTCAAGGATCCGAACTTCCTGCCTCAGGTACGGAAAGCATTTGAAGATGGGAGAATTGATACGGAGGTAATAAGTGGAGATGATGTGGATTGGGTTTTCAATCTACCAGAAAAAGAGCAAAGCTATTTCAAATTCATGGAAAGCCCGCTTGAGCATTTTTCCAGAGAGAATATCAGCTACCTCAGAAAGATTTCATATCCAGAGAAAGAAACTCCCGCCAAAAAAACTAAGGGGAAAGTAGGGCGTAATGATCCATGCCCATGTGGTTCAGGAAAAAAGTACAAGAAGTGCTGCATGGTGAATTAAGATAGGATTGTGGGATAGAGAGGGGTTTACTCCGTAAACACTTTTATCTCGTTGAATACTTTCATCTTTTCTTTAGACTTCATCCTGTCCAGCGTTGCTCCAAACTTGCCAGCTATATGCGTATTCCAGGCATCCATGATCTTTTTCATGATAGCTTTCTCATCGTCCGTATCATCAAAACCATCCTTGCCTTTTACAAACAAATATTCTTGCTGTTTTAAGTCTACAAATGCCCATAGATCATCCATTCCTACAGGTGATTTTCCCATCCCGTATGCATTGGTGCAATCTTTGAGATTCTTCTTTGCAGACTCTTGAGAAGGATTGTATTTCAGGCAGGTCTTCCATGCATCCAGAGCCTCTTCCCTTCTCCTGGCTTCCCATAATGAACATCCGAGATTCTGATAAGCTTCAGCTATATCATGTTTATTCTTTTTGGGAAAATTCTTGATCGCACCCTGGTTCATCTCAATTGCCTCATCAAATTTTCCCTGTTCAAAGTAAACTATACCCATATGGCAAAGAGCTTGCGGATTTTCGGGTTCTATCGATAACGCTTTATCCAACCACTTTTCTGCATCACAGTATTTTTCGTCCATGATGTGAATATTAGCAAGAAGACACATCATACCCGCATCGTTGGGGCAAGCTTTCAAAACTTTACCTATTACCCTCTTTGCTTCGTTAAATCTCCTTTTTGTAACAAGATCGGCAGCCTGGATTAATCCATCAAGTTTAATTTTCTTCAAAGGATCATTTTCTATAGCGTTAAGTAAATCCTGAGGCATAATTCAGAATACATTCAGGGATAATATAATCTTTGTGAATAGTAGCGTAGAGCTATGGCGTCAATAAGTCTTCTGTCTTAAAATTTTTAAGCCATTTCTCAATATCCAAATCAGATATATCCTCAATCTCATCGCGAATTATGGCAATAAATTCCCGAAGAATCTCAGGTCTTCTGGCA
>Ga0265296_1000612_pt1 | contig 50705 bp, 58 predicted proteins | sample MunlanPumphouse1_FD_189073 | JGI IMG/M metagenome (GOLD analysis project Ga0265296, IMG submission 189073) | Groundwater microbial communities from a municipal landfill in Southern Ontario, Canada - Pumphouse #1 | ecosystem: Environmental > Aquatic > Deep subsurface > Groundwater | place... | reverse complement strand
CATCTTGAGGACCTTATCGATCACCGCAGCCTGCCGCTCGTGGAACTCTTTGTGTTCAGCGGGTGTTGCAGTCCCGCCCATCACTTTTTCCCGGAGTGCTGATGCCACCGGGTCAATGCGCTGCACGACCGGCTCCGGTCTCTGGACAAGCCGTATCGCACGATTGTATTTCCGGTCGATAAACGTGTAGGCATGCTTCCCGAAATCCTGAAGGATCAGGTTGCCTTTTCCCACCGAGCAGCCGGCAACTAACTGGATCGCATCGACCCCGCAGGCATCGTTCTCCACGATGCAGACAAGGTCTTCATCATCAGAGCGGCCGGCCCTGAGGGCATCCATTGCGTACTCTGCTGCGCGGTAGCCGAGCGCAAGTCCGGGGCAGGCGTGGCCGTGAAAGGCAACGGCTTCGTTGTAGGTTTTTATAGATTGGGTCATAGGATCACGTGATTGGTTTGTCCTTTTTACCGAAGGAATTACTTTGTTTCTTTTACCATTAAGGATTAGACGTGCAAAAAGATTAGATGGATAGTTGAGGCGATTTTTTTGTCGAAACTTCGTGAGATAATTCTCTGGTATCACATACCCATCACCGTCCTTTCAGAAATCCCTGATGAGCTCAGGGGATAATCTGCATCGGCATGCGGTACAACCACACTCCTCCCGCCCCAGCGCTGGATTGCGACCGGTACACCATACACCTCTTCGATAAGTTTTGCGGTGATCACCTCTTCGCCCCCCGCTGCAAAGACCATCCCCTCTTTGAGCAGGACAAAGCGGTCAGCGTAGTGCAGCGCGAGATTGAGATCGTGCATGGTCATGAGTGCCGTGAGATGGTGAGTGTGGACAACGGAGCGGATGAACCGCATGATCTCGTGCTGGTTTTTTAAGTCAAGGCTGCTGGTCGGTTCATCGAGCAGCAGGACACGGGGCTCCTGAACCAGTGCACGGGCAATAACAATTTTCTGGAGTTCCCCGCCACTCATCGCATCTACATGCCGGAGTGCAAGACCCGACAGGTTGAGCTGTTCGATGATTGCCTGAACTTTTAAGATATCGTCCCTGCACACGTTCATCCCAATCCACGGGCGCCGTCCGAGCAGGATCGCATCGAACGCAGTCACCCGCGGGGGTTCGATATGCTGGGGAACATGGGCAATCGACTGGGCAATCTCCCTGCGGGAAGATGAGAGAATGTCCTGTTCACCGAGCATGACGGTGCCGGTCTTTGGCCGGAGCATGGCATTCATGCAGCGCAGCAGGGTGGTTTTACCGGCCCCGTTCGGCCCGAGAATCGCAACGATCTCGTCAGGCCGGGCTTCACAGCGGATGTCCTGAAGAACCGGATGGCTGTTGTACCGGAACGAGAGATCCTCAACACTCAGGATCATGAAGGGTTCCCCCGGATAAGCAGGTAGAGAAAGAGCGGGGCTCCGAGAAATGCGGTGAGCACGCCGGCAGGGAGCACCGCGGGTGCGATGATGATACGGGCTACGGTATCAGCGCCAAGAAGGATGATACCCCCTACGATGCAGGAGCCGGGAAGGAGATACCGCTGGTCATCTCCGATAATCCGTCTCACCATGTGCGGGCTGACAAGGCCGATAAATCCGATAATGCCAAGGAATGACACAACGACTGCTGCAATCAATGATGAGAGGAACATCGCGACCGTCCGCACGCGTTCTGCATTGACGCCAAGACTCTTTGCGGTCTCATCGCCGCTGTCGAGCGCATTGTAGTCCCAGCGCTTTACCATGAAATAGATGAGGCAGGGGGTGATGACGGCAACGATGATTGCGAGGTCACTCCACGTTGCCCGTCCCACATCCCCGAACGTCCAGAAGACGATCGCTGCGATCTGTTCGGCGCTGGAGAAGTACTGGAGGAATGTTGTCCCGGCCGTGAACAATGCCGCGAGTGCGACCCCGACAAGGATCATTACCTCCGGCGATGTGCTCCGGTATTTCGCCACGAGAAGGATAGCAGAAGTAGCAATAAGTGATGACAGGAATGCACAGATCGTTACAAGGTACGGGTTATTAACCACAATCGCATCCGAGATAAGGCGACCGAGTGTGCCGGCACCGAACAGGGTGATGGCTACCGCCGCACCGAATGCCGCTGCCTGTGAGACACCCAGCGTGTACGGGGAGCTCAGCGGATTGCGCAAAACGGATTGCATCACGACACCGGCTGCCGCAAGCCCGATCCCGCAGACTACAGCAGCAAGAACCCGGGGAAGCCGGATGTTCCAGACAATCATCTCGGCATTCCCCGAGGTGTGGTATACCAGCGTCTGGACAACATCGGTAAAGGGGATCATGACACTTCCCACACCTACCGATACGAATGCCAGAAGGATCAGGGCTGCCGTACAGGCACCAAGGAAGAGGATCTTTTTCCGGATGTAGCCGGTATATGCCCCGGGTTCTTTGACCGCACTGATATCAAGATGCATTTTTCATCCGCTCAAACAATCGTTCAATCATTTCGCTACCTTCTCTGCGATGGTCATGGCCGACAGTGCATCGATCGGCACAATCTCCCGCACAACAAAACCGTGGTCAGCCAGCAGCCGGTTATATTCCGCAAACGGGACACTGTTTGCAAAAACATACCGGGCTGCCTGTTTCTGCACGCCGTCAAAGGTCCAGAGATTCCATTCGAGGCTGAGCCACGGATCGAACGGGGTATCATCGATGGCCTGTTTGTTGATGAACAGGCCGCCCGGATTGAGTGCTCCGGCAATTTTCGGGATCAGGTCCGGCACTTTTCCCCCGGGATTGGAAGATGAGAAGACGATATCGTACCCGCTGCCGATAGGGTCTTTAAAAAAATCCCCCGGCTGGACACTCACCCGGTCGGCACGGTACCTGCTGATGAAATCCCGCGTAGCACCCGTTACCGGAGGCAGATCGAAGACTACTGCATCCAGTGCGGGATTTTTCTGGCAGAGTGCAATCGAATACAGCCCGTGCCCCCCGCCAAGGTCAAGCATCCTTCGGGCAGCAGGAAATTCGGGAATCGCTGCAACGCGTGCAGTCACCTGCTGAAGAAGCCCGCACCGGCAGTTTTCCGCCATGGACGGGATGATCACATCCTTAAACATCTGCGCACGGTCACAGGTTACCGGACCGTCTTTTGCAATACGGGGAAGATCTGCCCAGTATCCAGCCAGTTTTTTCTGAAATGCTATGGCATGCTGCTGCGGGAACGGGGCACCAGCGACAAGACAGTTCAGCGTAATTTCACTGTCGCGGAATTGTTCCCCCGTCTTTTCCAGCAGGCCGAGTGTGGTCAGGCCTTCGCACAGGAGAGTGATGATCTCCGGTCTGCATCCCAGTGCCAGGGCACATTCCGGCCCGGTCTTTGGCTCACGGAGAATGTCGAACAACCCGAGATCGAGAGCCGTTATCACCGCATGATACTGGCGTACTCCCGTGAGCGCGTTATCGAGAAAGGCGAACGGGTTAGCCGGGGATATGCCCGGTACTGCCGCAAGATCAGGAATCGGGGCCGTATTGTCGCACATCGCCGCATCCTCATTTCACCAGCGTCGAGAACGGCACAAAGCCGCCAAAGAGCGTCTTCATATCGCTATACACCGGTTTTCCGTCAAGCATCGTGTAGATCTCATCGGCTTTTTGCGCAGGGTCCACATCGGCAAACTGTTCGGGATAGAGCGTCTTTCCGACATAGTACGCATCAGCAAGCACGGTGTCGTAATTGTTGGCGTACCAGTTGTAGGGCATGACACCGTACACGCGGCCGTTTTTTACTGCCGGGAGCGACTGGTAGACCGGGTCTTTGAGATCTTCTTTAACGAGAGCATAACTCGCTTCATCGACAAAGATGACATCGGGTTTCCAGTCCAGCAGTTTTTCCTTGTCGATCATCATCTGTCCGCCACTACTTGCAGAAGCTGCAACATTGTTGCCGTTCACCATGAGGAGCGGGGCATACGCGGGGTCGGTAGAGAGGAAGCCATGTGCTCCGTTGTATGCAATGCCACCAACGTATACTCGCGGACGTTTATCTGCCGGAATGTCCTTGGTCCGGTCTTTGAGGTCTTTTATAGTTCCATCAATGTACGAAGTGATCGACTCTGCCCGCTGCTCTTTCCCAAGAATCTTTGCCATCAGCCGCAACGACTGGTAGAAGACCTCCTTGTTCTTGCCGAGATCCCCCGTTGTCAGGGCTACAACCGGACGCCCGCTTTTTTCCTGTAATGTCTGGGCGTCCTTACCGGTAGTGAACGTAAAGAAAACAACGTCCGGGTTCTGTGCTGCGATCAACTCCGGATCACCGGCTCTTCCGCCGATGAAGGGCCTTGTCGAAAGATCCGGATTCGCGAGATCGTAGGGTTTGTCGATACCCGAGGGCATCCCGAACCCGGAAGTATTATACTTCAACTGTTCGCGATCATCGACGCCCACCACACGATCGGCAGCCTGGAGGTAGCATATCATCCTCAGGGCACCGGCACCCACACCGATAATCCGCTGGGGATCTTTTTTGACATCCACGGTCCGGTTAGCCATATCGGTGATGGTAATCTTTCCGGTATCGGCTTGCTGTGTGGTTTGGGTATTCATATGTGCAGAATTCTGCGGAGTATTCAGGGCAGTGCATCCGGCTGATACCAGAAGTACCGCAAGGATCGTTGCTATTATCAGGGTGGTAACAATAATTTTTTTCATACGAATTTCGATCTAAGTAGCACTAAATCTTATAAAAGTATTTTGATTTAGCATCAAGAGTTACGATTGGATAGAAATTCGTTAACAATGTGTGAGATAGATCGACAGAAAGCCCACGAAGGGGGAGGGATAGAAATTAAAATGACTGCTACTTCGCTTCGTGAATCAAACCTTCTCCTGCCATAGGGGTTTAATTATCCGGACAACTTCAGAGAATCATGAGGATATTCATGAAACGCGTCACCATCAATGCAATCGTCGATATCGGCTGCCTGATCACATTCATCCCAACGCTTATCACCGGGCTTGTGCTCTATCTCGTCCTCCCGGAAGGCGGAGGACGGGGGAGCGGCTGGGCAACTTATCTTGGAATTACCCGAAACCAATGGGTCACGATGCACAATTATCCAAGCCTTGTATTCGCTGCCCTGCTCATCATCCACATGCTCCTGCACTGGAAATTTTTCCGGCATATCGGCAGGAACTTAAAAGCGGAAAGAATAGAGCTTGACGATTGTTCAACGTGAAGTGTGTCATTCCATTATTTTTCGCAGGTTTTTACCACGCAATTTTCATTCCAACACCCACTTCCTGCAGGGGACAATAGCCGGCGAGGGCGATTTTTGCCGGAAGAGACGTACAATGGCAGGCATGCAGAGCGTTGAGGTGAAGGCGGTTCAGGTACTTTCCCGTCTTTGCAAGCTGGTATGGTGTTGGTAAAAGCAGGTGGAGCCCACCAATGATATCGGCAACTCTCCGTTCCCCGCAGACTTCCCGTGCATACTCCGTGATGTTGCAGATTCCCGCATGCGAGCACCCGGTGATGATGACGAGACCTTCTGCCGAGCGAAACGCGAGAGCCGTATCGTCAAGCAGGTTATCCGGTTCAATGGTCCCATCCGGGGTTTGAATCATCCGTTTGTCGACATCTCCCTGCTCGAAGGCAAACCTGCGTGGGATCTCCCCGAGGAAGACTAAGTCATCCGTAATCCAGACCGGTTTTTCGGACAGGCTGACCGGGTACTTCCGGTGGACCTCCTCTTCGCTGATTGCAGAGCCGTTTTTCCTGCCATCTTTTTCTTTGGGCCAGAAACAGAGGGGATGGGCTATGAGTTGTGGCACCCGTGGGGAACTCCCCTCCGTTGTTGCGCTGGCAAGGTGCCGGGCGAGCGCAGCAAGTCCTCCGGAGTGATCGATATGTCCGTGCGAGAGGATGAGAAAGTTCAGGTCCCGTAGGCTGACTCCCATCTTCTCCGCGTTGGCAAGGAACAGTCCCTTTAAGCCGGTATCAAAGAGGATCTTCTTTCCCGCCGTTTCTAAGAGGAACGAGAGCCCGGCCTCGCCACAGAAATTGTGGTCTGTGACCGTGGTATTATCGATAAGGACCGTGAGAGTGAGCCGGGAGGTCATGCAGGAATATCGACTCGGGAAGGGGATGAGCCTTTTCTTTTCTGCAATGCGTTGAGAAGCAACAGGGTGGCCGGGCGAGGGGCTCCCCCCTCCCTGTCAGATTGCAATAGTTTAAATGAATTATGCGCATATGTGTAATTATAGTACGAAAAATCCGTACTCCTGGTGACACAATGTCAGAACCCACTACACAAAAAAACAACAAGAACCAGCCTGAAGTATCCAAAGAAGCGAGCACCACCGAACACACCTGCGCATGCGGTGAAGTTCACGAGCACCATGAAGAAGGTAAAAGCCACCGGGATGAATGCACGTCCACCCTGAAATTCGGCAATTCCTGCTGCTGCGCCAGTGAGGAAGCAAAAAATGCACCTCACCGCTGTGGCCACGGTCCACGGTGCCGGTAAGGATCGCACTCCTCTTTTTATTAAATCCCAACAGAACCTGCCATGACCCAACATCCGGAAATTCCTGAACTGCTGGACCAGAGTGCTCGTCCGGCACATGCCCGGGAATATGTGGAGCAGTGAGAACATTAATTCCCCTCGCAGGAGTATCATTAATCATAAGGAAACGGGACAATGATGGACAAAGGAGACACTGAATTACCTCCGTGCCCCCGAAGGGGAAGACCCCGTGTCCGGCGCATCATTGAAGGCACCGGTGAGTCGCGCTGTTACAAACCCTGCTGCTGCCCACATGAAGACGGTATCATGATCTCATTAAAACCTGAAGAGATTGAATTGATCCGGCTCGTTGATCTCGAAGGGCTCGAACAGGAAGAAGCCGCCGCGAAACTGGGAGTCTCCCGTAAGACTGCGTGGCGGGACCTGCACGAAACCCGGAAAAAAATTGCCGATGCACTGGTGAATGGCAAGGGTATCGAGATGGCAGGATGCCGGAAAGCAGCCGAAGGTCAGTGTCCAAGATGCTATCGTAAAAAGGGCGATCACGATGTCGCACACGATAAGACCCCCACCATGTAATCTTCTCTTTTTACTACATTAACGATAGACAGCCATGCAGGAAAAACCCAAAAGGTTTACGCGGTTTCAAATTCCAGAGTATAGGTAATGGGCGATACGGGAACCTCTTCTTCAAAAATTGTCAAAGCCCTCGGTCTTGTGTTTGGCGATATCGGCACGAGCCCGATCTACACGGTCGGGGCAATCCTGCTCTTCCTGTTGCCCACGGTCCAGAACATCTTAGGGCTTCTCTCCCTCGTCACGTGGACGTTGTTTACTATCATCACCATCCAGTACATCTGGCTCGCCATGTCGCTCTCCGACAAGGGTGAAGGAGGCACGATCGTTCTCAAAACAATACTTGATTCCCTGTTAAAGCCCGGCGTCACCGCATCGGCGGTATCTGTGCTTACGATCATCGGGATCGCGCTTTTCATCGGGGACGGTGTCATCACCCCGGCCATCAGTATCCTCTCGGCAGTTGAAGGCATCCTGTTAATCCCCGGGTTTGAAGAGATCGGCCAGGGGGGAATCCTCCTCATCGCGGCCCTCATCGCCATCGGACTGTTCCTCTTCCAGCGGCGGGGAACCGACCGGGTGGCATTTGCATTTGGGCCGGTCATGGTGATCTGGTTTTGTGCCCTCGCGATATCCGGTGTGATCTCGATCATCGGCGCCCCTCAGGTACTCTATGCATTAAGCCCGACATTTGCCCTAGCATTCATTCTCGAAAATGGCTGGGCTTCACTCATCGTCATGTCCGCAGTCATCCTCTGTGTCACCGGGGGAGAGGCGCTCTATGCAGATATGGGACATCTTGGCCGTGAGCCGATTGTAAAAGGCTGGGTCGTTGTATTTCCGGCGCTCGTGCTCAGTTATCTCGGGCAGGGTGCGTACGTTCTCCAGACCGGCAACACCCACAATGTTCTCTTCGCGATGATCAATACCATCAGCCCGATCATTTTAGTCCCCTTCCTCATCCTGAGTATCTGTGCAACAGTCATTGCATCGCAGGCCATGATCTCCGGCATGTTCTCGATCGTCTACCAGGGCATGACCACCCGAATCCTCCCCAAGATGAAAATTGATTTTACCTCATCTGAACTACAATCCCAGATCTATATCGATACCATCAACTGGCTGCTGCTGGCCGCAGTGCTTGTTGTCATGTTCGAATTCCGGTCATCAGAGAATCTTGCATCTGCGTACGGTCTTGCCGTTTCGGGTTCGATGCTTATCTCCGCCATCATGATGGCGATCATCTTCCTGCACCGGCGTAAACCGGTCCAGATGATCTTCTCCGTAGCTCTCATCATTGTTGACGGGTTGTTTTTCATATCTACGCTGCTCAAGATCCCGCACGGGGCCTACTGGTCATTCATCATGGCTTCCATCCCACTCATCATCATTATCACATTCATCCTGGGGCAAGAGAAGCTCCACACAATGCTCAAACCAGTCCCCCTGATGGAGTTTCTCCCACGGTACCAGCAGAGTTACGATACCCTCCCGAAGATCCGGGGAACCGCACTCTACTTTATTGGGGATGTAAAGAAACTGTCTTCCTATGTATCCCAGGTCTTTTTTCAGAATGAGATCATGTACGAGAACAATATCCTCGTATCGATCAATGTAACCGAAAAACCGTTTGGCATCAGCACAACGTTCGACTCCGGCATCTCTACAGGCCTCCATCTCTTCACGGTCACCGCCGGATATATGGAAGTCGTTAACGTGGTTGGATTGTTAAAGGAGCGGGGAATTGATGAAAAAACCATTTTCTATGGCGTTGAGAACATCGTGAGCGATAAACTCATCTGGAAACTCTATGGGATCATAAAAAAGAATTCTCCGCCGTTCATCCAGTTCTATGCCCTTCCCCCTGAGAAGATCCACGGGGTTGTGACACGGGTCGTGATGTAATCTTAAATGGAGTCATCGCCAAGGCAGATTCCCGTAACCTGTTTTTATATGGATCAGATCCCATTCCCTAGATAGAAAGTGATATGGTAAACAGTATAACAGAAAGCATCCTGGCACGGGGTGTCCCATACCGGGCAATCGCCCTGCTTATTCCGGTCCTTGTCGTCATTATCCACATCGGCATAATGGCAGTCACGCTCCCGCAGGCCCAGTTTTTTACTATGCTCGGCCTTATAGCCGCGTACCTCCTGCCTCCCGCCGGAAAAGAAACCGTCATCCCAATCGGGATCGCTCTTGGAATCCCGTGGTGGTACATGGCACTCTCCATTGTCATGATCGATGTCGAGACCGGTCTCTTCATGGCGCTGAACTTCGATCTTGCGTACCGCATCCCCTTCCTCGGGCCTATGCTGTCGGATCTTACAAAAAAGACAGAGCAGTTTATCCTTAACCACCACTGGCTTGCCGGTCTCTGGTTCTTTGCTATTGTCCTGATGGTGATGGTACCGGTCCTCGGGAGCGGGGGGATACGGGGCTCCATTGCGGGAAAAATACTCGGCATAAACAACCTGCTCGTTTTCCTCGCGATCCTTGTCGGTTCCCTCATAGGATGTTTTGCTATTGCGCTGGGGTCCGATGCGATCCTCACCTATCTCTGTGCCAACGGGACGCTTCCCGTTGAGATCGGTTCTCGCGTGTGCGGAGGATATTAAACGGGCTTTGTGAATCTATCCGGTTATGATTTAAAAACAGGTCGCTGAACATTCCTGACCGTGCAGGTAAGGGAGGGGAGGAATTGTTACGAAGTTCCGGTACGCCGCCACGCCCCGTTTGGCACAACAATCTCGAACCGTGCCCCCTTACCGGGTTCTCCGCTCTCGGTAATCGTAATGCCGGTAATCGACAGGATTTCCCGGGAGAGGAAGAGCCCGAGGCCGGTATGGTGGCCGAACCCGCGCTCGAACAGCCGTTTTTTATCGTCTGCCGTTATTCCAATTCCATTATCCGCAACAGAGATCACCATACCGGGTCCTGACTCCTCGTAAGAGAAGCGTATCGTGGTCATATCCGAACCTCCGTACCGGAGGGCATTGTCGATGAGGTTATAGAACACTTTCTGGAAAAGCGGATCTGCGTATATTTCAAGACCAGAAATTTCATCCACAATGGAGATATCCCGCAATGGGAGAGCTGCAACGGCGGTTTTGAGACAGAGAGAGATATTTTGCCAGACCGGTGCTTTGACGCCGAGGTCCTGGTATTCTTTGGTGAAGAGAATCTGCCGTTCGATGGCGGTTGCAGCCCGCTCTTCCTTAATGATATATTCCGAAGTTTTTGCAGCATCGCCAAGAGTCTCTTTTGAAAGCTCCAGGTAAGCAGTCAGCGAGAGAAGCTGGTTACGGATATCGTGCCGGGTGATGCTTGAGAGGAGATTTAACTTCTTGTTCACCTCACGGAGTGCAGTTTCCATCTGTTTTCTCTCGGAGATGTCTCTGATAATACCGACAAGGAATTCCTCACCGTCCCCGTTTATGTACAGGGATTTCTTGGTGACAATAGTATGCCGGTTTCCCTGGGCATCGGTTAAAGTCTCTTCGTTCTCGTTTATCGTACGGGAACTGAATACTTCTTCATCTTTTTTGCGATAAACGTCAGCATCCTCTTTGGGAAAGAAATCATAATCGGTCTTTCCTAAAAGGTTTTCCCGGGTATACTTAACAAAGCGGCAGAAACCATCGTTCAGCGTCACAAACCGGTGCCTGCGATCCTTGACAAAGACCGGGTCAGAGATGGTGTTGATGATAGCATCGAGATATTTTTTCGACTCCCGCAATGCCCGCGCAATTGTTTTCTGGTGGGTGACATCACGCAGCGATTCAATTGCGCCAATGGTCTTCCCGTTCTGGTTGAAAAGGGGAGTTGCGGTAATCCAGAACTGAAACCGGGTTCCATCAGACTGCTGTGTCTCGATCTCGGCAAGGATGGTATTCCCGTTCCGGCGATAATTAGGATATAGTGTCCTGATCGCATCCTGATCATCGTGCAGAACCAGATCAATGAGGACCTGACGGGGTTTTCCATAGAACCAGACTGCGTAGGCATAGTCCCCTTTGCCAAGAATGGAAGCAGCAGGTATGCCCGTTAATTTTTCCATTTCCCGGTTCCATGCCGCAACCTTACCGTCAATGTCGATGACCATGGTAGGATCAGGAAGGAAATCGATAATATCAGTAAGACGCCGGTTAGAGTCCCGCAGTTCATATTCCACCCGTTTACGTGCAGTGATGTCCCGGTTGCTGGATCGCCGCCCGATGAATTCACCCCGGGCATTATAAATCGGCTGGCAGACGTGACCGATCCAGCGTATATCCCCGTTCCGGTGAATAATACGGAAATCAATCGCGCCGGCTTGCTGCCGGGTAAATCCCTGCACCATGTGGTGATCAAGGGCGTTGCTGTCATCGTGATGGATAATCTTTTTGATCAAACCTTTATCTTCGGCAAATTCTTTGGCAGTATACCCGGTGATCCGCTCGCAGGAAGGTGTGGTATACAGGATGGTCTCATCGGGTGCAATCCAGTATTCCCAGTCATACGTATAATCGGCGAGCATGCGGTATTTTTCCTCGCTCTCGCGGAGTGCATTTTCCGCCTTCTTCTTCCCGGTAATGTCCCGGCCGAAGACCTGGAACCCCGCGACTGCCCCGTTCTTTATAACCGGGGCTCCGGAAAACTCCATGATAGCATATTCACCATTCTTTTTCCGGAACCGGATGGTGAGTTCTTCGATTGTTTTTCCCAGCCCGAGATCCGGAATCGCGGCCAGTACAATACCGATGTCATCTGTGTGGGCAAAATCCCCGGGCATTTTCCCGGTGATCTCAACAGGACTCCACCCAAGAATTTTTTCCACAGAGGGGGAGACATACGTTGCTCTTCCCGTTAAGTCCGTTAAGATAATGACATCGGAACTTCTCTCAGCAACGCCCCTGAATTGCTGCTCGCTCTCCTGCATCCGCAGGGTTAAGAATGAGACAACAACGGCTATTATAAGGAAAATAATGACCCGTCCACCGGCTTCCAACAAGTCGCCGGGAATAGTGGGATTGAAAAAATACGTCATGCTACAGTAAATCGCCGAGAGAATGCATGCGAAAAGTATCCCACGACGGGGAAAAAAATACGCGGCGACTATGATGGGAATGTAAAAGAGGTGCGGGAGGACATGTGTAATGCCTATCGTGAGCCCGTATGCGTTCAGGATCAGGACAATCACAGAGATTTCAGCGATAAGTACGGCAAGGATACGGGGTCTTTTTTGCAGTTGGGAGAAAACGGTATGGTCCATAGGATAAGACTTCTTGGATTTGACTCTCTCGTTTGTTATTGATGATTTATAGTATAATACTTGCCCCGTTCTGGACACCAACAGGAACGTCCCTGACAGTGTTCTCGTGGAATTTCCCTCTCATGCTTAACCCCAAATCTCACACCTGCCGTATGCTTGTTTTGTTTTGTTTTTGAGGCGAAGAAATATATATACCCATGATGGATTACCAACTATCAAATCCAATGGTGTGAGTGAAATGGCCGAGGAACCAAAACCCCAACTGATCCGGGAGAAGCTCGATGTCTGCGAGCTCGACAAAGCGAGAATGGCGCTTTTGAACCCGGCATTAATTGAGCAGAAGAAAAATGAGCGGACTACCGATGAGAACGCCAAGCCGGTCCTTGAACTGATGATGAAAGAGGGCATCGAGACAGTCTGGGACCGTTTCGAGATGCAGCAGCCTCCCTGCAAACACTGTGAAAACGGCACTTCCTGCTCACGGTGCACTATGGGACCCTGCCGGATCATCCCGCCCCACCGCATCCGTGGCGTCTGTGGTGCCGATGCTGACCTGATCGTTTCGCGAAACATGTTGGATATGATCGCGACCGGTGCTGCAGCTCACTCGGATCATGGCCGCGATATTGCCGAGACCTTGTATCTCTTCGGCACCGGTAAGACCAAAGACTATGCAATCGCCGATCCGGAAAAACTCCAGAGGATCTGCAAGGAATACGGAATCAAAACTGATGGGAAGAAACCGGAGCAGCTGGCAGAAGCTTTGGGCGGCGCCATGTTAGACGAGTACGGCATGCGGAAGAACACGCTCCAGTTCCTCAACCGTGCCCCGAAAGCCACCCGGGAGATCTGGGACAAACTTGGCATCACCCCCCGGGGCATTGACCGTGAAGTGGTGGACTCCATGCACCGTGTCCAGATGGGGGTTGGTGCTGATTATGTCAATATCCTGCTCCAGGGACTGCGGACCTCGCTCTCGGATGGCTGGGGCGGGTCCATGATCGGCACCGATGTCTCGGATATCCTGTTTGGCACACCGACAATCAGTATGTCAAAAATGAATCTCGCCGTGCTCAAAGCAGATCACGTAAACATCTCGGTGCATGGCCATAACCCGGTGCTTTCGGAAGTTATTGTAAAAGCAGTCGCAGATCCTGAGTTAAAGGCACTCGCCGTGAAGTACGGTGCGAAGGGCATCAATCTTGTCGGGATGTGTTGTACCGGCAATGAACTGCTCATGAGAAAGGGCATCCCGATGACGGGAAACCACCTCAACCAGGAGCTGATCATTGCAACCGGCGCTCTTGAAGCAATGGTCGTAGACTACCAGTGCATCTTCCCCTCGCTCCCCCGGACGGCAAGCTGTTATCACACCCAGATCATCTCCACAAGTTCGAAAGCCACGATCCCGGGCTCGTACTTCTTTGACTTCCATGCGGAAGATGCGTATCTCACGGCAAAAGCGATTGTGCGGATGGCTGTCGAGAACTACAAGAACCGTAACCCCCAGCGTGTGCTTATTCCGGGAGAACCGGTGCCGGTCATGGCAGGATTCTCAAACGAAGCAATCAAGAACGCACTCGGCGGCTCGTTCAAACCGCTCATCGACCTGATCGCTGCCGGGAAGATCCGGGGAGCGGTCGGGATTGTCGGGTGCAACAACCCGCACGTTAAGCACGACTCCGGGCATGTGATACTGGCAAAGGAACTCATCAAGAGAAATATTCTCTGCGTCGAGACAGGTTGCGCTGCGATCGCTTCAGGAAAAGCCGGCCTCCTCCGGCCCGAGGCAGCATCACTCGCAGGTGACAACCTCCGGGCGGTTTGTGAATCGTTGAAGATTCCCCCCGTGCTCCACATGGGCTCCTGCGTGGACAACTCCCGTATCCTCGTGCTCGCAGCGGAACTTGGCAATGCCCTCAATGTGCCGATCCACAAACTGCCCATTGCCGGTGCAGCACCCGAATGGTACTCGCAGAAAGCAGTCTCCATCGGGGCATACTTTGTTGCATCCGGAGTATACACGGTGCTCGGCGTGATGCCGCATATTGCGGGAAGCCCGGCAACCGTGTCGCTCCTGACCGAGGGGTTAAAAGGCGCAGTGAATGCGAGTTTCTCTGTAGAACCCGATCCGGCAAAGGCAGCGATGCTCATCTCGGACCACATCGAACGCAAGCGGACCGAGCTGGGGATTTGAAGGTGCCATCAGGCATACCCGGTCCCGGAAGAATGCCGGGAACCGGCAATTCCTCCTCCGGCAGAATTGGCGGAATACGAATCGTTATCGCCGGCAAGGGCGGGGTAGGTAAGACCACACTCACCGCCATCCTCGCCCATCTTTTTTCCCGCAGGGGTCTGCGGGTTCTTGCCGTGGATGGCGATCCCCAGCAGAACCTTGCCGTCACGCTCGGCATCCTGCCTGAGAACGTGGGGCAGATAGTACCGGTCTCAAAGAGCGCGGAGTATATCCGGGAAAAAATTGGCGCAGGCCAGGATATTTCCCCGGGCGGTCTCCTCACGCTCAACCCGGATGTGAGCGATGTAATTGACCGGTTCTCCATTCATGTTGCAGATAACCTGCGGTTGCTTGTCATGGGCGGCGTCCGGATGGCAGGTGCCGGGTGTCTCTGCCCGGAGTATACGCTCCTTGCCGCAATCCTCCGCCACATGCCCCTCCTGAAGGATCAGGTTGTCCTGCTCGACACCCCGGCAGGCATGGAGCATTTCGGGCGGGCAGTTGCTGACGGTTTTGAAACGGCACTGGTTGTCAGCGATCCATCCTACAACGCACTGTCGGTGGCGCGGGAATCTGCGATTCTCGCCCGGCAAATCGGGATAAAAAACAGGATCCTTGTCGTGAACCGGTCGGGTGCACCGGAAGATATCCGAAAAGTTCAGGAAATATGCGGGGACGATGGACTTTTCTTTAAGGTATTTTATCTCCCGGCTGATCCGGAAGTTGTACGCTCTGAACCGGTGATCACCCCGCTCCTTGAGGCGCAATCACCGTTCATGAACGAAGTGAGAGGTCTTGTGGACTTCATTGGACGAGATGGTTTATAGAAAACACGGTTTGGTTTAATCTTCTTTTTCAGTTGTTCGCTTATTATCTAATGACTGCTATGAGGGTGACCCCCTCTCTCCCCCAGGGGGAAGGCAGCCCAAGGGGAGCATCCCCTTGACTCCCTTTTTTGGGGAATTTCATCAACATTCTTATGGCGGATGACAGAAAATTATTGAAACCGTCTTGCCCCGCCGTGCCTAAAGAGAGGCCCTGAGGCGGGGAACCCTCGCAAGATTATAGATTTTCAGGGTCTACTATGAATCTCACAGAATCATACCGATTTCTGCAGAACAATATGGATTGATATATCCTAAAAAATACCGTGAAGACCTTTTTAACTCCGCACGCAGAGAGTGCCCTTCCCCCGGTTCGCCACATCGCCTTTGTATACATCCGCCGTGATCTTCCATTCAGGAAGCACCCGCTGCCCGGTCTTTTCAAAGGTGGGGAGCATGTCGTGCACCGTACCTAAAATCACGCACGAACCATTCTTCATATTCCCGCAGGGCCGGGTTGCGTCACCTTCGATGATCAACTCCCCACCCCGCATCTCCACGCCAGGGAAATCCCCGGTACTGCCATGAATATGCACCGTACCGCCGGCAAGGTATTCAGCGCAGAAATCCCCTGTATTGCCAAACACTTCGACCTTGCCACCCTGCATACCTTTCTTCTCACCACGATAGCCGGTTGCACAATAATGGCTCGCATTGCCACGGCAGAGGATCGTCCCGCCCCGCATCTCCCGTCCGAGCCACGAATCGGCATTGCCGCGGATCTCGATCGTCCCGCCGCTCATGAAATTCCCGCAGTGCATGCCGATATCTCCTTCGATTACGATACTGCCAGTGTCCATATACTCCCCGACACGCTTGATCCGCGACGTATCGCCTTTGAGTATCACTTCAATGTTCTCGGGAGAGACTGCGGTTCCTTCGACAAAGATCCAGAACAGCTCGGAGAGCGTACGCTCCTTGTTACCCTCGTAGACGAGAAGATCGGTGCCTTTTAAGAAATTGCGGGGAATGATCGCCTCTGCTTCGATCGGGAGGTTGGGCTTACTCCGCACTTTGCTCTCAAGGATCACTCTCATGTAAATACCTCGGTTTCTATGCGCCGTCCGCGGGGGAGATACACGTCCTGCACCGGATAATTGCTCATCCTCACCGTGTAGAACTGTTCAAATCGTTTGATGAATTCCGGATCGTTTTCCATTTTGAGATCCTCGGGCACCATCGCATCGACCCAGAAGGTCGCATTCGCACCATCAACGATGATGTCCCCGTCACGCGAAACCACGCGTCCCCGCTTGATCGTATACCGGGTCTTCTGGAACCCTTCCACCACTTTCCGGTATTCCCGGGCCGGGTCAACAGAGTCGGTCCGGATCGGGTAGATGGCGATGTCGGCTTCCGCACCAATGCCAAGATGGCCTTTGCCCTGGTTGACGATGCCCAGTGCCTTTGCCTGACCTGCCCGGGTCATGACAGCGATATCGTGCCAGTCCAACTCCCGTTCAAGCGCACAAAGCGAAGTTCTCTGCTCGACACCGTTTGCCAGCGTGGCGCATTCCTCATCCCGGTACCGTTTGCTCATCAGGAGGCCGATAATCTCGGGATACTTCACGAACGGTGCACCGTTGGGATTGTCCGTTTCGAGCAGACACTGGTACGGATTTTTTGTAAGGAGGGCCAGTTCAAGGCCGATCGCCCACATGATGCAGTTCACGGCACTCTTCTTCGAGTATGTTACCGGGATGATTCCGGACCCGGTCTCCAGCTCCACATCGTGGTTGCTCCACTTGTTGTGGTGGAGGCAGTGGAGGTTGAACTCCATCGGTCCGTCCGCGGTCATGGTCATGGTCCGGCCGAACATAATCTGGCCCATGTCCATGACGATCTGGGGTTTGCTGTTGATCGAGCGGGTGATCTCTTCTGCCTTGGAACTGATGTTCTTCCACGTCCCGCCACCGTATGCATGGAACTGCACATGAGTGGCATACAGGGTCTGGCGATCTGGATTTAAGTCAGGGACGATATCAAACGTTTCGAGGGTGGTCTGGTAATTGCCGGGTTTTCCTAAGTTGTTGCAGTGCAGGTGCACCGAATGGGGGAGTTTGAGAAGTTCGTTTGCCCGGATCATGGTGGTGATAATCTCGGCAGGAGAGACAGCGAAATGCGGAACCATTTCATGGATGCCGGTTAAGTCCTCACCAAACCCCCACGCCTCAGTGCCGCCGGGGTTGGTCAGTTTAATCCCATACCCCCGGGCCGCTTTCAGCGTCCATGCAACTACCGCCGCCGTCTTCCGGACATCTTTTTCCCGCACCGCATCCATGACCGCCCAGTTTCCGTCAAAGAGAGTGTTGGCCATCATGTCCTGGTGGGGAGTTGCCGTGAACTCCTCGTGGGTATGGCGGGCTTCCAGGGGAGCCATCGCCCCTTCGAGAAGGGTAGTGTATCCCATGGCGCTGTACCGGTAGCTGTTGCCGAACGTGGTCGGGACATAGTATCCGCTCGTGACATGCATCTTCCCCTTGCGTTTTGTCCGTCCCGCACGCATGTCCTCCGGGCTCATGTACCTCCCGAAGTTTACTTTCGTACCGCTGACATGGGTATGCGAATCGATACCACCGGGCAGCGTGAGACAACGCTGTGCATCGATCACATCTGCCCGGTCCGAGACTGACTCAACAATACGGCCGTCACGGATTGCAATATCCATGATTTCGCCGTTGATGCCACGGAGAGGGTCAATGACGCAGGCATTTTTTACCCATAACTCGGTCATGGCCCCTTCCCTCCGTTCAAGCGGTCATAGATTTTTTTTAGGATCTCTGCATCATCCGGGTATCCGCGATCAATCACTTTTTTCAATCGAATGGGCACGCCATCCATCCGGTACGCAGTGCCCGCTGCATCGATACCCGCAGCAGTGCAGGGAATATGGATGCGGGCAAGGGCGGTCGTCGCGTTCATGTGCGGATCAATTACCACGGTCGGGATCTTTGCGAGGTGGGCAGCTGCTGCACGGGGGAAGTTCGCTCCCGGGTCACTTGCCACAATGAGAGCCGCGTCGCATTCGCCCCTGCGCAATATGTCGACAGCGGTTGTTTCGCCGGGATTATAAAACGCAATGCCCCGTGCAAAATCAACGGCAAAGGGATAGCCGGTCATCCACGTGAATACTTCATTGGAACCATAGACATTCCCGTGGCCCCGCAATGGGGAGATGACAAATTTCGTGTGCCGGTTGAGTTCGTCGGTGAGCTCGATGGCATTTCTTATGTTCTTGTATTTTCCCCGGCTCATGGTAAGACCGAGACCAAAGAAGATCGCCCCGAACTTTGCACGTTTACAGATCTCTGCGATCCGGATAAGCTGCTCTTTGGAAACACCGGCGACTTTTGCGGGGATGACTGATGCTTTTCCCCGGACAATTGCCCGCAGGGCGGAAAGCACAGCGTAATCTCCGCCGTGTTCGATCTGTACGAATTCATCGGCAATGCCGGCAGTATCCGTCCTGCGGGTATCGACAACGATCACCGTGCGCTCCCGCTGGGCGTCCGGGACAAAAAACCCGGTGGCATACGTGGTATACCGGCTCATGTGGCGGGGATGCGCCTCTATAGGGTTGCACCCCCAGTAGATGATCACATCAGCCCGGTTCTTTACCTGCCCGAGGGTGCAGCCGGGATGGCCGACTTCCTGAATGGCAAGGATGGACGGGCCGTGACAGACGGTGCTCGTGTTGTCGATGACTGCTCCTATCAGCTCGGCGATATGAACGCCAACGCTCTGTGCTTCACCGTGCGTGCTGCTCCACCCGTACAGGAGCGGGCGGTCTGCACCCTGTAAGATCTCTGCCGTCTCTTTGATCGCTTCGTTATAGGAGATCTCCTCCCAGCCGGTTTCCGTGCGACGAATAGGGGCCGGGAGCCGGGTATCGGTCATGAACGTTGACTCTGCAAGGGCGCAGCCGTTCTGTACCTTTATGATCTTTCCTCCTTCAGTCTCAAGTTCGAGATCGTCACATAGGCAGCCACAGAAGGGGCAGATCACATCATGTATGATCATAGCGCAACCCCCCGATGTCTTCCATGAGTTCCCCGACACTTTTTAACAGTTCTTCAGTTGGTTCGACATCTACTCGCTGGCTCTTGAAGTCCGGCATCCCGGTGCCATGAGTCTCAGAGGAGATGATGTGGTTTGCATATGGGCCAATTGCCACAAAGATCTCCGCCCGTGCTACTCCCTCTGCGGGACGGGCGGTAAGAACAATCTGGCCGGCAGAAGTAGTGACCCGGACCCGGTCCCCGTCCTCAATTCCCAGTATCATCATATCCACGGGATTGAGGAAACAGGACGATGCAATGGTGCGGTATACATCCGCTCCCTTATGTTCGACAGAAGCTCCCTGCGGAACCGTGCGCCCGGTGTTGAGGATGCACTTCACTGCAATCCCTCCTGCACGGGCTGCTGGTATCCTTCGAGGATCCGGGCTATCCGGATAGCACCGTTCGGGCAGCTCGTTTCGCAGGTCTTGCAACCCGTGCATTTGTCCTCGTGGATCACCACGATATCTCCTTCCTGCACCCGCATGATCACGTCATCATTTGAGGAATGCCCGCCTGCCCCCATCTGGGCATCGGCCTGCTTGTTGACCGGGCAGGCAGTACAGCAGTTCCCGCAGCCGGTGCAGAGATCCTTGTCAATCGCGATACGGAACGAGAAGAGCAGGGACGTGCCTTCGCGTTCCATGGTCTCCCGGATCCTCCCGCTTTTTAATACCCCGTTCGGGCACGCTTCCACGCAGAGCCCGCAGCGGATGCAGTGCCCTTTGTGGATCTTCGGTATCCAGCCATCACCGGCATGAACCACCTCGATAGCCCCCGGTGCCGGGCAGGCCATCATGCAGAAGAGGGCATGTTGGCAGGTCTTGCCCGTAGGTTCCGGGAATCCCCGGAAATGCGATGGGGTAACCAGCGGAGCGGTCTTTGCAAAGAGGAACTTTTTGATCCACTCAGCGCGGGCAAACTCCCTGATATACCAGACCATCGACGAACTCATGTTACCGCTCCGTGCATGCAACGCAGGGGTCTGCGGAGATGAAGGTTGCCGTGACATCGGCAATCGAATCCGACCCGATGATCATTTCGTGGCAGCACGCCTCGATGTTCATGATGGACGGGGTCTGGATCTGGATCTCCACGATCCGCCCGAACTCATCGCTCTTGATAAAGTAAGTCAGTTCTCCCCGTGGGGCTTCGCCGCTGTACCGTGTCTCTCCTGCTTTGCAGACACCTCCGCCCCGAACAACACCTTTAGGGAGCTCCGCTAAGCATTTCCGGATAAGAGCAATACTCTGGAAGACCTCATCGAACCGGAGCATCACCCGGGCAAAGTTATCGCAGTCAGGCCGGGTGATGGGGACAAAACCGAGCTTCTGGTACGTTGGATGGTTAGTCCGGCAGTCCACCGCAATCCCACTCCCCCGTGCAGTAGGGCCGACGACATGGACCCGCTGTGCTGCCTCCTGTGTGAGAATCCCGACCCCCCGGCTTCGCAGGGCAATCATCGGGCCGCCCTCAAACATCCCGGCATACCGGCGCAGGTCCCCTTCAATCCGGTCGAGCGATGCCGGTAATGCTTCTGCTTCCTTTTTGGGGATGTCGCACCGGACACCACCGGGGATAATATAAGCGCAGGTGACCCGGGCACCGGTCAGGCGTTCAAGTTCATCCATCACCTGCTCCCGTAAATCGAGCAGGTACATCCCCAGGGTCTCATGCTCTATGGAGTAACAGTACGAGAAGTTGGCCAGAAGGTGGCTCTGCATCCGGTCCAGTTCGTTTGCGATCACGCGAAGATATGCGGCACGTGGCGGAACGGGGATATCACTGATCTGTTCCATAGCCTCTATAAAGACCATGTTGTGGATCACCGAGCAGATCCCACAAACGCGCTCGGCAAGAAACATGACCTCCTGCCACGGGCGCCCTTTCATGATTCGCTCTATCCCTTTTTTCATATAACCGAGCTCGACTTCGGCGCCGGTGATGCGTTCACCTTTAGCTTCGCACTTGAGCCGGATCGGTTCCTTGAAACAGGGGTGGATAGGTCCTAACGGAATATTGACATCCACGATTCGCTTCATGAGTGCTCCTCCTCCCAGTTGGCAAAGACCGAATCACGGACCGACATGATTGCCTGCAGGATCTCGGTGGGGCGGGGCGGGCAGCCCGGGACTTCGGCAGCGATGGGGATGTGCTTTTTGACCGGTGGATCGACAAAGGAGCCCTTCCGGTCAAAGAGACACCCGGAGATCGGGCAGTTGCCAATCGTGATCGCTGCTTTGGGTGCGGGAATTTTATCCCAGACCATGGCAAGTTTCTCCTCCCATCCGGGGGTATAGGCACCGATCACGAGCAGGACATCGGCCTCTCTCGGGTTGTTGTGGACATAGATGCCGTACTGTTCGATATCGTAGCGAGGGGCTAAGCAGGCAAGCACCTCGATGTCGCAGCCATTGCAGGAGCCGACATCCACATAGGCCACATGGATCGAACGCGAACGGACGGTATTTTTTATCCGCTGGAGAATGTTCATATTTTCAATGCCTCCCTTATCTGTGTCCTGCCATAAGCGATTGCGTCATCCACGGGAGTGCCTGTATGTACGCGTACATCCACTTCCCTGAAAATGGCATCCATTGTGGCACCGGAAAGGATCCGTAAGTAGAGGGAATATTTTTCCCGCCCTAAGGCCCGGGCAACTGCATCACCCTGATCGGCATGGTCATCTGCCATCTCCGCCCGGGCGGGAAGGTTTTCTAACTGGATCATGTCGAGGTGTTCGATTAAGTATCTTCGCAATTCCTGCACGGGAATATTCAGCTCCAGGGCAATCTTTCGCACGAGACTGTCGTGCCGCATTGCAACAAGAATCCGGTATTTCTGCGTGACGAGATCCTGCTCGTAGAGGTACGTGGTCATAACACTCCCCCGTATTTGAACACCCCGTAGACAACAAACAGGAGCACGGCTGCCCAGAGTGCAGCGATCTCTGCGGTATGAAGCTGGTGCTCATCTTTTATGAGATAGTGCGCAGTGGCAATGGCAAGCACAACTGCAACAATTACACCTTCAGCCCAGATAGACGGTCGGTCAATAATCTGGGCGATGGTGATGAGGATATACAGTACGCCTCCGAAGAGGATCACTTCGCGGATCATGGGTGCACCACCAGCAGCACTGCGGCTGCATAGACGAGCATCAGGGCAGTTACCAGCATCTGAATAGTCACCGAATCAAAAGGCGACATCATCGGGGTGATTGCACAGGCAAACGCGAGAATCACCATCAGCAGAATCATACCAACCAGAAGCCATGGCAGGGAGAGCGGCCCGATGAATACCGCAAGGAAGACGGCGAGCAGGACATACGTTTTCAGGCCATTACAGATCTCAAGCCCGGCTCTCCAGATGCCGAAGTGCTCGGTCTTGTACCCGCTCACCAGCTCCTTGGCCTCAACTATAGAGAAGGGACCAAAGGGCATCTTCGAGAGGATCACAAGGAACATCGCACAGGCTGCCGGGAATGCGATGATGAGCAGCGGGCCGTGTACCTGCTGGTACTGCATGATGGCCGAAATGTCCAGCGAATGAGTGTAGACTGCGATCACGGCAACGCTGACAAAGAGCGGGATCTCCGATGCTGCCGAGATGACCGATCGGACACCGCCATACTTACCGTACGGCGATCCGGATGAGAGCCCAAACCCGTGCTCCACAATCTTGTGGAGCATGTAGATCCCTAAAATAACCAGGATGCTCCCCCCGCTGACAAGCACGTAGAAAGCTGCTGTCCAGATACCAATCGCGATCAGGACAACCCCGACAAAGAGGACCGGGCTTGCGGTCTTCGGGATCCACGTGGTCTTGAACGAGAACTTGAGCATGTGCAGGATCTCCTGCCAGATGGGCGGGCCGGGCCTCCGCTGGATACGGGCAATGATCTTCCGGTGGATGCCTAAGAGGAGCAGGCCAAAGAATGTGGCAAGGAGGAGTTCTACGATCATATCAGTACCCGATAAACGGGATGTCACCTCCGGACTCTCCTGCCATCCAGCAGAAGAAGAGTGAAAGAACCGTGACCGGGAATGCCACAATCAGCAGGGCTGCACAGACAGGGAGCGGGATCATTCCCATGAAGTACAGGACGGATGCAATCACGCAGACACCCGCAGCCGCCCAGAAGATTCGTGCAACCGTTGTTCGTTTCATCTCGATCACCCCAGCATAACGATCTCGACAACCCGCAGGAATATCAGCAGCGAGGAGAGCGAGCACATGATCACATACGGGGCACCCGGGGCCCGGAACATCTCGGCTTTTGCTGCATAGAAGGGGGCCATACCCTCACCAATAACCCCGAGCATGAGCATCCCCTTTGCAATCAGCGGAACGGACGGAAGCGTACCTTTCATCAGCTCGATCATCGAGAGCGAGCCGGTGGTTGCCGCGTACACGGCAGCCCCCCCGAAAAGGGGGATGGTAGCCGACAGAGAGACCAGCCCGTACTGGTACGCCGCGTCCTGCACATGCGGGCTCTTTACCGCAGCAACAATCCCAACGTTGGTTATCCCGACCATGGCTGTAAAAAGGGTGAAGTTGAAGATATCCCCGGTCACCATCGCTCCCATGGTGGCAAGCCCACAGGCAATTGCCATGAAACGCCGGAAGCGCATCTCGGAAACGCTGATCTCCTTAGTCCGGTAGGCATCGCCCCCAAAGGCAATATCCACCTGCTTTTCCGGGCGGCTGATGAGGACGAGCACGGTAAAGGTCAGTGCGAGCAGGAAGAGCGTGATCGTGTAGGGCGTCAGGTATACAAGTTCATCGCCAAACTCCAGCACATAGAGGGGCACTCCCCCGATAAGATTAATCACGGTGCTCCCCCCACATGGTCCCGACAAGGGACATCTTCACGGTTACTTTGAGTACAATGCCCACCGCCGCACCCATAAGGGCGATGAACCAGTACTGCGGGAGGAACATGAAGACAAAGAACGCAAAGATCCAGATAGCCCACGAGATGCCGCTTGCCATCTCGAGCATGTTTAAGTCCTCCTTGTAGCCCCGCGACATGAAATAGAAGACAAGTCCGAGCCCGGCAACCCCACCCCCGGTAAACCCGGAGAGTACCAGCCCGTACACGACAAGGAATCCCGAGATTATCAGGGGTGCGTCTGCCATCTGGATCACCTCAATGTTCAGTCCCCGTACCGGTCGTTCCTTTAATCCTTCCTTTGTGATGTAGATCTGGGACAGAGCAAGGAGTTCTGCAATTCCCACGGTCAGCCCGGGAAGAACGAGAGCTTCTGCCAGATCGGTACCGAGCAGGGCGATAACCCCGAGCGCTGTGATCTCGACAAGATCGAGCAGCAGCAAACGGTGCAGGTCATCGGTCTCCCGGGCAAGTGCCGCAAACCCGATAACCCCGGCGATCAGGACACAAAGCAGCCCGATGTTATACTGGTCCCACATCATCCCACCTTCCGGTACAGGTATGAAGCAATCGCAAACGCGATCAGGAGGATCGTTGGTTCAACAACCGTATCCAGCCCCCGGGTGTTGTACAGGATCTCGTCAATGATTCCTCCCGGGTGGGCGACAATAGTTGTGCCAAGGTGCATGGTCGTGTCCGCAAGAAACTGGGAGAACGGCGTCAGGTACGTTGTTACCAGCCCGGCTGACGGGGAATTTGCAGGGTACTGGGAATGAATTGTGACCTGCGTAAAGGGCGGTCCACCGCGATCGTACGGGTCTAACGAACTGTTCCGGTCAAAGTTTTTGGGATAGAGCTGGTTCTGCTCGTAGCTGAGCGGCAGCATGAGAATGCCGGCAAGAAAGAGAAGGGCACAGGCTCCGGCAAAGAGCGGCACGATATTTTCATAATTGCACAGGAAGTGGGAGATCTTCCGTATGATCATATGCCCTCCTTCTTCTGCATGATACGAACGAAGATATAGGTTGAAAGCACCGACATGGCAGCGAACGTGAAGAGGGCGAGCGCTTCGTTGTAGTGCAGCATGACGAGCAGCAGTCCCCATCCCGGGATCTCCAGGTTGATCAGACGGGTCAGGTAATCTTTATCCCGGGGGAAGGCAACCGATATGGTTCCCACGATAAGGACAACCAGCCCGATCACAAACTCCGGGGAATAGAGTTCCGTGATCATTCCTTCACCCTCCGACAGACCATGAGAGTAAATATTGTAGAGAGCGGCGCAATGAGGGCAGTGGCAATCGCAACATCCAAAAATCCCCGGTCGACAATGAACGGGAACACACCGGCAATAAGTATCGAGAGCGAAATCAGTTTGTCGAACGGATCGCGGTTAAGGATTGCCGCAGTCATACCGATGAGGATGAGAATCACTGATGCAGCCATTACGATATCATTCATGGCTTTTTGATTCCCCCTGCCCACGTGCTTGCAATCGCGTTTGATTCAAGGGTCGAACCGACAAAATAGGCTGCTGCCGCAATGATGGTTATGGGATTGGGGAGCAGCAGCGCGATGATGGCGGTTACAGCAAACGAGATGACGTTGAGAAACGGCAGTTTGCGCATGGTATTGCGCTCGGTAATAATCCGCAGGGCTGCATACACCGCGATTGCTGCGCAGAGGTATATCGCGATCATGGATGACCTCCCAGCAGCCGGTTCCTGAAATCCCAGAGCCGGGCAATCAGCCGGCTGGAATGCACATGGGAGATGCCCTGTATGGTAAGGATCGCAATCACCATGCCGGCAATAAAGTCCGATGGGGCGAACCCTACCTGGGTCATGCCGTAGACAAGGAATGTCGCAGTGATTGCGCCGGTTGTGCCCGCGTAGCCGGGATCGTAACAGATCCGGTTACCGATATACACGAGCAGAGCCGCAAAAAGACCCCCGGGAAGTCCCGCACAGTACACCCCGCAGGCAGCAAGAAGTGTTCCTGCCGAAGCATCAGGGGATGAAACGATGTTACCCAGCATGAAGCCGCCATGCAGGTTTCCGCCGCCCTTTTCCACTTCCTCTGCAATCGCGGTTGCCCCGCAAACGCCCCCGCTCTCGGGTAACTTAAAGAAAACATCAATAGCTACAAAATTGATCCAGCACAGCGCTGCGGCAATCAGGATACGGGCGGGCTCATCGAGCATGGTACAACCCGGCGAAAATCATCGTCTGACCGAATCATCGGCGGGATACTGGATAAAGGTTGTGATATTGATAGATCCTATTTTCTTTTTAACCCAAGGTGCGGGGAGACTCAATAATCGCACGGCAAGACCAAAACCGGTTCTGGTGACCACCCGGTCAAGGACATTGGTATCTCCGAGGCCGGAATTTCCTGAAATTTTTCCCTGAAAAAAGATTGTTTCGTTTTATTGCCCGCAGCCACCGGAACGTTTCGGGATGCACCCTCCGCTTGCGCAAGGGGATTCTGCCTCAGGGTTGCCGCAACAGGCTGCAGATTCCACGTAGTCTTGTACTACCTGTTCGGCAACTTTGTACGCATACACGGTGAACATCTCGTCTGGCACCTCGTCAATCCCGAACGGTAAGTCGAGGTTGTAGATCAGGTCCGCCCGCACGATCTCCGGCTGGAGTTCCGGGATAACCCCGGCTATCATCCGCGACGAGCAATTGATGAAACAACCTTCTATCGCGATGACCTTCTCAGCTCTCCGGACAAGGTTCCGCTGGCCGGTGTCTTTTGTAAACGCTCCTCCAAGACAGATTCGCACAGTCTGGTCGCGAGCGAGCCGGTGGGCGACTAAGTTTGCCGCCCTTCTGGCCACTTCACCCCGGGCACATGCTCCCTCGCAGGCCATTACCGCGATCTTCGGGGGGGTTGTGGAATTTTTTTCAGCATAGTCCTCGCAAGCCGGGCATTTCCCGGTCACTTTTGTGATCTTTATGGTTTCGTAGTCCATGTTTCGTACCTTCTGCACGATCCGTAGATCGGGGAGTGCTATATAATACGGAACCGGATTTCAAGAAAAATTGAAGAGCCACGATCTTCTCAAATACAAGAGAGCAGACCAAGCGAGCACTTTTTTTATTTTCATACCAATCTCGTACCATGGCAACTGCCCGCTGCTGTCCTGCCGACTGTGCCCTGCGAAGCGACTGGGAAGATGAACTCCGTGTTGAGAAAGAGATACTCGAACGGGATGCAGTCACGGAATTACACACCGTAATGAAACTACTCGCCCACCCGCTCCGCCTGAAAATCATCCTGATGCTCTTAAAACGGGATCACTGTGTCTGCGAGTTTTTTTACGTATTTGAAGAGCCACAGAACCTCATCTCCTATAACTTAAAAAAACTCAAAGATGGCGGCCTTATTGAATCCTACTACCGCTCGAATCACAAGATCTACAAGGTAACCCCGGATGCAGAAGCGGGCCTCATACGGATTCTTGGGGATATCATCAGGTGACCCATAGAAGCGGAACGGCTTTCCCCACTCGAATCAGCTGATCCACCTTATCGTCACAGGTTTTTGTTCAGACTCCGGCAGGATAGTCCAAAACTCGTGAAGTCCCGAGATATTTCCAAGTCTTTTTCTACCCGTTTACAAGTATATTAACCATGGATCCTCTCCTCGCGTTTGTGATCACCCTTGTCCTCATCACTATCGTCAGCCTGTGGTACAGAATATCCCCGTTTTTTACCCTGATTGGCGGGGCGGTCCTGTTCGGGCTCCTTGCAGGTATGACACCCGACGCGACCATGCTGGGGATCATCGCGGGGATCGGTAAGGTTTTTTCTGCCTTTGGCATCATCATCCTCTGCGGGGCAGTCATTGCAAAACTCCTGCAGGTGCAGCACCAGATCGAGGAGATCGTTACCGACATCAGGAGATACGTAAAAAATCCACCGGTGATTGCAGGATTATCCGGATACCTTCTGTCAGTGCCGATAACCTGCTGCATCACCGCTTATATCATGTTAAATCCAATCCTCGACAGCCTTGAGAAGGACAGGACGAAGCGTAACATCCTCCTGTATCTTGCTGCGGTCGGGGGCATAATCTCCTACGCCCTCATATATCCTACGCCGGTTGTCATCCCGCTCTACGAAGCGTTCTCCGGGGGGATGAGCCCGTTTTTGTTTGATGCTGTATCCATCCCGCTCTCGCTCCTGTTACTGGGCGGAATCCTCCTGTACTTCCGGTTCGTCAATCCGGATGCAGTCACGACAAAAAGGGATGAATCAGAAGTTATGAACCCTCAAAGTCCCGGGGCTGAAACTCCGGTCCTATGTAAGGGAATTCACTGGCGGGCATGGGCCCCCTTTATCGCAATCCTGATCGCTATCCCGGTAGCGTTTCTCCTCCTCCATCTGTCGCAGGTTAGCATGATCAATTTCATCATGCTTGTCGGTGCAGTAACAGCAATCGCCCTGGCGCCATCAGCTGCACGGGCACCAGGATTGTCGCAGGGTGCAAAACACGCAGGCCTGATCATCTTTGACATCTGCGGGGCAGGTGCGCTTGGCTTTGTCATTGTCAAAAGCGGATTTGCCCACATTGCGCTGGGCCAGCTGACCATACTGATCCCCATAATTCTCGTGCCATTCATTCTCGCTGCACTGATAGAGACTGCACAGGGTTCACGGGTAGTAACCGCGGTGATCACGGCAGAAGTCCTCGCAGGTTCTGCTGTCGTTGGTGCAATCCACCCGCTCCCGCTTATCCTCCTCATCGGTGCCGGGTCGTGTATTGTGTCCTACGTGACCGATCCCTTCTTCTGGCTTGTCCAGCGGACTACCGGGGATGATATTAAAACCGTAGTGAAAAATTACACGCTGCCCATCGCACTCGCGGGGGTAGGAATCTTTATTGTTGCTGTTGGGCTGGAATACCTGGTATTCCGGTAAGAGATGCGGGAAGAAAAACAACCGGTAACGCTGTTCCCTCACGCGCCGGTCCCGGAAATCCGCCACAGTCCGTTTGGTACCACGATCTCGAACCGGGCACCGTTCCCCGGTGTACCATTTTCGGTAATGGTTATACCGGTGATATCGAGAATCTCCCGGGAGATGGCCAGCCCAAAACCGGTGTTCTTCCCAAATCCCATGTCAAAGATCTTCTCTTTCTCTTCTGCTGCAACACCATTCCCGTTATCTTCGCATACGATGATCCGATTCCCATTTTGTTCCCGGCATGAGAACCGGAGCCAGGTAATCATATCCCCATGACGAAGAGCATTATCGATCAGGTTAAAAAAAACCTTGGCAATCAGGGGGTCGGCGAATATTTCCAGCACGGCGGGAAGATCGTTCCTGCACGTGACCTGACCTTGAATTCCATCCCGACCCGCAGCAGAAGCCAGGGCACGGACGTTCTGCCACGATGGGGCATGCACGCCAATCTCCTCGTATTCTTCAGTGAACTGGATCAGGTTCGCAATCTGCCTGCTGGCCGCCCCAATACAGGAAAAATCCTTTTCAAACGCAGGATCGGGAATCTTGTCGTGGAGCAGCTCAATATATCCCCCCAGTTTCATAAGCTGGTTGTTGATATCGTGGCGGGTGATACCGGAGAGGAGATTGAGCTTTTTGTTCACCTGCTGCAGGGCCTCCTCCGCTCTCTTTCGTTCAGTGATGTCGTGGCAGATGCCCTGGTATGCAACAATGACTCCGGAACCATTGCGCTCCGGTGCAGCGCTCTGGGAGTGCCACCGCCATGTACCATCCTTGTGTCGTATCCGGTATTCGAGCCCGTGTATTTTTTTCCCGTTTGTCATTGCCTGCCGGAATACCTCAATGTTCCTCGGAAGATTCGAAGGATGGATCAGGGCCGTTGCGGGAGTCCCGATGATTTCGGCGGGATCATGTCCCAGCAGTTCAGTCCACTGCGGGGAGACATACGTGAAATTTCCTTTTATGTCCAAGGAGAACACAATATCGCTGGCGTTTTCCACGAGCGAACGGAACTTCCCTTCACTCTCCCGGATTCCGTCCTCTAACTTCTTCCACCCGGATACATCCACGGCAACCCCCCGGAACCCGGAAATCTCCTTGTTTTTGTAGATAAGGGTAGAGTAGATAATAACCGGGAATGTGCTTCCATCTCTTTTCAGGGCAGTATACTCCTTTGGTTCAAAGTGGATGTTGTGTAAGAGGTTATGCACGCTCGTCATGAAGGCTGCATGCTGGGCAGGATCGATTAAAGAGAGTACAGGGATCCCGTTGCCAAGTTCCTCCTCCGTCAAATTAAAGACAGAAACAGCATGACAATTTGCATACGTCATCCGGAGATCCCGGTCGGTCTCAAAGACCATCTGGGGAAGGCGGTCAGCTAGGTCGCGGAACCTTGCCTCGCTATCAAAGAGTGCCGCTTGTGCTTTTTTGGATTCCGTGATGTCCTCATACGTCCCAAGGATACCGATGATCTCTCCTTCCCGGTTGCGGAGGGGCACCTTGCTGGTCCGGAGCCACGATACGCTGCCATCGGGCCGGATTTGCGGTTCCTCGTAATTGATCTTCGGGTGGCCGGTCTCCATCACTAGACGGTCGTCAGCCCGGAAGTGCTCTGCAATCGCTGCGGAGGAATGGTCATAATCGGTCTTTCCGATCATTTCAGAGGGGTCTGCATACCCGACATCGTTTGCGAGATGCTTATTGCACCCAAGAAAGACCAGGTTTCTGTCTTTCCAGAAGACCCGCTGCGGGATGGTGTCGAGCACGCTCTGGAGCATCTGCCGGGAGGTGAACAGGGCTTCTTCTGCCCGTTTCCGTTCAGAGATATCAACAGCAACCCCCCGGAATCCGACCAGTTGTTTGTTCCTGAAAATGGGCGAAGAGTAAACGACGACCGGGAAAGGTTTTTTGTCCTTATTGAATACGGTATATTCCTTTGGCTCAAAAGGTATCCCGTTCATGACGTTGTGAACACTGTCCATGAACGTGCCGTGCTGCGATGGATGGACAAAGGTGAGGATACTGATCCCGCTGCTCATGATCTCTAGGGGGAACCCGTACGAAGTAATCGTATGCTGGTTTACGTAGGTGATCCGGAGGTCAAGGTCCGTTTCAAAAACCATCTGGGGCAGGCGGTCAGCAAGGTCGCGGAACTTGTTCTCGCTCTCCCTCGCCTGCTGCTCGCTCCGGGCCAGCTCCTCTTTAGATGCAATGATCCGGTCATAGGCATTCCTGAGTTCTGCCTGTGCACGCTGCCCGGTAACTGCCTGCCGGATCTTGTGTGCCAGCTCGGCAAACTGGGCTTTGGGATCGCCGCCTTTCTGGAGATAGAAATCGGCCCCGTTGTTGATGGCTTCAATCACGACCTCCTCGCGGCCCCGACCGGTAAAAAGGATGAAGGGAAGGTCACCGAACCGTTCACGAACACTTTTTAAAAACGCGATCCCGTCCATCCCCGGCATCTGGTAATCAGAGACAATAGCATCGTAGGAACTGCTGAGTTGAGTTCCGAGTGCTTCTTCTGCCGAAAGAGAGGTCCAGACCTGGAACCCCCCGGTCTTTTCTAAGAATATCTTGGCAAGGCCGAGGAGTACCTGCTCGTCATCGACATAAAGGACCCGAATCTCATCCGCCATTGAGTATACTTTTCCGATTTATAGTATATTTTCCTGACTGTTATACCGCGTACTTTCCGGATGACAACACGGAAAGGGGATAATAATCTCCTGTGATCCCGGTTGCAGGTTCGTTTTCCCCGAACACCGGAACTTCTAAACCTCCACCGGTCGTCCTGCGATCACCTCATTCATCTGCGAAGCCATGGGAGTATTGATGACCGACATCCCAACAGGGAATCTCGGTTCTTGCCCGTCACCCGACCGGATCTTCGCGTTTGAGACTAACGGTTGATCACTCCAGGTACTGCCGGCCCTGCTCCGTGAGCGAGTAAATGATCCAGTTGCCGTGATACTCCCCCTCGATCAGGCCGCTCTCTTTTAAGCTGTTCAGGTGATAGGAGAGTTTCGAGCCGGAGAGGCGGGTGAAGCGGTTGATAACGCAGACACAGAGGGGCTGGTCTTTGATGAGATAGAGGATGGTGAGCCGCAGCGGGTCGGAGAGTGCGTGGTAGATCCTGCTCTTCTCCTCAAGATGAGCCGCGTCAGGAACACGCCCGGCAAGGGCCTCGAATCCTCCAATCTCGTCGAGCTCCTTCTGGATCTGCTCGGGGAGTTCTGTTTCCTTCTCCCTGGCATCCTTGTTACTTTTCGTCCCTACACAGGAACAGCTCACGCGCTTCATTTCAAATTAATCTGAAATGAAAAGATATATAACCTTGCCCTGATTATGTTAATTCAACAAAAATTGAAATGAAGTGGACATCATGGAAGGACAAAAATCATCCTGTAGTTGTGGTGCAGAAGGAAAAACCCGGATCATCTACTCCTGCTCCGGTATCGGGTCAAATGTCGGGCAACTCGCCAATGCAGCCGCATGCCGGCTCACGCGTGAGGGATATGGCGGGGGTTCGTGCCTCGCCGGTGTTGGCGGAGGTATTGAAAAACTGGTCGGCGTGGGAAAATCGGCAGACGAGCGGATCGTTATCGACGGTTGCCCGGTTGCCTGTGCAAAGAAGATCATGGATGACAAAGGCCTCACGATCGACCGCTACGTCATGATTACCGATCTCGGCATCACAAAAACACCCGGTCCGGCATATGACGGGAAAGATGTGCTGACGGTTGTTGATGCGGTGAAGAAGGTATAAGGGAAGAACTATGTGCCACACTCCAGATCTGGGTGGGAAAAGACATGAGGCGGTTGTCGCGAGTGGTAGGACGGTCTCCACCGAAAGCCTGCCATGGAATCCGCATCCGAAATTTGCCGGGGTCTCGCTAAAGCACTTAGTAACAGGGAAAGATACCGGGGGCAGGATCAGCCTCCACCACGTCCGGATAGATCCCGGCTGCACCATCGGCGACCACACCCACGCGGGGATGGTGGAGATCCACGATGTGCTCAATGGTGCAGGGACCTGTACACTTGCGGGAATGAGAATCTCCTACATCCCGGGTGTTGTCGGGGTCATGCCAGCCGATCAGGTCCACCGTATCGAGGCTGGAGACGGGGGGATGCTCCTGCTGGCAACATTCTCCCCGCCACTCGTGTGATGAAAAATGATCGTACTTGTAACCTGTTCGGGAATTTCGAATACCGGTAAACTCACTACGCAGGCCGCATGTTCCCTGATGCAGAGAAAGCCGGGCCGATTCCTCTGGACGCATGTCAAAAAGTCGGCAGCATCCCTCGAAGAAGAGTGTTGTGGCGGGGAACGGGTGATTGTCATTGACGGGTGCACCGATTGTTGCGCCAGTAAAAAAATCGCGGCTGCGGGTGTCAGCGCTCAGGTCCACATTATCGCCACCGATCTCGGCATTGAAAAGAACGGGATGGCAGATGTACAATACCATGAAATTGAACGGGTAGTTACTGCCGTGCAGGGTGCATTATCCGGGGTGTAAAAATGCAGGACTATTTACAACTCTTTGCAGATTGGGTGACCTATACAATCCTCGGGCTTGTGCAGGGGAGTCCCCTTGCATCGTCCGTGAATTTCTTTGTCTACGATTCGATCAAGGTCACGCTCATGCTTGCGGTGATCGTGTTCGCTGTCGCCATTATCCGCACCTACATCACCCCGCAGAAAGTAAAGAAATGGGTCGGGGGACGCACCGAAGGAGTAGGTAATGTAGTAGCAGCTCTTCTCGGTATCCCCACACCGTTCTGCTCCTGCTCGGCCGTACCGCTCTTCATCGGCTTTGTGGAGTCCGGCGTACCGCTCGGCATTACCTTTTCGTTCCTGATCGCATCCCCGCTCATCAACGAGATTGCCGCTGCGATGCTGCTTGCCATGTTCGGCTGGCAGATTGCGCTCATCTACATTGTTTCCGGTCTTATCATCGCGATAGTTGCCGGTATTATTATCGGGCGCCTCCATCTTGAGGGCGAGGTTGAGGACTTTGTCTGGAAATGCAAGATGTACGAGCAGCCGGATAAACCGATGACCGGGAAGGACCGGATCGATTTCGGTATCAGTGAATCAAAAAGCATCACCGTAAAAGTGCTGCCTTACATCCTCATCGGTATCGCTATCGGTGCCATCATCCACGGTTATGCCCCGGCAGATTTCCTCGTCAACATTGCCGGCAAGGACAACCCACTCGCTGTTCCGATCGCGGTGCTGATCGGTATCCCCCTCTACTCCAATGCAGCGGGGATGATCCCGATCATGGAAGTGCTCACGGCAAAAGGCATGGCAATGGGCACGGCGCTTGCGTTCATGATGGCTGTCATCGGGCTCTCACTTCCCGAACTGATCATCCTGCGCAAAGTGATCAAGATCAAACTTCTTGCCATTTTTGTAGGAATCATGTTTGTGGCGATCACCCTGACGGGCTACCTGTTTAATGCGATATTAGGATAATAAACGATAAAGGAAGTAAGTCCATGACAAAATCTGATGATGCTGTGGCAAGTTACAAGAGCAGGTTCACCTGCTCGGCAGCAGTTTTTTCTGCATTTTCCGATGAACTGGGTCTTGACCCCGATACGGCAAAAAAGATCGCGTGCGGTTTTGGGGCGGGGATATCGAGAACCGGAAATATGTGTGGGGCTGTATCAGGTGCCCTCATGGTCATCGGACTGAAATACGGCAAGACACAAGCCAACGATGATGCGGCTACCGACGAGACTCGGGCACTGGTCCGGAAATTCATCCAAGAATTTACCGAAAAGAACGGCTCAGTCAACTGCACGGCACTGCTCGGCTATGATCTGAGTGATCCGGAAGCGTTCTCTTTGGCAAGGGACAGCGGATTGTTCTTAACAAAATGCCCGGCCCTTGTGCGGGATTCTGCAGATATTTTAGAGAAAATACTTTGAGTCCATACAGGTGAACAGATGCAAATGCCCGTCAAACAACTCTCTTTTCTTGACCGCTACCTGACGCTCTGGATCTTCCTTGCCATGGCTATCGGTATCGGCATCGGGTACTTCTCACCCGCAGTACCGGCGCTGATTACCGGTCTTTCGGTTGGGACTACATCGATCCCGATAGCAATCGGGCTCATCCTCATGATGTACCCCCCGCTCGCGAAGGTTAAGTACGAGGAACTGGGGAAAGTGTTCCAGAACACCAAAGTTCTGGGCTTATCTATTGTCCAGAACTGGATCGTCGGCCCGGTGCTGATGTTTGCCCTTGCCATCATTTTCCTTCGGGACCAGCCATTGTTTATGTACGGGCTCATCCTCGTTGGGATCGCCCGGTGCATCGCGATGGTGATTGTCTGGAACGATCTTGCTGAAGGCGACTGCGAGTACTGTGCCGCTATTGTTGGCCTGAACTCGATCTTCCAGGTATTCTTTTACTCCGTCTATGCCTGGTTCTTCATCACGTACCTGCCGCCGCTGCTCGGCATTGGTGTCGGTTCTGCAGTCTCGATCACGATGCTCCAGATCGCAGAAAGTGTCTTCATCTATCTCGGCATCCCATTCATCGCTGGGATGGTCACGCGATATGTCCTGCTCCGCGTGAAGTCGAAAGCGTGGTACGAGCAGGTATTTATCCCGAAGATCTCGCCGATAACGCTGATTGCCCTGCTCTTTACGATCATCGTGATGTTCTCCCTCAAAGGGGAGTATATCGTGAACGTTCCATTTGATGTGGTCCGGGTTGCAATCCCGCTGCTCTGCTACTTTATCATCATGTTCTTTGCGAGTTTCTGGATGTCCCACCGTCTCGGTGTCGATTATGCAAAGTCCGCTTCGCTTTCGTTCACCGCTGCATCCAACAACTTCGAACTTGCGATTGCCGTTGCCATCGCAGTGTTTGGGATCGCATCACCTGTAGCGTTTGCCACCGTGATCGGGCCACTGGTTGAAGTCCCGGTACTGATAGCGCTCGTGAACGTCTCGCTCTGGCTCAGGAAGAAATGGTATAGCGGAGACACTGGTTCGTGTGACGGGAAATGCACGCACCCCTGATTTAAGAGAATAAAAACTTCGTGATGTTCTGTACAAACTGATTGGGTTCAACAGATCATATCTCCGGATTCTCTCCATCAGCTACGGCTGGACAACCGGGAAATGGATTGGGGCATTTCCTGTCATGAACCGCATCGCTGCTGAGGGGTACTGTGCCAATGGGAAAGCTAATTACCCTTTAAGGGGGATTCCATCCTTAAGAGCAGGAGCACATGAGCATGAAAAAAGCCGGATCCCCCGTATATATCCCGGTCAGCCTCAACCGGGATTATCTTGCAGGAAAAATGCTGGACAGGTATGCAGAGGCACACGTCAAAACCTGGCAGAATTTCAGTCCCCGCCGCCGGGCACGAATCCGGGAAGAGTTCATGGACATGCTCGGGAGTCTCCAGGAATCTCTTGCAACCGGCAGCCCGGAGTTTCTCATCGACTATACCTGCCGGGAGCAGTCCCGCTTTGTTACCCGGCATCTTCCTGAGGGATTGGTTGTTTCATATCTTGAGGTTCTCAAAGAAGTCACCTCCCAGGAACTGCCCCCGGACTACCGTGAGAATGCCACCGTTTTTATTAAAAAGGCTGTCTCTGTACTGAAATCATCTCCAGGAAAAATCGATCCATGTTCAGCCCCTGATACATCACTATCTCCAGTGGCCCGGTTGTTCCTTGACGCTATCCTTGCAGGTGAACGTGATCAGGCCAATGCGATCATTGATGAAGCACTTGCTTCCGGTACAACAATTCACGAAATCTATCTCCAGATCTTCCAGCCGGTCCTCAGGGAAACGGGGAGACTCTGGCAGCAGAACGAGGCGAGCGTTGCGCAGGAGCATTACGCCACAGGGCTCATTCGCCAGATTATGGCCCGTATGCACGACAGGATCACAACTCTCGGCAGGAAGAGATTGCGGAAAAAATCGGTTGTCACTGCCAGTGTTGGGGAGGAACTCCACGATATCGGGATTCGCATGGTAGCAGACTTTTTCGAGATGGACGACTGGAACGTGTATTACACCGGGGCTAATACACCGGTAAAATGTATCCTTGAAGCAGTCAGGGATCAAAAAGCCGATGCTGTCGCCCTCTCGATCACCATGCCATCCCGCCTTCCCAAAGTCCAGTACCTGATACGGTCACTCCGGGCGGATGCGGCTACAGCACACATAAAGATCATTATCGGGGGTTATCCGTTTAACATCCTCCCGGATCTCTGGAAACAGGTCGGGGCTGATGCGTATGCTACGGGAGCGGATGATGCGGTTGCCGCTGCCAACCGGCTTATGGCTGGTAAGCGGTAGGCTGGAACACCGGTCCATATAGGCTGGCGGGACCATAGCCGTAATAAAAAAACCGGTTACCGCCTTTTTTATTCTTTTTAGGAAAATCAGACTCAACCCTGCAAAATCATTGCCGGGTGCGGGTTTGATATGGGGAGAGTGCGCCGGTTCCAGTCGAAAATCAGAATGTCCACTGTATTGTGCTGTTCGCAAACCAGCCCAATAAGTATAAAGGAATTTAATGCTTTTCAGGTATCACTCATCATCACCGGACGGACCATCAATCTCTTCTTCATAGGTAAAAACGTCATCAATCCCGACGCCAAAGAGCCGTGCAATACGATAAGCAAGTTTTAAAGAAGGGCAGTATTTGTTCTTCTCCATAGAGATGATGGTATTTCGTGTAACTCCGACAAGCTCTGCGAGTTGTTCCTGGGTCATGTCGTGCTCGGCACGGAGTACACGGATTCGGTTTCTCATTGCAGCCTGCAGTTAGTACTTTCTATTGTAATAAAGATAAAACACTCCGAAGGTGGCGAGCAGCGCAGCAAGTCCGCAGCCGATCACGGTCCCTGCAAGACCCCGGTTCTCGTTTTCGGAAAAACCCTCGCGGACGTATGTACAGTACGTCATCGCCTCGGTCTCATTCATGGCATTTAAGTTTTTTATCGTATTTGACCGGACAAGGGTTTGCGGGCCCGGTACACTCCCCGGCTTATATTCGGCTATCGTCATGGATTGTGTCCCGTCATCATTGAGGAACAGTTTTCCGGTTATTATCGGAGTAAGCGGGATGCTCACCACAAAGGAGTACAGGATAATCGCGGCGATTGCACCCCCGATAACGACGACTTCAAGCGTACGAAGCGCTGCTTTACTCCGGATCCGGTTCTCCCGTTCATCTGCCATTACAATGTCAACCTGTGCCCGGCAGGCAAGGATGACAATAATCCCAAGGGGGATCGCGACAACGGGGATTAAGAAGTTCCCGGCTGCCATCGACCACCCGACCATCGCGGCAACCATGCAGGCCACGATGAGGGAACAGGTAAGATAGGTAATGCGTTTCATGGCCACCAGCTCGTAGGGATAAGTCGCTTTGAGCAGTACGTATCCCCGGATATAGTTTCATAAGTCCGGTTATCGATCCGGCTATTACTGATATTCACGAGATATTTCCGCAGGTCGGGATCCATCTTTTCCTTATCCAGAGTCATGGACCAGAGGCCAGTGCTGCCAGTCCCTTTCTCAACAGTCACCATCCCCATAGCTCCTGACATGGACGATGCTAAGTGCTTCACTTCCGGGTTCATGGTAAGGTTATATTCCGTGGGATAGACCTGGATGAGCAATTCCGTTCCGGGAGGGAAGTCTGTGGTCCCCGTGATGGTAAAGGTCTGGTTGGTCCAACTGATGGGAAACGCATCGATGGTAATGTGTCTACAGGGACTGGAGTTGATGACCGGTGATGTGGCGCTGTCCAGGATCGCTTCTTTTACGATGAGAGGTGCGGTGTCATAGGGGAATTGTAATCCGATCCTATCGGGGCTGAAACTCTCCAGCGTGACGATGATGATGTACTCGCCTTGGATGAATTCACCGCTGTCCACCGCAAACGACCACCGGTTGACCCCACCCGTTCCCGACAGTACCCTGATCACTCCCGATCGCGTGAGCCCTTCCCTCACCTCCCGGTTCCCGGTCTTTACGTCCACCGTGAAAACTGAAGCATTGGACTGCGGGATGACCAGATAGACGAGCTCAGTACCTTCCTGCAGGCTGGTTGTTCCGGTAACGACGAGTTTTTCCCCGCGCCAGAGCGTGCCGGGGCGGTTGATCCAGATTTGCCGGGGCTGGAGATCTCCCGTACCGGAAGTTCCTGTTGGGGCGGATTTCATTCCGGTCAGCCGGAACCGGGATGTTGCGAGGAGATCGCTCCTGATGGTCTCATTGATCCAGTAAGCGTTCACCAGATATTCCCCTGGGGGGATAGCGGATGTTTCCAGTGCACCTGACCAGGTGTTCGACATACCCCCGCCCCGGACAATAAACGCATCCGTTACAGCGACCAGGGGTTTTGTTCCATTCGCAGGTGAGACGGCTATAATATCGAGTTTCAGGACCGTTCCGACCATCTGGTTGGTTGTCCCCGTAATGATCATAAGATCTCCCGTAGCGTGATCCGGGATGGGATCTATGGCAACCGTGGAGAAGATGGAAAAAGAGCCCGTCAGGAGGATACCTGCGAACATGATGACAAGTATTGCGGCGGAGATAATACCGGCGTACGTGAGGTATTTCTTATTCATACAACCACATTCAGGAAATAATTCCATTCTTTTACACGATCGGCATTACCATCGATCAGCAATCTTTTCCCGGCCTGTTTTGTACCTGTGGGATTAACCACTGTAACAAAACAGGCCACGATGAGAGCGCTGGTAAGATAAGTAAAGCGTTTCATGACAATCAGCCCGAAAGGACAAATCTTTTTGAGCAGTAGGTGTCCCCGGGTATAGTTGCATAGGTCCGGGTATCGATCCGGTCATTGCTGACATTCACGAGATATTCCTTTGGTGGGAACATTGAGAGGTCTACATCCGCTGACCAGAAGTTTGTATCCCCGGTACCCCGGGTGACTTCCATCTGACCCACTGCCCCTGAGAAAGACCCCGCAGGCACCATTGTTCCCTTGTTCGTGGTAAAGTCAAATTCCGTGGGAATGACCGTAAAAAGCAATTCCGTTCCGGGTTGAAGGCTGGTTGTTCCCGTGATCGTATAGGTTTTATTGATCAGCTTGTCGGGGAACGCATCAATCGTGATGGCCTGACAGGGCCCGGTAACCGGTACGGGTGTCGTGAAACGATCTGATCTCGCTTCCAGCACGACAAGGGATTCCCTGCCAAAGGTTCCTTCCTTCCCGATATTCTCCGTACTGATATTATCCGTCGTGACTATCACCTCATACCGGTCAGGAATAAACTCGGTACTGTCAATGGCAAACGACCACTGGCTGACCCCGTTATCTCCCGGCAGTGCCGTGATTAGGCCCGAACGTGTGAACCCTCTCCTCAGGTCCTGTTTCTGGGTCTTCGGGTCAACCGTAAAGACCGATATGTTGGATTGCTGGATGACAAGATAGAGCAATTGGGTATCATTGGGGAGGTTCGTTGTCCCGGAAATGAGGATCTTCTCACCGCGGGTTATCGTGCCGGGGCGATTGATCCGGATAAACTCAATCTTGTGATTCTCACCCAGACGCGTTATCTTTGACGGGTCAGATGTGGTATTGGTCAGCCGTAACCGGGATGTCGCAAGGAGATTGCTCTTGGAGTTAGTCTCATTCACCCGGTAAGCGTTTACCAGGTATTCCCCGGGGGGGATAGCGGAAGTATCCAGTGCACCTGACCAGGTGTTTGACATTCCCCCACCACGGATAATAAACGCATCCGTTCCACCGACACGTATTCTCTTCCCGGGAGCAGGCATTGCAGTAATGATATCCAGTTCCAGTCTCGTGCCGGCCATGAGGTTAGTTGTTCCCGTGATGACCACGAGATCTCCGGCAGCGTGATCCGGGATGGGATCGATGGCAACCATGGAGAAGATGGAAAAGGAGCCTGTCAGGAGGAGGCTTGCAAATATGATGACGAGTATTGCGGCAGAGACAATCCCGGCATACGTGAGATATTTCTTTTTCATAGAGCCTCAATGTAATGTATTTTGTGCATTACGTAAAAAATTTTTATCTTTGATATTCTCCTGTCAGTATTTCCTTATTTTTCAGCTCAGGTTGAATGTTGCATTACCGTAAATCTCCCGTACGGTGAAAAACTCATTTGTTGTCGAAACATGGACATTCATTACGGTCTTTTCCGGAGAAATTCTCAGGTCTACCGGGCAAATCCACCGGTTGGTATCCCCGGTACCCTTCACAACAGCAGTAGGCGCTCCAGCTATGACGAATTGCCCGTTACAGTCATTTTTTGATATTATCGCCGGTCTTTTCGATCGGTCTTCGAAATATTCCGGCCACACGGTGCATTGCAGCATGGTGCCTTCAATAAGGGTCGTCGTGCCCGTGATACGAACGATGTCTCCTTTTTGCCGGTCCCCGATGGGATCTACGGTAATGATGGGATATGAACCGGAACCACTTATAGTCGCAGTCTTGGAACCGCTCTGGTAGTACAGGATTTTTTCCGGGCCTAGGAATGTACCTTTGAGATTGAACTGTACCGAACTGTTCACGTCGCCTTTTGGGGTTGACACCAGGTAACGGTACTCTCCGGGCCTCATCCAGGGAGTGGAATCCATAATGAATCTCCAGCGGTTTACCCCGCGTGTGTCCGGGCAGGCTATGTTGTTCGCCCTCATCGTTGTTTCCCCAGTACTTACATTGATATCCTTCAGGTAGATCGATGCCCCGGAGGGCAGGTTTGTCGTGCCGGAGATTATGATTAGATTGCCGGTGTTCTTGTCGCTGATGGGATCGATGGTGATGAACGGGGTGCCGGGAACCGGGTATGAGTCGTTTTTTGCGGGGGCTGTACTGCCGGTTTGTGTACTGGAGGTTGCCGGAACCAGGGATGGGCTTTCTGAAGGGATGCTCACTTTTGCCGGTGAAGAGGACTCTGATGTCATACAGCCAGTGCATATGACGGCAATCATAATTCCAATCATTGCCACGATACTGAATTGTGCGGGTCTCATTTTGTTTCTCGCTGATCACCGGATGGTAAATTGCGTAATCCCGAAGATCTCCCGTTTTGTATAATCCACTTCATTGACTGTTGAAACGTTCACGATATATGTGGTTTTTTCATACCCTTCCGTATCCAGTGTACCTGACCAGGTGTTCGACATTCCCCCGTCCCGGACAATAAACGCATCTGTTGCACCTGCACGGGGATTCGTCCCGGGAGCGGGAGTGATAGCGACAATATCCAGTTCCAGTCTCGTGCCGGGCATGAGATTTGTTGTCCCCGTGATGACCACGAGATCACCTGTAGCATGATCCGGGATGGGATCGATTGTTGCCGATGAGAAGACAGAGAAGGAGCCCGTCAGGAGGATGCCCGCGAACATGATGACGAGTATTGCGGCAGCGACAATACCGGCATACGTGAGATATTTCTTTTTCATAGGGACCACATGTAATGTTTTTTGTGCATTACGTGAAAAATTTTTTATCTTTTATTTTGACGCAGCGGTATCTTCCAACGGGGAAGTGTGCAATATCATCGGGCAATAACGTTAAACACTGATGAGCTGGTTATTCCGACAGGTTTGGAACTGCTGTTGGCTGGGTCGTCATTCTTATCTGAGACAAAAACGATGTGATCTGATGCGGGAAGATCTCCGGTCTCAAAGGTTACGGAAAACCGGTTGCCGTTTGCAGAACCTCCGGTAATTTTTGTTACAGCACTCTTTTCCAGGTTCTTGAAATCACCGGCAATTTTTCCCTTTTCCATGGTGACCGGGACCACTTTTACGATAAGGTCCGTGCCGACCGGCAGGCTGGTCCTGCCACTCACAACAAGGGGATCTCCTTTTGTAATATCACGGATGCCATCGATAAGGATGCCATTTGGAACGCCCCGCTCTGAAGGATCGGATGCAGCAGCAGGTACCACGGGGGTGGAAGGTGGGGATGTCGGTGTCTGCAGTGCAGTTTTTTGGGGTGCCTGAACAGATGTTGGCCTTGTTACTACCGTGGGGGTCACGTACCCGTTCTGCATATCCTGTATTTTGGCAGTCTGGTCCTGCCGGCCTTCCGTGGAATCCGTACACCCGGCGATAATAAGGGTCGCGATGGTGAAGAGTACGGCAAGTCCGACAAGCATGTGGTTTGGTTTTTGATCGGTTTTCATCGTATCGTTCCTGCTTATTTCAGGGTAAAGTATGTGTATCCATAATCGTTCCCGATCTCAAAAACAATCCCTGTTGTCTGATCTCCTTTCATCTTTCCGACAATGGCAACATACTTTCCCGGTATCAGTCTGCCCAGATCAACGGCAAGCGATATCCGGTTCAAGGTGCCATCCCCTTTTGTTACAAAGTAATTTCCCCCAACGCTCATCATGGAGTCCCCGTTAAGGCCGGTTGGGGGTGTTCCGGTATCCGGCATGATCTGCCAGAGAATGTTTGTACCTGCAGGAAGACTGGTCGTTCCTGTGAGGGTGAACGTGTCGCCGGTGTTTTTGTCACTGATGGGATCGATTTTTATGATGCCGGTGGATGAAACCGGTACCGGTGCGGGCTGTGTTGTTTTCAGCGGGGCCGGTGCAGTTGTTGTCCTTGTCGTGACTGCTGTGCTTGTGGCAGGATTTTTGCTCTGTAGATCATGGTTGGCGGTCGTCGGGCTTTTCTGGTCTGGAGTTGATTCCAGACACCCGGCACTCACCAGGGTCATAACGACGATGAGCAGGGCGAGGCAGGTGATCTGGATTCCTGATTTTTGTTGGCTTTTCATGGTTTCTCCTGAACTGGTTTTGTTCATTGTTCTCTTTCCATAATGAGGAGAACAATCGCTGGATCTTTTCCCGGATAATGACTGACAGTAACAGTTTCGATGATCCACTTCCTGGTTGTTCCTTGGATTTTTTCTGTTTTGTCCGCTTTCCGGAAAAAATTGAAATGTGTCTTCTCGTGGTGTGCATAACAACCTATTTCACGGTAAACAGGATGGACCCGGTCACCTCAGCGTCTTCAGCGGAAACAAAGAGAATATGCTCTCCCTTTGGGAGGCCTTTTGTTGCAAGAGTGACTGAGAAGAGGTTTCCCACAGGAGAACCTTTGGCAGCCGACATTGTTGCAGCAAGCTCCGGGTGCTCGTAATCGGTACTGGATGCCGGTATAACTGATACCCTGAACTTTGAACCGACAGGCAGGTTTGTGGTTCCCGATACGATAAGGGAATCTCCTGCGGTTACGTCACCGATGGGATTGATGAAGATACCGGGCAGGGAAGTGGCGTTTCCGGACGGGCTGGTGCCGGCTTTACCTGCAATAATGTTGAACAGTGCTGAACCAGTCAGGGAGCCTGGCTCGGAATTGATACCGGCTTCATTACCTTTCACATTGGAAACATCAACGATATGTTCCGCGAGGGGAAGGAGGCGGGTATCAAGGGCCACCGAGAAGCGGTTGTTTACTCCGGAGCCTTTGACAACGTGGGTAATAGCTGCATTCTCCGGGTTCTGGTAATCGCCGGTTATGCGACCATTATCCATGGACACCTGCATCACTTTCACGATGAGTGCCGTGCCAACCGACAGATTGGTCCTGCCGGATACAACAAGGAGATTTCCTGCGGTTTTGTCGCGAATGGGATCGATGAGTATACCTCCCGCAACACTGCGATCAGAACTTTGCGATGGGCCGGCAGTCCCCGGTGCCGGGTAGACGGTGAATGTTGTTCTGCTAAAAGGACTACCTGTGGAGAAATCCCCTTTACTTGCGTCTCCAGTGAATAACGATACATTCACGAGGTATTCCCTTGGCAGGAATGTCGAAAGGTCTAAATCTGCGAACCAGGTGTTCGTATCATCTGTACCGCGAGTGATCGCTACCATTCCGGTAGCCCCGGTGAATTCACCGCTGGTCTGGGGGTTATCTGCCGTGGGTTCAAAGGATGCCGCGTAGACCTGGAAGAGAATTTCTGTTCCGGCCGCGAGGTTCGAAGTACCGGATATAGTGAATGTATCGCCGACGTTTTTATCACCGACCGGGTTGACATGGATGAACTTTCTCTGGTCAGTGGTTGCCGAGCTTTGCTGGAGGGTGAATAACACGGATCCTGTCAGATCGCCCTTCCTGAAATCACCCTTAGTGAGGTCCCCGGCGATCGTTGATACTGATACGTTATACTCTCCCGGCAGGAGAACGTACGTGTCCAAGGCTAACGACACACGATTGGTATTGCCCGTCCCTTTCGATACCTGGGAATTGGCCATAGCCCCGGTGAAGGTGCCTGTCTGATGGCCCGGGTCTGTTGTGAATGAGGCCGGTGTAACCTCCCACATGACTTCAGTTCCTACGGGAAGACTTGTCGTCCCGGTGATGAGGAACTGGTCACCGAAGGACCTGTCGCCGATCGCGTTTACACGAATGAAATCGTCTTTGGTGATCGTTGCCTTTACCGGTGTGTCCGTTGTAAGGTAGGTACCTTTCAGCGTGAAGGAAGCAGTCGTATTGACATCCCCCTTCCGGTAATCTCCTTTTTCAATGTCACCGATCATATTGGTGACCTTGATCGTCTTCGTGCCGGGTTCCATTATCGAGGTATCGAGAGGTGAGGAAAAGCGGTTTACCCCGACCGTGCCGGTGCGTACCCTGGCACCTCCGTTGGAGTGGCCTGCCTGGACCATCAACTCCGTTCCTGCCGGAAGATTTGTTGAACCCGTAATGATCAGGAGATCGCCCGTGGTTCTGTCAGCAACGGGATCAATGGTGATGTACGATCCCGTATTTGCGGGGGTACTTCCAGTGTTCATGTCGCTCACCGGGTCAACGGATGCAAACGGTTTTTCAACCGAAAACCCGGTGACCATGCCGACGCAAACCAGGACCGCAAAAATCCCGACAGCAAGAATGCTGCCCAATACCAGTTTCTGTGGTTTCATAGTACAAATGCACAATTTGTTGTGCATAGTGCATAAACTTTTTGGCTTTTAGTAAAAATATTATTACAAAATAGCGGACGCTCTTTATCTCAGGAAGGTTACCGGGAGGCACACGGCCTTTTTTTTAAATCCCGATTACCAATAGACATGAAAACCGTGGAGTTTTTCAGTTGCAGGACCGTTCTTAACCACGATATCTTCGACATGTATCACGGGATCACCCCGGGCATGGGCCAGGCGGACAAAATCGGCAAGGGCGGCAGGAGAACTCTCGGCAACCATCTCCACGGTTCCGTTGGGAAGGTTCTTGACGTAGCCATGCACCCCGGTTGCCTGGGCACAATTCGAGATGTAGTGCCGGTATCCTACTCCCTGGACCCGTCCCTTTGCCACGGCGGTGATCCGTTCCATAGTATATTCCGGACCCGGGGGGTTTTATAGATTGGGAAATGGATCCCGGTACTTCCCCCTAGTACCTGAGGTGAACCCTTGTGCTCGGACATCCGCACCCGGTTGCCGGATAAACGGGTTTTTAATCTTCAATGCGGAAATGATCCAATAATGGATTATCTCTATACCTTCCTGAAATTCGTAGTCGGGGGAAGTGTCATTGTGGGGGTGACCTACCTTGCCGAACAGGTGGATCCCCGGTATGGCGGGATGCTAGCCGCAGCACCGATCATCACGACCCTCGCGTTCCTTTTCACCTATTCCGAGATGGGCCGTGAGACGACCCGGCAGCTGGTCATCTCGGCATTCTGGTTTGCGATCCCTTCGCTCATGTTCCTGCTGGCCTTCTGGTTCCTGATGAGCCGGTTCAGTCTCCTGCCCAGCATCGGCGGGGCATACGGGATCTGGCTCGGGGCACTTCTCTTCATGAACCGGGTTGTTGTAGGGGCGTAACCGGGAAAACCTGTTTTTTGACTACGGCTCTTCCTCATCACAAGACTGTGGTTCGTTTATGCAATCCTTTCGACACAACAATGAGGAAAGATCCAAATCCTACCGGTTTTTAACCTCCGGCACGAGAGTACCAATAACCAAACAGGAAAGATACGCCCATGGATGAAGGAATTATTCCAAACACCGACATGCAGGACATGAAAGATCCCGGTTACGAGATCTTCATCATTCTCGTCTCCATATTGTCCGTCATCAACCTCTTCATCGTCTGGATTCCCGGAATCGATCCCGATGCCCTGAACGTTATCGTAACATTCAACTTCTTCTTAACCATCATCTTCCTATCTGATTTCCTGTACCGTTTCTTCACTGCCCGATCAAAGAGATTCTATTTCTTCCGCGACTGGGGATGGGCAGACCTTCTGGCAAGCATACCCGCACTGCGTATCCTGCGGCTCTTTAGGATCTTCAAGGCGTACCGGCTTCTCAAAAAGTATGGCGGCCGGAACATACTCTGCCAGCTCAAGAAGCACAAGGCAGAGAGCGTGCTCTATATCGTCATCTTCTGCGTGATGCTCGTCATTGAGAGCGGTGCTTTTTTTGTACTCATGGCTGAACGGTCAGCACCGAATGCAAATATCCAGTCAGCCTCCGACGCGATGTGGTGGGTATACGTCACTATCACGACAGTCGGGTACGGCGACCGTTACCCGGTAACCACGGCAGGACGGTTGGTAGGAGTCGCCGTAATGACCATGGGTGTCGGCCTGTTCGGTACCCTGGCCGGTTTTATCGCAAACAAACTCCTTGCTCCGGATACACCTGACACTCCTTCGCCTTCAGATACAGCAGGAACAGGCACGAATGATCTTTCCGGGATCACGGCAGTCCTTCAGGAGCAGACCCGGCAGAATGAGCAGCTCCAGCAACGGCTTGAACGGATCGAACAACAGCTCAAAGGCCGGCCGCCGGGATCATAGTCCAGCGGCTTGTCCTATATATACGTAACAGACGTTATTGCCCGGTATAAGGCTATTTCTCAAATATCCTCGATTGCGCAACCGCGATTGACATCAACACAACTAAATTTTCCTTAACACAAATCCACATGTGTAAATAATCCGATATTGGCCCCTGTTTTATAAATCGGGCGATTTATAGTCGGATTTCGGCGATTTGATTTCGAAACCTTTTAATTAAGATCTCACCAAATTTACACTAACCACAAAGAGTTTAACTCGATGTTGGTGGCATTGCATTTTGAATACTCTCGTTCATCGCACGAGGGGAGGAGGCTAAATGGAAAATATTGTATTTGGCATTGGAATTACTGCATTGACAGGAGCTCTTGCCACTGTAGCCGGTTCTGCGGAAGATACTGAATCCAACATCGGATCACAAGGTGACCCGAACTCACAGGTTCAGCTCGCACCGCAGATGGGATTCCTGCACCGCATATTCAATAAGGCGGTCGCTGGTGAACCCCCGGCATACGGTCTCTGGTGTGCACTCGGTGCAGGCCTGGCATGGGCTTTTATGGCTATGCAAGTTAACGCGATCCTTGCGATTGTCCTCGGCTGTATTCTTGCAGTCTTCGTTCAGGGCGTCTACGCAACGACTGCGTACCTTGGCAGGACAGCAAGTCTCGCCAAGTTCGGTCAACCCGTGTACGTGGATATAATTAAGTCCATGACAACGGTCACCATGGCACATGCGTTCATCGCAATTTTCTGCACTGTAGCACTCTGTCAGTTGATCAATGGTGCGCTGGGACACCCGTTCCCGCTGCCGCTGCTCGCACTGATCTGGGGTATTGCACTCGGTGCAGCAGGATCTGCGACGGGCAACCCGTACTATGGTAAGGAACGTCAGTACCAGAACCAGAAGTTTGGCGCAGGTGTGCCGATCTCTGCATCAGGTAATATCGTCCGCTACGCCGAAGCCGGCGAGCGCAACTCGATTGACAACGGATTCTTCACCCACAAAATTGGTGGTTCTGCATCCGGTATCTGTTTTGGTCTGATTGTTTTCCTCGAACTCTGGCGTACCATTCTCTTCGAGAGAATCTACGCAGGCTGGGGTGCAATCGCAGTCGGAGTCCTTATGATCCTCATCTTCACCGTCATCGACCGGTACATAGAGGTCTGGGCACGCAAGAACTACGGACCCTACACGGCAGTTAAGGAGGCAGAAGCATGAGCGCAGTTGCAGCAAAACCAACAGCTGGCGGCGCAATGAACCCGACCGCAATGGCAGTCGGTGTTGTGCTCCTGATCATCATCCTCGGAGTCTGCTGGTATCTCTCACCGAATCTCGGTCTTATGGCCCTGATCGGTATCATCGTCGGCGGTGTCCTGATCGGATTCGGCACTCACTTCGTACCAGTCGGCGGTGCTCCCGCAGCAATGGGACAGGCACCCGGTATCGCGACTGGTGTCGCAATGCTTGCCGCTGGTGCAGGTCTTGCCGGACTCTTCGGAGGAGCATGGGCAGCAAGCCAGGGTATGGTCGTTGCAGTCGTCACCGGCGGTATTGGTGGCGGTCTGATGATGGCAATCACCTGTATGATGGTGAACTATGTCTACGTCTTTGGCATGGGTATCCCGGCCGCGTCAGGTAAAGTTTCACATGACCCCATCACCGGAGATTCACAGGCAGAATACAAATCCCAGGGTACTGAAGGTCACGGCCTTCCGTTCGTCTCCTTCGTTGGCGGCGTAATTGGCGGTATCCTTGGCGGTGCAGGCGGTACGCTCATCTACCTGGAACTTCTCGGCCTCTACCAGGCAACGTTCCCGAAGATGATGGGTGCCACAGCAGCACAGGTTCTGCCCGTTGCAGTAGCTGTTGCCGGTATGTTCGCAGTCGCTATGTTCCTCGTGAATGCAGTGCTGACCGCATACAACATCACCGGAACGATTGAAGGACCCCACGACCCGAAGTTCAAGCGCTGGCCACGGGCAATCGTTGCATCCGCTGTCGCTTCGGCACTCTGCGGATTCGTAGCGATCCTGATCGTTGCAATGTGAGGTGTGAAGATGTCAGTAAAAATTGAAGTAATTGCAGGCGGCGTCCCGCACGAAAAAATATTGATTGCGGGCCTCGTTAGCACACTCGTGTGCATCTATCTGACGTACCTCAATGCGTTCACCAACACTCAGATGTTCTCATTCTTCGGCGGACTTGCAGTAGTCGCAGCACTGATCTGGGGCAGCCACACCATCAAGGTGCTGTGCAGCTACGGTATCGGTACCGGTGTTCCCTCTGCAGGTATGATCGCATTCGGCTCGGGTGTAATCGCGATGCTGCTCGCTACCAAATTTGGTATGCTGGCTCCGATTGTTGCACTCGTCCTTGCAGCCGTTATTGGTTTCATCCTCGGGTACGTTTCGAACAATATCCTGAACATGAAAATCCCGGCCATGGTCCAGGCACTCACTGAAATGGCAGTGGTTGGTGCACTTACC
>Ga0265296_1000611_pt1 | contig 50727 bp, 40 predicted proteins | sample MunlanPumphouse1_FD_189073 | JGI IMG/M metagenome (GOLD analysis project Ga0265296, IMG submission 189073) | Groundwater microbial communities from a municipal landfill in Southern Ontario, Canada - Pumphouse #1 | ecosystem: Environmental > Aquatic > Deep subsurface > Groundwater | place... | reverse complement strand
GGCGTATCTGACCGCCTCCGCCGCACAGAGTGCTTCGGAAACGCCGGTCCTGCTGGGGAATGGTGTAATGGTAACACTACGGTTTTTGGTACCGTCATTCTAGGTTCGAGTCCTAGTTCCCCAGCCACGGCCCTCACTGCATTTGAGCCCTTTCGACCCCTCCTGAGGGAGGTGGGTTTTACATTGGGTTTTACAGTTGGCGTTCTGTTCTGGGTCTCCTGAAGCCGCGCGATCATGCCCAACCCGATGGCTTCGCCGGTCACATAGCGGCGGGCGATCTCCTTCACCCGCTTCAGCTCCCAGCCCAGAATCGTCGCCACATCATCCAGCGGCAGCCCCGCCAAGATGTAGCTGGTCGCGGCCGTCCCACGCAGGTCGTGGAAGCGCAGGCCGTCGAGGCCAGCGGTCGCATGCGGACCCGACCGCTTACGCGCCGCCTTGTCTGCATCGTCTCTCGCCCGTTGCACGCCGCTATCGAGGCCGCGGCCCGGCGGTGTCCAGGGTTCGCCCTCCGACGTCGCCAGCACGGTCGGGCAGGCGCCGCGCTCCAGCGAATCGAGCACTTCGCGAACGGCGTCGGTAATGGGCAGGACGACGCTCTTGCGGCCACGGCTTTTGCCGGTCTGCCAGACGATCGCGTTGTCCTTCACGGAGGACCAGGGCAGGGCGATGAGGTCGTTCTTGCGAAGGCCCGTCACCGACGCGAGCCGGATCGCCGCCGCGATGGGCGGATCTGCCTGGGCTAGGATCGTCTCCAGATGATGCGGCTCCCAGATGATGTCCGCCCGATTGACCTTGTAGATGCGCGGGAAGTTGGAGGCCGGATTGGACGCAAGCTCACCACGGTTCACGGCCCAGTTGAGCACCAACGACAGGGCGCCCAGAAGTTCGTCGGCGGTCTTCGGCGTGTTGGCGCGCTTGTCGCGCCAGGTGAGAAGGAAGGCCTTGGACGCGGTGAGGGCGGTCAGCGTCAGATCGCCCAGCTCCGTGCGCACGATGTCCAGATGCTTGCGCCGGTCGGTTTTGGTCCGTGGAGCGAGCGACTTGTCCTTGTTCATCAGGTCGAGGTAGCGCGTGATCAGCGCGTACAGCGTGTCTTCCTTGGAGGTGGTCTTCTCCGTCTTCAGCTGCGACCGGTAAGCCTCTGCGGCCGCCGAGGCCTTGCGGGCGACCTCACGCGCAAGCGACTTCGCGCTGGAGGCCTGAGCCGCCAGGATCTGCGGACCGCCGCGCCAAGCGTACCAGTATTCGAAAACCCGGTTCGCCTTTGCGCGCTTGATCCTATGGACCCCCGGCAACATCCGGGTGATCGGCAATGAATCGGGCGAGTTCGGCATTGGCCTTGTTCACGTTCAGTTCTTCAGAAGAGTCCAAACCCGAGACCCGGTCAAGATGTGCGTCGAGCGCCTTGCGATCGTAGCGGTGACGGCAACCGAGTCGGACGTGGCCAAACGGAAGCTTGCGCACCGTCGCGGCTGGCAGCGCCAGATAGGCGGCCGCTTCCTGTTCCGTCAAAAGCCTTCGATCCGTCACCCTGCACCTCTTCTGTAGTCCGGCGGTTCTTCCGAACGTCATCGAATCCGATTGTGAGCGGCCAAGGAACCCGCAACCTTGCGATGGCGGGGTGTCGGGCTGAAGTGCTTCGAGAACGACACCAGACGGCCCTACGAGGAAGCACGATCTTGGATCACTGCGGGTGACGCTAGCTTGCGCCGTCCCGGCGTTCCGCTACCGATGACGCCATGAAAGCATTCCTTCCCCTTCTTGCCGCAACCTCGCTCCTGAGCGCCTGCGCCGGCGTTGCGCCGCCCCAGCGGACGGAAGCGCTCAAGGTGGCCAGCTGGAATCTCGAACACCTTGCCGAGCGCGACGGTGAGGGATGTCGGCCGCGCACGGAGGCGGACTATGCACTGCTGCGCCGTCACGCCGACGGGCTCGACGCCGATGTCATAGCCTTCCAGGAGGTCCAGAACGCGGCCGCCGCCGCGCGTGTCTTCGATCCCGCGCGCTATGACATCGTCTTGTCCTCACGGCCCGCGAGCGGGCGTGGCGGAGAGTGTCGCGGGCAGCCCGGCCTTCACATCCAGAACCAGGCGGTCGGGTTCGCAATCCGAAAGGGCATGTCCTGGACCCGCAATCCCGACGTCGCGGCGCTCGGACTCGGCAATCCCGATCTGCGCTGGGGCGTCGATATCACCGTCGCGCACGGCGCGCCGCTGCGTCTGCTCGCACTACACCTCAAGTCCGGCTGCAACTCCGGTCGTGCGCCGATTGATCTGGATTGCACGGTGCTCTTCGACCAGCTGCCCGTGCTTGAGGCGTGGGTCGATGCGCGCGCACGCAACGGGGAGGCCTTCGTCGTCCTAGGTGACTGGAACCGGCGCGTGGCCAGCCGGGACGACGCCTTCTACGCCGATCTCAACGACGGTGAACCCGCCGCCGCAGCTTTGACGCTCGCCGCGGGTGGTGCAGCCGCCGGCTGCAAGGCGCGCTATCGGGAATTCATCGACCACATTGCGACCGGCGTTGCCGCGACCGCGCGCGTCGAGCCGGGATCGTTTGAGGAGTACCGCTATGGAGGCGTCGCCGAAGACCAGCATCCTTCGGACCACTGCCCGATATCGGTGCGGATCCGCCGATGAACGCGCGCCCCCGGCGGGGCATTGAAAGCCGCGTCGGTCATGTCTCCTGAGCAGCGATCGGCCGTTGGGCTCCGCCCTATCGCAGGCTGCGGATGCCTGCCGCTTCATGTCGCGTAGGCCGCTCGCGAGAGCCTCGTTCTGCCGAGTGTGACCTCGACAGGTTCCGCGCCGCCACCGGTTGCTTACCCTGGTCGGTCTGCGCGAAGTGGACGTGGCCCTAAGCTTCACGCCACGCGCACGGTACGGAGCGCTGCGGCTCATCCGGACTGGATGTCGTCGATCATCTCCAGCATCTCCCGCAGCTTGTCGCGGGCTCCGGACAAGCGGCGGGTTGCGATCAAGTCCTGACGCCCCGCCAGATGAAGGACGGTCTCGAGCACCTCGTCGGATCGCCCCATCAAGATGACGAGGTTTTCGCCGCTCGGCGCATTGCGGGCCTCGAACCAGTTTCGGACCGCCCGCTCGTTCGCGCCCGTGATCCGCACCACCTGCTTGACGGCCCCCGGGACCGACCCGAACTCCCGCCGCAGTGCGCTCGCGACGGCCTCGGGAAAGCGGTCGGCTGGGGGCGCGGAGGTGTAGGGAAGAAGAGTTCTTCCGTGATTTGACCGACGTTTTCGGACGTTCTGCGTAGACGACATTCACGGCTCCTAGCCGGTAGCTTGGCCGGAAAGCCAACTGACGAGGACCCATGACGCCCTGAAGGGCGCCTGACCCTGAATGACCCAAGCGATAAACAGTAGTGCAGAGCCCCGGCCGGCCCAGACGGTCCGCGCCGCCCAATACGTGCGGATGTCGACCGAGCACCAGAAGTACTCGACCGAGAACCAGGCCGAGATCATCGCCCGCTACGCCGCCCAGCGGGGCTTCGAGATCGTCGAGACCTATGCCGACAACGGCAAGAGCGGGCTGCGCCTCGACGGTCGGGACGCCCTGAAGCGGCTGATCGCCGACGTGCAGGCCGGGCAGGCCGACTTCAAGGCGGTGCTGGTCTACGACGTCAGCCGTTGGGGGCGGTTCCAGGACGCCGACGAGAGCGCCTACTACGAGTTCCTGTGCCGCGAGGCCGGCATCAGCATCCACTACTGCGCCGAGCAGTTCGAGAACGACGGCAGCCTCAGCGCGACGATCATCAAGAGCATGAAGCGGGCCATGGCCGGGGAGTACAGCCGCGAGCTCTCGGTCAAGGTCTTCACCGGCCAGTGCCGCCTGATCGGCCTGGGCTATCGCCAGGGCGGGCCGGCCGGCTACGGCCTGCGGCGGCAGCTTGTCGATGAGCAGCGCCAGCCCAAGGCGACGCTGATGCGTGGGGAGCACAAGAGCCTGCAGACCGACCGGGTGGTCCTGACACCGGGGCCGGCCGAGGAGATCGACCTGGTCCAGCGCATCTATCGGATGTTCGTCCTCAACCGCCGATCCGAGCGCGAGATCGCCGCCCTCCTGAACGGCGAAGGCCAGGTGACGGACCTCGGTCGCCCGTGGACGCGCGGGGTCGTCCACCAGATCCTCACCAACGAGAAATACATCGGCAACAACGTCTACAACCGCGTCTCCTTCAAGCTGAAGAAGAAGCGCGTCGCCAATACGCCGGACATGTGGGTGCGGGCGGACGGCGCGTTCGAAGGCATCGTCGACCCGGACTTCTTCGCGGCGGCCCAGCGCATCATCGCCGAACGGTGCCGACGCTACACCGACGCCGAGATGCTGGAGCGGTTGACCGAACTGCTCGAGCGGCGCGGCTGCCTGTCGGGCCTGATCATCGACGAGCTTGAGGACATGCCGTCCAGCTCCACCTACCGCCAGAGGTTTGGCAGCCTAATGCGGGCCTATGAACTGGTCGGCTGGTCGCCGTCGCGCGACTACCGCTACCTGGAGACCAACCGCTTCCTGCGCACCCTCCATCCGGAGGTCGTGTCCGGGACGGTCGCGCAGATCGAGCGCCTGGGCGGCTCGGTACGCGTCGATCCGGTCACCGACCTGCTCACCATCAACGAGGAGTTCACCGCCTCTCTGGCGATCGTGCGCTCGACCCGGACCGCGTCGGGCGACCTGCGCTGGAAGATTCGGCTCGATTCTGGCTTGAAGCCGGACATCACCATCGCCGCGCGGATGGACGGGGCCAACGCTTCGGTCCGCGACTACTACCTCTTGCCTTGGATCGACCTGGGGCCACGGGACCGGGTCCGGTGGGCCGAGACCAATGGGGTGTCGCTCGACGCCTACCGGTTCGACGACCTCGAGCGCTTCTTCGAACTCACCGGCCGCGCCACCCTTAGGAGCGCGGCATGACCCAGGCAGTCCCCGAGATCCGCTCCGTCCCGGTGTCGGCCATCACCATCCTCAACCCGCGCGTCCGTAACCGGCGCATCTTCGACGAACTGGTCGCCAGCATCGCCAATCTGGGCCTCAAGAAGCCGATCACGGTCAGCCCCCGTGAGGACGGCGGCTACGACCTTATCTGCGGCCAGGGTCGGCTGGAGGCCTACATCGCGCTCGGCCAGGCTGAGATTCCGGCCGTGATCGCCGAGGCGACGCCCGAGGACTGCTTCGTCATGAGCCTTGTCGAGAACCTCGCCCGTCGCCAGCATCGGCCCCTCGACCTTGTCCGTGAGATCGGCGCCCTGAAGACGCGCGGCTATTCCACCCAGGAGATCGCCGCCAAGACGGACTCCAGTGCCGAATGGGTCTGGGCCATCTGCTTCCTGCTCGACAATGGCGAGGAGCGGCTGATCAACGCCGTTGAGCGGGGGCTCATCCCGCCCTCGGTCGCGGTGGAAATCGCCAAGGCCGGAGACGGGGAAGTGCAGGCCGCCTTGGCGGACGCCTATGAGCAGAAGGCCCTGCCGGGCAACCAGGTGTTGGCGATCCGCCGGATCATCGAGCAGCGTCGCACCAGTGGCAAGGCAGGCATCAGCGGCTCGCGCGGGCCGAGGCCCAACCGACCAGTGACGGCTGACGCCCTGGTGCGGGCCTACCGCCGTGAGACCGATCGCCAGAAACTCCTGGTGAAGAAGGCGTCCCTGGCTCAGAGCCGGTTGCTGTTCGTCGTCAACGGCCTGCGGCAGTTGCTGGACGATGATCATTTCGTGACCCTGCTGCGCGCCGAGGCCATGCACACCCTGCCCAGGCCCCTGGCCGAACGGCTGGGTCGGGCGGAGGGCTGAGATGGACAATCCCGTCAAAGCCGCCTTCGAACGCGATCTGCGCGTCATCCCGGTGGAGGACATCCTGCCGATGCGGCAGGTCGAGGACCGTGTGCTGCGCTCGGTCAAGTACCGGCGCATCGCGCGCTCCGTGGCCGAGGTCGGTGTGATCGAGCCCCTGGTGGTCGCGCGCCCGCGCGGGCAGGGGGCCTGGATGCTGCTGGACGGACACGTCCGCCTGTCGATCCTTAAGGACTTGGGGGAGCGGGACATCCGCTGCCTGGTCTCGGATGACGACGAGGCTTTCACCTACAACCGCCGGGTCAACCGACTGGCGACCATCCAAGAACACTACATGATCGTGCGCGCCCTTGAGCGCGGCGTGCCGGCCGAAAAGCTCGCCCGGGCGCTGGACGTGGACGTCAAGGCGATCCAGCGCAAGCGCGACATGCTCTGCGGCATCTGCCCGGAAGTGGTCGATCTGCTGAAGGACCGCTCGGTCAACACCTCAACCTTCACCATGCTGCGCAAGATGCGGGCGGTCCGCCAGATCGAGGCGGCGGAGCTGATGATCTCGGCGGGCAATTTCACCGGCTCCTACGCCCGCGCCCTGCTGGCCGCGACGCGGCAGTCTGACCTGGTCCAGTCCCACAAGCCCAAGAAGATCGGAGGCATGACGCCCGAGCAGATGGCGCGGATGGAGCGCGAGATGGCGTCGCTCACCGCCGACTTCAAAACCTTGGAGGCCTCCTACGGCGACGACGTCCTGCATCTCGTCATCGCCTCCGGATACCTGTCACGGCTCGTCGCCAATCCGGCGATCGAGCAGTGGCTCGCCGCGCGCCACCCGGAAATCCTTTCGGGCTTCCGCTCGATCATCAGCGTCGCCTCGCTCGATGCGGCGAGCGCCGACGGCGACGACCACCCTTCACCGACTGACGAGGGCGACGCCGCCGATGGGGCCCTATGGCCGAGGCCTCGCCCGGAGGCGGGGCCTTCCGACCAGATCCAGAGCTAAGGGCTCCGCCCTCGCGCGCGCCAGGGTCCGCGGCTTCGCCGCCGGACCGGCCGGTCTCCCCTGCCTTCCGCGCCGGCGAAGAGGGTCATGGAGCACAGGGGTTCGAGGCTTGTGCAGGCCGGGCGATCCCCCTCCGGCCGGTCCGCCCTGGCCCTTGCTACCCCGGTCTCGCCGACGGGCAGGGTTTCAGGCGCGCAGTTCGCGTGCCTGCAACCCTTGCCCAAAGGAGGCAGACATGACGTCCCAATCCATCGAAACCGCCGCGACCGAGGTGACCACACCGGCGCATGGCGCAGAGATCACTGTCCCGCTGAATAGGCTCAAGGCCTCGCCCCGGAACGCCCGGAAGATAAAGCATTCGGCGGCGGCTATCGAGGCGCTGGCCGCGTCCATCAAGGTCAAGGGGGTGTTGCAGCCGCCCGTGGTCGAGACCGAGCGGAACGGGGAGGGCGCGGCGACCGGCGGCTTCTTCGTCACCATCGGAGAGGGGCGGCGGCAGGCGCTCAGGCTGCTGGTCAAGCGCAAGGCGATCAAGCGGACCCATCCGGTGCGGGTGATCGTGGACGCTCAAAACGACGCCCACGAGATCAGCCTCGATGAAAACATCACCCGTGAGGCCATGCATCCCGCCGACCAGTTCGAGGCCTTCAAACGCCTCGCGGACGAGAAGGCCTACGGCCCCGAGGAGATCGGCGCCCGGTTCGGGGTTTCGGCCCATGTGGTGCGCCAGCGGCTGCGGCTTGGAGCGGCGGCGCCTGAGTTGATGGCGGCCTATCGGGAAGGGACGCTGGCGCTGGACCAACTGACGGCCTTCTGCGTCAGCGAGGATCAGGACCGGCAGCGGCAGGTGCTGGAGCAGGCCGGGCCGCATACCCCGGCCTACGCCATCCGGCGGGCGATGACCGAGGCCAAGGTCCGGGCCGACGACCGCCGTGCGGTCTTCATCGGCGTGGAGGCCTACGCCGAAGCGGGCGGGTCGATCCTGCGCGACCTGTTCATCGAGGACGGCGGCGGCTGGCTTGAGGACATTAGCCTGCTGGACCGGCTCGTGGCCGAGAGGTTGGCCGGGCTCGCCGACGAGGTCCGCGCCCGCGAGGGCTGGAAATGGGCCGAGGTCGGCTCGGACTACGCCGAGGCTTCGGCCTTCGGCCGGGTCTATCCGGTGGAGGTCGCGCGTTCGGAGGCGGACGCCGCCGAGATCGCCGCCCTGTCCGAGGAATACGACCGCCTCGTCTCGGAGACGGATGCGGCGGAAACCCTGCCGCCCGAGGTGGACGCCCGGCTGGAGGAGATCGACCGGGCCTTGCAGGCCTTCGGTCCCGACTTCGACTATGCGCCCGAAGCCAAGGCGCGGGCCGGGGTCATGGTCCTGCTGGGCTATGACGGGCTGGCCCGTTTCGAGCGCGGACTGGTCCGCGCCGAGGACGCGGCGAATGAGCCGCCGCCTTGGGAGGAAGGGGAGGCGACCGGGAACGATGACGGCGTGGAGGCGCCTTTAGCCGCTGTCGCGCCCGACCCGGACGAAGACGGCGGGCTCGCGGCCCTGTCCGACCGGCTGATCATGGACCTGACCGCGCACAGGACCATGGGCCTGCGGGACGCGGTGCAGGCCGATGTCGGGGCCGCCGTGCTGACCGTGGTCCATGCGCTGGCGTTGCAGGTCTTCTATCCGGGCTACGGTCTTTGGACGCCGTTGCAGTTGCGCCTGACCGTGACCGGTCTTGAGCGAATGGCGCCGGGCGTCAGCGATGCGCCCGCCGGACGGCGGGTCGCCGACCGGCTGGAGGCGTGGGGCGTGCGGCTGCCGGAGAAGGCCGAGGACCTGTGGGCCGTCCTGGCGCCGATGGACCGGGCCGACCTGCTGGACCTGATGGCGGTCTGCGCGGGCGTCGGCCTCTACGCCGTGCGTGATCCGCACGACCGCAGGCCCGGCGCACTGGCCCAGGCCGAGACGCTGGCGACGGAGGTCGGTCTGGACATGACCGGGACGTGGTCGGCGACGGCCGCGGGGTATTTCTTGCGGGTGTCCAAAACGCGGGTTCTGGAGGCGGTGACCGAGGCGGTCGGCGCCGAGGAGGCCGGGCGGATCGCCGGGATGAAGAAGGTGGACATGGCCGAGGCGGCGGAGCGGCTGCTTGAAGGCCGGGGATGGCTGCCATCGGTGCTGCGGACAACGCTGGTTGGAGGAGCAGCTATGAAGCCGCGCGCTTCGTCCGAGAACGACATCTACCCGTTCGCTGCAGAGTGACCGTCAGCTTGCAGCACGAGCAAGTCGGCCGCGCGCCCTCAGGGCGCGCGGCCGTTCTGTGCACCAAGCATCTGGCATTGGAAGTTATGAGGTCGGGGCCGGAGCTACAGCCGCTGGGCTAGAACCATGCATCGCCTTTACCCGTTCCTCGATTGCTTCAGCTGTTTGCTTTCTGAAGTCCGGTCCCTTCGCCGCTTGATCGCTCTTGCCAAGCTTTTCGTACATCACCCAAACCGCGTCGATCGCGGCCTCGACGTCGCTGGCATCTATGCCTTTCACATCGATCTTCGCCACGTCCGCCGCTTTGGGTGCCGACTTCTTGGTGAGCGTGGTTGCGAGCCAATAAAGCGCATAGAATCTGAGGTTTGATCTGTCGCGGGCGGTCATTTCAGATCGCGATTTTAGTGCCGCATCGACAATGCGTATCATCGCAGCTGCGTTGGTATAAAGCCCGATGGGGTGCGATTCCGAAAATGCCTGAGCGTACACTTCGTTGTCTTTTATAAGCGACGATGGCCGCGCGCGCGCTGCATCGGGGCGGCCGAGTAAGATTGTCATCACAGCTTGGGCCATCAGCGGTATGCTTATGATCTTGTCCGCAGGCTTCCCTTCATTTTTGTAGAAGTTCTTCCGTCTGTCGTAGTACATTCCTGAGGACTTGAGGGCGTCTTCAATATCCCGCTGAACTTTATCGGTGGCCCTCAAGGTGGCGGGCTGCACTGGGTTTTGGCTATTGGTTGCCTTAATTATCTTGTCGCGGGCCTCTTCGTCTTCGGAAGAGACAATTTTGACCATCACGCTACGATTATCGTCTGGGCTTTCTTTGAAGTGTCGAGCAATCTGTGTAGAAGTTTGAAGGCCGTTCACAATTTGCGGATTGGCGATTGTCACCGTGTCACCATTCAAGGTCGCCCGGCTCGCAAGAATAGTGACGCCGTTATTCATCCACCAGAAATCAACAGCCTTCTCGTTTTCAAGCGTAGCAACGATTTCTGCATTGACCTCAGTGGTGCCCTGAAAGTCTCGCACATTAGACTCGAACAGTTCAGCGCGAATCTTTCCATCACTGGTCTTAAGGAAGTTAGCGTATTCCTTGAGAGGACAGAGCACGATGTATCCGTTAGAATCGGTGAGATTCTTGGACACCTTTAATGCGTATGACGTTTCAGGGCGCCGTCTCGCAAGTTCCAGAAGTCGACGAGCCCCAATGAACTCCATTTCGACTTGAGCGTCAGGAAATAAATCGCGAGCTACTCCCTTGAGCTCGGCAGCTTTGAGAGCCAGATTTGCGTGAACATCACCGTCGGCTCGTTTGCAAGCGTAGTGATACCAAATTCGCAGAGCGGGAAAGCGTGACGCAAGGCCTCTATAGACTTGTCTGAAGTTGTCTATGGCTGCCTTAACGGCGTCGTTATACTGTGTAAGCTTGGAATAGTCCTCGTCAAGTTTGAGGAGGTGTCTTGTTACGGATATGAGTTTGTTAACCGGGATTTCGCTGAATCCACCAGACGTTTTCGATTGAATTATATGGAGATCGATTCGAACGTCTTTTTTGAACGGTGAGATGTCGAAGTCTTCATAGACGAGCTCGCCATTCACGAATGCGTACGCGGAATCTATCCCACCGTCGTGCTCTCCATCAACAATTCCGGCCTGCACATCGTCATACGAAAGGTCGTAATCTTTGAGCAGCTGCTCAGCGCAGAATACTTCAAAATAGTCTTGTTCTGATAGTGCGGGTGCTAATTCCTCCCGCTGCTGCTTCAAGACGTCATCGAGCAATTGTTGCGAGTTGTCAGCCATCAGTCTCCCCTCCCGAGAATCTCTTGTGAGTTGTAACCCACACGTCGGGCGTGAGCCATATCGCTGAGGATCGCACAAGGCGGAGCCCGAACTTTATGCCAGGCGCGTCCGACCAAGTTCGATCAAGGAGGACACCTCAGCTACGCTTTGGCGGCCCCTTCAAGTTCCGCGATGCGCTTCTCGCTGGCATCGGCCACGACTTGGCGCAGGACCTCAATCCGTTCGGTCAGGTAGGCCAGTTCCTCGTCGGTGATGCGGTAGTGGCGCGAGTAGCGAGCTTTGACGTAGGCGGCGCGTAGCAACTCGAAGCAGCGCTTCTGGAACTTGGTCTCGTGGGGCCAGACTTCGCGGAGGCTGGGCGCGAGCGGCTCCGTCATGTTGCGGAGGCGGATGAAATTGTGGCTCTTGGGGGAATAGAACGTCAGGACCTGTAGGAGCCCCTGATAGATCGTCTCAGCCACTCGATGCAGTTCGAATGCAGCTTCGTTATTGAAGCCCTTGGACATCGCAAAGTCGGCCAGTTCTTGCCGACGAGATGCATCCTCTTTCCATTCTTCGAAGTATCCCGCAGCTTCTTCCAGCGCCGTAGACGGCGGCAGGGGCTGCGGCTCGGAGAAGGCGACGCCGGGCGTGTCCTGCAGGACCACGCCGTCACGGGCGATGTCGATGAAGAAGCCGCGACCGTGCTCCAGCTTCCAGTTCACGTCATCCAGGCTATGAACGATCAGGCTGACGGGCGTGCGCATGGCGTTCGCCGACAGTTCGGCCAGCAGGCGCTTCTCCACGTCCTCCCAGAACTCGAAGTCGGTCAGGTCCTCATGGTCCACCACGACCAGCAGGTCGAAGTCAGAGAAGTAGCGTCCGACCGGATCGTGGACCCAGTCGCCGCGCGCGTAGCTGCCGAACAGGATGATCTTGAGGATGCGGCCGTTCTTCAACCGGTCGGCCCGGCGCGTGGAAATGGCCTTGGCAAAGCCGTCCTGGATGATTCCGACGGCGGCGTCGAGTTCGCGCTGTTTGGCGAGCGGCAATTTCCTCAGCGGACGTTTCATGCCCCGAGTCTCCGAAATGCGGAGCCGACACGCAAGAGTCGAAACGCCCCGATCAGCACGCAACTAGGCTGCCGCGCTCATAATCGCTACGCTAGCATCTGCGGGCGCCGGTTCCATAGGGCGTCGTCTGTTCGCCGTAGGGCCGGTTCGCCGGAAAATCGTCGCGGCGCTGCCTGAAAGTCCCGGGCCTCCACACAGAGGTTCCAACGCCCGCACCTTTTCCCCTTTCAATGTGGGCTGTGGTCTGCGGCTCTAAGCGTCAGAGCGGGGTGGGATCTCCGGGATCATGTCGCCTCCGTCTCTGATGCTCCGGCGGTCTGTGGGTCTTTCCCCTGTTTGCGCGCGCCACGGCGCGACCTCTCGAAAAGGCGGATCTGACCGGAAGCCCGTCGGCTGGGCCCAACCGCGCGCTCGACTTTCTTCCCCGGCCTGACGGCCTCCTCGCGGGACAAGAAACTCTCGCTTCCGGTCCTCCGCTTTGCTGCGGGGGCTCGACTGCGCTCGCCCTGCGCGCCGACCGGCCCCCGGTCCCCCGATCGCCATCGAGGCCGCGACAGGCGTGGCCCGACAGCAAAGGAGAGACTGACATGGCCGCTATTGGAACCTTCACCGCCCAAGGCGACGGCTACACCGGGTCGATCAAGACCCTGACCCTCAACGTCAAGAGCGCGACCCTGCGCCCGAACGAGAAGTCGGACGACAAGGCGCCGGACTACCGCATCTTCGCGGGCCAGACTGAGTTCGGCGCCGCTTGGAAGAAGACCTCCCGCGAGAACCGGGAATACCTCTCGGTCAAACTGGACGATCCCAGCTTCCCGGCGCCGATCTACGCCTCGCTAGTCGAGATCGAGGGCGGACACAGCCTGATCTGGTCCCGCTGAACCGGAGCGGCGGCGCGTCGGACGCGCCGCCGCCCCTCCATCCGAACAATCCATCCTTGAGGAGGCTGCCATGACGCGCCCCGCCGATCCCGCTCGTCCGGACATCTACGCCCGGATCACCAACCAGATCATCGACCAGCTGGAGGCTGGCGTCCGGCCGTGGATCCAGCCCTGGACCGGAGGCACCGCGGTCACCCGTCCGCTCCGCCACGACGGCACGCCCTATAGCGGCATCAACATCCTGCTGCTGTGGTCGGAAGCCGTCAGCAGGAGGTTCACCTCGCCGACCTGGATGACTTTCCGTCAGGCGCTGGCGCTGGGCGCGCATGTCCGCAAGGGCGAGAAGGGCGCCACGGTGGTATACGCCAACCAGATCGTCCGCACCGAAACCGACGTCGCGGGCGAGGAAGTCGAACAACGCATTCCGTTCCTGAAGGCCTACACCGTCTTCAATGTCGAACAGATCGACGACCTGCCGGACGCCTATCGGCCGACGCCGCCGGAGACGATCAATCCTGATGAGCGGCTGGAGGCCGTCGAACGCTTCTTCGCCGGGCTGGGCGCCGACATCCGCCATGGCGGATCGGCCGCCTACTATGTCCCGGCGTCGGATCACGTGCAGATCCCGCCGTTCGAGACCTTCCGAGACGCGGGGGCCTACTACGCCACGCTGGGTCATGAGTGCGTCCATTGGACCGGCCACGGGTCACGATTGGCCCGGGATTTCAGTCGCTCCACGCAAGCCTACGCTCGTGAGGAACTGGTCGCCGAACTGGGGGCCGCCTTCCTCTGCGCCGACCTCGGGCTCGAACTGGAGCCGCGCGAGGATCACGCCGCCTATCTCGGCCACTGGCTCGAGGCGTTGAAGGCCGACAAGCGGTTCCTGTTCTCGGCGGCGGCTCATGCGCAGAGGGCGGTCGCCTGGCTGCATGAGGCGCATCCGTGATGGGCTGACACCATGCTTTAAGCACCAGCCGCGTCCTGACCGGGCGCGGCTTCTTCTTTGCTCGTATGGGGCGGAGGGAGGTGCGACGATGGGTGCGCCGCCCCCGGTTGGGGCGCCCTTCAGGGCGGCGGGCGAGCGGCCGATTGCGGCCGCCGAGGGGAGGGCGGGGAACCTCCGTAGGCCTACGGGGCGAGGTGGTTCGCGGTCTAGGGCAGGATAGGCTTTGCGCCGGCAATGTCTGACAGACCCGCTCCCCGATGGACCGCTTCACCCTTCGCCTTCCACCCGACCTGGCCCGCCGCTTCGACGCGGCGGCGGTCGCGCGCGGCGGACGGTCCCGCTACCTGCGGGCGCTCATGGAAAGGGCCGCGCAGGCGCCCCTGCCGGCGTCCGACCCAGCCCAGCCCGGCGCGAAGTCGGCCAAGCTGACGCTCCGATTGTCCGCCGACGACATGGTGATGCTGGAGGCCGAGGCGGCCCGCGCCGGGCTGATACGGACCCAATGGGCGGCCGCCTTGATCCGCCGTCGACTGCATGGGCGGTTGCAGCTGACCCCGCCCGAGGCGATGGCCCTGATCGGCGTCCGGCGTGAGCTCCACCGCATCGGCGTCAACATCAATCAGATCGCCCGCGCCCTGAACACCGCCGTCATGGAGGGCGCCGTCCTCGACCTGGAGGTGGCCCAGCTGGCCGCCTTCGCGTCCGAGATCCGGGGCCACCTGGGCGGCCTGGACGAGGCCTTTGCTGGCAACCTGGCCTACTGGTCGGCCGAGCCATGAACGACTTCCGCCGACCGCTCGGGTTCGAGGAGGTGCTGCGTCCGCCCATCGACATCCGCCGGGCGCGCATCACCCAGGCGGTGCTGCGGCCGCCCGGACGGGCCGGCGATGCGGCCGCCTATGCGCAGCTCGCGCGGATCGTCCGGCGGGCGCCGGAGGTGGTGGTCAAGATCACCGGCAAGACGATGGACGCCGGACATCTGCGACGCCACCTCGACTACATCAGCCGCAACGGCAAATTGACCCTGGAGGGACCGGATGGGGAGCGCCACGAGGGACGGATGACGGTCCATGATCTGGCGGGGGCCTGGGCCGCTGAACTGGCCTTGGAGCCGGGTCGGCGGCGCGACAGCCCCGTCTCCCGCTCCATCGTCCTCAGTATGCCGGCCGGCACTGACCCGATGCGATTGCACGACGCCGCGCGCGCCTTCGCCAAGGAGACTTTCGGAGAGCGGTTCCCCTATGTGTTCGCGCTCCATGACGAGGACCGTCAGCCCCATGTCCATCTGACCGTGCGGGTGCTGGGCGCCGACGGCAGCCGTCTCAATCCGCGGAAGGCGGACCTGGCCCTCTGGCGACAGACCTTCGCCCAGGCCCTGCGCGATCGTGGCGTGGAGGCCGAGGCCAGCCCGCGACGGGCGCGGGGCGTCATTCCCAAGGCCGAGCGGACGCCGGTGCGCAAGCTGCGCGAGCGGTTCGTCGGGCGAAGAGGCCCCGCGCCGCAAGTCTTGGCCGGGGCCGTGCGCGATGCGATCGACGGGCGCGACAAACAGGCGCCTTGGGAGAGCGCCATCCACGGTCGGCAGGCGCGCATACGGCGGGCGCTCGTGGCCGAGGCCGTCGCTCTATCGCGGTCCGACCGCGCGGAGGATCGCGCCCTGGGCGCCGCCCTCAAGGCGCACGTCCAGACGCTGCCGAAACTGGAGACTCGGGCCCAGCGGATGGCGCGCCTGGGGCTGCCGGGCATCGAGCGAGAAGATCGAACGGGCCGATAGCACCCCACCACCTGACTGGATGCGCCGTCAGTTTCCCCTGCTGAGAACCGCTAGATGTAGAAGCGGAACGGCAGCGGAGCGGCAACCTCCGTCGGTCCCGCTGTGAGGATTTCTCCCGTCAGGTCGGCGAACCTCAAGGTGACAGGCAGACCGTCGGCGAAGCCCGCATTGTTGAAGTTCAGCTTGGTGAGCGCCATCAGATCCTTCAGCACTTGCCGAAGGTCGGCGTCGCCATTGACGATATCGACAGTGATCGGGTTCGGCACCTCGCGTCCAGGATAGGTGTTGAGGCGCGGCGTGAAGCCCGTCGTCCACAGATAGGCGCGTCGGTCAGACACGAGGATGGCCGTGCCCCTCAGCACGGGACGGCTGCCATATCGGAACAGCTTCAGCTCGTTCTGCCGACGAACACGGATGCCGACCAACTTCGTCTCCGGTGGGACGGTGGACTGGAATCCCTCCCACTCCTCCTTCTCGAGCCAGGTCTTGCCGTGGATGAAGAGCTCGGATGGTGGGCGGCCATGCATCTCCTTATAGGAGGCGATAATCATGCCCATCAGCTCGGCCGCCTTTTCGCGGCTGAGATGGAAGCTGTTGTCGGCTGCGGAAAACCACGGGCCGACGGCGCCCTTGAAAACGACCCCTTCGCCGGAATCCAAGAACATCTGGGCGCCGCAACACGCGTTGTCTCGACCCTTGGCGTTCTCGATCAGCTTGAAGACCAGGCCGACATAGCAGACGCCTTCGCGCACCTCGGCGACCCGCCACGGGCGTCCGCCCGCCTTGTAGAAGCTGGTGGTGGCGAGGTTCCAGGCGACGGAGGCCGGGTCTTGCAGCGAACGCCGAACGCCTTCCTCGAACTCCGAGGGTGTCAGCGTGGTTTCTCGGACGACCTGGATCACCTGGCCTGTGTCGAGAAGGCGCGCCTTCAGCTGGTTGTGGAAATTCAGTTCGTATTGGTAGAGCGCGGCCGCCTCCATCTCTTCGATGAACAGCGAGCCGCCCGACAGGATCGACTTGGCGGCGCGCCGGCCGATCGTTCCGGAAGACTTCTCCCGCTGGTCGCGCGGCACGATGGATTTCGGCCGGCCGTAGCGATGAATCTCCTCCGGGATCACCGCGAACCAGAACTGCGGACGCGCCTCCTGCTCCCGGAGGTATTTTCTCAGCGCGTCGCCATAGACATCCACCGCCTTGAAGATGGCTTCATGGCGATCCTCGCTCCGGATGCGACGGCTCAGCAGATCGCCGTCTATGGTGATGGCGGCGAACGGCTTCGACGGCCACGGCGCCCCGAACGCGGCCTCGAAGCCCGGCCACATGGTCTTGTTCTCCTCCCGGCCGGTTTCGGGAGCGGCGATGGTCGAGGCCAGCGATTTGACCCAAGCTTCGTATCGCCGGATGCCTTCCGCCGTGCCGATCACTCCCACATCCATTCGAGCGGGGTTCAGGTTCGACGCGGGCGGGCCATAGAGGAAGAGCCCATCCTTGGGATGCTCGGTCCGCTGGTTGAAGCCGAAACTGAGCATGGGCTCATCGACATGGATCATGGTCCAGCCGCTCATTCGTCTCCCTCCCCGCCGAATTCTTCGACGATGTCGTCATCATCGTCGTCCGGCTCCTCGGGATCCTCCGCTTCGTCCTGGAACTGCAAGTCTCCGACGATATGCCGCTCGGCGGTCAACTGGAGAAGACGGCTGGCCAGGATCAGATTCTGATCGCCATCCAATGGAATCGCACATTCAGCCTGACCGTCCGCGAGCCAGGCGGCGAAGGCCTCCTGCAGCTGACGCCAGTGCTGGTTCCACCAATTCTTGCAGAAGCGCCGCCTGATGGGCGAGGTGCGCTTCGGATCCGTGATGGCCGTCTGGCCGTCGTCGGAAAAGGCGACATAGGGCTTGAACCGGACGAACGGCGCCGATCCCAGCACGACCGTGACCTTCATCGCCAGATGCCAGTAAACCCGGTTGCGTTCGCTGCGACCGACGACCTTCTTGTAGGTTCGTTTCCCCGAGGCCGCCGTATAGATCACCTTGTCGTTCGTCACGAGGCCGAGCGGAAAGTAGAACGCCGACGAAGTGCGCTGTTCCAACGGCTTCAGGCCGCGCTGGAGGAGGTGCCGTTCAACATGCTGGCGCAGAAGCGCGGTCGCAATGTTGTGGGCGTCCGAGCGTTTCGGCGTGGTGACGTCAGCCGCGCTTCCGTCCAGAAAGTCCTGCAACGGCCGCTCCGCTCTCAACTCAGCCACGAGCGGCGTAGGAAGCGTCTCGTTCACCACATCGCGGTCGGCGAAGGTGAGAAGGAGCTGATAGAAGGCCGAGCAGGGAACACCGCTGGCTTTGAGCGCCTGGGACGCGACGGCGACGTCCCCGTTGACCTTCAAGTATCGGATGGTGGCCGGCAGTCCGTTGATCGGCGACAGACTGGTGAGAACGGGCTCGGGTTCGGCGTTGACCAAGGCCGCCGTCTTCACCGCGTCCTGGCGCCAGCGCTCGAACTCGGCTGTTTGATCGTGCGCAGTGCGGGGCACGTTCGCCGTCTCCAGCGTATCGAGCAGTTCGATCAGCCGCGGTCCCCAACCCCGGCTGAAATCTAGCGCATTGAGTTGATGCACGAGGATGGGAAAGCTCGCGAAATCGACGTCATCGAGCCGGATGGGAATGATGAAGGCGGGATCCGAAAGGGCTTTGCGCACGGCGTCCGCCACGGAGAGTTCATTCCGCACTCCTTGGCGCTGCGGATCGACGCTGGCCCTGGAGGCCACATAGATCACCTTGCAGGCATGTTCCCGCAGCGCATCCTCAATGGTGTTCCAGAAGGGCGTTCCGCCTTTGAGGCCGAACATGTCCGCCCAGACCTTATACCCGTGCCCTGTGAGACGCGCGCCCAGCCAGCGGACGAAATCATTGTCGTCCGGGGTAGCGTGGCAAATGAAGATCGTGTCTCGCGCCATGTCATCGCCGAATCAGTTCCGCGTCATTCTAGCCCCGCCGAGGGATGTGAACCCCCAGTTGAGACTCCCGTGTTCTCGCGCCTCCATACGAGGGCTGCGGATTGATGCAGGGCGACGCTGTTATGGAAGGCGTTGCCACGTCCTTCTCAGCAAGCACCCATATATGGGTGATAAGGTGGGATATGGCCCGTAAGCACCCAGATATGGGTGCTTACGGGGAGTCGATTTGCGGTTCTGACTCACCGATCACGGCCCCGATCGACCGACCGCACCGCGTCTTCCCGCATATGGGATTTTCCGAGCCCCGCCCTGGCGGCGGCGTGGGCGATCAGCCGTTGCTGCGCCTCGGGATCGGCGATCAGGGTCCGAACCACGGTCGAGGCCATGCGCAGCCGGTGTTCCAACTGGGCTCGACCGTGCGGCAGGCCCGCCGCCTCCCGGTCGCGGTCGCGCGGACGATAGCCCTGGACCTCAAGACCCATCGCGCGGGTCTGGACCCACACCTCGCGCCGGAACCCTTCTTCGCCCTCGACCTTCAGGCGGGACCAGCCGCGATGCTGGGCGACCTTCAACATATCGGCCACCGTGTCCGGATATTTGGAGAAGGCCTGTTCGAAGATGGGCGTGCGGACTCGCATCGAGGCTGTGGCGGCGGGGGTTCGACGGGGCATCATCTCCGCCGAGTAATGACTTGGATGGGAGGCCTTGGCACCCGCGCGCTTCCCCTTCCCAGATGCTCGTGGACGGCGGCTTTGGCTGCCTTGCTGGCGAACCACTGGGATCTCCCCTTGTTGAGGCCCTAGGTGCGGATTCGGCGCGCTCGCTGCTCGCTGGCCTAGAGGACCTTGGCTTGCTGGAGCATGGCGGTGAGGGCGGGAACGCTCGAAGGCAATCGCGCCAGGGCCTGCGCGAGGGGTTGCAAGGCTAGCTCGAAGTCGTCGTCGGAGAGGGCCTGGGCCATCGCCGCCTGGGACGGCGTGCAGTCCATGTAGAAGTTGGCGTAGTCGTTCATGGAGAAGCCGAGGCCCGCCAAGCTAGCGGCCTGGGCCTTCGCCACCGCCTTCCAAGGAGTCCGGCGTCCGCCGTGGAGGACCCAGAGGCACACTTGGCCGCCGTTGACGCCGCAGAGGCGGGCGAGGTCGAAGTTGAGGCCGGATTCGTCGTCGTCCGGTCCGAATCCTAGTTCGAACCATGCGAGGCGGGCGCCATCGGCTGCCCACTCAGGTGGATGGACGGAGAGATCGTCATCGATTTGGTACTGGCCGGCCCAGCCCGCCGAGGACGCAAATTGCTCCATGCGCTCGGACATCGCCTCCCACACGCGTCGTTCGATGCGCTCGATCTCGCCGGCGGCTGAGTCCAGGTCCGAGAGGTGCTCCACGATGGTCCGGTCGAGCTGGGAGGTATCCATGTCCTGTCCTTCTAGTGAAGCTTCTCTACGTGGGCCGCGAACTGGAGCGCGGCCTGGTCGATGAACGTCGCTTGCGACGGGGCGCTACACGCCTTGCGTATGGTGCGCGCGACGTCGCGCCACGTCACGTGGACGCAGCGCGCGGGTAGGTCCGCCTTCCAGGGGGCCAGGAAGACCACGGCGGAATGGGCCTTGCCCCGGATCTCCGCGCTTGTCGTGGCGGCGCCCGCGTACCTCTCGAGTTGGTCGGGCTGCAGGGCGGCGTCGACCTTGACCTCGACGAAGACGAGGAAGTCGTCGCCCTCGAGGGCGATGTCGACGCGATTGGACTGGTCGCCAAGGGGGCAGACCTCTGTCGTGGCCCGCCGCAGCCTGGACAGGTCGAAGCCGAGCGCCTCGCCCCCGGCCGCCGACCACAGCGCCCCCGCGAAGGCATGCCCGCGCCCATGGGAACCCCTGGGGTCGAGCAGCCAGCCTAGGACGGATGCGGTCCGGACCTCGTCGCGGCGGAGGCCGGCGACGGACCAGAGGTTGGCGAAGGCGCCCGAGGCGCGGGCTTCCGCGATGGGCCTCGCCATGGCGGCGACGGCTGCCGCAAGGCGGGTGTCGAGGCCGTCAAGGCGACCGTCCCGACTGGGCTTCGGCTTGCGAGGCGCCAGCCCGCGATATTGCTCGAGGAAGGCCAGAAGTCGCTCGGCGGGGCCTGCCGCCTCGCGGGCCTTGAGGCGACGCCAGGCCTGGCCAAAGGCGATCACGTCCTCGGGCGACAACGCTGGGTCGGCGCGCGCCATGCGTTACGCCAGGACGTGGACGATCGGTGGCGGGAAAAGGGCCACCATGTCGTCCGGGAAGATCTTGAAGAGATATCCGTGGTCGCGGGCACGCTGGTTCTGGAGGTGCATGGCGTAGTCGAGCTCGACTCGGCCCGCTTCGAGCATCTCGCCGAGATTCAAGGTCAGGGGCGCCTGAGTGTGGTGGACCTCGTGGAAGTGGAACTGCTCGGCGCCGCCCGGCACGCGCCGCGCCCGGGCCTTCACCCAGAAGGTTTCCTTGTGCTTGGCGGCGAGCGCAGCCCTCAGCCCGCCCAGGTCCCAGTTGACGACCTCCTGCTCGCGGGGTGGCGGCGTCTTGGGGGCGTGCATTGCGCGGAGGCGGTCGGCGTCGCCGTCGACGGCCAGGAAGTGCCCGAGGCTGTTGGGTGTGTTCTTGAGGCTGCAGTAGAGTTGCAGCCTGCCGTCGCGCACGTACCCGTATCGATTGAGGATGTCCGTCCCCGAGCGGCAGGGGCTGTTAGCCCAATCCGGCACCTTCGAGAAGAGGGTGATCCGGTTGCCGCGCATCTTCGGCATGGATCGGGAGGCCTTGAGCTCGATGCCGAAGAAGTCCGGCGCCCGCGAGGAATTGGCCTGTATCCCGAGCATGGTCTCCAGGGTGAAGCCCACGCCGGTCGGCCCGTGCCGGAGGGCGTCCACGTAGCCTTGGGCGCTGATGTCCTTGATCAGTCCCAGGAGCCGGTCCGCATGGGGGTTGGATGCACGCGCCGGCGCGATGGCCGCGGCGAAGCCCGGGCTGAGCTCGTAGTCGTCGGAGACGACGGCGCGGTCGGAGAGGTTGGCGACGATTAGGTCCCCGCCGGCCACGATGAGCGCGATGACGTTGCCCGGCCTGGCCTTCGAACCTAGCCGGCTGATCCAGATCCTGGGGTCGCCGTCCTTCGTTTGGGGGCGATAGAGGCTGGTCGTGGCGGGGGTGTCGCCGGGCGCGAGGCCGGCGGGCGCGAAGAAGGTCGTGGCGACCTCGCGCTTGGCCTCGGGGCCCTTGGCTTGCCGGTCGTAGTCATGGAGGCCCTTGGCGCGGAGGTAGTCCCTGAGGAGCCCGTGGGCGTCCATGATGCTCTTCTTCAGGGCGGTCTCGGTCGGCACGAGGTAGCCGGCCTCGACCCCATGGCGGGCGAGCGCCTTCACGAGCTCCGGGATTGGCCGGTCGGCGATCTCAAGCATGGTCCATCCCCCCGGATATCCCCTAGCGTTCGAGCAGGGCCTTGAAGTGGGCCCCGACGGCCGCCGCCAGGTTGACCGGCACGGCATTGCCGATCTGCGTGTACTTGGGCACCTCGCGCTCGTGCAGCCCGATCCGCGGGTTGCCCGCGCGGCGGAGACCGCCGGTCGTGCGCTTGCCCTTGAACTGGTACCAATCGGGGAAGGTCTGCAGGCGCGCCCATTCACGGACCGTCGGCACGCGGGGCTGGCTGTAGTGGACGTAGTCGTCGGGCAGGGAGGTCGCGGTGATCGTGGCGCCCTTGGGCCCCCATTCCCTCGGGAGGACCCGTTGGGCGAACTTCTTCGTCTTCATGTGCTCGAGCATCATGCCGTCGTTTTCGATCATGTGCTGGAACTTGGCGACGACGTGCGGCGAGTGCCTGCTGTACTCGTGCTCTGTGACCGGGGCCCCCTTGCCGAGCAGCTTGCCCGTCCGGGGGTCGAGGCGGAACCGCTCCTGCCATTCGTTCATGGGGTCGGAGGGATAGGCCGTCGTCTCGCCGCCGGGCTGGTAGGCCGGGTCGACCAGGTCGGACCAGATGGCCTCGATGCCGGGCGCCGGCGAGCCCATGGGGGCGGGGAGGTAGCCCACGCCTACCGCGTCGCCCTCGTCCTCGGTGAAGAAGGGCTGGTCGCTGCGTACGCCGACCAGCAGGACGCGCGGCCTGTTCTGCGGCACGCCGTAGTCGCGGGCGTGCACCAACTTGAAGCGAACGCTGTAGCCGGGGATGCCCCGGAAGGTCTCGAGGACGTCCTCCCAGATCTCCCCCTTGGTCCCCCCGGGGGTCCAGCGGCCCCGGATCAGCCCCTCGACGTTCTCGAACAGGAACATCTTCGGGCGCAGCTTGTGGATGACATGCGCCATGTCCTGGTAGAGGTGGTTCGACGGCAGTTGCTCGCGCGCCACGCTGTACGAGCGGCGATGGCCGATGCCGGAGAAGCCCTGGCAGGGCGGGCCGCCTGCGATGAGGTCCAGCTCTCCTTCGGAGACATCCACGCCGTACTCCCGCTTGAGGCCGTCGGCGAGGTCCTCTAGCCGGTGCGGCGAGAGCACGAGCTCCTTGACGTCGTTGACGTTGAACCTGTCGAGTTGCGGGTGATGGGCGCGGCGGTTGGACAGGTAGGTGTCCATGGCCTGTGGGCTCAACTCGTTGACGAACATGGGCGAGAACCCGGCTGTCTCCAGCCCAAGCGACAGCCCCCCGCAGCCGGCGAAGAGGTCGATGAACTTGGGGGCTTGGTTTGACATGGGGTCCTTGGGCGAATCGTCTCGCATCATCGGCCGACCAGCGAGGGAAGTCCAGGCTTAATGCCCCCGGGTCCCCCCGGGAGTCTAGCGCCCGATCGGTCCTGGCTCGGTCCCGCCTGGGCGGACCCGCCCTACGACCGGGATGGTCGTGGCGGAAGGGGCGCGCGTCAGCGAGCCTCCACGAAGTCGGCGTGGCGGGCCGCGGCCTTGCCAAGAGCGACCGACAGGGGGGAAGAGGGGTCGGTGAAGGAGATGACCAAGGTGTCCACGGGGCGGGTCAGCGCGATCATCGCCCAGCGCCAGGCCTCGAACCGGGCCGCCTCGTCCGGCGACACATGACCGGGGACGTCGCGGCCGCCATGGCGGGCAAGGGCCTGCTGGTGCTTGTAGTCCCAGAACTCGTCGAAGGCCTCGAGCACGGTCGTCCATCCCTCCAGCCCGCGGCAGGAATCATACTGGACGATCCGGAAGGCCTCGACACTGCGCGGGAAGTCCCGCCGGGCGACGAGGTCTACGCCGTCCCAGGTCTCGTGGCCGGCGGCCCGTAGCGCCTGCCCAAGCAGGCTCGTGGCCTTGCCGTCCTCGCGCCTGACGTTCGAGGGCGGGACGCAGTGCAGGAAGTCGATCTTCTCGTTCCCGGCCTCGCGCGCCCCCTCGACGAGTTCCGCCTGCAGGGCGACCTTGCCGGCGTAGCTTCCGCCCAGGAGGATCACGCGTCCGCCGGCAGCCTCCTCACTGGGATCGACCTTCCAGGCCAGCCGTCCCTCGTGGGCGGCCTCGTTGGCGAAGATGCCGAGGTTCCGCTTCATCCGCAGGCAATGCGAGAGCGAGGTCGCGTCACCGGGTTGGCCTGGAGGGGCGTTGCGCTTCCAATTCGTCGGCTGGCCGCGTACGAGCTGGTCCAGCCCGTCGGCCAGGGCGATCGCCCCGCCGCCGTGGATCCGGGCGAGCAGGTCGGCCTCCACCTGGGGCCAGTCCTGAGCCTCGTCGACGACGACGGCGTCGAACTCGAACTGCAGCGGGTCGCTCGCCACGACGGTGGCGATGTCGGCCGGCCCGAGGGCCCCGCCGTCCATGAGGTCCAGCGCGGCCTGGCAGTGCGCCTCGTACCGGTCGAGGTCGCGGGCTTCTCCCTCGTCGACGACTCCCAGGCGGTCGAGCCAGGCGTAGGCGTAGGACATGGCGGTGCGGACCTCGATCCCGCCGCCCTCCGAGCCTCCGGGCACGCCCATGAGGGCCAGGAGCCGCTGGATGTCCGCGGCCAGGGCGTGGTTGTAGGTCAAGACCAAGGTGCGCTGGCCCATGCGGGAATAGGCCTCGTGCGCGGCCTGCAGCATCAGGACGGTCTTGCCGGTGCCGCCTCGGCCACGCACGTGGATGCGTTCCCGGCCAAGGAGGCCGGCGAGCCTCGTCGCCTCCACGGGCTGGGATGCGATCCTGAGCATGCGAGCCCTGTCCAGGCGCGACGGGACGATCTCGCGGAAGAGAGGCGCGGCGAGGGCCTTGGCGACCTTGTCGGCGGGGCCGGAGCTGATGAAGAGGTCGCCGCGCTTGTCGACCCCGATCCCATAGACCCCGGCCAAGGCCGTGAGCAAGTCGCCACCCGTGAAGCCGAGGACGACGGCCCCTGACTGGGGCGCCGGGGCCCCGTCCCTGCGGGGGAGCTCGGACAGGCCTTGGAGGGCGAGGCAGCGATGGACGTGGACGTCGGCCCACTGGTGCTTGAAGTAGCTCGCCAGCGCATGGGCCTGCTTGATGTTCTGGTCCGTGGCGCTCTTCCAGCCCTCGGGGTAGCGGACGTTGACCTCGTCGCCCGAGACCCTGACGCCGTCGGGGCCCTGGCCCTTCACCTCGATGGCGGCCACGAGGCTGTAGACGCGGACACGCCGGCCCGTCGCCTTGGCGCCGGACTTGTCCAGCACAGGCTTGCGAGGGACGAAGTACCGGGGCCGGTTGAAGGCCGCGGCGACGACGACGTCGATGTCGCTGACCTTGTAGCCCGAGAGCTTGCAGTTGGCCGCGATGCGGACATGGTCCTCGTCGGCCGGGCTGGCGTCGAGGCCCGGCCAAAGGGTGGCCAGCGCCGTGGCTATGGCCTTGGCGACGGCATGTTCCTCGCTTCCCTCAATGCCGATGACCTCGATCACGGCAGCATCCTCAGGAGATGGCGGCTAGGCCGGATGCCGAAGTCGCGTACGTCCACCAGCAGGACGTCGAGGCCGGCGCCGTGGGCGGCGCGCAGCGAGTCGATCGCCGCGAGCTGCACCGGCTGGGCGAGGCCGCCGGCCTCGTGCCACAAGGGATGCCCAAGCGCGATGGCCTTCTGGCCCGAGACGATGCAGGCCAGCCCTTCGTGTTCCTCCACCTTCACAGCTACGCCGCTCGAGGCGCAGAGGGCGGCGAAGTTGGCGACCGCCGGGTCGGACTTGCCCTGGAGCCAGCGCGACGTGTCGAGCGGCCGGCCGATGGCGAGTTCCGCCATGTCGAGCGCCAGGCGCCAGTCGAGCATGCCATGGTTGAAGCGGTTGCCGTAGTTCCGGAGGCAGTCCGGGCAGGACCGGTCGCAATCCTCGGCATGGGACGTCGCCGTCCAGCGCGCCCGTTCGCGCTCGAAGTGCTCGCCGAGCCAGGCCTCCAGGTTGCCGTCCCGGGAGGCGAGGCGGGCATAGCCCGCGCCGTTCTCGAGCGCGTCGGCGAGGAAGACCTGCTCGGTCCGCCGGCCATCGACCGACAGGGGCTGGCGGCCCACGCGGAACTCGTCCGGCGAGACATCCAGCTTCACCGCCACGGCGAGCTTCATGAACTCGGCGAAGGAGGCCAGGGCGGCCTTGGCCGAGGGCTGGGCCTTGACGTCGAGCAGGCCGCGGTCGCCGATGCCCTCCACGCCGTCGAAGTAGCAACTCAGAACGTCCGTGGACAGGACCGCGCCGATGCCGCCGCGGCTATGCAGGTCGTCGGGCATGCCCGTGGTCGTCGCCTCGTCTCGGTAGAGTGAAGCGTCCGGGATGACCACCATGCCGGGGTCCTTGCGGTGGAAATCGAACAACCGGCCGCCGTTGTCGTTGACGACGGCGACGGGGCCCTGCTTGAAGGCCACGCGTAGCGGCCGGCCGTTGGCGTCGTCGTCGTAGGCGGGCTCGAAGGCCATGATCGGCGGGGGCAGGGCGGGGCCACGGCTCCGTTGGCCGTCGTAGTCACGCGACCTCCAGTGCGCCATGAAGCCCCGGGGTTGGTAGAGCGGGAAGGGTTGGGTCGGGCCGCCGCAGACCTTGCAGGCCTCGTCGTCGCCATGGGCGATGGCGCTGCAGTCCACCTCCAGGCAACGGATGTAGGGCAGGGCGGGGCCCATCGGATCGGGGTCGTTAACGATCCCCCTGACGCCGTCCTTCTTGGATACGAAGCCGCAAGCGGTGAAGAGCTGTTTGTCCTTGGGGATCTCGGCTCCGGGCGAGAAGGCCCAGACGGCATGGTCGAGGGGCCGGTCGCTCAGGACCGTGTCGGCGGCCTTCCCCATGTCCTTGATGTTGTCCCAGAACAGGCTGCGCACCTGGGTCGGGAAGCCGAACATGGGCAGGACGCCGGCGACGGCCAGCCGGTGGCTCAGCTCGTCCTGGACGAAGTGCCCGTCGACGACCACCTCGTCGATCCTCTGGACGAGGCCCTCGCGGACATAGGCCTCGACGCCCTCGACCTCCGGGGGAGAGAGGGGCGTCAGGGCGGCGAGCCTGCCCACGACGCGGCCAGGCTCGGCCGAGCCGGCGAGCCACCCGGCGAGGCCGGCGCGGTGCGAGGCTTGCCATTCATCCACCTTGCCGAAGGCGCCGTGGATGCTGTCCGCGGTCCGGGGAGGCGGGGACGGGAGCGACGCGAAGCCCTGGCGCAGGCATTCGGCGGCTGCGACGCGCTTGATGATCTCCGTGCGGGAGAGGTCGAGCTGCGGCTGGGGCGGGATGTCGCCCGTCATCCGCTCCGGGTTGTTGAAGTAGTAGTCGTCGTGGGCTGCGCCGCGCGACACCGTGACGGCGTAGGAGAAGGCCTGTCCAGCCCGGCCGGCGCGGCCGACGCGCTGCTGGTAGTTGAAGCGCTGGGGCGGCATGTTGGCCATCATCACGAGCTTCAGGGAGCCGATGTCGACTCCGACCTCCATGGTGGTCGTCACGGAAAGCACGTCGATGCCGTGGGTAGTCGCGTGCTCCCCCTCGATGAAGGCCTGGCCCTTGAAGCGACGCTGGCGCCGCCTTTGCTCGTCGAGCGGCTTGGTCTGGCCCGTGAGCTCCCACGCCACCAGCCGGTGGGCCGGCTCGTTGGCCACCCATGCATAGTAATCCTGCCCCGGGTCCTTGACCTCGGAGAAGGTGGAGCTGTTGCAATAGTCGGTGGTGCAGGCCTTCACCGGCAGGACCATGGTGACGCGGGCGCACCCGTCGCAGCGCATCAAGGGGCGCCCGGCGGCAGGCCTCAGCTCCAGCTTGAGCGTGGCGTGGTCGTCGGTCCTCATGACCCAGTTGTCGTTGATCACGCCGAGGCCCTGCAAGTGGGCCTGCAGGTCCATGCCGAGCTCGTCGGCGTCGCGCCCGAGCAGCGGGGCCGCCTTGGCCAGGTAGGCCCTGACCTTGGTCGGCGCCTTGGTGCTGGTCGTCGTCCGGCGCCCGGCGAAGCGCTTGGCCTGGCCGAGGATGCGGAGGACGTTGGCGATGACGCCGTCCGCCTGGTCGTCGTCGAGGCCGAGCGCCGCCCCATGCTTGCCGGGCACGCCGAGATAGGCCTCGCCCATGGATTCCATGTCGCGGCCGGCGCGGTCGAACACCGTGGCCGCCACGTGGCCGGCCAGCAGGTCCGTGTAGTGGCGTTGCCCCTCGGCCCGGACGCCTGCGTCGAGCTCGTCCCAGGTCGCGCCGGCCGGCTTGTCGAAGTACCGCCACCACGGCGCCTTGTTATGCTTGGCGTCGCTGAAGTTGGTTCCGCCCGGGTTCACGCCCATCCGCGCCATGCTGGTCCGCAGCTGCAACAGGAGCGCCGGCCAGCTCGTGGCGGTGTCGCCCGATGCCTTGTCGAGCTCGGCAAGCGTCGTCGCGTCGGCGTCGGAGGCGAGCCCCGCCTGGGCCAGGCGGGCGGCCTGCCACGCGCCCGGCACCGTCTCGTTGGCACGGTCCACGATCGCCTGCTGCACGGCGTCGAGCGCGCCGGCCCGGGCCGTGGCGGCCAGCGCCTCGAGGGCCTCCCGCGAGGGGACGTCCCTGGGCGCCAGGGACTGGAGGATGAGTTGGCGGCAGAGGTCCCGGAAGTGGTGCAGCTCCAAGCCGGCGGCCAGGTCGGCGGCGTCGTCTCGGCTGTCGGTGAAGGCGATCATCTGCTCGGGCGACACCCAGTCGCCGATGGCGATGGAGGCGCGGTCCGCCACCAGCTGGGTGGTGGCGTTCAAGCCGGTCCGCAGCCCGCGGATCGGGGTCTTGGTCGAGCCGCGGTAGAAGCGCTCCAGCTCCAGGGAGTTGAAGTACTCCATCGAGCTGCTGCAGCGGGGGCATCGTTCGGGCAACCCGGCGACGTCAACGCCGGGGGGAGGGCAGAACATGACGCCGGTCGCCTCCTGGTCCCCCGTGGGCGCCGACAGGTAGCCCAGGCGCGGCTCGAAGCGGGCGGCGTTGAAGGAGAACCGGTTGGTGCCCTTGCCGCCGCGGGCTTGGTGGTTCCAGGTCGCCTTGGCCGGGACCTTGCCGCCGGGCCAGTACCAACGGAACTCCGAGTTGGGCCGTTCGTAGACCATCCCGGGCGGCGTCGCGGCGCTGCCCGGCTTGGTGGACTCGAGGAAGGCGACGCCGGCGTCGTCGTAGCCCTCCGGCGGGGAGACCACGAAGCCGCCGAGGAAGCCCTCGCCGCAGTCATAGCAATAGAGGAGCTCCAGCACCTGGCCGCCGCAGCCGCACTTCATGGCGGGCGACTTGAACAGGCGACCGAATTTGCGCCCCGCCGAGCTGTGTCGGGAGTCCACCTGGTCGCAGTCGGGATTCGAGCAAGCCCAAATGCCTTGGACCTGGCGCATGAACATGTGCGACCTGAAGCTGGGCTTGGGATCCTCCCACGAGCCCTTGTCCTCCAGCATGGCGGCCACGAGCAGGGCCTCGAACGCCCCGGGGCTGGCCGTCGGCCCTAGCAAGGCCTCCTTGAGGGCGGGCAGGCGGACGGGTCGCACCACCTGGTCCTCGCCCTTGCCTGCCATGCGGCATGCGGCGGCCAGGGCCAGGCGGGGCGAGAAACCTGCATGGACGCCGGCCAGGGCTGCGTCCCGCTTGGCGACGTCGTCGCCGAGGATGTCCGCGGCGGCGGCCTCCAGCACGGCCGAGGGCACGGGCAGGGCGTGGTCCCTGGCCACGGGCTCCCCGGGCAGGACCACGAAGGTGGAGCGATCGACACCGAAGAATTCCTCGAGGTACTTGCGGCCGCCCTCGCCATCCAGCGAGGCGCTGGTGCCGATGCACCGCAACTGGCTCGAATCCGGCTCGAGGCCGAGCCGGTCGAGCAAGTTGCGGACCACGAGTGCGACCTCCGTGCCCTGCGTCCCGCGATAGCCGTGGAGCTCGTCGACGACGATGGTGAAGGCGTTGGCCGGGTCGCTGGCGAGCCAGTCGCGGGTCTTCTCGAGGATCGGGGCCTCGACGTCGCGCATCAACATGATGTTGAGCATGCTGGTGTTTGTGATGAGGATGTCGGGCGGGGTGGCGATCATGTCCCAGCGCGTCATCAGCTCGCCGGAGTTGGGGTCCTGGAACTGCGACAGCGCCTCGACGATGGCGGCCTCGCCCTTGCCTTGGGCCTCCAGCGCCTTGCGAAGGGCCTTGGCCTCCCTGTCCACCTTGCGGACCTCGGCGGCGACGGCGTTGATCCGCTCCCGGTCCTTGGCCATCAGCGTTGCCGGCGGGACGTAGGTCCCGCCCTCGGTCGCGCTGGTGTACCTACCGAAGTAGAACAGGGGCTTGCCATGCAGAGAATGCGCCCGCATCGCCGCCTGCCTCAACCGGCCGACCTGGTCCTCGACCAGGGCATTTGTCGGGTAGAGCACCAGGGCCCGGACGGCGGGGACAACCTTGGTGTCGGCGCCTTGCCGCAACGGTCGCCACTGCTTGTCGGAGGCCCCGAGGTCCTTGTCCCACCACGGCTTGGGCTCGCCGGCGCCCATGCCGCCGGCGCGTTCCTCGACGAGGCGGGCGATGAGGGGCAGGAGGAAGCTCTCGGTCTTGCCCGAGCCCGTGCCCGACGTCACTACCACGTTGCGCCGGCCATGCTCGTCTCCGGCGAAGGCGTACTCGAGCGCCTGGGCCTGGTGCCGGCGTAGCTTGATGTCGTCTCGCCCGAACACGATGCGGCCGAGCTCCGAGGCGGTCGTCCCCCCGAGCCCGGCGCGCTTGCAGGCCTCGCCGATGTCGTCGGTGGAGGCATAGGCCGGGACCGCCTCGAGCAGCGGTTCCTGCGCCATCACCCCCGGCTGGGACAGCAGCGCTCGGCGCTCCTGCATCAGGCCCTCGTCGCGCATCCAGAAGGCGCTGTCGTAGTAGCGTTGGTAGGCGTCCTTGACGTAGTCGATCACGGAGGTCGGGGTGGCGGTGGTCAAGGCTTGGGCTCCGGGTAGAGGACTTCGAGTACCGTCGCGGCGACGGCGGGGGGGACGCCGGGATGGTGGAGGCGGCCCGGCGATCTCAGGGGTAGCATCCCCGAGCAGGCGACGAGGGCGCGACCGAGGAGGCCGGGTGGCTCGCACCCCAGGACGGACGTGAAGACGGCGTCCCCGGGCTGGAATGCGTGCAGGGGCTTGCCCGCGGCGCGGGCCGCCATCAGCTTGGCCAGCTCGTGCGGCGCCTGTCGGGCCTGGCCCTCGGCGTCGACGAAGATGTAGGTCGCGCCGTTGGACCGGGTGCGGTAGGCGCCGGCGCCGGACGGGCCACCGACTGGCCGCCATCCATGCGTGGCCAGGTCGTAGATGTGCATGTCCTTGTCGCGCCCCAGCGAGGCGGGCGTCGCCAGGCTCCAGGCCTGTCCCATGGCGAGGCAGGCCGAGGCGAGCCGGCCTGCGGCATCCAGCTCGACCCGGACCTCGCGCTCGTGGGGGTCGACGAGCCCGGAGATGGCCGCTGCGACGTCCGCGGCCGGGATCCCGGACACCTCGACCAAGGCCGGCTGGGCCGGTCGCGGCGTGACCGCCAGCGTCCCGCCGGCAAGGCCGATCCGCCGGGCCGCCTCCTCGATCATGCCCGCGTTGCGGAAGCCGGCGAGGAAACCGACGTCCCCGGGGCGCATCGCCAGCATAGGCGGGGGGACCGACCAGGCGAGGATTCGGCCGCTGCCGGCTTGCCGCCGGAGGTCGAGGTGGCCGAGCGAGGCGAGGTCCCGGGCGATGGCCGCGGCTTCCCACGGCTGGTCCAATTCGCCGGCGACCAAGGCCTCGAAGGCGCCCCAGCTGCCGCTGCCCATGAAGGAGAGGGCGTCCAGCAGGAGGTCGAGGTCAACGCGACCCTCTGCCGGGGGCGCGGGGGCGGGCGGGGGCGGGGGAGGCGTCGTAGGGCGGCGTTGGGCCGTGGCGCCGCCGCTGGGCTGGGCGCCGCCGTTCCGCAGGAAGGCATGGTTGCAGCCCTCGCATGCCATCGAGACGGGCGTGGAGGCGGGGGCGCCCGCGGGGACGGGGTCGACGAGGTACCAATGGAAGCCGCGCTCGCCGCAGGCGATCCCCCGCATCTCCTCGGCGTTGGTCCACGCGATGCGGGGCGCAGGCGGCGAGGCGGGCTCGTCAGGGAGCATCTCGTCGCCGGCGTCCTCGGCGCAGGCCTCGGCTTCGCCGGCATGGATGCCGCGGCGGCTGGCCAGCGCCTCGGCGGCCACCAGGGGAGGCGTCTCGCCGTGGACGCGAAGCCCCGTGACGTGGATGGCCTCGCGATCGGCCGCCGGGGCCTCGACGGCGCCGTCCAGGCTGTCCGCCAGCAGCTGGCTGCGGCCCTGCCGGTCGAGGGGCTGGGGCCGGCGGGCCGAGCGGACCAAGAGGGAGACGGCATGGTCTCGCCCACGGCCCACGAGGCCACGGGCGAACAGGTCGCCGCTGGCGGGGAGCTCGAGCTTGGCGAGGTCGAGCAGGGCCCAGCCGTTCATGGCCCCGGCGACCTCCACGACATTGCCCTGCTCGTCGATCCCGTCGCGCAACTCCAGGCTGGCGCCGGCTGGCGCGCCGTCGAAGCGGATGGCCGGCGGGGCATGGCGATGCCAGACGCCCGGCGCCAGGCGCATCCCGCCCTCGATCCTCAACCCGCCGGCCTCGGCCATGGGCGAGAGGTCGGCCGCGGCGTCCGGGGGATTCCCGGCGGCCCGCATCAGCTGGACGCCTTGGTAGAGCAGCCAACCCTGCGGCAGGCCTGGCAACTGCGCCGGCGTCGCCCGGGTGAAGCCCGGGATGGCCACCTCGGCGAGGACGGCGTCGACGGCGTCGCGGGTCCTCTGCGTGTCCAGGACGAGGACCATGTGCTCCACCCCGACCATGCCTTGGCTGGCCTCGGCCCAGAAGGGGCCGCTGGCGGACTTGGCGAAGGGGATGACGAACCGCGGGCGCCATTCAAGGCGGGAGCCGCCGCCCGGCGCCGCCAGTGAAATCCCCCTTCGCAGCACCCCGGGGAGGTCTACGGCGCTGGCGGGCGACAGGGTCGCGAAGCCGCCGTAGGTGGCGTTGCCGAGCTCCAGGGCTGGCGAGCCCTCGCCCGCCGACAGGGCGATCGCGCCTTCGCCCTCGGACTTGCGCCCTAGCGACAGGGACAGCCTGCGCGACGGGAAGCCCCCGATGGAGGCCGCGAGGGAAAGGCGCGCCCCGACGCCGCCCGCGCCAGGCCGGGGCGCCCCGGCGTCGCGGCTGGCCCAGGCCTCGAGCTCCGCCAAGGCCACCTCGGCGATGCGGGGGCGAAGCTCGGCCTGGCTCCAGGCGGCCTTGAGCCGCTTGTTGGCTGCGGGGCCATGGATCCATGAGGCGATATAGCGCGCCATCTCCTCGGCCGAGACGACGTCCGCTCCCGTGAAGCCATACTTCTCGAAGAGGGCATGGAAGTCCTCGCGATCCGAGGCGCGGACGATCGCCTGTGAGACCGCCAGGCTAACGTACTTCTGGCTCGGGAGCTGGCGCGCGGTGGGGCGGCCGTGGGCGTAGTTCGTGGCCGCTAGCCACTCCGAAAAGGCGCGCCAGAATTCCTCGGTGCCGCGCCCGTGGAAGGAAAGGTGCCCCGGGGCATGGCCTGTCACCTCGGCGAGGCGCTGGTAGTAGTTGGTTTGCGAGAACTCGTCGTCGGAGGCCATCTGGCCGGCGGCATGGGAGAGCGTGAACAGCAGGGCCGTGAACGGCGGCAAGCCGGGGCGGCCCATGCGCGTCCAAGTGGCAAGGTCGTTCGAGTGACGCCAGTAGGGATTCCCCGTCGGCAGGAGCGAGCGGCCCACGACCTTGCAGCAAGTCGCCTCCACGGCGTCCTCGGGCAAGTCCAGCCGCCGCGCCAATTCCTCGCGTCCTTGCTTGTCCAGAGCGACGTAGAGAGGCCGGCCGGAGAAGCGCCCCCCGAGGAGAATTTCATTCAGCGCTTCATTGACTTGTGTGTAAACGATTCTAGCCACGCAACCATCAGTATGGACTAGGCCTGGCCATGTCCATCATCGTGTAACCGCAGTTTTTAATCCCCTGCGGGAGGCACCGGGTATTGCCTCACGGGCCTGGCCCCACGACCTTGCGGGGGATGGCAGACAACCTCACGCCCCGCGAAAGGTCCGAGCGGATGTCCCGCATCCGGGCCCGCGACACCACCCCCGAGCTTGCGCTTCGAAAGGCGATGCACGCCCTTGGATTGCGGTACCGGCTGCATGCGAAGCTGCCGGGCAAGCCCGATATCGTCTTGCCGCGCTTTCGGGCGGTCGTCTTCGTGCACGGGTGCTTCTGGCATCGCCACGAGGGATGCAAGGTCGCCTCGACCCCGAAGTCCAACACCGCCTTCTGGACCGAGAAGTTCGGGCGCAACGTCGAGCGGGATGCGCGGAACGTTGCACTGCTCGAGGCGGAAGGTTGGCGCGTGATCGTTGCGTGGGAGTGCGAGCTCACGGGCAAGGGCAAGGCCGGCGCCGTGGCCGCTCGCATCGCAACGTGCCTCCGGGGCGAGTGATGTATCCGCTGCCGCCTTCATGCTTCCCTGGCTGGGGGTGATCGCTCGTAGCAACGACAAGCCCGGTCGCAGCGACGCCAAGCCACCGGCGCCGATGCCGTCGAGACAGGGTAGGCAAGGTGGATGGCCAGTCGAGCGACGCCGGCGCCATTGCGGATCGCGAATCCGATGTGATGGTCGCCAGCCCGGTAGCTCCTCAATAGGTGCTTGGGCGCTCATTGGAAGCGTGCGCCACCAGTGGCTCCGCCGTCGCGCCGGGCGATCCTGCCTGCATGGCGAGACTCGTCCGTCGGCCGATCAGTCGGGATGGCGCCAGCCAGGCGCGCGCCGGGTCGTGGTGGAGTGGCGAGAAGCGTTCTTGCTCTTCAAACGACGGGGCTTGCGCTCCCAAGGTGCATGCGGCATCGCGATCTCGTGGACCCTGGGGTCGGCAGCCTGGCATCAGTTGGCGGTGTCTAAGGCGCTGAACGGGTTTCGTCCGCAGGGGGAGGGGCGAATGCGTCTTGCCGAGGAATATCTTCCCCAGTCCGGCGTTCTCGGCCGCTGCCTCGGCTTGTCAGGAGCGCCCAAGGCAAAGCGACGCTTGGCCGCTTGAGCTGTCCTGACGCCGCCTCATCCTTCGATTTGTCCCACTCTTGCTTGAGGAGCCTTTGAATGCCGTCTTCGATGGCCTCGAGCGGGCGCTGCACTTCGGCCAATCCAAACGTGCCCGGCCGTCTGAGGACGTCTCCAATGTCCTCGAGGCCCTGCAGGATCTTTTCGTCCAGGTGATTTTCTCGTCCACCATTGGGGTTCAGGCGCAAGCGAATGTCGAGACGACGCCGGTGGAGATCACCGACATCGACCCGCGCGCCTGATGCGGACTTGTAGACCAAGGCGACGAAGTCGGCCGAAGCCTGCCGAAGTTCTGTACGCCATTGGGCCCGTTCCGTCGTCACAGTGCTAACGAACAGGGTGCGTCTATGGGCCCGGAAGGTTAAGCGACCCGATAGCCAGGTCCCGACAAACGCCATCACGCCGCTGAGCACGGCGCCCGCGAAAGCGATCTGGGCGACGATGACGGCGAAAGCCCCTTTCAAGGCCTCAAGTTGAGCGACATCCAAAGAATTCATTCCGTGTCTGCTAGATGTGGCCCAGTTTCTTGAGCCGGGCGACTAATGAGTCGTAGGATTCTCTCGCTTTTTCTGTTAGCCTGATAAGGTCAAGTTTCAGCTCGTTGTACTTCGAGACCTTATTCAAATCATAGGACACCATATTCCGGTCAATGTTAAGGTCTGGAGCTAGGCAATATCGGTAGTCTGAATCGAGGGCTTGATTGTCAGGAAATACATAGAAATTCTCCTGGACGAAGGAGTGGAGCGCTTTCGCGTCCTTGGAGAAGCCTGCAAAGAGACTGGCTGTTTTGACATCCTGAAGCGCGTTGGACGGGTCTGCGAACTGGTTGTGGGCAGCATGGAAGGCTGTGTCGGCACTGGATCGATATGAATGGTCGTCCAGAAGATTGTCGAAGTACCGGCGTATCTCGTCCACCGCCGGGGGCGACCCAGCGATGGTTTCCTTGTCGATTGCGACCCGACGCGCCCATTTATCCATCAAGAAATGCTTGAAGGCCAGGATTGCCAGCCCAACTGCCATCAGGATGGCGGCAATCCAGTAGTTTGTGGACAAGTCTATATTGATGTCGACTTTTCCGAACATAAACGTGGCTAGGGGCAGCCACCAGGGACCAGCCAGGGTTGCAATGCCGCCGGCGAGGAAAGCCATTCCGACCGCGACGAATACATGTCGAGTGTAAGAAAAGGACCAATTCCCGGATTCTCGATTTTGGGAGATCTGGATCGACAATGCCGCGACGTTCCATTGGTGAGCGTGCCATTCAGACTACAAGCATACCAAGAAATTGTCTCGGATTTGCATGTTATTGTCCCCAGGAGTTTTCTGCCGCAGCCAAGCTTCCGGGTTTTACAATCTTCCCGCAAGTTGTTGATTTCATTGATCCCGATCTTAGCGGGTTTTACAGGCTAAGCATCTGACCTTTCATCGGAAACGCCAGATTTTGGTACCGTCATTCTAGGTTCGAGTCCTAGTTCCCCAGCCATCCGCCGACAAAGGTCGGCGCCGCCGAACCACTTCACAGCTTCAGCATTATCATCTGCGCCAGGGCTTCCGTTTGGATGCCCGGCTACCTAGCTTGACCGCAGACTGCTGCTGAGGAGAACGATGATGGTCACCGCCAAAGAAAAGCGCCTAGCGCCTCTGAAGACGCCGACGAGCCTGTCGGAGGAGGCGACCCAGAGCATTTCCACCGCTCTGACCGGGCTTCTGGCCGATACGTTCGCCCTCTACATCAAGACCAAGAATTTCCACTGGCACGTCTCGGGCCCGCATTTCCGGGACTATCATCTGATGCTGGACGAGCAGTCGGCGGAAATCCTGGCCATGACCGATCCGATGGCCGAGCGGGCGCGCAAGATCGGCGGGACCACGCTGCGCTCCATCGGTCAGATCGCCAAGGAAGCACGCATCGCCGACAATGACGCCGATTACGTCGATCCGCTGGATATGCTGGCCGAGCTTCGCGACGACAACGGCGAACTGATCGGCCGGATGCGCGAGGTGCATGACCTGTGCGACGAGCATAACGACGTGGCCACCGCCAGCCTGCTCGAGAACTGGATCGACGAGAGCGAGAAGCGCGTCTGGTTCCTGTTCGAATCGGGTCGTCGCGGTAACGGCTGAGGAACCGCAGCGCTTGCGCCGTCTTATGTATCGTCGATAGTCGATTATGGACGGCGCAGGAGAGGCGTGTGAAGCAGGGTGCGGTGATCTGCGGCTTGGCCATTGTCGGTGTGCTGGCGGCCTCGCCCGCCTCAGCCGATATGTCCAAGGCGTTCGGCAATACGATCGTGTCCCATTATCCGAATGGACAGTGGGTGAGGCACTATTTCGAGCCGGATGGACGCTACACCTCTCAGTTTTCGGACGGGCGACGGGTGGCGGCGCGCTGGTCCGCCGAGGGCGACAAGATTTGTTTGAGCGGGTTCAGCCCGCGCCAGATCCTGCCGCGCTTTTGCAGCCGGATGGTTGAGGCCGATGTCGGCGACACCTGGCGCGCCCGCGATCCCTTGGGGCGCTCCATCCGCAACGAACTGGTTGCGGGGCGTCGCTGAGGCCTTGCCCTGAGCGGCGTCACCCTCTAGAGCCGACCGCCTACCCGATGCGGATGTGGCGGAACTGGTAGACGCACTGGATTTAGGTTCCAGCGCCGAGAGGCGTGGAGGTTCGAGTCCTCTCATCCGCACCAAGGTTCTACGGGTGTTTGAGGCGGGTCGGCTTAATGGCTGACCCGCACCAAGCCGCGAACATCCGAGGAACGCCGCATCTATCGCGGCACAGTGGCGGCACAGTCCGTTCCGCATCCGTTCTCATTGAGGTATGACCCAGCCCGTCGGTGGCGCGACGGAGGACATCATGGGCCAGCCCCTATCAACCGAAGAACTGATGCGCCTGGACGCCGAGCTTGCCGCCCGCGTCGTGCGCAATCCGCCGCCACACCCCAGCCTGCCGGTGACGCCGGGGCCGGGATCGAACGTCGCTTATGTGTCGAAGGCCGAGAATGACCGCTTGGTCAGCGCCGCTCTGGCTCTTGGCATGGGTCAGTTCGCCAAGATGACGGCAGACGAAACCCACATGCTCGCGGCCCGTCTCTCGCGCCGATGAGCCGTGGGCTACAAAAAGCCGGAAATCCGGGGGCTGGCCCATCACCTCCGCGTGGCGCCGCACATGACCGTTTCTCAAATGCGGCGGGACGGCTGGCACGTCTGCGCTCGTTGTCCGCGCTGCCACCTCGACTGCTGGGTGGACCTGTCGGTCGTCATTCGGCTGTCAGGCCAGAACGTAAAGCTGTGGAATGCGCGAACCCGATGCCGGCGCTACGGCTGCACCGGCAAGATGATCTTTCTTTGCACCCCGCCTGGCGAGGCGCTGGGCGCCTTCTGGGCTTTGGCTGATGACCGGGGATCATCTTCAGGCCGCGCCTGACAGCGCCTTCCCGATGCTGTTCGGGCTTTCGCACAGACCCCTGGTCCAGCTGCCGGAGCGCGGAGCTGGGATTTTGCAGAGGTGCACGGCCTGCGAGCATGAGGTCTGGTTCGGGGGGCGGGACCTATGTCGCCTCTTCCCGAACTGGCTGACCAAGGATGTCTGGCTGTGGGCCAGGGCGATGAAATGCGAGAACTGCCGCAGCGCTCGACAGACCTTCGCCGCCAGGAAGGACGGAGATGCTCACGGCTTCAGCAAGGGTCCAGGCGACCCGACCGACGCCCAGTATGCGCGCCGTCTGATGACCTGGCTGCAGGAGGGCGGCCTTCGGATCGACGATGTCGCCTACTTGGTGAGGGACATCGATGCCTCGACGCTTAGGGAGGCGGGATTTCCTGACGACGTCGTCGCCCTGTTCGCCGGAGCAACGTGCAGCGCCGACCACTTCCACCCAACCGATTAAACGACCCGGGACGTGGCGTCGCGCGCCGGGAAAGAGGAAAGCCGCCCCCCGGAAGGATGACGGCCTCCAGCATCAGTGAGCGGGTGTCACGCAATCCGCGTAGGTTTTGGGGTCAGGGCAGACCCAGCTTTCGCCGATATAGCTGCACCCCGCCATCAAGAAGCAGGGATCTGCCGGCGTTGCAGACGCTGCGGACGGGAAGGTGACCACGGACGTGGCGACGGCGGCGGCACAAAAGGCAGCAGCGGCGATGGTCGAACGAAGTGTCTTGGCAATCATTTCGCTTCTCCAGGGGAGAATGTCTCCCGCCCGCCAATGCGTCATGAGATTGCAGGACTCGCAATCGGCAATCGTCATTAACGGCTGCGACATTCTGTCTTTGACTCCACAATCGGCCTTCGCCGTGCGAGCCTGAAAAGATGTGCAACCTTTACCGCCAGCGCTCCGGCCCACAGGCCATCATGGACATGGCGAAAGCCATGCGATCGACCGTCGGCAACCTCGCGCCGGGCGACATCTATCCTGATTACCCCGCGCCGATCGTCAGAACGGATGCGAACGGCGTGCGCGACCTGGCCTTGGCGCGCTGGGGCATGCCGTCATCCAAGAAGCTTATCTTCGACAATGCCACGAAGCGCGCCGAAAAGCTGCGCGCCAAGGGCGGCGAGGTCGATTTCCAGAAGATCTTGGAGTTCGAACCCGACAGCGGCACGACCAATGTCCGCAACACCAGCTCCAGCCATTGGCGGCCACATCTGTCGCCGGCGTCGCGCTGCCTAGTCCCTTTCACGGCCTTCAGCGAGCCGGGCCGGGACGCCGCCGGAAAATACCGCCCGATCTGGTTCAAGCTCGCGGGCGACGATCCCGACCCACTCGCCTTCTTCGCCGGCATCCACCTTCAGGGCCACACCGGCGTGCGTAAGATCAAGGCCGGCATGGAGACGATCGACGTCTTCGCCTTCCTGACAACTGAACCCAACGCCGAGGTTGGTGCCGTTCACCCCAAGGCCATGCCTGTCATCCTGACGCAGCCGGACGAGATCGAGATGTGGATGAACGAGCCGTGGGAGATCGCCAAAGAACTGCAGCGTCCGCTGCCGGATGCGGCATTGACCTTCATCTGACGACGAAAAGCGCGCCCTCCAAGGAGAGCGCGCCTGGAGTTCAACCCTGTGGGTCTGGGTAGGTGAAGCAGGGCCTTGTGACTTCCAAAACCGCGTACTCAGTTTCGTAGCCGGTTCGAACAATCCGGCCGGTACAGTGGATAGCGAAAGTGCCCGTGCGAGTCTGGTGCGTGTCGTCGGTGTAATAGACCCAGTATTCATGGTCAGACGGCAAAGCCAACGCGGGGCCAGCCGCGGCTAGGGCCATCGCGGCGATCACTGACACGCCTGCTGCTCGAAGAATATTTTTGAACATGTCGTCCATCCCTAGGAGAGGAATTCCCCCGCGCTGATTGCGGCACGAGATTGCGCGAGAAACAACCATCAATCCTTATTGGCGGGTGCGACAACTTGTCAGTCCGTCCGAAAACGATAGGCCGTCACCCTTCAGGGTGGCGGCCTCGAATGCGGAGCCGAAGCTCGACGCTGAATGACCCTCGGCCAAACCGATGGCGTCGGTAATCCGATGGCATCTAGCCCGGTCGCGGCGGCGGCGGACAGTCCAGTCCTCGCATCCCCATCGTGTCGAAGAACCGGCACAGCCGCCCGACTTGCGCCGCCAGTCGGTCGCCGCGCGCCTCGATGGCGATGTCGTAGGCGTCGAGCGCGGCTTCCGAGTAGATCGCTTCGGGCGCCAGAACCGGCTTCGGTTCAACCACCAGATCCGCACTCGGCGGGAAGGCGGGTGTTCCCCCGGTGGCGCAACCGCTCGCAAGCGAGACGGACACGACGAGCGCTAGGGACAGCATCAGGGAGCGAGTTGACCGCATCGGATAGATCCTTTTCGCGGGCGTTGATGATGGGGGTTTCGACCGCACGTTCGCCGGCAGCGGTTTCCCGCGCGCTGGAGGCCTTCGCCTCGGTCTTCTGGGTCTGGACCGCCTGACGGTCTCGTTCAGCCTGTGCGCCCCTGTGAGAGCAGTAGGCGCCAGTCAGGACGAAGGCGGCGATGATGGCGACGATCAGCCAGCCGGTCGGGCGGAGCAGGCGAGGGATAGAACGGAGGAAGGCGAGGACTGCGCTCATCGGGCCAGCTCGAAATGAGGGCCGTCGGTGAACGCCGCTTTGCCCAGCTTGCGCCGCGCCGCGCCGTAGGCATCGACGGCCGCTTTCATGGCGCCCGGCGTGCCCGTCTTGATTTCGGCCATGTTGATCCACGCGCCGCCCCAGCGGATCGACACGCCAAGCTCGCGAGAGGCCTGCCAGACGGCGACGGCGATCGGGTAAATGGCAGGCCACTCCCAGCGCATCTTGCCGTTGACGAAAGGCACCAGGTCCACGGCATGGCCGAAGCCGTCAGCCTGGGTCCGGTGCATCGAGTTCATGGTCTGCGACGCGCCAGCCGCGACCAGGGCTTTCTGCTCTTCGGCCGTGCGCAGGCCGTCGTGAACGCTGAAGTCCTGCGTCGTGATCTGGATGGCGCGCTCGACGACGCGGACCAGATCGGGGTGAACGCCCTTGAGTTCGGCGCGCGACTTTGCGCCCAGCACATACGGCATGGTCAGTCTCCAGTTTTTGGGATTAGCTGGCCGCCATGAGGGGCAACCGAAATCGTGAGCCAGGGCGGCTGTTCGTGGCCGCCTTCGTCATCGTGCTGATTGCCAACGTCGTCGTGGCGGTGTGGGGCCTGGTTCGCACCATATGGCGCTGAGGCGTCCAAGTTTCTTTGCGGCAGAAGTCGAACCGGGCGCACCGACGGATGTTGGGTTGCGATGCCCTTCGCCGCCCGCGCCCTGAGAGCCGAAGCCCGCCGTTATCGAGAGCTGAAACGGGCGATCAACTGTCCGCGCACGCTCGCCTTGCTGGATGAGATGGCTGGCGACCTTGAGGCCAAGGCGGCGATCATCGAGGCTTCCGCTCGCATTGAGAGCGACGAAAGCAGAGAGTGAGGGTTGCGCGCTGAGGCTGCGCCGCATAGCGTGGAGGTTGAGCCTCTTGGCTCGCTCTAGCGGGGAGCTATGGGCCGGAGGTTCCGCAGATGCCCCGGCCTATCCATTGGGGGATGGATGAAGATCGATCAGAGAACGACCGCGCCGGTCCTATTTGCGCTGCTGACTTGGATCACGACCCTGATCTTAGCCGGAATTCCTCGCATCCGGTAAGGCTGGACGGCGACATCGTCGCCAAGTCTCAAAGTCAGCTTTCGACCCGTTGCGGACCTTGCCTTGCCGCTTCATGGTTGGGCGGATCGGAGACCGTCGATGCTGAAAACTGGCAACATGCTCCCGTGGGGTTTTGGAGCGTTTTCGATTTTCGCCGTGCTTGCCGGACTGACGCTGCTCGTCGGGGCAAATCATGCCTCGCCTGGCTGCACCGGCCCAGAGGTTCAGCGATGCGACTATGTGGCGAGCGCGAAGGCTGCTGTCGCCCGCTCAGAGCATCATCCTTTCCAACCCGACCTCGGCTTTGAAATCTTCGACCAAGGGTCTGCGGTTCTTGTTCAGCAGTTCACTCCACCAGGCGAACCAAGCCTCAACCACGCACCCTCGGTGTTGGTAGACAAGAGAAGTTGTCGTGTCTGCCGGGTTGATTGGCACTTCCCCACAAGAGGCAATCCTCTGGACCCCTACGTCGGGCCATTAGTCAGGCGCGTTCCCGCAGAAGACGCCGTAGCAGCGGCAGAGCGAGCGGAACGGTGGAAAGACGGTCCCGGCGGCATCTCCATGCTTTAGGATTTACGTCCGCTCACCACCCATTGCGGACAGCCACGACGTCAGATTTGCTGAGTTAGAATATCGATTTCTCGAAACCGAAGTAGCGTTCCCAAAAGCGAGACGAGTGGCAGCAGGGCTAGACCTCCAAAATATAGAGACGTGGCGACCGCTGTGCCGCCCCAGCCAAATCGGCCATCTGCCATCGGCGCGGCCCACATCAACGCACCTGCCAAAAATAGAATGATAACTAGAGCAAGCGACGGCGCCATCATCCTAGCAAGTTCAGCTTTCTGACGCTCCGTAGCGGCTTTTCTTTCTACTCTCGTAGTGTTGAGAAGGTCGATGAACCCAGATTTCATAAGCAGCACGAGGCCGAGAACCAATGTGCTGACCGGGATCATAACAGAGTAGATGAGGCCGGATGGATAAGCCCCATCTGGCGCGAGCCGCCAAAAGATCGCACCAGCTATCATGACCAAGGCGATGCCGCCGACCACAGCAGCCCGCCGCCGTCTATCTGTCGTCATTGTATTTGTCGCCCAGGTCCGCCGTCCATTCTAACCAGATCATGCCCCCGCCGATGTCTACGTTCCACCCTTAGCTGACGCCGACCGCGACCGCTTGCAGGCTGAAACGTCTACGTCTGCTTTCAACACGTCAGACTAAGTCCGAAATCGACCCTTAGCTGACCTCGATGTTCAGAGGATCGAAGGCTCTGGGCGCGGTAAATGATGCAGTCAAAAGCTCGATGTCACCGTAGCCGTCGAAATAGCTGTAGGCTTCGATCATTTCCGCGTAGCCGTCTTTTACATAGAGCATGAACTCTAGGGGGTAGGCATCCGGCCCTACTTCAGAGCGAACCCATCCCCCTGGGCTGACGGTAACCACGGCGGGCGGCAACGCCCTGTCCACGCTGAACTCAGTGTAGAAACCGACCCCTGTGAACTCGCGGGCAGAAACCTCAGCCGTCTTCAACTGCTCGATGAGAGCATGGCCTCCATCGGGGCTGACTTGCTTCGCCATAACGACAGCAGCGGCCATTTCGAGCGCAGATAGCTGTTTCATAGCACCAGCCTAGCCCCCGTGCGGCTGTCAGCCAATGTCCGCTGTCCACCCTTAGGCGACGGTATTCTCCCGGCCCAAAGCAGCCTTTAGCCCAGCCGTCGCGCGACCAGCGATTTGACTTGGCCTACAACCTCATCCGGTCCATCGAGCACAAGGCCGCTATATGTTTCGGCGGTGAGGGTGAGAGGCCCGCTCGAAGACATCCAACGCTGCTGAATGACCTCCTGCGAGCCAAACAGCGACCATTTGTGATCCAATCGTCGAACGCCGGCCTTCCGCAACGCCCATGTCGTGGCTCGCGCCAGACGCCGATCATGTTCAGGTCCGAGAACTTCCCTCATGAACCCTCTCCCTTCAAGCGGCACCCTGCCACTGCCAAGGTCCGCTTTCCAACCTTAGGCGATTGTCTTCTCCCGACCCATTGCGGACTTTAGCCGACGCCGTCCCCGGCTTCGATTGACAGAATGCGTAGGTCACAGATTTCTGCTGCGGAGTGCAACAGGATCAGCCGGTTGCCAGCATCCGGATCTTCCCAGGTGATTAGTTTGAGAATGCCTTGGTCGCTCACGTTCGCGGGTTGCCCGTGGGCGGCGATAAGGCCATCGACAAGGGTAGCGCACCGTCGGAAGGGCACGTCGAAACGAATGAAGCTCAAACCGCGTGGGCCGTAGAAATACGACGCTTCGAGACTGATGTCGTAGAGTTTCACATCTCTCGCGCTCTGTTTCCGCGCATCGGACAGCAACATCCCCCGGCGAACAACTCGAACTTCGGGGACAGCGGCTGACACCTGTTCTGGCGTCATGCCCCACTCCGCGCCATCCCATCCGGCATAGGCTGGCAAAGCGAAAATGTTGAGCCCGATTGTCGCTGCGACAGCGGCTAAAACAGATTGCATGGTCGGCTCCATTGCGGACGGCGCGTCCGGGGCATAGCGCATCACTGCGTTAGCGGACGAAGCCTGTAAATCCAGTCGAACGACAACGACTAGTCACCTATCCTTTTCACGGCCATCCTCCACCAATGTCAGTCCCTGAGCGCCACCATTATCTGCCAGAGTTCTACCTCAAGCGATGGCTGAAGAACGGGGATCTCTGCGAATACAGGCGCCGGCAGAATGGGCTGGTGGCAAAGCCCCGATCTCCTCGCGCGACGGGGTTCGAATGGAACCTTTACAGTCTGCCCGGTGAAGACGATCCGGCGATGCGCGAGCAGGTGGAAAGCCGCATCATGCATGGGATCGATACGAGGGCGGCTGCCGTCCTGCGATTCATGATCGATCGCCCTGGCATCCGGCTGCCACAGACATACTCGGACGCCTGGATTCTCTTCGTACTCTCAATGATCTTCCGGACCCCCGCCCGGCTGCGCTGGCTCAATGAGCAAATCCGAACCGCCGACTACACTTTCGACGACGAGGAACGGGCGACCTACGCCGAACTCAAATCGCCGGCACACCCACCAACCCCGGAGGAGTATTTCGTTCTCGGCGACCCGGCAGAGCTAAGCGCGGCCCGGATGAAGCTGATGCTGAGCATGATCGGCTCAAGGCTCATCGGGCAGGGCCTGGCAATCATGGTCTGGGAGGTCCACACGCTCGCGACGCTGAACCACGGTCTGCTGACCTCCGACGATCCGGTGATGACCAGCAACGGGCTCAACAGCGGCGACAGCTTCGTGATCCTCCCGATCGGCCCACGCCAGCTTTTCATTGCGGCCAACAGCAATCGCGCGATGTGGTCGTTCCGGTCTCAGACAGACCGGGCCATCGAACGGGCCATGAATGACGCTGTCGTCGCCCAAGCGGATCAGCTTGTGATCGGAGAGGATTGCCGGCAGTGGCTCTTCGTGGACCGCCGGCTAGGTCAGTCGAAACCATCAGACGGCTTTCTCGGTCGCCACACTTGGAAATGTCCTTGATCGGCTGATCACCTCGCGCGCCGGCTTCTCGCCGCTCTGGATGCCGTGGGGCCGGCACCGCCTCGACATGAAAGGCGCGTTTGGGGGGGGGGCGAGTGTCGATGTCTGCTTCCCACCCTTAGTTGACGATGCCCGCGACCGCTTTCCGGCCTGGAGGCCACCGTCCGCTTTCGGCCTCGGAGACCAGGATTTAAATCGACCCGTTGCGGATGTTGACTTGCCGAAACAGACGGGGCCAGTTGCCTCACTATGAGAACGCGCACAAAGGTCGCTGCTGGTGTTGCCGTCGCCGTTGCGGCTTTAGCAGTTGGGCGGTTTGTGGCTCACGACTGGCTGACGGTCGATAGCTGCTATGACAGTGGCGGTGTCTATCTCGATGAGATCAACCGGTGTTCCCACTCTCAGGCGGAGGTCGATCAGTATCGATCCAGGTGATCCGCTCTACGTCCGCTACTAGCCCGGACGCCCAGGACCGCAATCGACCCGTTGCGGACTCCCAAGCGGCCGGTTGTCGGCAGCGCCGCATAGGTTCAAAAGCTCCGGGCCTAATTTGGGAGTTGGCTTTGGTCTTCATTCGCTTCCTGCGATTGTTCATGTTGGTACCGCCAGTGATGGCGGTGCTAGGTCTGGCGCTAAGCAGCGCGAGCCCCCCCGCTGGTTTCGCGGTGATGCTCGTTGCGCTTGTTTTGCTGGGGCTGTTTGTCTTCGTGATCGTCTGCCCGAAATGCGGGAAGTCGCCCTATGTCCGCGTCCGGTTTCGCAAAGATGGTCGCGAGCGGACTGATTATTCAGCGCCTTGGACGGAAACTGTTTGCTCGCGATGCGGCCATGATTTTCATTGACGGCACATCAGCTAACGTCCGCTAACCACCCCTAGCCGCAGTTCGGCGGGTCCTCTTTGGGCTGTGGCGCCGATGTCCCCTTTCCGCGCTGGTGTTGATGTCGTGGGCCGACCCATGGCGGACATTCCAGGTGCAAGAAGCTTAGTTAGGTGGAAATCCAAATCCTCTCGTTTTGAGCTGCCGATACGCCTTGAATGCAAATCTTGTCAGCAAGCCAAAAAGAACCGACAGGCCGACCATTACGGTGCAAGGCCACCACATGCCTTTGGCGGCGAATACTGCTGCCATAAGCAACGTCCACAACGGAAGCAGGACGGTGAAGGCGACAAGCACTGCGCCAACCAGAAGCGCCTGGCGTTCCTTGAAGGAGCGACGGGATTTGGGAGTGGGAGGAATCATTCAAGAAGTTGAGCGTGCTTATGAGGAAGAGTCCATTATCCAGCCCTAGGCGTAGTTCGTGGCGTCTGCTGTTGGGCACAATCGGCTTGGACTGCTTCCGGCACCTGACGTTAAGGCCGAAATCGACCCGTTGCGGACATTGTCATGTCCATCGATGATGACGTCCGTAACAGGGTCGGAGAGCTGGTTTGCTCATCACGCTTGCAGGTCGATATCACAGGAAGCTGTGCCAACTTGGCTCGGGTACAGAGCCTGCTCGCCTAGCATACATCGCTCCGGCTGTTTCGATCCCATGGTCGGTCGCACTTCTTCCCGGCATGGCTTGCGCTTTCCTGCTCGACACAGGAAAAACAATCCCACTTAGCTATGCGGACTCTTCCATCCTGAGATGGATCCTTCTCGCTGGCTTGGCGATCCCGTTGGTGGGAATGGCCTACGCAAACATCACAGTTCTAGTTTGCTGCTTCCGTACCGAGGCCCGTCGCAATCAATAAGGCGATGTCAGCTATCGACCCATTGCAGACATCGGACTTTGAGGGGCTAAGCTGCACATCTTCGATGACGGGGGCGTTCTGATGACCACCTTTCCCACGCTGACGACCGACCAAGCATATCAAGCGATGGCCGCTTTTCTGGAAGCCTATTGGATCAGGGGCGGACGAACCGACGACCAGATCGCGATCCTTCTAGGCGGCATGGCGGGTGGTCATGGCGAGACCGCTGACCCGGCTATGTGGAGTGACTGGGTTGAAGCTGTCGGCGCAGTCACAGGCCTGCGCCTGCCAGAAGTGTGACCCAACGTCCGCTTCCCACCCTTATCGGACGTTCGGAACTTCCACATCTGACAAACCCGGTTCGTCAGCCGAACAGGCCGTTGAACCAGATGGTCAGGGCGGCGGCGGCGATGATCACCAGCGCGAAGCAGATGACGGTGATGCGCAAACCATGATGCGGCTGATCTGACACCGGCCGATCAAGAAGGCCTGCCGGCGGCAGCTTCATTGCCGCCTCTGCCGCCCAATCTTCGCGACGGATCAGAGTGAACAGGCGGATCGCCATGACGCTCCACGGCGGCGGGCTGCGATCGCGCTGCACGAAGTCCAGGACGATCAGGGCGAACGCCAGCGAACAGAGCGCGCCAAGCGGCAGCAGGGGCGACATATGCTCGACGCGGACCAGCCGCCCCGGAAACACTGTCGTTGCGCCCCTGACCATCAGGAAGATCGCGATCAGAAAGACGACCAGCCGCAAGAAAAAGCTGCCCGAGATCCGCGTATGATAGGTCGGCCCAAGCAGTCGGAACACGACCGTCATCACTCCACCTGCCGACAGGAACAGCATCCCTGTCAGAACGACCCATGCGTGATGCGTCATGACGACGCCTCCTTGCTTTCCACGGCCGCCCGAAGGCCGGCCTTGATGATGCGCCCCACCAGATTGAAGAAGCCGCGCGGATCGTTGGCGGCCATCCAGCCGATCGCCAGCGCCACGACGCGGAAGTCCAGCACCTTGACCAGGGCGACGATCGACGGCGTCGCCGCCTCGGCCGCCACCGGCCCGGCGAAGACACCGATGCCCAGCGACAGCCAGGCCCGCACCCGCGCTTCGCGCGTCGCGCCCTTGGACCCATAGGCTGGGATCATGCCAAGGCCGCCCGCGATCAGGCCGCCGCACAGGCCCCAGAACAGGGGCAGGTCACGCGGGTCGAACATCCGCCCCTCCGATAGTCAGGCCGTGTTGGAACAGCCGTTGGGCGGCTCAGTTGGTGGTCAGGCGTCTGCGGTTGGCAGCGAGTCAGGATGGAGGGCGGGCCCGTGGATCTGGGCGTGGGTCAAGACCCGGTCCAGGGGCGCGGTCAGGCCGTCCCGATAGAGGTCCGGGTCCGCCTTGGCCTCGATCAGGATGGCCGCGATCTCGCGCAACTTGGTGCCGACCGCCAGAGACACGGCTTCACGCGCGGCATAGTTCTGTTCCAGCTTGTTCGTCGCCATGCTGATGGTTCCTATTGTTGATCGTCAGCCGTTCGGAGCGGCTTGGAACTGGACCCGACCGCCGATCGTGGCGCTCTCGCCGGGCTGGGTGCTGCGCATCCACACCTGATAGCGGACGGCGCCGGTGCGGCTTCCTTGAGCGACCACATAGGCGGATGGGTCGCCTGAAGTTGAGTTGAAGGCTTTGGTGCCCAGCACAGCGGACCCCGAGCCGTCCTGCGCGAGCTCTCGCAGTTGCATCTCGCCGTAGAAGTCGGTGACGCCAGATCGGCTCGGCACAAACAGGAAGGTGCCGACATCGAAGTCCGCCGCAACGACAACACCATTCGAACCAGCCGAGACGCCGCCCATGTCGTATTGCGCCATCAAGGTCCAGGACGTGGTGACGGAACGATCCGTGACCGACACGAGGGCCTGGCGGGCGCCGCCGGTGACGTTGTCGAAGACATACGGCGCCGTGGTCATGCGGCCATTCAGGCCGTTACCCGTCGTCATGGCGCCGAGACCGATGCTCGCCGGTCCCCACCACTCAAGAAGGTTGCCGCTGGCGCCGAAGGGAGCGCCGAAGGCCAGGACGCGGACGTTGGAACCGACCGTCGTCTGAAGCGTGTCGGTCGCGTCATCGAAGACGGTGTTCGATCCCCAATAGATGTAGGGCGCATCGAAGGTGATGGCGCTGCCGAGCGTCGAGGAGATCAAGCCGATCCGGGCCGGCACGCTTCCCGACGCCGCTGCAACGAGAGACAGTCTCGCCAGAGCGTTCTGGCTCTCCAGATCAAACACGATCGTCTTCGTGATCGAGACATCGGCCTGGAGCACGTTCGCCGAATAGTCGTCAGTGAAGTCGGTCGCGACCTCGCCGAAGTTGACCTTGATCGCCCAGACCGGCAGCACGCCGCCAGACGGAGGAGCGGCAATAAGGCGGAAGCCCGTCGTTCCCGCCGGCGCAATCGAGGGCGCGGCAGAGCGGCGGCGCACGGCCTTCTCGTCGAGCGTGTTGTCCACCCGCACGCCTTCAACCGCGCCGGACGGCGTGATGTATTGCAGGCGAACGTGACCGCCGCCGACCGGCGAGGCGTTGTAGCTCAGGCTGTGCTTCTGGCCCGGCGAGGCGGGATAGACCTGCGACACCATGTAGTCGCCGACCACGAAGATGCGGCCGACTTCCTGGTCGTTGATTAGCTGGACGTTCGGGCCGCCTTCCTTGACCCAGCTGCGGATCGAGGACGAACCGGCCGGGTCCGCCGCGCCGGAGGGGTTGTCGATCAGATTCGCGGCTTGGTTGGATCGCGCCGTCAGGCTGTCGATCTGCTGTTGGACGATGACTGTATCGCTGGCCTGAAGGTCCGCCAGCGCGTCGATGTCCGCGCGCTGCTGAAGGATCGTTGGGGCATTCGGGCCAGGGTCGAGCACCGGGGCCGTGTAGGGACCGTAGACGTGGCGCTCGGAGTAGTTCTGGTTCCGCTGATACTGGATCGCGACGTAGTAGGTGGCACCGGATTGCAGCCCATCGATCGGAATATTCGTGACGGTCGGCGGGCCTTGATAGGCCTGGGTCCAGGGGCCTGTCGCGGTCGGGCCGGTCTCGACGATGATCGCGGTCGCCGTGTCGTTGGAAACGCCGCCGCCCAGGTCGAAGCCGGGAAGCTGGCCCCCGCCGGGTGCAGGAGGGCGCGGCGTGATGGTCCAGTCGCCGGCGCCGGGCGGGGAGACGAATGTGGGATCGACCGGCGTCAGAACCTGCGGCGTCGGCGGTGTCGGGTCTTGGCCCAGGGCGAAAGGATATTTGGCGTCAGTTTCGCTGACGAAGGACACCCGCACCACGCCCGTGGCCGGGTCGTAATCGGTGTTCAGGCACAGGCATT
>Ga0265296_1000610_pt1 | contig 50809 bp, 38 predicted proteins | sample MunlanPumphouse1_FD_189073 | JGI IMG/M metagenome (GOLD analysis project Ga0265296, IMG submission 189073) | Groundwater microbial communities from a municipal landfill in Southern Ontario, Canada - Pumphouse #1 | ecosystem: Environmental > Aquatic > Deep subsurface > Groundwater | place... | reverse complement strand
GTCTCCGAAACCCTGCGGCCCGCCCGTTTCCAAGCGAGCGGCGGATATACGGACCCGCCCCCGACTCCACAAGCCGCAAATGACAAAATCGCGAAAAACCCAACGAACACGAATCCATAACCCGAACGACGAGCCCCGGCCCGTCGAACGCCCTGCCGCAGCACCCCCTTCGCCATCAGGACGATGACCACCTGTTGGTTTGGAACACCTGTCGGCGAGGACTATCGCCGGGACCGGGCCTATTTCGGGCCTATCCGCTGCTGCGCGGCCGGAGAACGCCCATGCCGACGGCGCTCTCTGGCGCCGAGCCGCCAATGGACAGGCAGATCACCGCCTTGATCTCCTACTGAATCGCAGCAGCATGGGCTAAGGCGGCTTGAACCTCGGCGCGGGCCGCTTGCATGTCACTACGGAAAACATCCGAGCGCTGCTCGGCGCCATAGATCACCATTCCGGCCTGGATGCCGGCCTCGACGGCGCTGTAGCTGTGCGAGCCGCAGATGTAGCGGCTCTCGGCGAACTCACGCCCCCGCGCGTACAGGGCCTCGGCCCGCTGCGGCGCCAGTTCGGCCAGGATCATGGCGACATGGACACCATGCGCCGAATGGCCCGAAGGGTAGTCCGGATTACCGGCCAGGTGGTCGGTCTTGGCCTCGCAAATCGGCTGGTCAGTGTCGATATAGGGGCGCCTTGTGCCCCAGTGGGTCTTGGCTTCACCCACCACCGACCGGTCGTTGCCCGAGCGGTCCAGCAGGGCCGTCAGGATCGGCGCCGTCTCGCGGGTCAGCCGGACGCCCAACGCCTGGGCGAAATGATGATAGGCGTCGCCGCTGACGTCGTCCGTGGCCAGCACCCAGCGCGGCGTACCCTCCAACGCGCGCGTCTGCATGAAGACACCGGTGTTGGCGCTATCGCGCGGTGAGCCCCGCTCGGGCGGGGGCGCCAGCACCATTGCCAGATCAGGACGGGCCTCAGCGGCGAGATAGCCCCGTGGCGAAACCCCATCCGTCAGCTCGACGGCCAGACCGTCGCAACGGTCATCGGTCCGTAGGCGATTGCAGATGGCGGCGTCGCCGCCCGTCAGCCGCACCGCATAGGTCGGAAAGCGCGGATCGGCCCACATATAGTCCGTCGAAATATATTGAGCGCCACTGGCGAAGGCGGCGCTGCGGCGGGTTATGTTCCCTGTGCGAGCCTCGACCGTATCGGCGTCGGCGCGAGTGCGGACGATGAAGCCCAGACGCACGGCGGCGCGGATGCGCTCCTGTTGGGCGACCGGGTCGTTGAGGGTCAAGTAGGCGGCGGCGGGAGACGCCTCGTCGGTATTGACGAAGAAGACCCGGCCCTCCAGCGAACGGCGGGCGCCGCGATAGGCGGCGATCTTTTCGGGGCCTTCATCCAAAGCGAAGAAGACCTTGCCCCGCGCCGCGCCCAACGCGGGCCAACCACCGGCCAGAACGCCCTCACGCAGGGTCGGGTGTCGACCCTGAACCTGATCGGGCGTGATCAGATGGTCAGCGCCAAAGACGGCCCGGACTTCGGCGTCCAACGCGTCCCAGGCGGCGGCGTCGAAATCCAGCGGCCCGGCGCCTCCGGGCATGGAGCCCTCACCGGTCTTGGCGTTCAGCATGATCAGGATCGGCGCATGATCGGGATGGGCCTTGGACCAGTCGGCTATTTCTACCAGACAGGAAACAAAGGTCAGGCACGAGCTGCGGAAGTCCACGTCCGGCATATGCAGGGTCTTGAAACCAGGCTTCGACATGGCGTCCGCGAAGGTCGCGTTCATGGTTGCGCCTCGCCCCGGCTGGCCCAGGGCCGACAGTGGATGGGCGTAACGTCCCCCTTGCGGATCGTTCAGCACGTCGATCTCGATCTGGCGAGCGCCGGCGTTCAATTGGTCGACCAGCGGGCGGTGAGAATAGTCCAGCCCGACGGCCGCCGGGTTGGCGGCGACCATGGCCTGAAGCTCGATCTCGGGTATGGCCCGTTTGTAGCTGTTATGCGTGCCCACCGCCGTCACGTCGTTCATATGCAGCGTCCGGTCCATCCAGATGCGGGCGCAGGCGTCGCCGCCGGCCGCGCGCACATCGGCGGCGGCTGGGTCACAGGCCGGTTGTGCAGCGTCGAGGGTGGCGCCGGCCAGCAGAACGGCCATCAGATTGAACATGAGATTTTCCTGGAATTCGAGAAAAGGACGGTGCGATGCTCACTGCAGGCGCCAGCGGAAGCTGACCGTCAGGCTGGGTCCCACGCGGCCCAGTTGCAGCAGCCTGCGGGTGTCGTGTTCGTAGGCGAGGTCAGTCGTATCGGTCAGATTTGACGCCGCGATCACCAGTTGTCCGGTCGTGCCGACGTCCATCGTGGCCTGGGCGTCCAGATAGCCGGCCGAGCCAACGGTGAACTCTGACACGCCGCCGCCCTGCATGTCGGCTTCCGAGCGGAAGGCGGAACGCCAGGACCAGGACAGACCCGCCGCCAGCGGTCCGCGCTCGAAGAAGGGATTGATGGAATAGGCCAGGCGCGACACCCCGGCCAAACGAAGGCCGTCCGGCCCTTCACCATCGGCCAGGGTCGCGCTGGCCCACAGGCCAAACCCCGAGGGCAATCGTCGATGCAGGCCGAACTCCAGGCCCCGACTGACCGCCTGCCCCAGGTTGGCGGGGCGCGACATCAGGACCTCGGCCCTAACCAGGGGTCCAGCGCGGGTCTCGAACACCAGGGTCTCGGGAGCGACGACCTGGCCGATGAAATCGTCGATTGTCTTGCGGAAGACCGCGACGCTAAGCGCGCCCCGAGGGAAGCTCCATTCGTAGGAGGCATCCAGATTGATCGACACGTAGGGGCGCAGGGCGGGATTGCCGCCGACGCCGCTGAACAGGCCGCCCGGCGAGGGCTTGTCGATCTCGGCCTGACCGCGATCATAGATGGCCGCGACCAGAGAACTGGCCGGCGCTGTCGCCAGCCGCAGATCGGCAAGGGACGGCCGCGTCAGCGTACGCGAGGCGGCAAGCCGCAGCCGACGATGGTTGTCGAAATCAAAAGCGATGTTGGCGCTGGGCAGCAGGTGCGTGTCCGCGTTGGAATGGGCCACATCGCGGATCGCCGCCGTTCCGCCGGTTTCCACCCCCAGCATCGCCCCGCGCACCGCTGTCCGCGTCGTCACGACCCGAAGTCCGGCATTGCCGAGAAACGGAACGCCGAGGCCCGTACTTTCAAAGTTGAGGCGTCCGTACATGGCGCCGAGCCGCTCGCTTACGCCATATGAGTTCTGACGATCAGCGCCCGTAGGCGCCAGGTCACGAGGCGTAACGTCAACGCCATCGGCCTCGCCCGGAATGATGAAGGCGTCCCGGAAGCGATCAAAGGCGGCGATCGCCCAAGCGCCCGGGCGCTGGCCTATCAGACTCCTGAAGACATCGTCGGGGACCCGCGTTCCGTTCAACGTCGGCGATACCGTTCCCTGCCGAAGCACGGCTTCGCGGTCACGTCTTTGGTAATCGCGCCCTCGGTCGCTGACCTGAGCGCCGAAGCGGACCTCGTACACATTCAGAGCACCCGCACTGAAGTTCATGGCCCGTCGCAGATCCACCAGAGCGGTCCGATCATCATCGACGGATTCGACAGCGCGAACCCCGAACCGCTGCAATGCGAACCCAGCGGGGTCGCCGAGGTCCATGTCCGTCTCCAGGCGCGCCGCCCAGCGTCTGGACGCGGCGTCATCCAGATCGAAGCCGTAGGTGACTGGAAGGCGCGACTGGAAGGAGATGCGCTGAAGCGGCGTGTCCAGACGGGATCTGGCCTGCGAGACGCTGATGCGCGGCGTGACGGTCCATTCTCCCAGCATGATCTCCGCCCCGCCACCGAGGATGAAGTTCAGATGCCCCTGCCGGGAAAACTCGGTGTTGTTGTCGATCTCGCCGGCGACGACCGCTCCCCCGGTGACGACGCTGTCCCGGACCATGGCGCTCGCCCCCCTCTCCTCCAGCCGTGCGCCTAGTCCGTAGGCTAGCCTATCCTCGCGGATGGCGTTGTCGAAGGTCGAGACCAGACTGTCGAAGCGCAGGCGAACAAGGGGGGAGGCCTGCCATTCCCCGCCCAGAAACAGACTGCGCCTCAACCGATCCTCGCGCTCGACCGTTGTGCGCAAATCGCTTGGCGCCGCCACAGCCCGACCATCGACCGTCACCGGCACATAGCGTCCGACCTGGAAGCGGTCATAAATGACGGAGCGCCCCTCCTGCGACAGACCTCCGACCAGACCCCAACCTTTGTCAGGCCCGACGACACGCCCGGCGACGGAAATATCCACGCGGGGATCTCGCGCTCGTGCCTCGGTCGCCGCCCCGACCCGCAAGCTCAGGAAGGGATCGCCATCCAGTCCCCTGATAGTCTCGATATCGATATTGGAACCGATGCCCCCTTCGATCAGGTCGGGCGTCGCCGATTTGGTCAGTTGCGCACCCGCTAGCAGATCCGCCGAGAGGGCGCGGAAACGGAACTGGCGACCACTCTGGGTCGAGTTGCGGATATTCTCGTTAAAGGCGACCGGCACGCCGTTCAACGTGACCGACTGGAACAAGGGACCAAGCCCCCGCACGCTGACAAACTGGCCCTCCCCCACCTCGCGCTCGATGGCGACGCCCGGCACGCGCTGAAGCGCCTCAGCAAGATTGGCGGCCGGCAGTTCGCCTATCCGGGTGGAGGACGCGCTGTCAGAGATGCCGTCCGCCGCGTGCTTGCGTCGTAAGGACTTCTCGATCTGTTCCGACAGCCGTCCGATCACGATGACCGGCGCTACTTCGGTTGCCGTCTCGGCGGCAGCGGCGGCGGGTGCAGGCCGGGCCTCGGACCACACCCGGACACCCCGGGAGCCGACGAAACGATAGCTCAGACCCGTGCCCTCAAGCATCAGGGCGACGGCCGCGCGCCAGGACATCCGTCCCTGGACAGCACGGCTGCGGGCCATTTCTCCCCCAGGCGCGACAAAGGCGACCTCACACCCTGCGGCGAGGCATAGATCGATCAGCGCAAGTCGGGCGTCCTGGGCGGGAATGCGGAAAGCACGCACGGCGACCTGGGCCTGAGCCCGCGCAGGCAGCGGCCACCCCGCCGCCGTCAACACGGCGGCGGCCGCGATGACGACAATGCTTCGCCGGGCGCCAAACAGCAGTGATGGAGCCGACGGGTTCAAGCGTGCCGAGCCTTGCAACAAGAGGGCATACAATCGGAGACCGCCCCTTAGCGCGTCGGCGTGACAGCTCTGCGATGGACGTCATTCGGCCCGGATCAAGGCGCGCCCATCGGCGGTGCGCTCGATCGCGATCGGCAACAGGCCTTCCATTCGGTCAATCAGCGGGGCCTCGCCCGAGAGCGGCAAGACAGCCGTCACCCGCACCTTGCCCAGACGGGGATCGACCAGGGTCATCGGCATGTCGACATAGCGCCCGACCTCTTCGATAACCTGCGAAAGGGGGGCGTCGTGAAACACCAGTCGACGGTCGCGCCAAGCCGTGGCCACCTCGATGTTCCTTCGCGCCAGAACCAACTGCTCCGCACCGGATGTGAAGACGGCGCTCTGGCCCGGGATCAAGGCCACGGCCTGATCCCCGGCCTGCGACTTCGCTACGTCATGGCGGCTGATGACCACGCGTCCCTCCAGCAACGAGACTTCCGCTTGCGAGCCACGCAGCGCCGCGACGAAGCGGGTTCCGGTGACAATCACCCGACGGTCTGCCACGGCGACCTGGAAGGGCCGCGCGGCATTGTGAACGACATCGAAATAGGCTGCGCCCTGGACCAGGGTCACCCGACGGGCATTGTCGGCGAACGCCACCTGAATCGAGGAATTTGCGTCCAGCGTGACCCGGGACCCGTCGTCAAGCACGAAATCCTCGATCTGGCCCGGCGCGCTGATGTAGAAACGCGGCGCAGGGCCGACGTGATCTGGCTGCAGGCTTGGCCAGACCACCACGGCAGCCGCGACGACCGCCGTCGCCAGACCTCCGGCGATCAACACGCGCCGCCCGCCGTCGCTCGAACGGCGGCGCCCCAACCGCGCCAGGTCGCCCCGGAAGGCGCCGGCCAGCGGAGCGAGGCTCGCCAGATCCGCCTTCGCCGCCTCATACTGGCGAAGATGATCCTCATCCTGCTCGAGCCATTCGAGAAAGGCGGCTTGGTCACGCTCATCGACACCTGACCGCCGCATACGCGCCAGCCAGGCCTCGGCCGTTTGCGGCCGGCCGTCGAACAAGGCGATCAGGCGCTGCATCATGCGCGAACGAAACCTTCCAGGACGCGACGCCGGGCGACAGTCCCGGCCTCTTCGATAACGACAACGACACGCACGGCGAACACCTCAGCCCTCCCTCGAAATCTTCAGCTGACGGAGAGCTTCCGCGATGTGTTTCTCGACCATGCTGACCGAGACGCCCAGGCGGCTGGCGATCTGGCGGTAGGTCTGGTCCTCGAACCGATGCAGCAGGAAGGCGTCGCGGGTGCGGGCCGGCAGGGCGCGGATGACGGCCGCCGCCGCGGCCAGGTTCTGGCGCCCGATCAGATGCTGGTCCGGCGCCGGCGTCTCGCTGGCGAGGGCGCGGGGGCCGGCGTCCAGGGTGTGGATGTCGTCGGCCAGGCGCGTGCCCCTGCGGCCGGCGGACTTCCAGCGGTCCGTCTGCATATTACGGGCGATAACGAACAAGAGGGGGCGAGCATCGCCCCCCGCCAGATCATGGCCCGCGCGCTGGAAACGAACGAAGGCTTCCTGCACCACATCCTCGGCATCCTCGACCGACTGCCCTCGGCGCTGGAGATAGCCGATCAGATCGCGACGCAGTTCGGCGACAAGGCGATCAACCGCCATGACCGCTTCCCTGCGCCGCTTGGCGGACGCCGGACGCGCGACAGCGCCCCCGCCATCGGAAGGGGCGTCTCGCCAGATCGAGGTCTGGGAAATCAGAGGCTCGCCTGCAGGTCGAGGGGGATGGAACGGCCATAACGGCTGACCCGATACGGACGTTTGCCATCGCATTTATGAAGGAGCGGCGAGGAGACGACCGGCATTCGCCGGCCGCCTCTCTCACTACGGCATGGCGTCCGCAAGATGGGTCAGAACTCCATCCGCAGGCCCAGGTTCACGCGACGCCCCGACAGCTCGTACATCGTCGGGAAAGACGGATCCATTGTGTAGCCCGTCGTCGCCTCATCGGTGACGTTGATGCCCTCCAGGCTTATCTGAAGGCTGTCAGTGACATTGAAGCTGGCCGACAGATCGACCTGGCCGTAACCGTCGCGCCAGACCGGATACATTTCGTAGCCGATGCTTTCGACGTACTTGTCCTTGAAGTTGTAGGAGGCGCGCGCTTGGAACCTGGCGTCCTCATAGAAGAGGGTGACGTTGTAGGTGTTGTCGGCCAGACCGACCGGCGGGGTCGGGATGCCCAGCTTTGATTGACCGGTCAGGGAGCTGTCCAGCACCGTATAGTTGGCGTTGATCCCAAAACCTTCCAGCGGCGCATAGATGAGGCCGAATGGCACCACTGCGACCAGCTCGACGCCGCTGACCTCGTACGACCCCTCAGCGTTGACCGGCTGATAAACGTCGAAGTCATAGACGCCGTCGATCGAGCCGTTGGCGTTATACTTGGTCACGTTCTGCACCGTCCCCGTCAGCGCCTGACGCACGACGCCCTCGATCTCTTTCCAGAAATAGGAAACAGCCAACAGGCCGCCGTCGCCTAGGTATTTCTCCAGACCCACTTCCCACTGCTTGGCGTATGTGGGCTTCAGATTCGGGTTGCCGTCGGTGAAGCGGAACGAGTTCCAGCTGGCTGTGCGCTTATAGGCCAAATCGGTCAGGGCCGGGCGCATCAGCGTTTCGGACGCCGCGCCCCGGAAGACCAGGCTGTCGGTCAGTTCGGCCGTAAAGTTGAAGCTGGGCAAGAGCTTGTCGTAGCCGCCGTCGCTCGACACCGGATCAGGCGTGTAACCCGTCGAACCGTTCGGGTTCTGAACCTGGTGATAGCCGGAGGAGGTGATGGAGGTATCGACGTACCGCGCGCCGCCGTTGACGGAAACAGGAACCGGACCCAGATCGAAGTTCAGATCGGCCATGGCGTAGAGCGACACGACCTCTTCGGACACCTCGTAATAGTCGCCAACGTTGAACGGGGTGGAAAAGCCGTCGTAGCGGAAGGTGCGTCGTGCGTATTCGTTCGACACCTGGCTCCAGTTCAGATCCCGAACACTGAATGCGCCGCCCGGAACCAGGTCGCCGATCGATGTCAGTTCGCTCACGGACATGGGGCGGCCGATGTAGTTGACTTGGCCCGCGCCACTTCCCTGGATGTTCAGCGCGCCGTAATCCCGCTGTTTCGACTTGTTCGTGTAGCGCGCGCCGACCTGGATGCTGGTCAGAGCGGGGAAAACGTCCAGATTCAGATATTGCGTGAAATCGGCCTGGGCGGCGTACTTGTCGTCGATGATGTGCTCAAGGGTCGTCTCGTATGCTTCGAACAGATAGCGGTCCGGCGAATCGTACATGTTGAACGTGCCGGACGTGGCGCTAGGGATGGTTTCCCCGCCCTCGGCGGTCCAGCGCGTCCGAGACGGAGCATAGGCGACGTGCTTCAGATTCGCGCCGTCCAGCGTCTTTTCGGCGCCGGAATAGCCGGCGATCGCGTGCAGCTTCCAGCTGTCGCCGCTCCATTTCAGTTCAGCACCGAACTGCTGGTACTCCGTCTGATTGATCCGCTCCTTGCTCAGCATCTCATGCTGGGTGGCGGTGTAGGAGACGTCGCGGAGCACGACCATGCCGTAGTCGGCCAGGGTCGTGTCGTCATACTCGTGGATCGTTTCCAGCGTCGAGCGGCTGGAGGCCGAATAGGCCGCCGCGTCATACTCGTCCTCGGTAGCGTCATAACCGCCGACCATGGCGTCGAAGGCGAGGTTGAAGTTGGCTGACGGCTTGTATTGCAACGAGACAGTGCCGCCCCATTGATCCTGTGTGTTCAGATAGGCGCGGTCGCCAACCTTGTCCTGAAAGATGATGAGATCCGTTTCCGCTGCATTGGCGCGGTTGCGGATGATGACGCCGGCGTCGCGCGCCAGCACAGCCGCCGCCTGCGTGCCCCGCACGCCCGTGGACGTCGCCAGAAAGCGGGTCATAGGTCGGAAGTTGATGCCGGATTCCGAGTCGGTGCGGTTGGTGCGACGCGCGGTCGAGAAGGAGGCCAGCGCGCCCCAGTCGCCCCAGGTGTCGCTGGCCAGGAAGGAAAGCTTCGGGTCGACCTCTTCCGAGATCGAGTTGTAGGCGCCCTCGACGGCGCCGACCACACGACGCCCCGCATAGTCGAAGGGACGCGCGGTCGAGATCGTGACGGAGCCGGCAATGCCCCCCTCTTCGTCCGACGCCCTCGGCGACTTCTGAACGGTGACTTGCTGGATGATCTCAGAGGCGAAGATATCGAACTCAACGTCACGGCCGCCGCTGCCTGAAGCGGTCGCGAGGCCGTTGATGTTCACGAAAGTGAACTCGCTCGGCAGGCCGCGCACTGTAACGCGCTGGCCCAGGCCCTTGTTGCGCTCGATGGTCACGCCCGGGATGCGCTGCAGCGCCTCCGCCAGGTTCTGCTCGGGGAAGTTGGCGACGTCAGTCGCTACGATGGAGTCCGAGAAGCCGACGTTGTTGCGCTTGATGTCGACGGCCTGCTGCAGACTGCGCAGATAGGAGCCCGTGACGATGATCTCATCGACCGTCGTCGCTTCCTCTTGGTTGGACGTGGCGACGACAGCCTGTTCGGCGGATTGCGCCAAGGCGGCAAACGGCGAAGCGGCTACAACCGCGAAGGCCGTCGTGGCCAGAATTCTGTTCTTCATTTTGATAGCCCCCAGAGAGTTCCAGGCGCTTCAACGAGTCAGGCTCAGCCCCCCTCAATGTGTGACTATCGTTTTCAATCAATCTTCACGGCGCTGTCGCGTTCAGCCCGGATCGATCCGAAAATCGACCGCCATTGACAAGAAAGCCGCGCGGCAACCACGGAGAGCAGATTTCTTCAAGACATCGCCGCTTGGCCCAAGTCTTGGCGCTTGAGCGTTATGGGCACCGCCGGCGTCGCCATATCGGCGGAGAATGCCGTCGTTTTGGCGAGCTTCGACGACGGTCGGCATCAGCGAAAAGATGCTGATCCGAAAGCTGCGCGAAATGGAACGCGACGGGATCGTCCGCCAGCATGACCTTCAGGAAGTGCCGCCGGCTGGTCGGGTATTCAATGACGGAGTTCGGCCAAACGCTCGGTCAAGCCGTTCCGCCCCTACGCGCCTGGGGGCGGCGAGAACCAGCGCCGGCTGGAAATCCTTGGCGGCCCAGCGCGCAACGTTGGAGCCTGCCGACGTAGGGAGCACGGGCGATGCGCGGCCACCGAACGCCCGGAATTGTCAGGCCGGGCGGGATGGGGGCATGAGGCCTTCGCGGCCTGGTTTTTTGGGCATGGTTTAGGATCTGGACGCAGAAAACCCCCGTAGCCGGGGCTATGGGGGTTTTTTGTTATTTGGGTGCGGGAGCCCGCACCAACCACCATAGCATCAGCGGGACGATGGATATTCCCGCTTGAGATTATGTGTTGCGCGAATTCCCATTAGCTCCAGGTTGGCCTTGAGTCGGCCGGAGCCAACGGTGGGCACCTTCCATCCTTGTCAAATTAATTGTCTTTTTCGTCAGATTGTTTGACAAGATATGAAACTGCTGCGTCAATCTCCCCATCTCGCATTCAGAACGGGAACCATAGGGAGAGGGATAAAGATGAAGTTGTCATACTGGCTGAAGTGCGGCGTCGCGCTCGCCGCCGCCTGCGCCACCTCGGCCGTCGCTCAGGAGGCCGCGCCTGACGCCAAGATCGCCCAGGGCGAAACGGCCACCGTCGACGACGTCGTCGTCACCGCTCAGCGCCGTGAACAGCGCCTTCAGGACGTGCCGCTGGCCGTCAGCGCGTTCGGCGCCGAGGCCCTGGCCGACGGCAAGGTGGAAAGCCTGCTCAACTTGGACGGCAAGATTCCCAACGTCCTCCTTGCCCCTGTCGGCGCCTATCCCTTCGCCAGCGCCTTCTTCATTCGCGGCCTCGGCTTTGCCGACGTCGAATCCAGCTTTGAGCCATCCGTCGGCGTCGAACTGGACGGCGTCTACCTGTCACGCAACGTCGGCGCGGTTCAGGACTTCTTCGATGTCGACAGCGTCACCGTGCTGCGCGGCCCCCAGGGCACGCTGTATGGCCGCAACACCATCGGCGGCGTGGTCAGCGTCCAGTCGCGCGCGCCCTCCTTCGACTTCGGCGCTCGCGCTCAAGCCACAATCGGCTCCAACGGTCGCCAGGAGCTGCGCGCCGCCATCGACGGTCCGCTGATCGCCGACAAGCTGGCCGGCAAGGTCTCGATCCTGAGCAAGAGCTACGACGGCTATGTGAAGAATGACGACGGCCGTCACATGGGCGTGCAGGACGTCTTCTCTATCCGCGGCTCGCTGCTGTGGACCCCGACTGAGAACTTCGACGCCTCGCTGATCGTCGACTACACCACCGATGAAGGCACGGGCCCTGGGTTCGAAAACGCCAGCCTGCCGACCATGTCCCTGGGCAATGCCGGCTATCCGGCCGACGATGACGGCAAGCCCTTTGTCAGCCACGTCGGCGAGGACATTTTCTCCAATCTGGAAAGCACCGGCGTCACCCTTCAGGCGCACTGGGACGTGGGCGCGGTCAAGCTGACCTCCATCACCGGCTATCGCAAGACCGACACCCAGTCGCTCAGCGATTTCGACGGCGAGAAGATCCGCTTCCTCAACGTCTCGCGCGATGAGACTCACGACCAGCTGAGCCAGGAATTCCGCCTGAACTCGGCCGGCGACGGCCCGCTGACCTATGTCGTCGGGGCCTATTTCATGACCCAGGAATACGACATCGCCATCGGCCAGTTCGGTCTGGCCTTCGGCGGTCCCAACGCCGGTTCGAGCCTCTATGCCAACCAGAAGGCTGATGCGGCCGCCCTGTTCGGGCAGATCGACTATGAGGCCATGCCCGGCCTGACCCTGACCCTGGGCGGCCGCTACAGCAAGGAGAGCAAGGAGTTCACCCTGCAGCCGCTGTTCGCCCCCGCATCCCAGACGTTCAAGGCGGACTTCGACGACTTCTCGCCCAAGGTCGGCGTCAGCTACGCCTGGACCCCGAACGTAATGACCTACGCCCAGTATTCGCGCGGCTTCCGGGCCGGCGGGTTCAACGGTCGTGCGGGATCCTTCGCAGCGGTCGGTCCCTACGACTCCGAAACCGTCGATTCCTATGAGGTCGGGATCAAGAGCGACCTGTTCGACCGTCGCCTGCGCCTCAACGCCGCCGCCTTCACCACCGCCTACAACGATATGCAGCTGTCGGTGAACCAGTTGATCCCTGGCACCAACGTCAACCAGACGCTGGTCAGCAATGCCGGCAAGGCCACGATCAACGGCTTCGAAGGCGAGGCTGTCGTGCGCCTCAGCCACGCCTTCACCCTGACCGGCACCCTCGCCTATCTGGACGCCGGCTTCGACGAATTCACCGCCAATCTGGGCGATGGTCTGGGCGTGATCGACCGCACGAATCTTCCGTTCGCCTATGCGCCGGAATGGTCGGGAAGCCTGACCGCCAACTACAAGGAAGACTTCAACTTCGGGACGATCACGGCTCAGGCCAGCCTGCGCAAAGCTACGGATCTGTACACTAGCTTCTCGCCGATCAACGTCGTCTCGGACCTGACCCTGCGCAAGGCGAACACCGTCTTGGACGGCAGTGTCGGCGTCGAGTTCGCTGGCGGTCGCTGGCGCGCCAATCTGTGGGGCAAGAACCTGACCGACGAACTGGTGGTCAACAACACCTTCGCCGTCGGCAACCTGCTGGCCGCGCGGGTCTACCAACCCCCGCGCGAAATCGGCCTCGACATCGGCTACCGCTTCTAGGCGAACAGTTGCGGATCGGCTCGCAAGAGCCGGTCCGCGTCGTTTCCAGCGCCACTCGGCGCCGCCCCAGGCGGCTCATCCAAGCATCACTCCAGGAAGCCTCAATGCAGTTCGAAACGGTCGCCGCCGGTCTGCAATTCCCGGAAGGTCCCATCGTCCTGGCCGATGGGTCGATCCTTCTGGTCGAGATCAGACGCCAGACCCTCACGATGGTTTCCCCTACCGGCGAGACCACCATCGTGGCCCATCTCGGCGGCGGACCGAACGGCGCCGCCATCGGCCCTGACGGGCGCGTCTACATCTGCAACAACGGCGGCTTCGCCTGGGTCGACCTCGGCCACGGCGTCATGGCCCCGCACGGCAAGGCCGACGACTACGCCGGCGGCTCGATCCAGGTCGTCGACCTCGCAACCGGCGCCGTCGAGACCCTCTACGTCGAATGCGACGGCCGCCCTCTCAGTTCGCCCAACGACCTCGTCTTCGACAGCCAGGGCGGCTTCTGGTTCACGGATCTCGGCAAGGATCACGAGACCGGCCACGACTATGGCGCTGTCTACTACGCCAGCATCGACGGCGGCTTCAGTTCCCGCCAGCGCGACAAGATGGCCTGGCCGAACGGCTGCGGCCTGTCGCCCGACGAAAAGACCCTCTACGTCTCGGAAACCTGGACCGGCCGGTTGTGGGCCTTCGACCTGGCCGAGCCCGGCGTCCTGAAGACCGCCGAAGCCTTCATGCCGCGGCGTCCGATCCGCACCATGCCCGGCTATCAGCCCTTTGACAGCCTGGCGGTTCAGGCCAACGGCGACATCTGCGTCGCCACCTGCATCAACGGCGGCGTCAGCATCATCTCCCCGTCCGGCGACATTCAGCATGTGCCGGTGCCCGACTTCGTGACCACCAATATCTGCTTCGGCGGCGCCGACATTAAGAACGCCTGGATCACGGGCTCCGCCACCGGAACCTTGTTCAAGGCGCGCTGGGCCGAAGCCGGCCTGAAGCTGGCGTTCAACGCATGACCGCCCCGGTTCATTCCCCGGCCGACGCCGCTGTCCTTGCCCTGGCCGACCGCTTCATCGAGGCGATCCAGGCGGGCGACATCGACATGGTGAAGGCCTGCTACCATCCTGACGTCGTCGTCTGGCTCAACACCGCCGGGGTCGGGGTCGATCGCCAGACCAACCTGCAGGTCCTGACGGGCTTTGTCGGCAAAACCTCCGAGCGGCGCTATCAGAACCGCCGCGTCCAGATCTTTCCCGGCGGCTATGTGCAGCAGCACCTGCTGAAGGCGACCCACATCACGGGTCCGGTGCTGGAGTTGGCGGCCGCCCTGGTCTGCCAGGTGCAGGACGGCGTGATCATCCGCCTTGACGAATATTTCGACTCCGCGCCTCTCACTGCTTGGTCCGCCCAGATCAAGGCGTACGCCTGATGCGCGCCTCCGCCCCCTCCCTTCAGTACAGTTCAGGAGACCGCGGATGACTTCCGCCGCCACCGTCACCACCGCCGCGCGCGCCCGCCCGGCCTACGCCGTCTATGTCGTCCTGGTCCTGATGGTCGCCTACATGCTGTCCTTCATGGACCGCGTGCTGATCAGCCTGATGATCGAACCAATCCGCGCGGAACTGGGCCTGGGCGACACCCAGGTCGGCCTGTTGGTCGGCTTCGGCTTCGTCCTGCTCTATTCGATCATGGGCATCCCATTCGGCGCCCTGGCCGACAGCAGCAACCGTCGCAACCTGATGGTCTTCGGTGTGCTGGGCTGGAGCGCGGCCACCGCCGCCAGCGGCTTCGCCGGCGGCTTCGCCTCGCTGCTGGCGGCCCGCGCCATGGTCGGGATCGGCGAGGCGACCCTGTCGCCCGCCGCCTATTCGACCATCGCCGACCGCTTCGAGAAGAAACGCCTCGGCTTCGCCGTCAGCCTCTACAACATGGGCGTGTCGCTGGGCGGCGGCGTGGCCATGCTGTTCGGCGGGGTGCTGGTCGCCTGGGCCATGAAGACCCAGATTCCCCTGCCCTGGGGCGACCTGACCGGATGGCGTCTGGCCTTCGTGGCCGTAGGTCTGCTCGGCGCGCCGCTGGCGGCCGTGATGCTGCTGACCGTGCGCGAGGCGGCCCGTCGTCGCGGCGCCGCCAAGGCGCCGCCGCTCAGCGCCCTGTGGGCGCTGGCCATGCGCCACAAGGCGGCCTTCGGCGGCGTGGTCATCGGCTATTCGATCATCGTCGTCGCGGCGTATGGCGCCATGCTCTGGGCACCCGTTCACTTCGCCCGCGCCCACGGCATGAGCCCGGCGCAACTGGGCCTGGCCTTTGGCATCATCATCGGCCTGTTCGGCACCGTGGGTCTGGGCATCGGCGGTCTGCTGTCCGACCGGTCGGCCCGGCGCGGCAACCCTGAAGCTCCCGTGCGCATCGTCCTGGCCGCCGCCGTCATCCAGTTCCCGCTGATGATGGGCGCCTATCTGGTCAGCGACACGACCCTGGCCCTGATCCTGGCGGCGGCGGGCATGGCCACCGTCTCGACTATCGGCGGCCTGCAAGCCGGCACGCTGCAGATCCTGACGCCCGCTTCGATGCGCGGCCGGATGACCGCCATCTACCTGCTGGTCGCCAACATGGCCGGCATGGGTCTGGGCCCGCTGATCATCGGCTTCATAAGCGAGCACCTGTTCGACGGCCCGACCAGCCTGGGCAAGGCCCTGGCCCTGGTGACGGCCGTGTCCCTGACCATCGGCGCCGTCCTGCTACTGCTGACCCGAAAGGCCATCATCGCCGCCGTGCAGGACAACGACCGCAACGAGGCCATCGCTGCTGCTGACGCCGTCTGATCCGACGCCGACAGCAAAGCCCCCGCCGGTCAGACCGGCGGGGGCTTTCTTTGACCTCGAAAAGAGCGACGAACCTCAGGCCGTCTTGGCGTCCTTCCAGTACTCGTCGCGGATCAGCCGCTTGTAGAGCTTGCCCGTGTCGTGGCGCGGCAGCTCCCGCATGAAGTCGAACTGGCGCGGGGCCTTGATGCCCGACAGCGACTGCCGCGCCCAGGCCGACAGTTCGGCGGCGAAGGCGGGCGTGGCGTCGGTCCAGTCGGCGGGCTGTATCACCGCCACCACCCGCTCGCCCATCTCCGGGCAGGGCGCTCCGATGACGGCGGCGTCGACCACCTTCGGATGCTGGATCAGCAGGTTCTCGATCTCCTGCGGATAGATGTTCACCCCGCCCGAGATGATCATGAAGCTCTTGCGGTCGGTCAGGAACAGATAGCCGTCCTCGTCCAGCCGCCCGACGTCGCCCAAGGTCGTCCAGCCGCGCGCGTCATAGGCGGTCGCCGTCTTCTCCGGGTCGTTGTGATACTCGAACGGGTGGTCGCCCTGGAAATAGATGTTCCCGACCTCGCCGGGCGGCATTTCCTTGCCCTCGTCGTCGCAGATGTGGACGACGCAGAAGTTCGCCTTGCCCACCGAGCCGGGCTTCTTCAGCCACTCTTCCGAGTTGATGATGGTCATGCCGTTGCCCTCGGTCCCGGCGTAGTACTCGATCAGGATCGGGCCGAACCAGTCGATCATCGCCCGTTTGATGGGCACAGGGCATGGCGCCGAGGCGTGGATGGCCAGCTTCAGGGTCGAGACGTCGTACTTGGCGCGGACCTCGTCCGGCAGCTTCAGCATGCGGATGAAGTGGGTCGGCACCCACTGGCTGTGGGTCACGCCGTGGGCGTCGATGGCGGCCAGGGCCAGTTCGGGATCGAATCTGTCCATCAGCACCACCGTGCCGCCCAGATGCTGCACCCCCATCGACCAGCGTAACGGCGCGGCGTGATAGAGGGGCGCCGGGCAGAGATAGACGCTGGCCTCGTCCACCCCGAAACGGGTCCTGGCCACCAGGGTGGTCATGGGCATGGCGGTGATGTCGCCGTCGACCGGCAGTTCGGGCCGGATGCCCTTGGGTCGCCCCGTGGTGCCCGAGGAATAGAGCATCTCGCCGCCCGCGACCTCGTCAGCGATGCGGGGCGAGGGCTGGTGCGCCACCGCCTCTTCCCAGACGCGATAGCCCGGAACGACGCCACCGAGCGAGAACAGCATCAGGTCCGACAGCCCCTCGGGCAGGGCCGCGGTGTTCGGCAGGTCGGCGCCCGCGATCAACACCCTGGCCCCGCAGTCGCGGGCGATATAGTCGACCTCGGCCAGGGTCAGCCGCGACGATAGAGCGACGAAGTAGAGCCCCGACCGCTGCGCCGCCCAGGCCAGGGCGAAGTAGTCTGGGCTATTACTGAGACAGACCGCCACGGCGTCGCCGGGGTTCAGCCCCAGAGACCGCAGCAGATGGGCCGCCCGGTTCGAGGCCTCGTCCATCTGGCGGAAGGTGGTGATCTCGCCCGTTCGCGCCATGATGAGGGCGGGCTTGTCGGGCGTGACGGCGGCGAAATGGCTGGGATGCATGATCGCTCTCAGAAGGCTCGAGCCGCGGCGTCGGCCTGGGCGTCGAAGCTGCGGACATAGGCCTCACGCGCCTCGGCGCCGGGCCTGGTCGTGGCCGGGACGACCAGAGCGCGGATGTCACGGATGCCGATGGTCTCGAAGATGTGCTTCAGATAGGGCAACTGGAAATCGACATAGTCGCCCGCCATCGTCGACGACCGCGTCAGGATCATCTGCATCGGCCGGTTTCGCAGCAGACCGACGTGTCGCATCTCGTCGGCCTTGTAGCCAAAGGTCACGCGCGGCTGGAGGATGATGTCAATGTAGAGCTTCAGGGCCCAGGGGATGCTGTAGTTCCACATCGGGCAGGACAGCAGGATGCGGTCAGCGCGGTCCAAACGGGCCACGGCGTCGGTGACGATGCGCCAGGCGTCGTCGGCCTCGGGCGAGACCTCTTCGCCGAAGATAGGCGCGAACTTGCGGAAGGCATGCTCAGCCTCGAAGCGCGGGAGGTCTTCCTCGAAAAGGGCCAGAGTGTCGATCTCCTCGTCCGGGTTCTGCTCCCGCCAGGTGGCGATGAAGCGATCCGCGAGCGAGCGCGAGGCTGAGCTTTCACCCTTGGGACTGGCCACAATATGAAGCAGCATGACGTTTCCCGATCTGTCGGCTGACGCCGATCTTTCGCAAGTTGAACGGCGAGTTTTGTCAATTTATTTGCCAATCACAAGCCCTCGCCGCGCCGTTGACTTTAAGCCAGCATCCGGCCAGTGGTTGTGAGATTAGTTGACGTCTTGGAGAGCGCGCCCGTGACCAGCCAACCGCTGAACGGCCCCCTGCACGGGCTGAAGGTCGTCGAGATGGGCCAGCTGATCGCCGGCCCCTTCTGCGGCCAACTGCTGGGCGACATGGGCGCCGAGGTGATCAAGCTGGAATCGCCGGGCGTCGGCGATCCGATGCGGCACTGGGGCCAAGGCGAGACCCCGACCTGGTGGCGGGTCATTGCGCGCAACAAGTATTCCGTCGCCGTGGACCTGCGCTCGGCCGAAGGCCAACAGACGGCGCGCGACCTCATCGCCCAGGCCGACATCCTGATCGAGAACTTCCGTCCCGGCACGCTGGAGAAGTGGGGCCTGGCCCCCGCCGAGCTGATGAAGACCAACCCGCGCCTGATTGTGGTGCGGGTCTCCGGCTATGGCCAGACCGGCCCCTATTCGTCGCGCGCCGGCTTCGGCGGCATCGGCGAGGCCATGGGCGGCTGGCGCGGCATCGTCGGCGAGCCGGACCGCGCCCCGTCACGCATGGGCGTGTCCATCGGCGACACCCTGGCCGCGACCTACGGCTGCATGGGCGCGCTGGCGGCGTTGCAGCACCGCGAGCGCACCGGCCAGGGCCAGGTGGTCGACAGCTCCCTGTACGAAAGCGTGCTGCAGGTCATGGAAAGCATGATCCCCGAGTATGCGATCAACGGCCACAAGCGCACGCGCACCGGTTCGGTCCTGCCCAAGATCGCGCCGTCGAACGTCTATCCTTGCGCAGACGGCGAGTACCTGATCGGCGCCAACCAGGACGCGGTCTTCGCTCGCCTGTGCACGGCCATGGGCCGCCCGGAGCTGGCGACCGACGCGCGCTACGCCACCCATCTGGCGCGCGGCGAGCATCAGACCGAACTGGACGCCCTGGTCGGCGCATGGACCGTGACCCTGACGGTGCAGGACCTGGAAGACCTGATGATCGAACACGCCGTGCCGGCGGGCCGCGTCTTTGACGCCGAGGACATGATGGCCGACCCGCATTTTGCCGCGCGCGACGCCATCATCGAGGTCGAGGACCCGGTGCTGGGCAAGGTGCCGATGCAGGGCGTCTTCCCCAAGCTGTCGGCCACGCCGGGTTCGGTGCGCCGCCCTGCCCCGCTGGAGGTCGGCCAAGACACGGCGGAAGTTCTGCAGCGCTGGTTGGGCGCCTGACAAGCTCTCTCCCCGAGACCCCGTCGGATCTGGCAGCGCCGGTCCGACGGGGTAGCCGGTCTGTCTAGACGCCGCCGAGATGCGGCGCCGCATAGCCGATGCGCGCCTCGAACCGCTTGATCTCCGGCAGTCGCGCCAGAGCGGCGTCGATCTCGTCCTGACCCTCGAGCAGCTTGGTCTTGTCGGCCGCGCCGATGCCAAAGGGCCAGACGCGACCGCCCGCCGTCACCGTCTGATCCGACAGGGAGACGCTGAACCTCGCCGTCGCCGGATCGCGCGCCAGATCCATCACGGCCAGACAGTCCGCCTCGGGCAGGACCAGAGGCAGGATGCCGTTCTTCAGGCAGTTGTTGCGGAAGATGTCGGCGAAGCTGGGCGCGATGACGCAGCGGATGCCGAAGTCCAGCAGCGCCCAGGGCGCGTGCTCGCGGCTGGAGCCGCAGCCGAAATTGTCGAGCGCGATCAACACCCCCGCCCGGTCCCACGGCGACTGGTTCAGCACGAAGTCGGCGCGCGGCTGATCATCGGCGTCAAAGCGCAGCGGGTGCAGCAGAATCCGTCCCAGACCGGCGCGGGTGACGCCCTTCAGAAAGCGCCCCGGCACCAGCTTGTCGGTGTCGATATTGGCGATGGGCAGGGCCGCCGCGACGGCGTCCAGAGTGATGAAGGCCTGCATCAGCCAAAGCTCCTGACATCGACCAGCCGTCCCGCCACGGCGGCGGCGGCGGCCATCGACGGCGACACCAGATGGGTGCGGCCGCCCGGCCCCTGACGGCCCTCGAAATTGCGGTTGGAGGTCGAGGCGCAGCGTTCGCCCGGCGCGAGCCTGTCGGGGTTCATGCCCAGGCACATGGAGCAGCCCGCGTCGCGCCATTCGAACCCGGCGTCGATGAAGACACGGTCCAGTCCCTCGGCCTCGGCTGCCGCCTTGACGTGTCCCGAGCCCGGCACGACCAGGGCGCGGACACGCTCGGCCACATGCCGCCCGCGCGCGATGTCGGCGGCGGCGCGCAGGTCCTCCAGCCGCCCGTTGGTGCAACTGCCGATGAAGACGGTGTCGACGGGCAGGCCGTCCAGCGGCTGGTTCGGCGACAGGCCCATATAGGCCAGCATCTGTTCGATCTGAGCCCTCTGGCCGGCGTCGGCGACGACGCTCAGGTTGGGGGTGCGGCCGCCGATGGAGATCACGGCCTCGGGGCTGGAGCCCCAGGTCACCATGGGTTCGATCGCGCCAGCGTCGATGCGCACCACCGCGTCGTAGGTCGCGCGGGGATCGCTGGCCAGGGTGCGCCAGTCGGCCACCGCCGCGTCGAAGGCCGCGCCCTGCGGCGCATGACGGCGGCCCTTCAGATAGGCGAAGGTCGTCTCATCCGGCGCGATCAGGCCGGCGCGCGCGCCGGCTTCGATCGACATGTTGCAGACGGTCATCCGCCCGGCCATGTCCAGGTCGCGGATCGCCTGACCGGCATATTCGATGATGTAGCTGGTGGCCCCGTTGGCGCCGATCCGGCCGATGATGGCCAGGATCAGGTCCTTGGCCGTCATGCCGCGCCCCAGCGCGCCCTCGACCTGGACCAGCATGGATTTGGCGCGCTTCTGCACCAGGGTCTGGGTCGCCAGAACGTGCTCCACCTCGGTGGTGCCGATGCCGAAGGCCAGGGCCCCGAAGGCGCCGTGGGTGGCGGTGTGGCTGTCGCCGCAGACGATGGTCGTGCCCGGCAGGGTCAGCCCCTGCTCCGGCCCGACGACGTGGACAATGCCCTGATCCACGCTGTCTAGCGGAATCCACGGCAGGCCGAACTCGGCGGCGTTGATCTGCAACTGCTCGATCTGCGCCCGGCTTTCCGGGTCGAGGACGCCCGCCGCCCGGTTCAGCGTCGGCACATTGTGGTCGGCCACGGTCAGGGTCTGGGCCGGGGCGTGAACGCCGACGCCGCGCTGGCGCAGACCCTCGAAGGCCTGGGGGCTGGTGACCTCGTGGACCAGATGGAAGTCGACGTACATCAGCATGTCGCCGCCGCCGAGGTCGGCGACCTGATGCCGGTCGTAGATCTTGCTCAGCAGGGTGCGGGGCGGGCTCATGGCGAACCTCCTAGCGGCCGGTAAACTGGGCCGGGCGGCGGGCGAGGAAGGCCGATGCGCCCTCCTTGAAATCGGCGGTGCGTCCGGCGTCGCCCTGCGCCTCGCGTTCGACGTCCAGCGCCTGGGCGAAGCCGAGGTCCAGCGCGGTGCGGGCCGTGCGGCGGACGGCAGCGTAGGCCAGGGTCGGGCCGGTCGACAGGCGTTCCAGCAGGGCCTCCGCCTCGCCGGACAGCGTCTCTGGCTCGACCGCCTTCCATGCCAGGCCCCAGGTCACGGCTTGTTCCGCGGTGATGCGCTCGCCCGTCATCATCAGGCTCATGGCCCGGTGCCAGCCCAGGGTGCGCGGCAGAAGCCAGCTGGCCCCGCCGTCGGGGGCCAGTCCGACCTGGGCGAAGGCATAGGACAGGAAGGCCGAGCGCGACATCAGGATCATGTCCGCGGCCAGCGCCAGCGACGCCCCCGCCCCGATCGCCGGACCGTTGACCACCGCGATCAGAGGGATCGGCAGATCGGCCAGCTTGAGCAGCAGCGGGTTGATATGGGTCTCCAGAATCCGCCCTGCGTCTTCCGGCAGCGGCTCCGACAAGGTCCCCCCGGCGCAGAAAGCCCGTCCCGCCCCGGTCAGCATGATCGCCCGCGCGCCCAAGGCGACGGCGGCGTCCACCGCGGCGTCCAGGGCCTCCAGCATCGGCTCGGTCAGGGCGTTCATCCGTTCGGCCTGATCCAGCCGGATGACCGCGCCCTCGCCCTTGCGTTCAAATCCGACCATCGCACACCTCGCCGCGCCAGCCCGCTCACGCAAGTCGCGACGCGAACGGCGGAAAAACGCCTGAACATGAGTTGACAGACATGGTTCCGGGCGGGATTAGATGTCAACAGATTTGACAATCTTTCCCGCCCTCGCGGCGGCAGGAGCACCCCTTTCGATGAGAATAACGCAGGGCATTGTTCGCGCCGTCGTCACGGCCGCGAACCGCACCGCCACCATCGACGGCGACCGCCGCCGCACCTGGCGCGAGGTCGGCGGCCGGGTCGCGCGTCTGGCCGGCGGACTTCGCGCACAGGCCGCGTTGCAGACCGGCGACCGCGTCGCCGTATTGGCGCACAATTGCGACGTCTATTTCGAGACCTATTTCGGCGTCCTGTGGGCCGGAGGCGTGCTGACGCCGCTGAACACCCGGCTGGCCACGCCTGAACTGGCTTTCCAGCTGACCGATGCCGGGGTCCAGACCCTGTGCTTCGGCGAAGAATTCACGGAGGTCGCCGAACAGCTTCTCGCCGAGGGCGCGGTCCAGCGTCTGATCGCCATGGACGGCGCGCCCGGCGCCTCGGCCTATCTGACGCACGAAGGCCTGATCCAGACCTCGGAGCCATTCGAAGAACATCTGGCCGAGGACAGCGACCTGGCCGGCGTCTTCTACACCGGCGGCACCACCGGCCTGCCCAAGGGGGTGATGCTCAGCCACGGCAACATGCACACCATCGCCGCCAACCTGCTGATGTCGATTCCTTTCGACGAAAGCGACATCAACTTCCATGCGGCACCCATGTTCCACCTGGCGGACATCGGCATCCTGTTCGCCACCATGACCGGCGCGACCCACGTCTTCCGGCGCAGCTTCACCGCCGAGAGCATGCTGGAGGCCATCGCCGAGCATGGCGTGACCCACTGCTTCACCGTGCCCGCCGTCATCGACCGGATGGCCAAGTACGACCGGCTGGATCAACTGGACCTGTCGAAGCTGAAGATGCTTGGCTACGGCGGCTCGTCCCTGCCCGCCGCCACCCTGGCTCTGGCGCGCGAAAAATTCCCGCACGTCGGCTTCGTTCAGGGCTTCGGGCAGACCGAGATGGCGTCCTGCACCGTCCTGACGCCGGCGGCCCACCAGTGCGCCGACGACCACCCGCGCCTTCGCTCCTGCGGCAAGGTCGCCCTCGGCTTCGAAATCCGCATCGTCGATGAGGACGGCCAGGAGGTTCCGCGCGGCCAGATCGGCGAGATCGTCGGCCGCGGCGGCAATGTCATGATGGGCTACTGGAACCGTCCCGAGGAAACCGCCGACGTCATGCGTAACGGCTGGCTGCACACCCGCGACGCGGGCTGGATGGACGAGGACGGCTATATCTACATTACCGACCGGTTGAAGGACATGATCGTGTCCGGGGCCGAGAACATCTATTCGATCGAGGTCGAGAACGCCCTGTCCTGGCACCCGGCGGTCGAGGAAAGCGCCGTCATAGGTGTGCCAGATCCGGTCTGGGGCGAGCGGGTGCACGCCCATATCGTCTGCAAGACCGGCGCAGAGCAGCCCAGCTTCGAAGAGCTTTCCGCCTTCTGCCGTCAGCGTATCGCCGGCTACAAGACGCCCAAGAGCGTCAGCTTCAGCGCCATCCCGCTTCCGCGCAGCGCCGCCGGCAAGATCCAGAAAGGACCGGTCCGCGACCTCGTACTGAAGGATCTAGAGCTGACCTGAGGCCTGGCTTCAGCGAAGGGAGAAGAGGCGGGAGAGGGGTTTCCCGCCTTTTCTTTTGCCTGAAATCCCGCCCCACCCAATCGCCATAGAAAAAGGGTGGAACGTTTCCGTCCCGCCCTTCCCTGTTTCAGTCCTGTGCGGCGATCAGGCCGCGAGCGGCTTGGGCGCCGGATAGAAGCGCTCGCCCGAGGCGGCCATGGTCTTCAGCAGGACCGGCGGCGCGAAACGCTCGCCGTACTGCGCGGCCAGGGCCTCGCAGGCGGCGGTGAACTCGGCGACGCCGACGCTGTCGATCAGGCTGATCGGGCCGCCGGTCCAGGGCGCGAAGCCCCAGCCCAGGATGGCGCCAACATCGGCGTCGCGGGCGGCGGTGACGACGTTCTCGTCCATGCAGCGCGCGGCCTCGACGGCCTGACGATACAGCAGACGTTGCTTCAGGTGCTCGACCAGTTCCGGCGTCGAGCGGGCGATTTTGACCGAGTACATCTCGGCCAGACCGGACCACAGGCTCTTGGCCCCGCCTTGCGGATAATCATAGACGCCCTTGCCGTTCTTTCGACCCCAACGCTCCTGTCCGACCATGTCGATCAGGAACTTGTCGGTGTCGCCCGCAACGGGGTCGGGCAGGTTCAGGTCGTTGCGACGCTGACCCGCGACGCGGTCCACCAGATCGATGGCCACGTCGTCCAACAGTTCCAGCGGGCCGCGCGGCATGCCGGTCATCCGGCCGACGTTGTCGATGATGGCCGGGGCGATGCCCTCGATCAGCATCTCCAGACCTTCACGGATGTAGGTGTCGAACACGCGGCTGGTGAAGAAGCCGCGGCTGTCGTTGACGACGATCGGCACCTTCTTCAGCTGCTTGCAGTAGTCCAGCGCCTTGGCCAGGGTCTCCTGCGAGGTGGTCTTGCCGACGATGATCTCGACCAGCTCCATCCGGTCCACCGGCGAGAAGAAGTGGATGCCGATGAAGTTGGCCGGGCGCTCGGACGCCTCGGACAGGCCGGTGATCGGCAGGGTCGAGGTGTTGGACGCGGAAACGGCGTCCGACCCGATCTGGGCCTCGGCACGTTTGGTCACATCGGCCTTCAGGGCGCGGTCCTCGAACACGGCCTCGACCACCAGGTCGGCCCCCTTGATGGCGTCATAGTCGGTAGTGGCGTTGATGCGGCCGACCAGTTCGTCGGCGGCGGCCTGGCTCATCGAACCTTTGGCCACGGCCTTGGCGACCAGGGTTTCGGAGTAGGCCTTGCCCTTGTCGGCGCCGGCCTGAGCCACGTCGATCAGGACGGTGTCGATGCCGACGCGCGCCTGAGCATAGGCGATGCCCGCGCCCATCATGCCCGCGCCCAGAACGGCGGCCTTCTTGACAGTGTAGGTCGGGACGTCCTGGGGACGGGCGCCGCCCTTGGCCAGGGCCTGCTTCGACAGGAAGAGCGAGCGGATCATGGCCCGCGCCTGCGGCGTCTGCTGGGTGTCCATGAACAGTCGCGACTCGACGCGAAGCGCCGCGTCCATCGGCAGGTTGAAGCCCTCGTAGATGCAGCGGGCGATGTTCTTCTGGGCCGGATAGTTGCCGTAGCTCTTGGCCATAATCTTCGGCGGAACCATCATGAAGACGGGCGAGCCGGCTTCCGAATAGGGGCCGTCCTTCATGACATAGCCCTTGCGGTCCCAGGGCTGGACGCCCTCCCCGCCGGCCAGAATCCAGGCCTTGGCCGCGGCCAAGGCCTGACCCGGCTCGACCACTTCGTCGATGATGCCCATGGCCTTGGCCTTTTCAGCATCCACCGGCGCGCCGGTTAGCATCAGATCGAGCGCGGCCTGGACCCCCGCCAGACGCGGCACGCGCTGGGTACCGCCGGCGCCCGGCAGCAGGCCGATGGTGACTTCCGGCAGGCCGACCCTGGCCTGGGTCGAGGCGACGCGATAATGGGCCGCCAGGGTGAACTCGAAGCCGCCGCCGAGGGCGATGCCCTCAATGGCGGCGGCCACCGGCTTGCCGACCGTCTCCAGCGCACGCAGGGCCCAGGTCATGCGCGAGGAGCCAGGCAGCGCGGCTTCGCGGGCCGCGCCCTCGGCCTGACCGCCCGCGGTCTCGCCCAGTTCTCCCAGATCGGCGCCGGCGCAGAAGCCGTTGGACTTGCCCGAGGCGAGGATGGCGCCGCGGATGAACAGGTCGTCGCGAATCCGCGCGACGATAGCGTCGATGTCGGCCACGGCGCTGTCGGTGAGGGTGTTCATCGTGCGGCCCGGCACGTCGAACAGGAAGGTGGCGATGCCGTCGGCATCCACCGAAACGGTGAAGTTGTTCATGTCGTTGTCCTGACTGTCAGATCGCGATCAGACGCGCTCGATGATGGTGGCGGTGCCCATGCCGGCGCCGACGCAGAGGGTGGCGAGGCCGGTCGACTTATCCGTGCGTTCCAGCTCGTCCAGCAGAGTGCCGAGGATCATGCCGCCGGTGGCGCCCAGGGGGTGGCCCATGGCGATGGCGCCGCCGTTCACGTTCATCTTGTCGTGCGACACGTTCAGTTGCTGCATGAAGTACATGACCACCGAGGCGAAGGCCTCGTTCAGTTCGAACAGGTCGATGTCGTCGATGCTCATGCCGGCGCGAGCCAGCGCCTTCTGCGTCACGGCCACCGGGCCGGTCAGCATGATGGTCGGCTCCGAGCCGATCGAGGCCGCACCCACGATGCGGGCGCGGGGCTTGAGGCCCATCTTCTCGCCCATTTCCCTGGTCCCGATCAGCAGGCCCGAGGCGCCGTCGACGATGCCCGAGGAGTTGCCGGCGTGGTGGACGTGGTTGACCGCTTCGATCTCGGGGTAACGCTGACGCATGATGGAATCGAAGCCCGCCGCGCCGAGACCGGCGAAGGAGGCCTTCAGAGCGCTCAGGCTTTCGACCGTGGTTTCCGGGCGCATGAACTCGTCATGGGCCAGAACCGTCATGCCGCAGTGCTTGACCGGAACGATGGATTTCTTGAAGCGGTCAGCCGCCCAGGCGGCGGCGGCGCGCTTCTGGCTCTCGGCGGCGAAGCCGTCCACGTCGGTGCGGCTGAAGCCGGACAGGGTGGCGATGGCGTCCGCGCCGATGCCTTGCGGTGCGAAATAGGTGGTGAAGGCCACGTCGGCGTCGGTCGACCAGGCGCCGCCGTCCGAGCCCATCTTGACCCGGCTCATGCTTTCGACGCCGCCGCCGATGGCGGCGTCGGCCTCGCCGAAGACGACCTTGGCCGCCGCCGTGTTTACGGCTTCCAGACCCGAGGCACAGAAGCGGTTCATCTGCACGCCAGCGACCGTCTGGGCCAGGCCCGCGTTGATCGCGGCGACGCGGGCGATATTGGCGCCCTGTTCGCCGATGGGAGCGACGCAGCCCAGGATCACGTCGTCGATCAGGCTGGTGTCGAGGTTGTTGCGGTCTCGCAGGGCCTGAAGCACCTGGGTCGCCAGCGAGATGGCAGTCACTTCATGCAGGCTGCCCTCGGCGTTGCCCCGCCCGCGCGGGGTCCGCACGGCGTCATAGATATAGGCTTGTCTCACGATTGTTTCCTCGGTTGTTCTGATCAGGCGCCGGGGGCGCGCGGGGGCGGCGCCGGCGTCAGGGAAAAGCGGGGCGCGGGGGCCGGCTGGATCACGCCGTCCAGCTCGACAAAGGCCTGACGCTGGACGTTGTGCGGATAGGTCGGGGCCTCGGCGAAGGACAGCACCGGGGCAAAGCAGGCGTCTGTCCCTTCCATCAGGAGCCGCCATTCGTCGCGCGTCTTGGCGGCGAATATCTGGGTCAGGCGGGCGCGGCGCGTCTCGCGCTCTTCGTCGCCGTCCTGGACCTTGAACATGGGATCATCGGTCAGGCCCGTCGCTTCCAGCATCCGCGCATAGAAGGGCGGCTCGATGGAGCCGATGGCGACATAGAGGCCGTCTGCGGTCTCATAGGTGTCGTAGTAGGGCGCGCCGGTGTCGAGGTAGTTGGTTCCGCGGTCGTCGCCCCAGATGCCTTGGGCGCGGAAGCCCCAGATCATGCTCATCAGCAGGGAGGCCCCGTCGGTCATGGCGCAGTCGACGACCTGTCCCTGCCCCGTCGCGCGCGCCGATAGAACGCCAGCCAGCATGGCGAAGGCCATCATCATGCCGCCGCCGCCGAAGTCGCCGACCGTGTTGATCGGCGGGGTCGGCTTCTCGCCCGCCCGGCCGAAGGCGTTCAGGGCGCCGGTGATGGCGATGTAGTTAATGTCGTGACCGGCGGCCTTGGCCAGCGGGCCTTCCTGACCCCAGCCGGTCATGCGGCCGTAGACCAGTTTCGGATTGTCCGCGAGCAGCACCTCGGGCCCGAGGCTCAGACGTTCCATGACGCCGGGGCGATAGCCCTCGACCAGACCGTCGGCCTTGCGGATCAGCTCACGCGCGGCCGCCCGGCCTTCTTCGCTCTTGAGGTCCAGTTCGACCCGTTTGCGCGAGCGCGCCAGCACGTCGGTGGGATCGACCCTGGCGCCCGGACGGTCGATGCGGATGACCTCGGCGCCGTGGTCGGCCAGCATCATGCAGGCGAACGGCCCGGGGCCGATGCCCGCCATCTCGATGATCGTCAGGCCCGACAGCGCGCCCGCGCTCATCGCGCCGACGACCATGCCGATAGCCCGAAGGTGTCGCTGAACATGACCGTCGCTCCCCGCACAACCCTCTCGAAGAGGTCATACGGTGATCGACCGGCCGAACAATCTTGTCAAGAAATTTGACTTAAGCCGTTTCCAGATCAGCCGAAGCGTGTTCGTCCAGGCCGCCCAGGAAGGCGCGCAGGCCTTCACGCATCACGGTCAGGCCGTCCGCCCCCACGGCCTGCTCCAGCTCGGCTTCAAGGTCGCGCAGGATCTTCTGCGCGTCGTCGCGAATGGCGTGGGATTCCGGGGCGAAGCGGACGATGCGCGCCCGTCGGTCGGCCGGGTCGAGGACCAGTTCGACCAGCTTGTTCTCGACCATCTCCGCCAGGAACTGGCTCATGGCCTGACGCGAGATTCCCAGGTTCTCGGCCATGCGCGCCGCGCGGGTCTCGCCGTTGGCGACGTTGACCAGGACCAGAGACTGGGTCCGGCTCAGCTTGCCCCAGCCGCGGGCGTCCAGCCGCGACTGTAGTTGTTCGTCGAACCAGTAGACGGTGCGGACGAGATCGAGCATCAGGAGCGAGCGAGTCATGCTGCCAGTGTCGCCGCCCCGCGCCCCCGGGGAAAGCCCGAAAACGGCGTCATGTCGATTTTTAGTCAACTTACTTGACATTCATAGCGCTGCGCCGCGAACTGGGCCTTCCATTTGGGAGGACAAGAACATGACGAGCGAAACGCTCGCGGACCGGCGCATTCCTGCCGGCAACGATTTTCTGCAGCCCGCAGAGGTCGCCGCCCTGACCCCGGCCGAGCTGACCGCCCGGCTCGCGGCGCTGAAGCCCATGATCGCCGCCGCCTCGGCCGAGGCCGAGCGCCTGCGTCGCCCGGTGGACGCGGTCTGGAACGCCCTGCGCGCGACCGGCTATTTCTACATGTACGTGCCGCGCCGTTTCGGCGGGCTGGAGTTCGATCCCCAGGCCTATATCGACGCCACGCTTCAGATCTGCGAGGCCTGCCCCTCGACCGGCTGGACGGCCAGCTTCGCCGCCGAGCACAACTGGCTGATCGCCCAGTTCCCGGAACAGACCCAGGCCGAAGTCTGGGGCCGCACCCCCTATGTCATCACCCCCAGCGTCGCCGCCCCTCCGGGCAAGGCCTTACGCGTGGACGGCGGCTTCCGCATCTCGGGCCGCTGGAAGTTCGGCACCGTCGTCATGCACGCCGACTGGGTCATGCTGAACGCCATGGAGGACATGGGCGAGGGCCAGCCGCCGGTGGTGCGGATGATCCTGGCGCGCGCCGAGGACGTGAAGGTACTGGACACCTGGTTCATGAGCGGCATGGCCGCCACCGGCTCCAACGACATCGTCGCCGAGGACCTGTTCGTGACCGAGGCCTACAGCTTTGTGGTGTCCGAGGTCCGCACTGGGCGCGGCAACGGATCACGCATTCACGACAACCCGCTTTACGCCGCGCCGATGCTGCCGCAGCTGTGCGTGACGGCGGCCCTGCCCTCGGTCGGCGCGGCCAAGGCGGCGGTCGAACTGGGCCGCAAGCGCCTGACCGTCCACACCAAGATGGGCGGCCAATCGACCCAGGTCGACAAGCCCGCCGCCCAGATGCGTCTGGCCCGCGCCGACCTGATGGTGCGCTCGGCGGAACTGTCGATCCGTCAGGCGGCGGATGAGAACCTGACCCTGTCGAAGCTAAGCGACGAGGAGCAGTTGCCGCATCGGCTGCGTCTGCGCGCCCAGATCGCCTATGCCGTCAGCCAGTGCCTGGAGGCGGTGCGGACCTGCTGCGACTCCTCCGGTTCGGGCATCTATGCGCTCGACAATCCGATGCAGCGTATCCTGCGCGACATCGAGGTCATGGCCAGCCACATCGTCTACGACATGGATGTATCGACCGAACTGCACGGTCGCTCGCTGGTCGGCCTGGCGCCGAACTCGCTGCTGACCTGAGCAGCTCTCTCTATCTCGAAACCCTCCACTGCCCATTCGGCAAAGGGGACCGTTTGCGGTCCCCTTTTTTTTGCCTGGTGCGGACCAGACATGAAAAAGGGGCCCGCCGAGGCCCCTTCTCCGATCCGATTTCCGACGGGGTCAGTCGACGTGCTGGGCGTCGTCGATCTTGATGACGGCGCCGGTCGTGTAGGCGGCGGCGTCCGAGGTTAGGAAGCTGATGGTCGGCGACAGGGCGTCGATCGGCATCAGGCGCTTGCGCGGCAACTTGGAGATCATCTTCTGGCCCGCCTCGCTGGTGAACCACTCTTCGTTGATGTCGGTCAGCATATAGCCGGGGCAGACGACGTTGACGCTGATCCGCGCCCGCGACCACTCATTGGCCAAGGCCCGCCCCAGCATGACCGCCGAGGCCTTGGAGGCGCAGTAGGCGACCAGACCGGTCAGGGCGTGCAGGCCGCCCATCGAGGCCAGGATAACCATGCGACCGCGTTCCGACTGACCGCTGGCCAGCAGGCGACGCCCGCCTTCGCGCGCGGTCAGGAAGACGCCGCGGCTATTGACCGCCTGGATCTGGTCAAACTCATCAATGGGCAGGTCGGTGGCCGGGCCATCGGCGTTGACCCCGGCGTTGGCGATGACGGTGTCGACCAGACCGAAACGCGCCTCGGCGGCGTCATAGCCGGCGATGACCGAGGCCTCGTCCGAGACATCCATCGACACGGCCAGGGCCTCGCCGCCCGCCGCCTCGATCTCGGCGACCAGGGCGGCCAGACGGTCGGCCCGGCGCGCGGCCAGCACCACCCTGGCCCCCCCGCGCGACAGGACACGGGCGAACTCGGCGCCGATGCCCGAAGAGGCGCCGGTGATCAGGGCCACGCGGCCCTCATGCGTCAGTTGGGTCATGCTTCTTTCCTCTCGCGTGCGGACTGCCAGGCGCGCGTCATGGCGCTGGTCCGAATACGTTGCAGTTTCTCGTTGAGCCAGACGGCGGCTTCGCAGATCGCGTCAATGTCCACCGCCATCTGACCGTCCAGGGCATAGGCCACGTCCTCGGTGGCGACATTGCCCGCCGCCCCCGGCGCAAAGGGACAGCCCCCGGTGCCGCCGATGGAGGCGTCCACGGTGACGGCACCCGCCGCCACAGCGGCCACGGCGTTGGCGACGCCCGTGCCGCGCGTGTCATGGAAGTGGACGCGAATCGGCAGGGGGCGCACGGCCTCGACCACCGCCGCGACCAGGGACGACACCTCTTGCGGGCGAGCCACGCCGATGGTGTCGGCCAGGGCGATCTCCAGCGGCCCGAAGGCGGCCAGACGGCGCGCCATCTCGACCACGCGCGCCGGATCGACAGCGCCCGACAGCGGGCAGCCGAAGGCAACCGAAATCGTCACCTGAGCATCGCGACCCACAGCCCTCGCCTGTTCAATGACACATCCGGCCATGGCGATGCTGGCGTTCACGTCCAGACCCTGATTGGCCATGCCGAAGACGTCGCTGGCGGCCACGACGACGCCCAGCTCATGCACATCCGTCGCCAGCGCGCGCCCGGCACCACGTTCGTTCAGCACCAGGCCGATGGTGCGCACGTCGTCGCGACGCGGCAGGGCGGCGATCACCGCCTCGGCGTCGGCCATCTGCGGCACCAGCCTGGGATTGATGAAGCTGGCCACCTCGATGCGGCGAGCGCCAGCCGCAATAGCCTTTTCGATCAGGGCCACCTTGTCGGCGGTCGACAGGATGGTCTTTTCGTTCTGCAGGCCGTCGCGCGGCGAGACCTCGACCCATTCGATCATAACTGGCTGTCCTTCGGCGCCGCCAGTTCGTGGCGATAGCGCGGCTGGTCGATGGCCAGCGTGTCCAGCACCGTGCGGCGCAGATGGTCGAAGACGGCAGGATCGTCAGCGCTGACCGTCCCCGCGCGCAGGGCTTCGGCCAGGGCGAGGTTCAGCGCGGTATAGTCGCCGTCCCGGCCCAGAATCGTCCGCATCCGCGCGACAGCAGCGGCTTCGGCGACCGGCCATTGCTCCAGCTCACGCGACACGATGCCCAGGGCGTTGGCGGCCACCTTGCGGTGGAAGCCGTCCGCCGAAGTCGGCGGCGATCCCAGCCAGGCGACGGTGGCCTCGACCAATTCTTCCTTGCGCGGACCCTCGATCATCGCGACGCCTCCATCAGAGCCAGAAGATCGACTTCACATTCGCTGAGACGCCGGCCGATCACGGCGCGCTCGACCGACCGCGACGCGCCCGAGGCGAAGGTGCGGTACATCATCATCGTCACCACCGCCCATTTGAACGTGCCGACCGCCTGCCAGAAGCGGACGCGCTCGACCGACAGGGGCTCGCCGCCCGCCGCGCGATAGGCGTCCAGCAGGACTTCCAGATCGGCGAAGCCGCCGACCAGACGATCCGTCACGCCAAAACGCCAGCTGTTGACGCAGAGCCAGCCCAGATCCTCGGCCGGGTCGCCCAGGTGGGCCAGTTCCCAGTCCAGAACCGCGGTGAGACCCTGATCAGGATCGACCATCAGATTGCCGTTGCGGAAGTCGCCGTGGACCAGACTCGGCTGGACCGGAGGCGGCAGGCGGGACTCCATCCATTTCAGCGCCGCCTCCATGACCGGACGCGGATTGCTGCTCTTGCGATAGATGTCGACGTAGCGGTCCAGCACTGCCCGACCGTCCTGAACCTCCAGCGGCGGGAGGCCTGTGGGGTCGATGGCGTGGATGCGGGCCAGGGCCTCGCCGCACTGGCGGCCCAGAACCTCTCGCGCCGGGGCGAAGGCGGGGTCGGCGGCGATGCGGCGGCCCAGGGTCTCGCCCGAGACGCGTTCGACCACATAGGCCTCGCCCAGACCGTCGGCCCCGCCGCAGTCGCGCACCAGACGGGCGACGGCCACGCCGCCCTCTTCCGCCGCTTTCAGCAGCCTGGCCTCAACCGCCAGCGGCAGGGAGGTTTCGAACACCTCGGCCTCGCCGCCCCCGCCGCGGCGGCGCAGGATCAGGGGCCGGGCGCCGCCCTCGCCTTCCCCATCGCCTTCAATGTCAAAGGCCCAGGTTTCCAGACTGGCACCGCCGGTCAGGCGACGCAGGCCGGTCGCGCGTGCGCCGCCGGGGGTCAGGGCCGACGCCAAGGCGTCGAGCCGGGCCAAGACGAAATCAGCCGGGTCGGATGCTGCTGCGGGTTCAGATGCGGACATAGGGAATGGATGAACGAACCTGCTGATCTTTGTCAAATAGATTGACGTTCATCGCGCCGCCGGGACAGGATGAAACCCACATCTGTTCTAGTCTGAGAGCCCCCGATGAGCGCCCACGCCGGTCCCTCCGCCTACACCCAGGAAGACGTTGATCTGTTCCGCGAGGGCCTGTTGAAATTCCTCGACGCCGAATGCTTGCCGGAGACAATCGAGAGCTGGAACCACAACAAGATCGTCCCGCGCGACATGTGGACCAAGGGCGCCGAGTTCGGCCTGCTGGGCTTGTCGGTTCCCGAGGAATATGGCGGCATGAGCGCAGACTTCCGCCACGAGCGCGTCCTTATCGAAGAGTTCGGCGCGCGCGGCATGGAAGGCTGGGGCGTGCCTCTGCATAACATGATCGTCGCCCCCTATCTGATCGCCTTCGGCACCGAGGCGCAGAAGGCGAAATGGCTTCCGGGCGTGGTCTCGGGCGAGATCGTCCTGGCCATCGCCATGACCGAGCCGGGCACGGGATCGGACCTTCAGGGCATCCGCACCCGCGCGCGTCTGGACGGCGACGAATGGGTGCTGAACGGCCAGAAGACCTTCATCTCCAACGGCCAGACGGCGGACCTCATTCTGGTCGTGTGCCGCACCTCGGACAACGGCTCGCGCGGCATTTCCCTGATCGCGGTCGAAGGCGACCGGCCCGGCTTCGTGCGGGGACGCAACCTCGACAAGATGGGCCGCGCCGCTCAGGACACCTCGGAACTCTTCTTTGAGGACGTGCGTGTCCCCGCCGGCAATCTGGTTGGCGAGGTCGAGGGCAAGGGCTTTGGCCAGTTGATGCAGATGCTGCCGCAGGAACGTCTCGGCATCGCCGCCATGGGGCTGGCGATCCTGGAACGGGCGCTGAAGCTGACGGTCGAATACACGCGCGAGCGTCACGCCTTCGGCAAGCCGCTGATGGAGTTCCAGAACACCCAGTTCACCCTGGCCGACATCAAGACCAAGGCGGTCATCGGCCGCAGCTTCATCGACGCCTGCACCGAAAAACTGATCCGCAGCGAACTGGACGCCGCTACCGCCTCGATGGCCAAGCTGTGGATCACGGAAACCGAGCTGGACGGGGTCAACCGCTGCCTGCAGCTGTTCGGCGGCTACGGCTACATGAACGAGTACCCGATCGCCCAACTGTACAAGGACGCCCGGATCGACACGATCCATGGCGGTACGTCGGAAGTCATGAAGCTGCTGATCGCCCGCACCCTGTAGACGATTCCACACCCCTAATGCGCGAGTCAGGCGGACAGATTCCGCTTGGCGCGCCGCGCCCGGCAACGGCATAAGGACAGTTGGGGAGCCCCTTCATGATCTTCAATTCCGACTATCTGATCGTGCCGCTGCTGGCCGGCTTCGAATGGTTCGACGAGAGCCTGCAGATGAGCCTGCGCGAAGCGGGCTGGCCGCACCTGACCCGGCCCGAGTCGATGGTGATGATGCACGTCCAGATGGACGTGAACCGCCCCGCCGATATCGCCCGCAGCCTGCGCCTGACCCGTCAGGCGGTGCATTCGACGATCAACTCCCTGGTCGAGCGCGGCGTCTTTGAACTGGCGGATGACCCGACAGACGGGCGCATTCGCATCGTGCAGCTGACCCCCATGGGCTGGGCCATGCGTCAGGACGCCCGCAAGATCGTCGAGCACCTGACCCAGGAGCTGAGCCGCCGCATCGGCGCTCGTCGCGTCAAGGCGCTCCACGAAGCCTTCGCTGGCGATTGGGGACCACCCGTCCTCCACGCCCTCAGCGAGGACGAATCCGGGATCGCCGCCTTTCCGTCAGCGCTGAGACAAAAATAGTAAAGTAGCTTGACGAGTTTCCCGGAAAGGGATTGTCTACTTTCTTGACAATGGTGGCCGCCAAGAGCCCCTGTCAGGGAGGATCAATAGCGACCCGTTAGCGGGCACGCGCCTCCTCGTTGCAATCCAGCCTCTTCGATGAAGGGGCCGCATGGGGAGGAAACGCATGCGCTACAACTACCTGATGCTGCTGGCGTCCAGCAGTCTGGCGCTCGGCTCGGCCGCTCACGCTCAAGCTACTCAACAAGATCCCGCCGCCGACACGCCCGTCACCTCGGTCGGCGAAGTTCTGGTCACTGCGCGCAAGCGCACCGAACGCCTTCAGGACGTGCCGATCTCGGTGAACGTCACCAGCGGCGAAGAACTGGCCAGCCAGGACGTGCGCAACCTGGAGGCCCTGTCGGGCTCGGTGCCGAACCTGCATATCCAGGCCACGCCGGGCAACAACGCCATCTATATCCGCGGCATCGGCTCCTCGCCGGGCAACCTGGCCTTTGAGCAGTCGGTCGGCCTGTTCATCGACGGCGCCTACGCCGGTCGCGGCCGCCAGTTCGCCGCCCCCTTCCTGGATGTCGCCAGCGTCGAAGTCCTGCGCGGCGCCCAGGGCGCCCTGTTCGGCAAGAACACCGCCGCCGGGGCCATCAACATCACTTCCAACGGCCCGACCGCCAACCGCGAACTGTCGACCACCGTCACCGGCACGGTCGATGGCGACAAGGGCTACGAGATCACCCAGATCGTCTCGGGCCCGATCACCGACAAGCTGCTGGTCCGTTTGGCCGGCAAGTACAGCGACAATGCCGGCTGGCTGGAAAACACCACCACCGGCGACCACAACCCGGCGCGCGAGGACCTGGTCGGTCGCGCGGTCATCGACTATCTGGCCAGCGACACCCTGTCCTTCCGCTTGAAGGTCGAGGGCGCCAGCCAGGACCTGACCGGCCAGCCGATGAGCAGCGTAAGCCCCGGCAGCTCCAAGTCCTTCACTCGCGCCACCACGCCAGGCGTTCCCGACTATGACAACGCCAACAGCTTCAACAGCGTGCTGACGATCAACAAGGATTTCGCCAACGGCGTGACCCTGACGTCGATCACGGCCTACTCGGCCTTCGACTACGACAAGCAGATCGACAGCGACTTCACGATCAATCCGCTGCTGCGCACGACCTTCCAGGAAGACTTCAGCCAGATCTCGCAAGAAGTCCGCCTGACGTCGCCCAACGACGGCCCGCTGACCTGGATCGTCGGCGCCTATGCACACCGCAACGAGATCGACATGCATCAGAATTCGAGTGTTCTGATGGGACCGTTCAACGGTGCGAGCGACCGTCTGTTCAACCAGACCGACGAAAGCTACTCGCTCTACGCTCAGGCCACCTACGCCCTCAGCGACCAGTGGAAACTGACCGCTGGCTTACGCCAGACCTGGGAAGACAAGGCGGCGGACCAGACCCGCGCCACAACTGGCGTTGTCCCGCCATCCTGGATCAATACGCCGCTGCAGGGCCAGCGTAAGGAAAGCCAGCTCGATCCATCGGTGCAGATCCAGTACGTCCTGGACCGCAATACCATGTTCTACGCCTCCTACGCCAAGGGCTCCAAGGCGGGGGGCTTCGTCGGCGCCCAGTCGACCGGCACCCAGGCGCAGTTCGAGTTTGAAGGCGAAACCTCACAGTCAGTGGAGGTGGGGACCAAGCTGACCTTGCTGAACGGTCGGGCCACCCTGAACCTGGCCGCCTATACGTCCAAGTTCGATGACCTGCAGGTCTCGGGCTTCAACGCGGCCACCAACGCCTTCATCACCACCAACGCCGCCAGCGCCAAAAGCCAAGGCGTCGAGGCCGAAGGCACGTTGCGCATCAACCCGTCGATCACCCTGTCGGGTTCACTCGCCTATAACGACGCCAAGTACGACTCCTATCCGACGGCGCCCTGCATCTACGAAAACGGCGTGGCCCCGCCGGCCAACTGCGTCGCCGACATCGGCGGAACCACCCTGCCCCGTGCGCCGAAATGGTCGGGAGCCCTGACGCTAAACGTCAACCATCCGCTGGACAACGGCATACGCCTGCTGGCCGACGCCACCGTGCGCGGCCGCAGCGGGACCTATCTGGAAGAGAACCTGAACCCGCTCTCCTATCAGGAAGGCTTCTCCAAGGTGGACCTGCGCCTCGGCCTGGCCTCAGCCGACGACACTTGGACCCTGGCGCTCATCGGCCGCAACCTGACCGACGAATTGACGGCGTCCCATTCCTTCGGCACGCCCTTCCTGGCTGGCACCCAGACCTATGTCGTCGATCCCGGCCGGATCGTCTCGATCCAGTTGGGCCTGCGCTACTGACCTCTTCCTCGTCCGGAGTCTGATCGAGGCCCCTGACCAACTGGCTGGAGCGTTCCCCCGACGCTCCAGCTTTTTTCTGTCTGCTGTCCTGGGGTTTGCAGGCAAAGAAAAACGGCTGGTCCCGCCAGGGACCGGCCGTTGATGTTTCAACCTCAGCCGTTGATCAGAAGGTGGCGTTCAGCCACTCGATGAAGACGCCCGCCGATCCCGCCGCCTTGTCCGGCTGGCCGGAATAGTAGTGGTTGGCGCCCTTGATGACCGCGTGGGTCAGGGGTGCCTGAACCGCCGCCGCCATCAGACGGCCCGCGTGGCTGGGGGTGCAGGCGTCGTCGGCGCTGTTCTCGATAACCAGCATGGGCACGGTGATCCGCGCCGCGCACTTCAGGCCGTCGGCGTTGGAGTCGTCATAGGACCATTGCGACATCCACGACCGCAGGGTCGAGAAGCGCGCCAGCCCGACCGGGCCGTCGTTGACCACGACGGGGTCGCCCAACATGCAGTAGTTTGGGCGGCGGTCGCTGGGCTCCAGCGTCTCGTCGATGAAGCGCGGATCGGCCATCGTCCCCTGCACCACGAAAGCGCGCTCGTGGTTGTGCAGACCGGCCACCTTCAGGTCGGCCAGCTGCTGCTTCACCCAAGCGGTGATACGGCGGTTGCGGGCCACCTGGGCGTCGCGATAGCGGGCCACATACTCGGGCGAATAGGGCGCCTGGTTGGGGTTGGCCGGATCGTAGATGTTCAGTTCAGGGTCACGATCGAACGGGCGGGTCTCGTCCGTCACCGAGGGGTCGATCCACTCGGTCAGGGTCAGGTTGCGCGACAGGTGGGCGGCCAGCAGGGCGATGCCGTCCGCCGGGATCAGATTGGCCTTGGTCAGGTCGATCGGATCGCCCGCCGGGGTCTGGGTCACGGTCGGGTTTTCGGCTTCCGCCTGATAGAAGAGCGACAGGGCGCCGCCGCCGGACCAGCCGCCGAGGATGACCTTCTTGTAGCCGAGGCGCTCCTTCGCATCCCGAATGCAGGCGCCCAGATCGACGGCGCATTTTTCCATGATCAGGGCGTTATCGATGCCCCGGTAGCGGCTGTTGCAATAGATGACGTGGACACCCTGCTTGGCCAGGGCCGCCGGCATGGGCAGCCAGGCGCCCCCGCCGATCGGGTGCATCATGATGACGACGGTGTCGGACTCGACGTCCGCCTTCAGCAGGTGGGCCTCCAGCGCGACCGAGCCCTCGGCGCCGCCATAGGTGTCCTTGAAGGTCGCCTGCTCCTGGAAGACGATCAGGTAGGGAATGCGCTGATACTTCTTCTTCACGGCGCTCAACCTTTCAACTCCGACTGGGGCTTGCCGCGACGATCCAGGGCCTCGGTGCCGAACTTGGCTTCCTTTTCGGCGCGGGTGCGGGCCGACCAGTCCTTGATCAGCTGCGGCAGGATGGCCTTCTCCTCGGCCAGGATGCGGTCGTGGTCGGCGGTGCGGCAGGTGACTTCGACCTGGATGCCGTTGGGGTCGTACATATAGACCGAGCGGACGAAGTGGTGCTCGACCGGGCCGAGGCAGCTGACGCCGTGCGAGCGGATGCGCTGCTGGATTTCCAGCATGTGCGCCTCGTCCCGCGCCTGCAGCGCGATATGCATGTCGAAGCTGTCCTTGCGCTTGAACCAGTCGGGATCGGCGGTCGAGGGCGCGTCGAAGAAGGCGACAAAATTGCCGTCCTCCATCTCGAAGAAGATATGCATGTAGGGCACCGGATAGCCCGATCCCGGCACCTCGTCCAGCACGATGCCGGCCGAGGCCTTCAAGCCCATGACGTCTTCGTAGAACCAGCGCGTCTGCTCGGCGTCGCGGCAGCGGAAGGCCGCGTGATGCAGGGCCTGCAGGCCGCTTGGGGGGAACGTGGTCGTGCCCATGTAATCCATCCTTCCTGACGTTTCTTGTCTTGATTTCACTCCATACCGGCACCCGATGTTTGTCAAATTGCTTTACGTTATTCCTCGCACCGCCTAGGCTCGTTCCAACGATAAGGAGGAGCCGAAATGGACTTCGAACTGCCCGCCGAGCTGACCGGCTATCTGGCGGAACTGGACGCCTTCATCGCGGCCGAGATCGCTCCGCTTCAGGCGCAGGACGACAACGAACGCTTCTTCGACCACCGCCGCGAATGGGCCCGCACCGACTATGATCGCGGCGGCCTGCCCCGCCACGACTGGGAAGACCTGCTGGCCGAGGCCAAGCGTCGCGCCGACGCCGCCGGCCACCTGCGCTTCGCCCTGCCCGCCGAGTTCGGCGGCAAGGACGGGTCCAACCTGGCCATGGCCGTGATCCGCGAGCATTTCGCCGCCAAGGGCCTGGGCCTGCACAACGACCTGCAGAACGAGCATTCGATCGTCGCCAACTATCCGCAGGTGCTGATGTTCCGCGACTTCGGCACCCCGGCCCAGCGTGAGGAATTCATCGGCGGCATCCTGAACAACACCCGCTCGATCTGTTTCGGCCTGACCGAGCCTGAGCACGGCTCCGACGCCACCCACATGGAGACGGTCGCCGTCCCCGAGACCCGCGACGGCATCGCCGGCTGGCGCATCGACGGCGAGAAGATGTGGACCACGGGGATGCATGTCGCCACCCACGTCATGGTCTTCTGCCGCACCTCGGGCGAGGCCGGCGACGCCGACGGCATCAGCTGCCTGCTGGTCCCCGCCGAGGCGCCGGGCGTCAAGGTCGAGGAGTATCTGTGGACCTTCAACATGCCCACGGACCATCCGCGCGTCAGCTTCACCAACGTCTGGGTGCCCGAAGACGCCATGTTCGGCGCGGTCGGCGGCGGGCTGACGCTGGCCCAGCATTTCGTCCATGAGAACCGCATCCGTCAGGCGGCCTCGTCGCTGGGCGCAGCAGACTTCTGCGTCCGCGAGGCGGTGAAATACGCTCGTTCGCGCAAGCCCTTCGGCAAGCCGCTGGCGGTCAACCAGGGCATCCAGTTCCCGCTGGTCGAACTGGCCATTCAGGTCGAGATGCTGCGCCTGATGATCCGCAAGACCGCTTGGGAGATGGACCGGATGTCCAAGCCCGAGGTCGCGACCAAGCTCTCGGACAAGGTGTCCATGTGCAACTACTGGGCGAACCGCCTGGTCTGTCAGGCCGCAGATACGGCCATGCAGGTCCACGGCGGCATGGGCTATTCGCGCCATGCCCCGTTCGAGCACATCTATCGCCACCACCGCCGCTATCGGATCACCGAGGGCGCGGAGGAAATCCAGATGCGCAAGATAGGCGCCTGGATGTTCGGCTTCGCCGGTCCCAACAAGATCGCTCGCGAACCGAAGACGGCGACCGGCGCATGAGCCCTGTCGTCGTCGCCTTCGCCGACCTGCCAGCCATGGCGGGTCGCGACCTCGGCGTCTCCGATTGGCTCAGCCTCGACCAACCGCGCATCAACCGCTTCGCCGACGCCACCGACGCCACCGACGCCACCGACGACCATCAGTTGATTCACGTCGATGTCGAGCGGGCGATGCGCGAGCAGGGCGGTCCCATCGCCCACGGCTTCCTGACCCTGTCGCTGCTGCCCCGGCTTCAGGACGACCTGTTCCGCATCGAGGGCGCGGACAAGGTGCTGAACGTCGGCGTCAACTGGCGTGCGCGTGCGCCTGCGTCAGACAGGGGCGGCGGTCGAACCGCGCGCCGACGGCTGGCAGATTATCAGCGACTGCCTGATCGAGGGCGAGGGCCTGGAGAAGCCGCTTTGCGTCGCCCAGAGCGTGATGTTGGCCCTGCCCTCATCCGACGTTGTGACAGCAGCGGCGGTCTAATTAGTAAAGTAACTTGACATATATTTCTCCCGTCGCACTATCAGCGAAATCATGCCCGGCCACAGGGCAGGCTCGCTAGGAAGGACGACGGCCATGGACGACGCTCTGGCTCCGACGCTGAAAAGCGCCCTGCGCAACCTGGTGCGCTCGGTCGTGGTGGTCACGGCTCAGGTCGACGGCCGGCCCTTCGCCATGGCGGCCACCGCCGTGAGCGAGGTCAGCATGGACCCGCCCTCCATGCTGGTTTGCATCAACCGCAACGCCGCCATCTTCCAGGCCATAGACGCCGGTTCCGACCTGATGCTGAACGTGCTGAGCGCCGACCATGAGGCGGTGTCGCGCGCCTGCGGCGGCGGCGTGCGCGGCGGCGAACGCTTCGCTATCGGCCATTGGGAAGACGCCGTCGAGGGCCGCCCCCCCTTTCTGCGCGACGCCTGCGCCGTCATTCATCTGAAGCAGGCCAATGTGGTCGATCACGGCAGCCACCGGGTCGTCATCGGCGACGTCCTGTCCGTCACCCTGCCCTCGGCCCTGCCGCCCCTCGCCTATTTCGACGGCCGCTATGTGCAGGTGGCCGCCTGACCTGACCAACCGCCTATAAGCCGCGCAGAACGGCAGGGCTCTTAGTGGAGTAGAGACATGCCCAGGATCGACCGCCGTTCCCTTCTGGCCGGCATGGCCGGCGTCAGCGCCGCCGCCGCGGCCCCGCCCGTCCGCGCCCGGCCGCGCACGCCCCGCGATCCGTCCAAGCCGCTGAACGTCCTCTTCATCGTCACCGATCAGGAGTTCGGGCTGCAGTCCTATCCCGAGGGCTTCCTCGACCACCTGCCGGGCCACCGCGCCCTGCTGGAACGCAGCCTGCACGTGCGCAACTATCATGTGCACACCACGCCCTGCACGCCGTCGCGCGCCGTCATCTACACCGGCCAGCATACGCAAAAGACCAAGGTCTATTCCAACGCCGAACAGGGCGCCGTCCTGACGCCCGAGATCGACACCCTCGGCGACATGATGCGGGCCGCCGGCTACTACACGACTTACAAGGGCAAATGGCACCTGTCGAAGCTCCCCACCGCCGCGCCGGGCTTCCAGCGCGAGTTCCACGACACTACCGACGCCATGGAGCCCTTCGGCTTCTCCGACTACAATTTCTACGGGGAAGAGATCGGCCTAACCTGGGCCGGCTACCGCACCGACCGGGCCGTCACCGGCGACGCCGCCATGCTGATCCAGGAACTGGCCCAGAATCCCGAGAAACGCGAGGACAAGCCCTGGTTCATGGCCGTGAACCTGGTGAATCCGCACGACATCATGTTCTACGACGCCACCGGAGAGCAGGCCCAGACGCGCGCCGTGTGGAACCTGGCCGGGGTCATGCGCGCCGAGCCCGGTGATCCGCTGTATCAGACCAACCTGGGCTATCCCCTGCCGCGCAGCTTCCACCTGGACGACCTGTCAACCAAGCCAGAAGCCCATCGCGGCATTTCAGCCCTGGACGTGAAGACTTACGGCGCCATGCCGCGCGAGAACGAGGCCGCCTGGCTGCGCTTCGTCAACTACTACTGCAACTGCATACGCGACGTGGACCAGAACATCCTGACCCTGCTGTGGGCGCTCGAGAACTCGGGCCAGATGGACAACACCATCATCGTCTACACCTCGGACCACGGCGAGCGCGCAGCCGCCCACGGCATGCGTCAGAAGGGCGGCACCATCTACCGGGAGGAGACCAACGTCCCGATGTTCATCGCCCACCCCGACGGCGTGCGCGGCGTGACCACGGACGCCGTGATGAGCTCGGTCGACATCGCCCCTACCCTGCTGGGCTTCGCCGGCAAGGACGAGGCCTGGAGCAAGACCGCCTTCCCGCAACTGGTCGGCCATGACCTGTCGGGCCTGACGCACACCCCGACGACGCGCACGGCGCGCGACGAAGAAGGCCATCTGTTCAACTACGGCGTCCTGCTGTCATGGGAGCGAACCAACAAGAACTACCTCTACCGGCCGGTCTTTGACCTGTCGAAACGGCGCGTGCATCGGGGCGTTTTCGACGGCCGCTACAAGTTTGCCCGCTACTTCGCGCCAGGCGAGCACCATGCCCCCGTCACCTGGGAGCAGTTGATCGCCCACAACGATCTCGAGCTCTATGACACCGCTCGCGATCCCGAGGAGATCCTCAACCTGGCGGCCCGCCCCGAGACCCACCGCGACCTGATCCTACGCCTCAACGCCATGACCAACGCCCTGGTCGCCCGCGAAGTCGGCGAGGATCGGGGCGGCGAATACCCGGGCCCGATCGAGCAGTACAATACGCTGACGCTGAGCTAGCCGCGCGAGCCACATCTCAAAATCCGCAAAGCGCCAAGAGAAGACTCTGGCTTCAGCCCTAATAGAAGACATTACGCCGCTTCGATCACCAGCTTGCGCCATGTCACCAAATCATCGAGCTCGGTCGCGAATGCCGAAGGCATGATAGCTTCAGTGACATTGGGATTCTCGGCGACAACGCGAAGCGTCAGCAATGTCTCTCGAGCTTTTCCATTGAATCGAGCGGCTGCAAGCGACGCCCTGTGGCTGCCGAAGTCCGCTACGGGAATGGCCTCAAGCTGGTGAACAGATCCGGTGATTGCTTCGATTGCGATTAGGGCCGCAGCCTGGTTCGTTCGCTTCTCGATAACGCGAGCCCTCGCGTCACGGATAGCCTCAACTACACGCTCGCTTGCGACCCGAAAGGTCGCAAATGCATTCAGTTGACGCTCATTCGCCTCGCTTCTGCGTACTTGAGCGGTGTGATCATTCTGGTAAAGCGCGAGCAATACGGCGATCAGTACAGCGCCCACAGTCCCGACGGCTTGCGCCCAGGCGGCGAACCCCGCGCTGTCGTCAAGGACAGGCGATAACACAGCCAAGCCGACGAGCAGCCATACCGTCACACCTACTGACAAAACAAGCCAGAATTTGATCATGGGTAGAGACTGCACGGTCATCCACGCCTGTCCAGCACCGATCCTGCCCACTTTCACAGGTCAGAGGAGCGCCAATAGCGGAAGTTGCCAGGGTGCCGAGAAGCGGACTTTCAGGCAGAGGACGTCGCAGCTCTCCGCCCGTTGTTAGATTCGACTTCCTGCGCACCTGCACTCAGCCACATATTCACGGCATGCGGATAGAACGAACCGGCCCTGTCGAACTTCTCACACCTCGAATCGAAGCCTTCCTGCGTGAAGCGCTACGCGGCGAGTCGATGGACGAGGCTCAGGACACGAAGGAACTGCGGATCGATTATTCCTGTCTCGGCGGACTGCTCGCGATCGAGCTCAAAGCCCTTGAAGACGATGGCGGCGACCGGATGGAGAATCTCGCCAGGGAGCTGCGCGAGAGGGATGACTGGCCGATGTTCCTGGGCTCAGCACCTATCCAGTCTTTCATCCAGCACACGAATGACCCGGAAGGGCTGAACCGGCGGACGCTTGAGCGGATCGGGCGCGGCGTCATCAACCATCTGAAGAAGGCGAACCGGCAGATCGAGGCGCACTGCCAGACGTTCCCGCGCCGTGACACCGTACGCGCACTAGTGCTCGTTAATGAGGATCACGAGGCCTACGACCCGCACACTGTGAGCTACATCCTGTGGCATGCGGTGCGGCAGATGAAGGACGGCAAGCTCCGCTACGAGCATGTCGATCTGATCTTCTATTTCACCGAGCGGCACGCGCAGGTGATCGACAATCGCCTGGCGTTTCCAACGGTCTGCATAGAATGCCAGCCGATCGGTGATGCGCCGTGGAAGGCGAACGTAGGCGAGTTTTTCGGGCGCAAGTGGGCGGTGTGGAACGATGTTCCGCTGCATGTAGATGGTGGCGACATCGCCGGGTTCGAAGCGATGGAGCACGTGCCGGAGCAGATGACGCGTTCGGACGCGTGGCTGCTGAACTACCGACGGCAGCCCTATCTCCGTGGCATCACCAAGGAAGCGCTTCGCGACCGTTTCGACGAGGTCACGTTGGTGTCGATGCTCTGGGGTCTGAAAGGATCACCGGTTGATGTGCCGATGGCAGACCGGATGGCGGGAATGCAGCAGTTCGGAGATTTGATCTACGAGATGGGGCAGCGCGCGATCCCCATCACCGATTTCGATCACGACCATGAGCGCACGCTGGCGGCCGCAGCACGCCTAGGCCTGCCGCCGCATGTCATCGAGTGGCTGAACGCATTCGAGGCACAGCGGAAGGGGTAGCGGCGTCGGCGCGGCTCGCCGACACCGTTTGGTTTAGGTCTCTCAGGCGCCAGAAGCAGACATTGTCTCCTCGCCGAGAAGGACATTGGCTAGGTGATGCCCGCGAGACCAAGAGCGCGTCGTCGTCGCCTCCGCCTCAAGCCTCAGACGCGCCCCGCGAAGGCGAGAATGCGCTGTCGTGCCGTCGCCAGGTCCAATCGATGGATCTGCGCATCGAGGTTCGAGATTTCTCCGGAGTGAACGACGAATCCCTGTGTGGCGCCGATGCGCTTCATCGCCCGGCCGTATCCGTCCTCCGGCTTCTTGTCGGGGCTGACCTTAAACTCGATGCCGACCACGGGGCCGCCCGACTGCGCGAAGTCCAGCACGAGATCGATCTCGTCGGGCCCTTCATGTCCGTCCTCCCGCTCCTGGCGGTAGAATTGGCAGCTCGCCTGTCCGTCGGATGCGATGATCAGCGTCTCCATCGCGTAGCCTTCCCAGCTGTCCCCCATCTTTGGGGATGCGCGCAGCTGGCCAATCGTTTGGATGCCGAGCCGCGCGTGCAGCAGGCCGCTGTCACGAATGTAGACCTTGCGCATCGCCGCGAGGCTGGCCGTGGTCCCGGCGGGATAGTTCGGCAGCACCCGGATGAGACCAAGGTGAGACAGCACCGTGATCGCCGATAGGGCGTCGGTCTTCTTGCCTTGGGGCGGCTTGTCGACATCCAGCTCCGATCCGTTGCGGTCGGCGATCCAGGTCAGGGCCTCGTCCACGCCGAGAACCGGCGAAATCTTGAACTCCGCATAGTCCCGCGACAGGACGCCCCGCATCATCCCATGGCGCCAGTCGAAGCTGTCCTGGTCGGTGTCGGCGTTATAGCTCTGGGGAAGCCCGCCCCGGAGCCAGTGTCGGTGAGGATCGAACGCGGGCCGGTTGGTCGGCTGGTCGGATGGCACAGCGTCGAGGATCGGCCCCGCCGCCTCTTCGATGCCCAGCGCGATATCCGGCAGTTCGTCCGGCTGCAGGGGCGGGAGCTCCACCACGCCGGCCACGCCGGGCAGGTCTCGCTCAAGATCGATCATCGCACCCAGGTCCTCGGGCGCCACCACGAGTTTGACCCGGCGGCCTTCCGCTTCGAGACGGCGATATCCTTCGACGAAGGCGGGCACGTCAGCGCGGCGGAGGCGGTCGAAAACCTGGATGGACGCGTCCGACGTCAACATGGTCGCGATGGCTTCCTGTCGGACGCCAGGGCGTTCGCCGGCCCAAGCGGAAAGCAGCCGAGTCCGCCCGACCCGCGGTATGCCGCGCAGAAGGGTCACCAGGTTCAGGCGTTCGGCCCGATCAAGCGCGGCGAGCGCCAAGCGGCGGGCCGTCATGCAGGCCGTTCGAGATCGAGCACTACGACCGCGACGCGGCCCTCCAGGGTGGTGGCGCTGCGCTCGCTGAGACGCGTCCGCAGGTCGGCGGCCGAGGTGGGGCGCTCTATCCCCGCGGGCGGCGCCTTCGGGGCCTTGACCGAGTTCGCGCCGAACCACAGCACCAGATAGATTCCGGCCTCGGCGCGCGCGTCGTTGATGTAAAGCCGATCGAGCTGGCGGTCGGCCGCCGTCCAGAGATCGCGGTGCCACTGGCCCTTGACCTCGATCGGCGTCATCAACTCGCCGGCCAGGCAGAGGATGTCGCACCGCTTGTCGTCGGCCAGATGCCCCTCGGGCAAAGCCTGAATGCCGAACGGCAGCGGGCGCAACATCTTGAGGAGCGCGTCGCGGCACTGTTCTTCCCCGCGCGGCGCGCCGTCCCTCAGGAAGTCCTCGTACCAGTCGATGTCGCTGCCCTTGAGCTCCCTCTGGATACGGTCGAACTCTTCCAAGAGAACCGCCTGCAGCTGTGAAGCCGTCCGGGGCGCACGGTCCTCGATGGCGGACGCGACAACGGCTAAGGCGGGCGCAGTCCAGTCGGCCTCGATCCGCTTGCGCCTCTGCTCGGCGGCGACAGCCCGGTATTGGTCGGTGTAGCCGTCCTCGACGTCGTCCCTAAGTTCGATCAGCGCGGCGATTGCTGAACTGGAGGTATGGTCTCCGAGGCGTCGAATAAGACCGGCGATGAAGTCGCTGGCATCCCACGCATTACTGTCGCCGGACGAGACACCGGAGGGCCGTGTCACCAAGGGGTAGGCCGTTCGGAAGCGCTGCAGGAGCCAAGCCAGAAGTTTCGGCTCAAGGTCGAGCGGCCGCGTCTCGGATCGACGCCCGAGCCGCGAGCGGATATGCCAGAAGAGCTCGGGATCGATCGTGGCCGCTTCCAGCTGCGGCCGGGTGACCTCGAAGTCGATCAAAAGGCCAAGGGCGTCCCAGTTGCGGCGGCGCTGTTCATCGAGTGCTCCATCGCCGCGACGCTGCGCGGTGATCTCCCGCAGGGTCGGCAGGGCGTCAGGGAGGGTGACGAGGTGATCCAGGAGTTCGGCCTCGGGCCCGATTGGCATATCCGGAAAGCGTTGAAGCCATTCCAGTGCTAGCCGCGTCGCCAGATCATGGTCGTCCTCGTCCCGCATCAGGGCGTAGAGGCCGTCGACATGGTCCTTGCGATGAACGAACTGGGGCTCGAAGTAGAGCCTCTGAACCAGCTCCCAGTCACCACGCCCCCGAAGCTCCACCGTCAGGGCCTGATCGAGGTCCGGAACGCCGGCGTGGTCGTCGATCCGCGTGTGACGGACTTCGACTAGGCCGGCCATCACCCGGTCGTCTTTCAGGTCGGAGAAGCCACGACCGGTCCGGTGGCGCTCGGCCAAGGCGGCGACGATGATGTGCGCGGCTTCCCACCGCCGGCTCTGGGCGAAGCTTTCGGCGATCTCGGCCGCAGTCGGCTGGGCCGGCTCACGAAGAAGGAAGTTTTCGAACCCGGCCAGCGCAGCGTCACGCAGTTCGAGCCCCAGCCATTCCTCGATACGACCCGGCCCGTCGACCGTCCCGTTCCCCATGTCGGCGAAGAGCTTCAGATAGGCCTTGGCCGGGTTGAGGATGAGGCCGAACTCCCCGGCCCGGACCTTCTCGATGTCGCGCGTGAAGGACGCACGATGTCCGAGCCAGCGCGCCTGGCGCTCGGTCTGTCGCTTGAGGCGCCGCGCCTCCTGGTCGAGTTGCCATTGCGGCGGAGCGGGATTGCGCAGGCTCTCTAGCCAGGCAGGACCGTCAGTGTCCCGGACGGCAAACCGAGCCGCCGCCACGCGCACGGCCTCGCCCTCGTCTGCGTTATGCCGGGCGAGCTCTACTACAGCCCGCCATCGCGGATCATCATCGTTCAAAGCGTGGAGCAGGGCTACGACATCCGCCTCATCCACCGCCAGTCCGGAAGAGCGCTCGGTCATCCGCCAGGTGGCATGCCAGAGATTACCGTCTAGCCTCGGGTCAAGAAGGACCTGGCGCTGGACCGCGCGCCGCAGTGCGGTATCTGCCTGCAACCGGTTGGCGACTCCCTGCCGTGCCTCGGCTTGGTACCCATGCTCCTCGAGCGGCATGAGCCAATCCCATAGCTGGGAGGGAGGCACTGGGCCGAAGGCCATCCGTCGATTCAGGAGGCCGTAGGCAAGGTCGAAGATCCGCTCTTTGGTCTGATGAGGGTCGCTGTCTGCCACCACGTTTGCGGCCTTGGCGAGACCGCTCAGGAGGGCGTCGATGCGCGCCTCCGGCAGGCGAATCGTCAGGCCGTACAGAATGCCGACGGTGCGATGCTCCTGGCCTAACTGGGCTAGGGTCACATCGAGGAGCACGGCGTCGTCGAACCTTCCGTAGCCGACCGTATCAATCAGCTCGACCGCGAGGCGAATACCGTTCTCATCGTTGTGGCGACGCAGGTCGAGCACGAGCCCGGGCCAGTTGATCGGCGCTGCCGCCTCGACGAGCCGGTCGGCCGCCTCGCTGCGCAACGCGAACGCGGCACGGGCATTTCGAACGAGGGCTTCGAGGTCCTGCGCCAAAGTTCTCACGAGCGCCGATCCCTGGAGCGCCTGCAGGATCAGATGGCGCAGGCCGAACTCGGCGTCCTCGTCGTTCAGAACCTCCGTCAGCCGAGGCAGAGCTTCCAGCCCTGCGGATCGTGCCGGAGGATCTTTGGCTCAAGGTCCGCGCTCGCTACAAAGAGAACCGACTGGGCCCGCAGAAGACATCTTCATTGGCCTCTGTGCGCCCGAGACATCTACTCAGCGGCAAGCTGACCTGCGGTTGCTGCAGCGGGCCGATGATCCGTAGCGGATCGGAGCAGAGATTCGTCTGCTCCTGGCGGCGCGAGCGCGGTACAGCGGCCTGCAACAACGGGCGCGGCGTCAAGGGCGCCGACATCTCGGACCGGGTGTTGGCGGCCCTGAGGGATCGCCTACTGGTGCCGGATATCGTCGCCTCGGCGATGGAAGAGGCACGCCTCGAAATGGAGAAGCGCAATCGGGACATTAGGGGTCGGCGCGGCAGGCTGGAAGCCGACCTGGCCGAAGCCAAGCGCCGGTCGGACCGACTGATCGACCAGGTGGCCGACGGCGTCCTGGGCGGCGCAGCGATCAAGGATAAGCTGGCCACCCTCGAGACCCAGCGCGCGACGCTGGAAGCGGAGCTGGCGGCTGAAGAAGCCCCTTCGCCTGTGTCCCTGCATCCCGGGATCGCCGAGCATTACCGTCGCGTGGTCGGCGATCTGGCGCAGGCGCTTTACCGCAGCGACAGCGAGGCGGCTGCCGAGGCCCGCGATCTGGTGCGCCGTCTGATCGAGACTGTCATTGTCACGCCGTTGCCGGAACGGGGCCATTACGCGCTGACCGTACAAGGCAAAATCGCCGCCCTGGTGAACCAGGACGGCGATTGTACTATTGTAGTGGGTGCGGGAGCAGGATTTGAACCTGCGACCTTCAGGTTATGAGCCTGACGAGCTACCG
>Ga0265296_1000609_pt1 | contig 50826 bp, 52 predicted proteins | sample MunlanPumphouse1_FD_189073 | JGI IMG/M metagenome (GOLD analysis project Ga0265296, IMG submission 189073) | Groundwater microbial communities from a municipal landfill in Southern Ontario, Canada - Pumphouse #1 | ecosystem: Environmental > Aquatic > Deep subsurface > Groundwater | place... | reverse complement strand
TCGCCATTTAGGCCCTTTCGAAACTAAGCCCGGGCGGGCAGGAGCGGCCAGGCTCCTGGGCTCCTCCGTTTCAACCCGGAGGACAGTCCCTTCGCACGCCGAAGGGGGGAGCAACCCGTCCTCAAGCGCGGTCCGGTTCCGCCGCGCGCCGCCCGAGGGCGAGGCGCGACGTCCCGCAACGATCACACCCGCCGCACGTGATTGGCCCTGGCGCCAGACGCCCTCCCCCCGCGACGGGATGAGGGAATGATAAGGCCGTGGGGAACGGCGCCAGGAATATAGTTTGGGAAAAGCGGAAGCCGTTGATGCGGCGGGATATTGTCTCGCCAACCCGACTATAGATTCGCGGAGTAGCGTCCGTAGTCGTCTCCTCCCCATCGCAGATGGGGAGGTGGATCGGCGGCGAAGCCGACGAGACGGAGGGGGCGACGCCGGCGGGGCCGGTGGATCGCTCAAAATCCGCCAGCGAGTCGCCCCCTCCACCACCCGCGCGAAGAGCGCGGGCGGTCCCCCTCCCCACGAGGTGGGGAGGAGACGGCGGGCGCTGGTGTTATGTGATCCGCTTGGCCGACACCGGGTCGCTGGCGGGGAAGGTCTCTTCCAGGCCTTCGTCCAGCAGGGCTTCCTGGCGGTCTTCGGCGTCGCGTTCCTCTTCGCAGAGCTGGTCCGGCTTGCCGTGCTCCCGTTCCGCCTTGCGCGCATGGGGCGCGTCGTCGGCAGGGGACTGCTGATGATCGGGTTTGTGCGTCTGAGTGGTCATGGCCGCCCTCCTTGTTTCGCGGGGTGATCTTCGTCGCCGTCGGGGCCGTAGCCCAGGTCGGCGATATCGTCGTCGGAGAGGCTCTTCGCCTCCCAGTGGGCGGCGCTGGCCTGGGCGCCGCGGACGTTGCGCATCAGGCCGGTGTAGACCAGTTCGACCTCGTCCGGGCCCCGTTCTCCGGCGCTCTCGGCGTCGATCTCGGTCAGGCGTTCGCCGTCCACGCCCAGCAAGGCGTCGGCCTCGGCCTCGATGCCCGAGGCGCCCTGGATCTCGTCCAGATCGTCCTCGACGTCCTCGTCGAACTCTTCCTCGTCGGCGTCGCCGTCGACCTGGGTGACGTCCAGCACGGGATCGGCCTCGTCCAGCAGGATGTCGCCGTCGCCCTCGTCGTCGATATGGGTTTCGTCAAAGACTTCCGACTGTTCCTGATCGTCCGAATAGTCGTCGAGTTCGGGCATGAGGTCGCTCCCTGTTCGGGAGATCAACGCCCCGCCGCTATCCGGCGTTCCCGACCTTGACCGCCTCGTCGAGCGCGGCACGGACGCGGTCGATCACGCCTTCCCAGGCGTCGAATCCGTCGCGCCGGAAAAAGCGCAGGTGCGGATAGAAGGGATACTTCTGGGTCGCCAGATAGTGCCAGTCGTCGGGCGCCGTGATCATCCAGGCCGCGCCGCCGACGGCCGCCGCCAGATTGGTCCCGGCGATGCCCGGCCCGATCACCAGATCCAGGGCGACGGACAGGGCCGCCACGTCCTCGAGATCGTCCTTGAGATTGATCGGCGGGGTCCAGATCGACACGCCCGCCGCCTCGGCCGCGGCCAGGTCGTCGGCGACGTCGCCGCATTGCAGGTTGACCATCACGGCGCCCGGCGTCTCCAGCACGGGCCGCCAGCGTTCGAAGCTGGAGAAGTAGCGGGCCCGCGAACCGGTCAGGACCAGGCTCTTCCAGTGCAGGCCGACCTTCAGCCCCGGGCCCAGCTTTTCCAGCTCGGCGCGCCAATGGGCCACCTTGTCCGCGTCCGCCTTCAGATAGCCGCGGCGGTCCGGGAACCGGTCGACGGACGGGCGGTAGGCGGCCAGCAGGGAAGCCATCGGAATCCAGGCGTCGACGCCGTCCTCCATCTCCTCCACGAAGGGGACATAGCGGGTGATGCGGCCTTCCAGCTTGACCGCCCGGTGGGCGCCGAAGACGGCTTGCGGATACGCCCTCTGGAACAGGCCGATGAGGCGCGGCTCGACCGCCACCAGGACCTTGCCGTCCGGACCGACCGCCTCGATGGCGTCGCCGATGCAGGTTCCGAACACCATTTCGTCGGCGATGCCCTGTTCGCCCACGATCAGGAGCCGCTTGCCGCGGATGTCTTCGGTCTTGGGGTCCCAGCGCGGGGCCTCGACAGCCACCCGCATGGCCTCGGGAAGATGCGGGTCCAGCCGCACCTCATAGGCCTCGAACCCCTCGGGAATGCGGCCCAGGGTCATCAGCAGCATGGCCCGCGCCATGGTCATCATGGCCCGTTCATAGGGGCTTTCGGCGCCGGGCAGGGCGGCGTCCAGATCCTCCAGCGCGCCGGCCGCATCGCCCAGCGGCTGGCGCGCATTGGCCCGGTTGTAGCGCGCCTTGGCGAAGGCCGGGTCGTGCCGCAGCGCCTCCTCGAAGAAGGTCAGGGCGGTGGCCATGTCGCCCTGATCGCTCAGCACCGTGCCGAGGGTGTTCCACAGCACCGGCGATTCGGGCTCGACCCCCAGAAGGGCGCGCAGCGTCTCGACCGCGTCGCCGTAGCGTTTCTGGTCGCGCTGCACGCAGGCCAGGTTGTTGGTCGCCTCGACATGCCCGGGTTCGGCCGCCAGATATTTGACCAGCAGCTTTTCGGCGATGTCGAGATAACCCATCTGCTGCGCCAGCCGGCCCAGGTCGTGGGCCACGTCGGTCTCGTTGGGCAGCAGTTTCAGGGCGGCCTCATAGGCCAGCAGGGCCTGGCCGAAATCGCCCGACTTCTCGCGGCAGATGGCCAGGACGTGCCAGGCCAGGCCGCTGGTCTCGTCGATCTGCAGCGCGTCGAGCGCCCGTCTGGCGCCGAGGGCGAAGTCGCCGGCGCGAATCGCCATCAGGGCGGCCTTCAGCTTCTCGAGGCCCTTGCGCTGGGCCTTGACCGCCAGCTTCGGATTGGCCAGCTGCCGCGACAATTTGCGGATGGCTTCGGGCGAGGCGGAGTCTCCGACCATTCCCTGGGCGGCCAGCTGGGGCGCGTGGACGAGCTCTGGAGCCAGATCGGCTGCGGACATGGATCGATCCTGAAGTGTCCCGGAAGGATCGCCGCCGGGGTCACAAGACATGGTTAACCACGACTGTTTAGCGTGCGTTTGTTCCCGGCTTCCTAACGTCGCCGCGAGCCTGTCAGGAGATGCTCCCGCAAATGCCGCTCAAGCTGTCGCTCAAACCCGGCGAGAAATTCGTGCTCAACGGCGCGGTGGTCCAGAACGGCGACCGTCGCGGCGTGCTGATCCTTCAGAACAAGGCTTCGGTGCTGCGCGAGAAGGACATTCTCCAGCTCGAGGACGTCAACAGCCCGGCGACCCGCGTCTATTTCCCGGTCATGATGATGTACCTGGACGAGGCCCAGGCGCCGAAGGTCTATGACGAGTTCGCCTTGCGTCTGACGGAGTTCATGAGTGCGACGCGCAATCCGCAGGTGCTGGCGGACTGCGTGGCGGCGTCACGGCATGTGATGGCGCGCGAATACTACAAGGCCCTGATGGCGGCGCGAAAACTGGTGGATTACGAGGAAGGGCTGGCGAATGTCGCTGCAGGCGTACAAGACCGCGGCCACGCGGGCTGAAAACCCGCGTGAAACGGAATATCGGCTGTTCGGGCAGGTGACCCGGGCGCTGATGCAGGCCTCGACGGTGGACGCGACCGATGTCGCCACCCGGATCGACGCCCTGGACTGGAACCGCCGGCTGTGGTCGGCGCTGGCGACCGACTGCGCCAATCCGGACAATGCGATGGACAAGAGCCTGCGGGCCCAGATCATCTCGATCAGCCTTTTCGTCAGCCGCCATTCCTCGGCGATCATGCGCGGCGAGGACGATTTCGACGCCCTGATCGACATCAACAAGATGGTCATGCAGGGGCTCGCCGGTCCCGGAGCGGCCCAGGCCGCCTGAGCCGGCCCGGGTAGGCAAGACGCGCCGCGCCGGACCGGTCAGACCTGCCGGGTCGCGGCGCGGCGCGCTCCTAAAACATTGAAAAGATTGACGCAAGCATCGGCCCGGAAACCGGCCCGATGCTTGCGTGGGCGTGCGCGAACCAGAATTGGTTCGACGGCCAGAAGGCCGTTCTTCACCTCCAGAATGGAAGGACAGCCGATGGTTATGTCGGTCAACACGAACACGGGCGCGCAAGTCGCGCTCCAGAACCTGAACGCGACCAACGCCTCGCTGGCGACGGTGCAGAACCGGATCAACACCGGCAAGTCTGTCTCCAGCGCCAAGGACAACGGAGCCATCTGGGCCATCGCCCAGGGGCAACGCGCCGACATCGGGGCGCTGAGCGCGGTCAAACAGTCGCTCGATCGTGGCATCGCCGCGGTCGATGTGGCCCTGGCGGCGGGCGAGACGGTCTCCGACCTCTTGCTCCAACTGAAGGAGAAGGCACTCGCTGCGACGGATGCGTCACTCAAGACGTCGGCGCGCGCGGCTCTGAACGAGGATTTCAAGGCCCTTCGCGACCAGATCGCCACGGTCACCGGCAATGCCGAATTCAACGGGGTCAACCTGCTGAAGACGGGAGCGACGGGGTTCCAGGCCCTGGCGAACGTGACGGGCACGTCCAGCCTGACGGTTGGCGCGGAAGTCCTGGCTCTGGGCGGCGCGAATGTGACGATCGCGACCACGCAGTCGATCGACACCCTGACCAAGGCGACGGCTTCGCTTACGGCCGTCACCACCTCCATCGACAAGGTCTCGGCCTCGCTCGCGCGGCTGGGCACCAAGTCGAAGGCGCTCTCGACCCACCTGACGTTCGTCGCCAAGTTGTCGGACGCGCTGGAGGCGGGAGTGGGCAATCTGGTCGACGCCGATCTGGCGAAGGAAAGCGCCAAGCTCCAGGCCCTGCAGACGAAGCAGCAGCTGGGGGTTCAGGCCCTGGGCATCGCCAATCAGACGCCGCAACTGGTGCTGTCGCTGTTCCAGAACTGACAGCTTCAGGTTCGAACAAACGCCGGAGGGGGAGACCTCTCCGGCGTTTCGTCGTTCAGAACAGGCCGGTGAGCCAGGTCCAGAACTGCGGCAGCAGGCTGTTGGCCCATTCCCAGACCGGCAGGAGATAGGGCGAGACCCAGGTCCAGGCCAGCCAGACGACCAGGCCGGCCGTGCAGATCAGACCGACGGCGGTCCAGGCGAGGAGGATGGCCAGACCGTCGCGCTGCAGCAGGCCGAAGCCGAAGGCGGAGATGATCAGGGCCGGGATCAGGTTGCCGCCCCACAGCGGCAGGATCAGGATGCAGGCCAGAAGGAAGGTGGCGACGCCGATCAGAACCTCGGACAGCTCGCTGGTCATGATCGACAGGCGGGGCCGCGACAGCCGCTCCATCATTCTCAGCCGCGGAAGCACCCGCGCCACACCCTGCCGATAGGCCTGGCGCTCGATCGCGCGGCGCAGGGCCCAGCGCGGCAGCCACAGCTGGTCCTGGCGGATGGCCAGTTGCAGGCCCATCAACAGCAGCGGCGCGCCCAGCACGGTCGTCGTGCCCGGGATGATTCCGATGGCCACGCTCAACAGACCGAAGAACAGCATCAGGGCGCCGAAGCCGCGCTCGCCGAAGGCGTTGACCAGTTCGCCGAGGTAGAGCTTGGGATCGTCCTTGAGGCCGATGTCGTGGATCACCTGCGAGAAGGGCCGGGTGTCGCTCTGATAATCATAGTCGGGCATCGGGCGGCGTCCGGGGGGAGAGAGTCCGATCTAGGCGCGACTGTACGCGGACGCCACTTAACAAACGTCAATCCGGGGCCGGGGGCTCAGGGCTTCACGTGCCCGGGCTTGCCCTTGCGGGTGGTGTGGGCGAATTCCTCGAGCTGCTTTTCGGTCATCGACTCGACCATCTGCTTCGAGGCGCCCTTCAGTTCGGATTCGGGCGTGTCGCCGCGTTTGGCCGACAGGGCGGCTCCGGCGGCTTTCTGCTGGGCGGCGGATCTGGCGGGCATGGGGCGGCTCCTTTCGTGGAGGAGCAATCCCGAAGCGTCCGACGGGTTCCTCAGCTTCCCAGCAACTCCCGCCCGATCAGGAAGCGCCGGATCTCGTTCGTCCCCGCGCCGATGTCGTACAGCTTGGCGTCACGGACCAGCCGTTCGACGGGCCATTCCTTCGTATAGCCGGCGCCGCCCAGGGCCTGGACGGCCTCGAGGCTGACCTTCACCGCGTTCTCGCTGGCCAGCAGGATGGCCCCGGCGGCGTCGTAGCGCGTGGTCTTGCCGGCGTCGCAGGCGCGGGCCACGGCGTAGACATAGGTCCGGGCCGAGTTCAGGGCGACGTACATGTCGGCGACCTTGGCCTGCATCAGCTGGAAGCTGCCGATGGCCTTGCCGAACTGTTTGCGCTCGCGGACGTAGGGCAGGACCACGTCCATCGCCGCCTGCATGATGCCCAGCGGACCGCCTGACAGCACCGCCCGCTCATAGTCGAGGCCGCTCATCAGCACCCCGGCGCCGCCGCCGACCGGGCCCATGACATTCTCTTCCGGGACCTCGCAGTCCTCGAACACCAGTTCGGCGGTGTCCGAGCCGCGCATGCCCATCTTGTCCAGCTTCTTCGAGACGCTGAAGCCCTTCATGCCCTTTTCGATCAGGAAGGCGGTGACGCCGCCGCTGCCTTCGCCGGTGCGGGCGTAGACCACCAGGGTCTCGGCGTGCGGGGCGTTGGTGATCCAGAATTTCGTGCCGTTCAGGACGTAGCGGTCGCCGTCCTTGCGGGCCTGGGTGCGCATCGACATGACGTCCGAGCCCGAGCCGGCCTCGGACATGGCCAGGGAGCCGACGTGTTCGCCCGAGATCAGCTTCGGCAGATATTTCCGCTTCTGCTCGTCGGTGCCCCAGCGGCGGATCTGGTTGACGCAGAGGTTGGAGTGGGCCCCGTAGGCCAGGCCGATGGAGGCCGAGGCGCGCGACACCTCCTCCATGGCCACGACGTGTTCGAGGTAGCCGAGGCCGAGGCCGCCGTACTCTTCCTCGACGGTGATTCCATGCAGGCCCAGTTCGCCCATCTCGGGCCACAGCTCGCGTTTGAAGGCGTTGGTCTCGTCGATCTCGGCCGCCAGCGGGGCGAGGCGGTCGGTCGCCCAGCGGGCGGTGGTCTCACGGATCATGTCGGCGTTGTCGCCGAGGCCGAAATCCATCGATTGGGGGGCGTTGGGAATGCTCATGTCGGCGGGGGTAGCACCGCGCGCCGCCGCCGCAAAGTCGCTCAAACCCTCTCCCGGGGGAGAAGAAGCGTCAGTCCGGCTTGCCCCAGCGGACGTAGAGGTTCCACGAGGACACGCCGACGCAGATCACGCCGATCAGGGCCAGGGCCCAGGCGATGACGCTGGTCTCGCCCATGGGCGAGGGCTGTTCGACCGCCAGGCGGAAGGCCGCCGCCGAGGCCCCGCAGGCGGCCAGACCGACGCCGCCCATGATCAGGAAGGCGCCGGTTTCGCTCCAGTCGAACCGCCGCGGCGGGGTCGGCTCGACCTCGTGGCGCAGGACCGACAGCGTCGGCTCGTCCTCGAAAAGCACGGTCTCCTCGACGGCGGCCGGCGCGGCGCGGGCTTCCTCGGGCCAGGCCGGACGGTCGGCCCGAACCATGTCGGCCTGAACCATGTCGGCCTCGGTCAGGGGCGTGAGAACCAGCGGCTGGTCCATCGGCGGGAAGGGCGAGATCGCGGGCGCCGGCGAAACCAGCGGAATGACGGGCGTCAGGTCAGGCGCCCCCGTCGGGCTCGGGACCGGAGCCTCCGGCTCCGCCTCGACCGGAACCGTCTCCGGTTGAGCGGGCTCGACAGCCGCGGGTTCCGGCTCCACCGCGGGTGCGGGCGCCGCAGGCTCGAAACCGGGCAGGGGACCGATGATGGCGGCGGCGTAGGGCGAATAGCGGTTGAGATGGGCGGCGTGGACGGCCGGCGCCGGTGGCGCGGGAGCGGCCGGAGCCGGCGCCGCCTCAGGCGACAGGTCCGGCCCGGCGGCGAGGAGGGGCGTGGCCTCGGGCCCGGGCGCTTCATCCGGCAGGGCGGCGACGGCGTGGGCGTCGGTCGCCTCGGCCTGCGCCTGCGCCGGCTCAGTCGACGGGGACGGCAGGGGGGCGGCCAACAGGTCGGCCAGGGTGACGGCGGACGCCGGATCGGCGACGAACAGGGCGCGTTCGGCGGCGCGGCGGCGCAGGCGGGACTCGGGCGACGCGGCCTCCGGCCAGCCGATCAGGGCCTCGGCGGCGCGGTCCGCCTGCCCCTCGTTGAGACGCTGCAGGACGTCGGAGGCCAGGAAGCGCTCGACTCCCACGGAGATGGCGAAACTGGCCAGGGCGTCGAACTGGTGCTGGTTCAGCGTGGCCGGGGCCCGTTCGTTCAGGGCCCGCACCACTGGCAGGAGGTCGTATTGCAGCAGCAGTTCGGCGTCCTGCTCGCCCACGCCCAGACCCTCGCGGGCCGAGGCGGTGTGGCCATAGCCGATGACCCAGCGCCCGTCCTCGCCGCGCACGGCGTGCGGACGGAAGCCCTCGAAGCTCTTGATGAGGACGACCCCCTCGCGGGAGACCTTCAGACGTGGCGTGGTCGGACTGGACACGGATTGACCCAAATCGAGACGGGCTTGCTCGCCCGTTGAGGGAACGAGCAAGGGCCGGGCCGTGATCAGATCAACACAAGCGTGGCGAGACCAAGGAAGATCAGGAATCCGAAGAAGTCCGTCGTCGCCGTCACGAACACGGCCGAGGACACGGCCGGGTCGAACTTCAGTTTCGACAGGGTCAGGGGCGTCAGAACCCCCACCGTGGCCGCGACCACGAGATTCAGCACCATCGACACGGCGATCACCGCCCCGATGCGCCAGTCACCCGACCACAGGGCGGCGGCGCTGCCGATCAGCGGCGCCAGAACCAGGCCGTTGGCCAGGCCGACCGCCAGCTCGCGGCGGAAGGTTCGCGGGGCGTTGGAGCTGTTCAGCTCGCGCGTCGCCAGGGCGCGCACGGTCACGGTCAGGGCCTGGGTGCCGGCGTTGCCGCCGATGGCGGAGACGATGGGCATCAGCACCGCCAGGGCCACGATCTGCTCGATAGTCGCGCCGAAGAAGGCGATGACGCTGGCCCCGAGCATGGCGGTGGCCAGGTTGATGGCCAGCCACGGCACGCGGCCGCGCACGATCTCGGACACTGACGAGCCCCGGTCCTCGTCGGACACGCCGGCCAGGCGGAGGATGTCCTCGCGGTTCTCCTCCTGGATGATGTTGACGATGTCATCGACGGTGATCTGACCCACCAGCCGGCCCTCGGCGTCGATGACGGGGGCCGAGATCAGGTGGTATTTCTCGAAGATGTAGGCGACCTCTTCCTGGTCCTGGTCGACCGCGATCTCGTTGATCGGCTCCATGATGTCGGTCAGGGCGATCGACCGCGACGCGCGCAGCAGGCCGCTGACCGGCAGGCCGCCGACCGGCCTGTTGGACGGATCGACGATATAGATGTCGAAGAACAGCTCGGGCAGATCCTCGCCCTGCTTGCGGATGTGGTCGATGGTGTCGCCGACGTTCCAGAACGAGGGCGCGGCCATGACCTCGCGCTGCATCAGGCGGCCGGCGGAATCCTCGGCGTAGCGCAGCGAGCTCTCGATCGCGGCGCGGTCGACCTCGGGCATGGCCGCCAGCACGCGTTCGCGCTGGTCGTCCTCGAGATCCTCGACCACGGCGGCGGCGTCGTCGGAATCCAGCTCCTGCAGCGCCTCGGCCAGGATCAGGTGCGGGACGCGTTCCAGCACCTCCTCGCGGATGTTGTCGTCCAGCTCGGGCAGGGTTTCCGCCAGCAGGTCCGCCGGCAGCCACAGCACGACGACGGCGCGGTGCTCGGCGGTCAGGAAGCCCATCAGATCGGCCACGTCGGCCGGGTGCAGGTCTTCCAGCAGGGAGCGGAGCTTGAGGCCGTCGCCGGCGTCGGAGGCGTCGACGACCTTTTCGACGAAGGACGCCGTCAGGACGTAGTCGTCATCCAGGGCGTCGTGATCGATGTCGGCGTGGGAGGCAGGCGGCAGGGGGGCTTTTGCGGTGGTAGTCACGCTTGGCCTCCCTGCCATGTATCAGCGATAAGTCGTTGATTTGCCTTACAAAAAACGATGGTGCGGTCGAGAAGACTCGAACTTCCACTCCGGTTAGGGAACAGCGACCTCAACGCTGCGCGTCTACCAATTCCGCCACGACCGCTCGCATCGGAGGGGGGCTGATAGCGGAGAGATGCGGGGAAGGGAAGGGGGCTGATGAGGGATTAGGCAGTAGGCGACAGGCAGTAGGAAAGCAGCGCTCTTCAGCGTCCCGGATGGTTCTGCAGTTTAGAGATCAGGCGGTTGAGCATGCGACCGAGTTCGTCAGCCGCGCCAAGCAGTGCATCGGTCGAAGCGGAGGGCGTCACGCCGATCCTTTCCGCGAGGATCAGGTGGGTTTCGAGTTCCTTCAGGGAGCCTTGGGCGATCCGCAGGAAGTTCAGGTAGGCCGGTTTCGTGGAACGGCCGTATCCTTCGGCGATATTGGCCGCGATGGAGGAAGCCGCCCTGCGGGTTTGCGATGTCAGGCCGAACAGCTCATCACGAGGGTAGTTTCGGCTAAGCGCATAGGCACCCACTGCGAGGTCCATCGCCCGTTGCCAGACGAGCAAGTCACGATAGCTGCGCACTTCGGACACTCGTCCCTCCGTTCACACCCCCTAATGCCTACTGCCTACTGCCTGATCCCTAGGCCGCGCCGGCCATGAAATCGTAGACGTCGGCCGCGCGGGTCACGGTGATGGCGATGCGGTCCTCGCGGATCTCGATCTCGCCGCGCGCGACCGGGTGGTTGTTCGCCAGGATCCAGACCTCGTCCGATTCCGAGGCGTCGAGCGGGATGACGGCGCCGCGGCCCATGCGGAGCAACTGGCTCATGGGCAGCACGGAGCGCCCCAGAACGACCGAGATCTCGACTTCGACGGCTTCGATCTGGCTCATGGGGGACTCGGCTACTGACTCTGACTGGGCGATCTGGACTTGCATGGCGCTCCCGGGCCCCACATTGGGAGCATCATGCTTTCCCAAGCCTTAAGCTCAGCCGTCCCGAAACTGGTCCGCGCCGACGGCCGGGCGGTCGAATGGGCGGTGTCGGACGGGCGGGTCGGCTATGAGGCCGCGGTGGCGGCCATGGAGGCCCGGGCGGCGGCCATAGCCGCGGGCGAGGCGGCCGAACTGGTCTGGCTGCTGGAGCATCCGCCGCTGTACACGGCCGGGGTGTCGTCCAGGGATGGCGACCTGCTGGATGCGACGCGGTTTCCGGTGCACCGGACGGGGCGGGGCGGGCAGTTCACCTATCACGGGCCCGGCCAGCGGGTGGCCTATGTGATGCTGGACCTGACCGCGCGCGGCAGGGACGTGCGGGCCCTGGTGCGCGGGCTGGAGCAGTGGATCATCGGCGCCCTGGGCGCGTTCGGCGTGCCCGCCGACGTGCGCGAGGGCCGCGTCGGGGTCTGGGTCGAGCGCAAGGGGCTGACAAGTGAAGGCCTGGGCTGGTCGCGCGAGGACAAGATCGCCGCCATCGGCGTCAAGGTGCGCAAATGGGTCAGCTTCCACGGCGTCAGCCTGAACGTGGAGCCCGACCTGGGCCATTTCGCCGGCATCGTGCCGTGCGGAATCGCGGAGCATGGGGTGACCAGCCTCGTCGACCTGGGCGTGCCGGCGACCATGGACGAGGCCGACGCGGCGCTGAAGACCAGTTTCGGACGGGTGTTCGGCGCGACGACGGCGGGCGTTGCGCCGGTTCAGGGCGGCGGCTAGTCCTCGGCCAGCACGATGACCCGGTCCTCGGGCTCGTAGGACAGGCGTTCCGACTTGGGCGGATTGACCACCACCCCGCCCATGTTGCGGCTGTCGTCGGCGTCGTCCGGGCGGCGGCGGCGGTAGCCGATGGCGGTCTCGCCGCGGCGGCGGGCGGCCTCGACGATGGTGTAGAAGCTGACCGGCAGGTCCAGATCGACGTAGTCGCCGACGGGGCGCATGTAGATTTCCGAGCCGTCCTCATCCAGCAGGTCGTCGAAGATGGCGGACAGGTATTCGTTCTCGGACGCCTGGGCCAGCATCAGGCTGACCAGCCGGTTGGACACCACGAAGTCGTCGGCGCGGGTGACCTCGGCCAGTTCGCGGTTGCGGATGTCGATCATCTCCGAGACCACGCTGATGTGCTCGCCCAGCCGCTCGGACAGTTTTCGCAGGTGCAGCAGGGTGATCAGCGTCCGGGTGTCGGCGGACTGGGCCTCCATGTGGTCGGAATAGCCCAGCACCATGATGCTGTCGTAGGTCAGGGGCTCCAGCGCCTCCAGGGAGGCGGCGTGGCTGGTGTCGATGATCCGGACCCCGACCTTCATGTTCTTCGAGCCGAGCGGCATGGCGCGGATCTCGTCGGCCAGGCCGGGGACGTCGCCGGCCACGGTCAGGACCGAGCCCGGCTTGACGTAGCGCGACAGCTCATGGGCGATCATGGGGCCGCGCCGGTTCCAGCCGATGACCAGCACCCGTTCGGCCGAGCGGCGGACCGCCGCCGGCTTGCGGACGGCGGCGGCGTCGACGGCGTCGTCGGGCATGGGACTGAGCCGGATGGCGGCGTCGTCCTCGGCGATGATGACAGCGCGGCTGCCGGCGGTGATGACCTCGTCCATCGGCGGATTCATCCGCACCCGGCCGTCGGGATAGCTGAGGCCGATCAGGGCCGAGTCCTCATAGCCCATGACCGCGTCGCCATAGGTGACGCCGACCAGCTCCTCCAGTTCGGTGGTGTAGATTTCGCAGCCGTCGAAATCGAGCAGTTCGGAATAGACGGCCGACAGCCCGGCCTGGCGGCTGGACTGGACCACGATGCGCGAGATCAGGTCGTCGGCCAGAACCAGCTGGACCTCGTCGCCGCCGACGATGCGGGCCACCTCGGCGTTGCGGGCGTCGCGCAGTTCGGCGGCGATGCGATAGCGTTCGTCGCGGCGCTTGGGATCGTTGGTCAGGGCCAGGACGGTCTTGATCACCTGGCTGTCGGGATCCGCCGCGCCGCCGGGCGAGACGACGATGATCGAGCGGCAGGTCTGGGCGTTGACCAGGCTGAGGTCGAACAGGTCGGTGGGGTCGCCGCTGCGGCAGATGATGCGGGTGTTGCCGAGGTCTGGGACCTTGTCGGCGATCTCGTCCTCCATCTCGACCTTGTCCCGGTCGGCCATGATGACGATGCGCGGATTCTTCCGGCTGGCGTTGGCGATGACCAGTTCGGACAGGATGTCGAAGATCGACGGCGACCAGTTCAGGATGATGGTGTGGTCGCTCTCCAGCACCCGCGACCGGCCCTTGCGCAGCCCCTCCAGCGCCGAATCGAGCCCGGCCGAGATGATCGAGATCAGGGCCGAGAACACCAGGATGCCCATCAGGGTCACGAACAGGGTGACGAAGCGGAACACCCAGCCCGAATCCCCGCCCATGGTCCCGGCGTCCATGGTCCGCATCAGCGACTGCCAGGCCGCCTCGCCGAAGTCAAAGCCTCCGTCCGGCCCGATGCGGGTCAGGGCCAGAAGCGTTGCGGCCAGGGCGATGGTCACCAGCGACACCAGCGCCAGCCAGCCGGCCAGCGCCACCGGTCCCGCCGCCATGCTCTTGTCGAAGGCGTAGCGCAGCCGTTCCCCCGTCGTGACCGCCCCGGCGTGACCCTTGGTGGTCGAGACCCTGGCCGCAGTCTTCGATGCGCCGCGTGCGGCGTTGGCGCGGATAAGCGAGCCCATGGTTTCGTTCCCCCGCGCGCCCGCAGGGCGGCGTCTTGATCTCCGCCGCCCCCCAATGACCGGCGATCGCACCGGCGGCCACAGCCGCGCCTCGGGACGAACCCCGCCTTCCTACGACGGAAGCCCTGCCCCGGATACAGCCGCGATCAGGGCGCGCCCCGGCTTTTTTGTCGCGTTTTGACGGTTGCAAGGGTCGTCTTAACCTTGGCAGGTGCAACGTCGGCGCGCGCTCGCAGACCGAACAGGATCCCCGCTTGATGCCAGTCCCGCTGTCCCGCCCGGAACAGGATGTCGACGCCCTGGCGATCAGCACCTTCTTCGACGTGTCGCTGGACCTGCTGGTCATTCGTGAGCTGGACGGACGCGTGGTTCGGGTCAGTCCCTCGTGGGAGACCACCCTGGGCTGGCGGCCCGACGAGGTGGAGGGACGCCCGCTGCTTCGGCTGGCCCATCCCGACGACATGACCGCGACCCTGGAGAGCGTGGTCGAGGTCGAGAACCGCGCTCCGGACGATCCGGTCACCGGCATGATCAACCGCTATCGCCACAAGGACGGCGGCTACCGCACCCTGGAGTGGCGGGCCCGGCGCGTCGGCGACCGCATCTATGGCGTGGCCCGCGACGTCACCGACCGGGTCCTGGCCGATCGCGAGCTGATGGAGGCCAAGGCCGCCGCCGAGGTCGCCAACCAGGCCAAGACCGACTTCCTCGCCAATATGAGCCATGAGATCCGCACGCCGCTGAACGGCGTCATCGGCCTGGTCGGCGTGCTGGCCCAGAGCGAGCTGACTCCGGCCCAGCGCGAGCTGGTGGCGCTGATCGACCAGTCGGGCGTGACCCTGGAGCGGCTGGTGTCCGACATCCTGGACGTGGCCAAGATCGAGGCCGGCCATCTGGACTTCGCCATCGGCGACATGGACCTGGAGCGCGAACTGGACGGGGTCATCGACACGGCCCGGGTCAAGGCCGAACTGAAGGGGCTGGCCTTCCACGTCACGCGCGGCCCCGGCGCCCGCGGCGACTTCCTCGGCGACGCCACCCGCATCCGCCAGGTGCTGTCCAACCTGCTGTCCAACGCCGTCAAATTCACGCCCGAAGGTCATGTCTCGGTCTCGATCGAGGTGGCCGACGACACGCCCGAGCCCGGCGTCGCCCTGCTGACCCTGACGGTGCGCGACACCGGCGTGGGCTTTGACGCCGCCGCCGGCGAGGCCCTGTTCCAGCGCTTCAGCCAGGCCGACAGCACCATCACCCGCCGCTTCGGCGGCACCGGCCTGGGCCTGTCGATCTGCCGCTCGCTGGTCGAGATCATGAGCGGCGAGATCGAGGCCGAATCCACGCCCGGCGAGGGCAGCTGTTTCACCGTCGCCATCCCCCTGTCGCGCACGCGCTCGGTCGCCGCCCATGACGCGGCCAATGACGCCGCCCGGGCCGCGGCGACAGCCCGTGACGAAGGTCGCGGCGCCCTGGCTGTCGGGTCGGCGCCGTGGATCGGCGACGCGCCCCTGCGGGTGTTGCTGGCCGAGGATCACCCGGTCAACCAGCGCGTCGTTCAGGCCATCCTGGCCGGCGACGGCATGGAGGTGATCACTGTCGGCGACGGCGCCCAGGCGGTCGCGGCCTTCGCCGCCGGCCCGTTCGACCTGATCCTGATGGACATGCAGATGCCGGTCATGGACGGCCTGACCGCGACCCGCGCCATCCGCGCCATGGAACAGGCCCAGGACCGCCCGCGCACACCCCTGATCATGCTCAGCGCCAACGCCATGGCCCACCATGTCCAGGACGCGGCCGACGCCGGCGCCGACAGCCATCTGGCCAAGCCGATCACGCCCGGGGCCCTGATGCAGGCCATGGAGATGACGCTTCCGCTCGGGGTCATGCTGGCGGCGGCGAGTTAGGGCCGAACCTCGGCTCCCCCACATCCGTGCATCCCCGCGAAGGCGGGGACCCAGGCTTTAACCTCACCACCGGTGTCGGACCGAGCGCCGGTCGCCTCAGCCCGTCTGGTTGCAGCCCAGACCGGGATCCCCGCCTTGGCGGGGATGCACGGAGGATTTTGACGGTCGGAGCCGACGACGCCGACCACGGACCTGCCAAGGTTGACGCCGCCTGACGCCGGATCCGCCGGACCCTGGCCGCTCTATCCGCCGTAGCCGCGTCCGCCGCCGCCAAAGCCGCCGCGCGAGACCACGGCGGTGCGGCTCTGGGCCCGGACCGGGGCCTTGCGCGCGACGTCGACGTCGTTGCGGTTGGCGACGGTGCGGCCCGTCCGGTAGTCGCGCGACAGATAGCCGCCGCCGTAGCCGTTGGAGTACTGGCCGTCGCGGTCGCGATACAGGGCGCCGCCGCCGCGATAGCCGCCGCCGTTCATCAGCTGGCCGATGATGAAGCCGGTCGCCAGCGGGCCGAAGAAGGACCCGCCGCCGCTGTTGTTGAGCGGCCGGCATTGTTCCGGACCCCATTGGCCCTCGCACTCTTCCCGCGTCGCATAGCGCGGCGCGCCCTCGGCGGCCTGGCGCTGGGCCTCTGCGTAGGCGGTGTCGCATTCCGCGTCGGTGACGTCGTTGGCCGCCTTGCACTCGGCCGTCGAGGTGTAGGCCAGGGCCGGGTCGGGCTCCGCTACCGGTATGGAGCGTTGCGGCGAGCCGCAGGCGGCCATGGAGAAGCTGACGGTGGCCATCAGGCTGGTGACCTGCAGCGTCCGCGAGCGCTTCATCCGGCGCAGGGTGGTGGTTTCGGGAAGGGTGTGTTCGCTCATCGGATCAGGCCGTCATGCAGGCGGCGTTGAGCAGGCCCACGCCGATGGAAATCGAGGCCAGATAGACGCCCGCCGCCGTCTCGCCGGCCTCGATGCGGGAGGCCAGCGCCTTGTACAGCACCCGGCTGACGACGATGAAGGCGAGGATCTGGATGACGCCGGCCAGCAGGGCCCAGGCCGCGAACTCCGGCAGGCTGACGGTGTGCGACAGGGCCGAGGCGAGCGGCAGGACATAGCCGATCAGGGCCCCGCCGAGGGCGATGGCCGCGGCCGTATTGCCCTGACGGATCAGGTCGCGCTCATGATAGGGCGTGATCATCTGGTAGATGAATTTGAACGCCGAGAAGAAGACGATCGCCGCCACGAAGGCGATGAGGAAGGCCGTCGCCCCCGTCTGAAATGCGAACCAGTCGAACATCGTCTTCTCCCCCTCGGGCGCCGTCAGGCGCGGAACTCGGCCATGTCCAGCGGGATGCCGATCATGATCTCATGTGTGGCTTCGCCGCCCTCGGGCTCCTGCTCGAGGGCGATCATCAGTTCGCGACCGCCCGCCAGCTCCCGCGCGTACAGCATGCAGGTCTGGTAGATTTTCGCATAGGGCTCGGTCGCGGCGCGGTCGTCGTAGATGGTCTCCCACAGCTTGACCGGCGGCTGGCGGGCGTCGGTCTCGGAGAACCAGAAGCGGGGATAGTCCGGCAGGCCCTCCGGCGCGCCCCTGAACACCGGTTCGGACAGGCGATCCTGCCACGCCCTGCGCGCGCCGTCGTTGGGCGGGTAGGCCGAGGACCAGGGGGTGAACAGGGTGAAATCATAGGCCGCCGCGCCCGCGGCGTCGTCGCTCATGGCCTGCAGCATGACGTGGTCGTCAGTGTAGAAGCGGTGGACGAACGGGCCGTCGTCCAGCTGGACCACGCCCTGGGCGGTGATCTCCAGCGCGTCGCGGTCGAGGCTGAAATGCGTCTCGTCGCCCAGCCGGCGCCAGGCCAGCGGGTCCAGGGCCACGGTGCGGCCGACCGTGATATTGCGCACCACGGCCAGCTGGCTGACCGGTTCGGCGTCGCGCTGTCCGAAGAGCCGCTTGAACATTCGCCTCCCTTACGCGTCCGCGAGGTCGCCCGCGAGCGTCTGGTGGTAAAGAGATCGTCAGGCTGGAAATTCGGGCCTGGGGTCGCCAAAGTCAAGCGTACCTGTTACGCGTTACATGAAACATGCGTAATCCTGCCTCGCCCTCCTTGTCGCCGGCCAACGAGCGCATACGTGCGTGGCGCAAGGCCCGTCGCGAGGCGGGCATGGTCAAGCTGGAGTTCTGGGTTCCAAACGCCGCCCGCGACGATGTGAGGGCGGCGGTTCACGCCATCGTCACCGAGTCCACCCGCGGTCCTGATATCCTCAGACGCCCGCGTCGAAGCCTTTCAACCGATCCAACTGGAGCAAGCCCCGCCATGGACGCCGTGATCGAAACCGCCTGGACCGTCCCGTCCATCAAGGCCGCGCTGGACGCGTCCGAACTGGTCCGCGAGGGCGAGCTGACCACCCGGGTGCTGGAAGGCGCCGAGCCGGTGCTGCTGGCGACCATGCACGAGTACGGCGACCTGCCGATCTACCTCAGCGTCGGCGGAGCCCAGATCGTCTGTTCGGTGCTGCTGTGGCCGGTGGCCGAACAGGCCGACCGTCACGCCTTCAACGAATTCCTGCTCAAGGCCCAGCGCATCGTGCCGCTGTCGAATTTCGCCATCACCTCGGTGAACAACGAGGACGTCTATGAGCTGATGGGCGAACTGTCGTGCAAGACGACGCTTCAGACCATATTGATCGAACTGCGCACCCTCGCCGAGAACGCCATCGACGCGACCGACCTGCGCGAAACCTTCGGCGCCGACGCCGCCTGATCCGGGAGAGAAATCATGTCCATGCTCGCCAAACTCTCCGCCCTGTTCCGCGGCACCGCCCGCGAGGCCGGCCAGGCCGTGGTCGACGCCAACGCCCTGAAGATCCTCGACCAGGAAATCCGCGACGCCGACACCGCCCAGGGCAAGGCCCGCGACGACCTGGCCGGCCTGGTGGCGCGCCGCCGGATGGCCGAGAATGAACTCAAGAGCTTCGGCGACCAGATCGCCAAATACGAAAGCTCGGTCCGCGCCGCCCTGTCGCAGGGCAAGGAGGACCTGGCCCGCGAGGTCGCCGGCCGGATCGCCGAGCTGGAGACCGAGATCGGCACGCGCGGGCCGATGATCGAGGGCATGAAGGAGGCCGAGGCCCGGCTGCGCACCGCCATCTCGACCACCGACCAGAAGATCGAGACGCTGCGGCGCGAGATCGACATCGTGAAGGTCAATGACTCGGTGCAGAAGGCCCAGACCTCGGTCGCCCTGCAGTCGCAGGGGGCGCATTCGCGCATCGGCTCGGCCGCCGACAGCCTGCAGCGCATCAAGCAGCGCCAGGCCGTTCAGGAAGAACGCCTGCGGGCCGGTCAGGAGCTGGAGGACAAGCGCACCGGCGCCGATCTCGACGCCAAGCTGCGCGACGCCGGCATCCTGCCCGGCCACGCCTCGGCCGACGATGTCCTGGCCCGGCTGACGGCGCAGGAGATCAAGGTGGTGACGCCTCAGATCGGAACCTCGGTTCCCGCCTCCAAAGACCCGGCCTGAGGCGAGATGGAACGTCTGTCGCTGGTTCCGCGGCCCGACTGGCAGGCCCGCGCCGAGGCCGTCGGCTTCACCTGGCACCACGATTCGGGCGAACGGTACTGGGATGAAAGCGCCGCCTACGCCCTGTCCCTGACCGAGGTCGAGGAGGGTCTGGAGGCGCCGACGGCCGAGCTGCACCAGATGTGTCTCGATCTGGTCGACGAGGCTTCGGGGTCGGAGCGGTTGATGGCGCTGCTCGAGATCCCCGAGGCGTCGCGCGACTATGTCGCCGACAGCTGGGCCCGGCGCGAGCCGTCGCTCTACGGCCGGTTCGACTTCGCCTATGACGGGACGGGGCCGGCCAAGCTGTATGAATACAACGCCGACACGCCGACCAGCGTGTTCGAGACGGCGGTCTTCCAGTGGCTGTGGCTGGAGGACGGCATCGCCAGCGGCATGCTGCCGCCCGACGCCGACCAGTTCAACAGCCTGTACGAAAAGCTGGTCGACCGGTTTCGGGCGATCTTCCCCGAGGGCGGCTTCGTGCATTTCTCGTCGGACCCCGAGTTCGTCGAGGACCGCCAGACCGTGCGATTCCTCGAGGACCTGGCCCGGCAGGCGGGGCTGGACCCGAAATTCGTCGCCATCGACCAGATCGGCCTCAACGCCGACGGCCGCTTCGTCGACGACGAGAACTGGCTGATCCAGGCCATGTTCAAGCTGTATCCGTGGGAGCAGATGCTGCGCGACGACTACGCCGAGCCGCTGCCGAAGGCCGAGGTGACGGTGCTGGAGCCGGCGTGGAAGGCCCTGCTGTCGAACAAGGGGCTGCTGCCGCTGCTCTGGGAGCGGCATCAGGGCCATCCCAATCTGCTGGCCTCCTACTTCGAGAGCGACCCGGCGCATGCGACCTTGGGCGACGCCTATGTGCGCAAGCCGCTGTTCTCACGCGAGGGGGCCAATATCTCGATCGTCGAGGGGGCGTCGCGCGAAGAGGGGCTGGACGCCGGCTATGGCGAAGGCAGCCACATCCGTCAGGCCCTGCACGCGCCGCCGCTGTTCGACGGCCAGCATGTGATCGTCGGCTCCTGGCTGGTCGGCGACGAGCCGGCCGGGATCGCCCTGCGCGAGGACCCCGGCCGCATCACCCGCAACACGTCGCGGTTCGTGCCGCACTTGATTCGGGGCTGAAATCCCGCTTTCCGGCGGGTTCCACGGGGGACGGCCGGGAGGCCTGCGTCGGGCGGCCCTAGACGAACTCCACCAGCACGTCATCGGCCGCGACCGGATCGCCCGCCGCCGCGCTGACGGCCTTCACCACGCCGTCGCGTTCGGCCTTGAGGATGTTCTGCATCTTCATGGCCTCGATGATGGCGACGGTCTCGCCGGTCTTGACCTCCTGACCCACGGTCACCGGGATGGCGACGACCAGGCCGGGCATGGGCGAGGTGATCAGTTTCGAGGTGTCGGCGGCGATCTTTTCCGGCAGGCGGGCGTAGAGCTCGGCCGTGTGCGGGGTCAGGACGCGGACGCGGGCGCGGGCGGCGCGGTGGCGGATGACGAAGCCGTCGGCGACGCGGGCGACCTCGGCGGTGAAGGGCTCGCCGTCCAGCTCGGCGCGGAACTGGGCCAGGCCGGGACGCCAGTCGATCTCGGTCAGGCGGGCGTGGCCGCCGCCGGTGAAGGCCAGCAGCATGGCTTCGTCCGCGTCATAGGACAGGTCGACGCCGTGGGGCGTCTTGTCGATCAGCACGATCCAGTCGGTGCGGTCGGACGGGTCGCCGGCCTGTTCGGCGGCGATCTCGTTCATGGCCACGGCGGCGGCGATCATGATGTGGATCTGGCGCGCGTCGGGCTGGAGGCCGTGGAAGCCGTCGGGGAATTCGTCCTTGATGTAGCTGGTCGAGATGTTGCCGCTCCGGAAGCGCGGCTGGTCCATGACGGCGGACAGGAAGGGGATGTTGTGGCCCACCCCGGCGATGTGGGTGTCTTCCAGCGCGCGGGCCATGCCGGTCAGGGCGGCGTCGCGGGTCGGGCCCCAGGCGCACAGCTTGGCGATCATGGGGTCGTAGAACATGCTGATCTCGTCCCCCTCGCGGACGCCGGAGTCGTTGCGCACCACATAGCCGTCCTCATGCTCGCCCTCTTGCGGCTGCTCGTAGCGGACCAGCCGGCCGATCGAGGGGAGGAAGCCGCGATAGGGGTCTTCGGCGTAGATGCGGCTCTCGATGGCCCAACCGTTGATCTTCAGATCGTCCTGCCCGAAGGCCAGCGTCTCGCCCCAGGCCGAGCGGATCATCTGCTCGACCAGATCGACGCCGGTGATCAGCTCCGTCACCGGATGCTCGACCTGAAGTCTGGTGTTCATCTCGAGGAAGAAGAACGACTTGTCCTGCCCGGCCACGAACTCGACCGTGCCGGCGCTGTCGTAGTTCACCGCCTTCGCCAGAGCCACGGCCTGGGCCCCCATGGCGGCGCGGGTCTCGGGGTCGAGGAGGGGGGAGGGGGCTTCCTCGATGACCTTCTGGTTGCGGCGCTGGATCGAGCACTCGCGCTCGAACAGGTGGACGACATGGCCGTGCTTGTCGCCCAGCACCTGGATCTCGATGTGGCGCGGGTCGATGATGAATTTCTCGAGGAAGACGCGGTCGTCGCCGAAGGCGTTCAGCGCCTCGGCCTTCACGGCGGCGAAGCCCTCGGCCATGTCGGCGTCGGAATGGGCCACGCGGATGCCCTTGCCGCCGCCGCCGGCCGAGGCCTTGATCATGATCGGATAGCCGATCTCATTGGCGATCTTCACCGCCTCCCCGGTCGTTTCGATCAGACCCATATGGCCGGGTACGGTGGAGACGCCGGCGGCGGCGGCCAGTTTCTTGGAGCTGATCTTGTCGCCCATGGCCTCGATGGCCTCGGGATTGGGACCGATGAAGGCGATGCCCTCGTCGCGGAGGCGGCGGGCGAAGCCGGCGTTCTCGGAGAGGAAGCCGAAGCCCGGGTGGACGGCCTCGGCCCCGGTCTGGCGCACCGCTTCAACGATTTTGTCGGCCAGCAGATAGGATTGGGCCGCCGGAGCCGGGCCGATCAGCACCGCCTCGTCGGCCATTTCGACCGCAAGCGAACCGGCGTCGGCCTCGGAATAGACCTGCACCGTCCTGATGCCCATTCGGCGGCAGGTCTTGATGATGCGGACGGCGATTTCGCCGCGGTTGGCGATCAGGATTTTGGAGAACATGTGTCTTTGAATCTGAAGCGAACGTGATCGCAGCGTGAGGCGGCCGCCCCGATTAGGCCGCGATCCGGCGGGAGTAAACCAAGGTGACGCTCAACCGGTCGGCGTTCGGGCTTGGCAAAGCCTGTGCCAATGGGGTTAAACCCGTTCCAGTCCCGTTCATCGACGCCCGTTCATTTTCGTCCACTCCCCCGTCCCGCTTATTTGGCCCGGAGCCTGACCTGATGTCCCGCATGCTTACCCTTGTCGCCGCCGCAGCCCTGACACTGGCGGCGGGCGCACCCGCCACGGCCCAGGATTTCCGGGCGCTGGCGCGTCAGGATCTCCAGAAGGCGCATGACGAACTGGCCGCCAACCATCCCGCCCCGGCCGTCGGCGGCGCGGCCAGCCAGACCTTCCGCGGGTGGCTCGACGCGGGCTTGCAGGACGCGCTCGGCCGCGCGGACCAGGCCAACAGCGGCGACGCCCACGCCTATCTGATGCGCTATTACGCGGCGGGCTTCCGCGATTCCAACATCGCCATCACCCCGACCTTCGAGGGCATGGGTCCGTATTTCGGCACCAGCTGGCCGGGCTTCACCACCGGCTGGCGCGGCGGCAAATATGTCGTCACCTATGTGAAGCCGGGCACGCGCGGCGCGCCCCGGATCGGCGACACGGTCACCGAGTGCAACCTGACCCCGATCGAGGAATTCGCCCGCAAGAAGCTGGACCTGTGGGAGGGCAATCTTGAAACCGAGGCGGGTCGCGTGACCTCGGCGCCCTATCTGCTGTGGAACCGCAACAATCCGTTCGCCTCGGGCGTGCCGTCGATGTGCAGCTTCCAGTCGGGCCGCGGCCGGCCGCGCGAAATCCAGATTCGCCCCGTCCCGCTGATCGCCGGCGATCTTGAGGCCGCCTACCGCGCCACGGTCTATATGCCGCCCGCGACGCCGCTGGCCGTCGAAACCGTCAATGGCCGGCCGTGGGTGCATGTCCACTCCTTCGCCGACGGCTCGGGCTGGCAGGCGTTCAACGCCGCCGTCGAGGGCCAGGCCGCCACCCTGCGCGGACCGCAAGGCTTCGTGCTGGACCTGCGCGCCGCCTCGGGCACGGGCCTGAACTCCTCGACCGCCCGCGGCTACGGCCTGGCCAACCGCATCTGGACGCCCGAGTTCACCGTCAGCCGCCAGCCGGCGGCGGGCGAGCTGACCTACCGCGCGACCCAGGGCAACCGCGACTGGTACGCCGCCGCCCTCGGACGGATGGAGGCTGACCCGCAGTTCGTTCAGGAAGCGGGTCCTGTGATCGAGCAGACGCGCGAGATCGTGGCCGCCTTCGACGCCGCCATCGCCGCCGGCCAGCCGACCTTCACCCTGGCGGGCCGCGCCGCCGTGGCCGACACCGGCGCCGCCAACCCCGTGCAGGGTCCGGTGATCGTTCTGGTCGACGCCGGCTGCTCGGGCGGCTGCCTCGACACCCTGGACCTGCTGTCCAAGCTGCCGAACGTGCGCATCGCCGGTTCGACCACGGCCACCGATTCGATCTTCGTCGAGCCGACGGTCATGCGCCTGCCGTCGAACTATTCGGACCTCAGCTACGGCCACAAGGCCTGGACCTCGCGTCCGCGGGCCAACAACCAGCCTTACGCGCCCGCGCAGGGTCTGGTTTACACGGGCAACCCCGCCGACGAGACGGCGGTGCGGACCTGGGTGGGCGGCCTGTTCGGCGGCTGATCCGGTTCGACCCACACGAACACAAGGCCGGTCAGGGACGCCCCTGGCCGGCCTTTTTTTGCGCCCGGCCGGTCGCCTAGTCCCGCTTTCGCGCCCGGTCGGCGGCGTCCAGAAGGCGTAGCCCGGACACCTCGGCCGCGTGGGCGGTCAGGTTCATGGCCGCCTCGGGCGGATCCTTGATCTCGACCACGCCGTGTTTCGCCGTCGGCGTCAGCGGATCGACGATCAGGTCGGGCGGGAGTTTCCTGGTCATGGCCGAAGAACGGTCCGGCGCCCCGCCCGGTTCCGGGGGCGGGTTTGCGAACCGCGCGGACGCCTCCTACGTGGGCAGGATGACCGACCCAGACATGCACCCGACCCGTTCCCCGTCCGGCTACGACCTGACGCCGCCCGACGAGGGACAGCGGGCCGCGCTGGAGGCCGACCTGTCCCCGGAGGAAAGGCGGGTCCTGCTGACCCACGGCACCGAGGCGCCCTTCTGCGGCACGCTGCTGGGGGAGAAGCGGGCCGGGGTGTTCTGCTGTCGCGAATGCGGCCTGCCGCTGTTCCGCACGGCGACCAAGTTCGAAAGCGGCACGGGCTGGCCCAGCTTCACCGAGCCGGCGGACCCGACGCATGTGACCGCCATCACCGACCGATCGTACGGCATGACGCGGGTCGAAACCCGCTGCGCCCGGTGCGACAGCCATCAGGGCCACGTCTTCCCGGACGGTCCGGGGCCGACCGGCCTGCGCTACTGCATCAATTCGGTCGCCCTGACCTTCGTGCCCGAGGGGGCCCCGCTGCCGGACCCTCTGGGCCGCGGCGACGGCGCCGCCTGACCTTGGCCGCAATTGGGGCTAGTCTGCTGCCGGTACTGGAGTCTGGCCTATGCTGATCACCGCACTGCTGATGGCCGGAGCCCTGACGACCGGAGATCCGGACGGCGTGGTGGCGACCGCGCCCGCCACCTCCGTCGATCTGGGGGCGACGACCCGGCCCGTCGCGCCGTCGGTCGAGGGCGCGGCCCAGGCCAGCGTGCCCCACAATCTGACCACGGACGAACAGATCGACCGCTGGATCGCGACGCGGTCCGTGGATGATCGGCCCTATGCCCGGGACCCGGGCGAGCCGCGGGACGACGGCCTGCCGCACGGCGAGGTCAGCGTCAGCGTCGGCACGGGCGGGTATCGGGACTATGGAGCCACGGTGTCCATGCCCATCGGGGAGAACGGTCGGCTGAGCCTGAGCTACCGCCAGACCGAGAACGGCTATCCCTATGGCGGATATGGGTATGGCTACGGGGACGGCTATGGCTATGGCGGGGCGGCGTTCGACGACGGCGGCTATGTCTTTCCGGGCTATCGCCCCGGTGCGGCGGCCCAGTTCGAGAGCCGGGTCATGCGGCCCGACGGTCCGCCGAACCGGAGACCGCCGGTCCAGCCGGCCCGGGTCGAACCCTGACCGGAATCCGGTGAGCCCGGATCGCCACGGTAAAGCTTAATTTGGTAAACGGGTCGCAATCCCGCCGGTTGTGTGGCATGACACGCGCTGATGCACCCCATGGTGTGTCGCCTGCCTCATAACCACGGCTACCGGAGTCCTCCCATGAAGAAAACCATCGCCGCCGTTACGGCGGGTCTGCTGCTCGTCGCCGGCCAGGCGGCCGCCGCCAACAATGTCTCGACCGTTCGCGTCGGCGACCGCGTCGGCGCCCCGGCCGGTGAGTCGAGCGAGTTCGCCGGCGTTCCGCTGGCTGTTCTCATCGTCGGCGCCGCCGTGATCATCGCCGCGGTCGTCACGATTTCGGACGACGATTCCGAAAGCGACTAAGCGTCGTTTCAAGACCAGTGAAAGCCCCGTCGGCTTCGTCGGCGGGGCTTTTTTGCGCCTTGTCCAGCGCGCCCGGGCCTGAAACGCCAAACGGGGCCTGACTGTGAAAGTCAGGCCCCGTCAGGGTTTCAGAGTGGTGCCGCCGGGGGGAATCGAACCCACGACCTCAGCCTTACCAAGGATGCGCTCTACCACTGAGCTACGGCGGCCTGTTCTGAGGAAGCGGCCCTATAGCCAACCGGGGACAAAGGGGGAAGCCCCGAATGCGCCCGCTTGCGGAAAAGTTCGGCGCGGGCTCTCTTCGACCCATGGATGAGTCGAAGAACGCGAGCCTCCAGCCTGAGCTGCCGACGAGCCTGCCTGACCCGCTGGCGCCGGCGAAAACGCCCGCCACGGCGCGGGCGCAAAGGCTGGCCACCGCCCTTCGGGACAATCTGAGACGCCGCAAGGCGGCCGGACGATCGACGAAGCCCGCGCCCTCACGCAACTGAATGTCATCGCCGGCGCCGCCGCCGGCCTTTCGCAATCGCAACGGTCCGCGCTAGATAGCCGATCCCCCCTTGCGCCCTGCACGGGGCCGCAAGAGACGACATGGACAGCATCGCCATCACCGGCGGCGCCCGGCTGAACGGAAGCATTCCGATCAGCGGCGCCAAGAACTCCGCCCTCAAGCTGATGGCTGCCTCGATCCTGACCGATCAGCCGCTGCTGCTGACCAACATGCCGCGTCTGGCGGACACGAAATTCCTCGGGCGACTGTTGCGCGAGCTGGGCGTCGAGGTGACCGAGCGCGACGGCGCCGACGGCCAGGAGACGCTGTTCCACGCCGGACGCATCAGCTCGACCTTCGCCCCCTATGATCTGGTCCGGCAGATGCGGGCCTCGTTCAATGTGCTGGGGCCGCTGCTGGCGCGCACGGGCGAGGCCAAGGTGTCGCTGCCCGGCGGCTGCACCATCGGCGCCCGGCCCGTCGATCTGCACCTGCAGGCGCTGACGGCGCTGGGGGCCGAGATCGAGCTGGACGAAGGCTACGTCACGGCCCGGGCCCCGAACGGTCTGAAGGGCGCCGAGATCGAATTTCCGATCGTCTCGGTCGGCGCGACCGAGCACGCCCTGCTGGCCGCCGTGCTGGCCGACGGGGTGACGGTGCTGAAGCGCGCCGCGCGCGAGCCGGAGATCGGCGATCTGGCGCGCTGTCTGACGGCGATGGGCGCCCGGGTGGAGGGAATCGACACCGACGAGCTGGTCATCACCGGCGTCTCGTCGCTGGGCGGGGCGACCTGGTCGGTGATCCCCGACCGGATCGAGATGGGCTCCTACGCCGTGGCCGCGGCCATGGCGGGCGGCGAGGTGCGGCTGACGAAGGCGCGACCCGAACTGATGACGGCGCTCAGCGAGAAGATGATCGAGGCCGGGGTCGAGATCACGCCGACCGCCGACGGGGTGATCGTCAAACGCGATCCGGCCGTGCGGCTGAAGGCCGTCGATGTGGCGACCGAGGTCTATCCGGGCTTCGCCACCGATCTGCAGGCCCAGTTCATGGCCCTGATGACCACGGCCGAGGGCGACAGCGTCATCCACGAGAACATCTTCGAGAACCGCTTCATGCACGCGCCCGAGCTGGCGCGGCTGGGGGCGGACATTCACGTCCACGCCGGCGAGGCGGTGGTGCGGGGCGTGCCCGTGCTGCACGGGGCGCCGGTCATGGCCACCGACCTGCGCGCCTCGGTGAGCCTTGTGATCGCGGGCCTGGCGGCCGAGGGTGAAACCACGGTCGGCCGCGTCTATCATCTGGACCGCGGCTTCGAACGGCTGGAAGAGAAGCTGAGCGCCTGCGGGGCGGAGATACGGCGCATCAAGGGCGACGGGAATGACCACTGAGGCGCAGGAGTACGAGGCCGAAGCGGCGGCGACGCAGGTCGAGCCGCTGCGCCTGCTGGCCGAGGACGCCGACGACCTGCACATCATCTCGGCGGCGCTGCAGGACGCCATCCTGCGCCCGGTCGACATCGTGTGGGAGCCGGCGGCGCGGCGGGTGACGCTGAAGCTGAGCCGGTTCTGCTGGGAGTGCGGCGGCACGCGGGTGATGGCGGCGATGCAGTTCGGCGATGTGGTCGCGGTCAAGAGCCGGCGCCTGCCGCGCCTGCCGGAGAGCGCCCTGGAGCTGCTGGCCATGGAGTTCGCGCCGGACGAGGCGCCGGGCGGGCGCGTCATCCTGATGTTCGCGGGCGGCGGCGACCTGCGGATCGACGTCGAATGTCTCGACGCCGTGCTGGCGGATCTGTCGGAACGCTGGCCGGCCCGGGTCGCGCCGACGCATCTCTCGCCAGAGGCGGACCCCGCGTGAGCGAGCACCGGCTGGTCTCGGTCGATCTGGACGCCGCGACCCTTCCCGCCGCGACGGCCGAGATCGAGCACGAGCGGCGGGTCGCCATCTTCGACCTGGTCGAGAAGAACAGTTTCGAGCCGTCGGGCGCCGCGGGCGGCCCCTATGCGCTGAAGCTGTCGCTGCTGGACACCAAGCTGGTGTTCGACATCACCGGGCCGGGCTTCAACCGCGCCCACGGCCTGTCGCTGACGCCGCTGAAGGGCGTGATCCGCGACTATATCCTGATCTGCGACAGCTATTACGAGGCCCTGCGCGGGACCTCGCCGGCGCAGATCGAGGCCGTCGACATGGGCCGGCGCGGCCTGCACAACGAAGGCGCCGAGCTGCTCAAGGCGCGGCTGGACGGCAAGATCGCCATCGACCACGAGACGGCGCGGCGACTGTTCACCCTGGTGACGGCGCTGTACCGGCGAGGTTAGGGGTTAGGGATTAGGGATTAGGTGCTGGGGGCTACCCCCCGTCGACGCCGTCGTTCGCAGAGCGGCCTTACCAATCCCTAATCCCTAATCCCTACCTGCCTCGACTATCCCGCCGTTTTCAGGCATACGCCCGCTCCTTAACGACGCGCGCTTTCGCCCGGCGCGTGTTCGGACTCCTGTTCACAGGGCGCGAGAGGCCGCATGGCTAAGGAAGAACTGCTCGAGTTTCCCGGCGTCGTCAGCGAACTGCTGCCGAACGCGACGTTCCGCGTGCTGCTCGAGGGGAACGACCACGAGATCATCGCCCACACCGCCGGCAAGATGCGCAAGAACCGCATCCGCGTGCTGGCCGGGGACAAGGTCCTGGTCGAGATGACGCCCTATGACCTGACCAAGGGCCGCATCACCTATCGCTTCAAGTAAGGGCGGGCTCGCGTGAGCCGTCCCGAACTCGTGCTGGCCTCGGCCAGCCCGCGCCGCATCGAACTGCTGGCGCTGGTCGGGATCACGCCCGACCGGATCGAACCCGCCGACATCGACGAAACCCCGCTGAGGGACGAGACGCCGACGCGCCTCGCCGCGCGCCTGGCCGTGACCAAGGCCGAAGCCGTGGCGGCCGGGGCGCCGGACGCCGTGGTGCTGGCCGCCGACACCGTGGTGGCCGTGGGCCGCCGGCTGCTGGAGAAACCGGCCGACGAGGCCGAGGCCGTCCGCTTCCTGAAACTGCTGTCGGGCCGCAACCACCGGGTCTTCACCGGGGTGGCGGTGACGGCGGGGGTGCGGACCACGCACCGGGTGGTGGACACCCGGGTCAGCTTCAAGGTCCTGTCCGATCCCGAGATCGCCGCCTATGTCGCCTCGGGCGAATGGCGCGGCAAGGCGGGCGGCTACGGCATCCAGGGCCGGGCAGGGGCCTTCGTCACCCGTCTGGTCGGCAGCTACCCCGCCGTCATGGGCCTGCCGCTGTTCGAGACGGTCAATCTGCTGAGCGGCGCGGGCTGGCGGGCGTGAGCGTCGAGGTCTTCCTCGACGACACGCCGGGCGAAGTCCGGGGGGTGATCACGCGGGACGGCCGGTATCATCATCTTTTCATCCAGCGCGACGACGGCGTCAGCGCCCATCGGCTGGGCGCGCGCTCCGTCGGCCGGATCATCGACGTGCAGCCCGGACTGAAGGGCGCCTTCGTCGAACTGGGCGGGGGGGCGACGCCGGGCTTCCTGCCGTTCCGGGGGCCGAAGCCGCTGACGGTCGGCCAGAAGGTCGAGGTCGAGGTCACAGCCGAGCCGCGTGAGCGCAAGGGTCCGACGTTGCGCCTGACCGGGCCGGGCGAGGGCGAGCCACGCCTGCTGTCGGCCGGGCCGACGGTGGCGGAGATGCTGGCGGCCCTGGCGCCGGGCGTCGAGCCGACGACCGGTCTGGCCGCCATCCGGGCCGGCGTCGAGGCGGAGGAGGAGGCGATGTCGCCCGGGCAGGTCTTCGCCGACACGGGGCTGGACGTCCGGGTCGAGCGGACACGGGCGCTGATCGCGGTGGATCTGGACCTCGCGCCCGGCCCGGGCGTCTCGTTCGGCCCGCCGGCGCGGGCGAGGGCGAACCGGCAGGGACTGATGGAAGCGGCGCGGCTCATAGGGCTGAAACGCTGGGCCGGGCTGGTGGCCATCGATCTGATCGGCGTGGGGCACGACGGGGATGCGGCGTCGGGGGCGGCGCGACAGGCGTTCGGGGCCGATCCGGATGTGGTGTTCGGGCCGGTCAGCCGGTTCGGGGTGCTGCAACTGTCCCTGCCCTGGCGGCTGACGCCGCTGGACGAGGTGCTGAACGGTCCGGACGGCCGCCGGCGCCCCGAACAGCGGGCGCAGGATGTCGTCCGGGCCCTCAGGGCCAGGCTGCTGTCCGATACGGCCGCGCCCCGGGTGCGGGCGCGTTGCGCCCCGGAAGAGGCCGCGCTGGCCGCGCCGGGGGTGGCGAAACTGGGTCCGCGCGCCGATCTGGCCCCGGACGCGACGCTCGCGCCGGGCGCGTTCGTGCTGGAGGAGTTCTGACCATGGCGACCTGTCCCATCTGCCGCCGCCACCCGGCGGACGCCAAATACACGCCGTTCTGCTCGAAGCGTTGCGCCGACGTCGATCTGCAGCGCTGGTTCACCGGCGGATACGTCCTGCCGGACAGCGGCGGCGACGTGCCGATGGATGACCCGGAAGAAGACTGATCTGACGGCTGGACACCCCGGAACCGCTCGCCTATAGACGCCGCCTCCGCGCCGCGGTCGTGTGCGCCTGGGTAGCTCAGTTGGTAGAGCAGTGGATTGAAAATCCACGTGTCGGTGGTTCGAATCCGCCCCCAGGCACCATCGCCCCCTTGTCGACGCCGGGGCGGCGCCCGCCGCCATCATGAAATTGTCGCTTTCGGCCCTGATCTTCAGTGATCGGGGCGTTGGCTCCCCCGCGAGGGGAAAAGCGCCGTCCCGCACTTGACGCTCTGGTATGCGTTCGCCAAAGGAGCTTGACCGCTTTCCTTTGCGGGCGGTCGGCGGGGAGGGGAAAACAGTTTCCCGGTCCGTCGACGCCGCGCCGGAAGCCATTTGGCAACCGGAAGCGTCAGCAGGCGTTCCGCAGTCCGGGGTTCCTTAACCCTGTCGCTGCGAGCGAGAATTTCATCGAGAGCGGTCGTCGTCTGCGGCCGTTTCTTTTGGGTTCCACAGTCAGACCAACACAGCAGGAACTGGCGAACTATGTTCGATATCAAGAAAACCAACATCCTCCTGGCCATGGCCGGCGCCGCCGTCCTTATGGCTGGTACGCCGGTTCTCGCGCAGGATGCCCCCGCAGCCGACCCCGCCGCCGCCGCAGCTGCTTCGGCCGCTGACGCCGCCGCCGTCCCGGCCGCTCCCGCCGCCGCTCCGGCGGCTGACGCCGAACCCGCCGTCGTCGGTGGTGAAAACCACGGCAAGATGACGCCGGCCAGCATGTTCATGGACGCCGACCCGGTCGTTAAGACCGTGATGGTGGGCCTTCTGCTCGCCTCGGTCTTCACCTGGGTCCTGCTGCTCATCAAGATCTTCGAGTTCGGCTCGCTGAACCGCAAGACCGACCAGTTCCTGGAATCCTTCCGCCAGACCCGCACCATCGCCGACATGCGTCGCGTGGCCACGGCTGACGAGTTCGACGGCAACCCGCTGGCCGACATGGCCGCCGCGGCGACCGACGAAATCGAGCTGTCGCGTCAGGCGGGCCTTTCGGTCACCGGCGATCACGCCGACTCGGCCCTGATGCGCTCGCAACAAGCCGTCGCCGCCGTTCAGGCCGGCCTGGCCAAGCGCCTTTCGGGCGGCCAGCAGTTCCTCGCCTCGGTGGGTTCGACCGGTCCGTTCATCGGTCTGTTCGGCACCGTTTACGGCATCATGAACTCGTTCATCGGCATCGCGAACACCAACACGACCAACCTGGCCGTCGTCGCCCCCGGCATCGCCGAGGCGCTGCTGGCCACGGGTATCGGCCTGTTCGCCGCCATCCCGGCCGTTATCTTCTACAACTACTTCAACACCCGCATCTCGGCGTACGGCACCCGCTCGGACGGCTTCTCGGCCGAGCTGACCAACGCCATCTCGCGTAACCTCGACAAGGGAGCGTAAGCCAGATGGCCGCCAAACTCTCCGGCGGCGGCGGCGGCAAGTACAACGTCGAGCAGAACAGCGAGATCAACGTCACGCCGTTCGTGGACATCATGCTTGTTCTGCTCATCATCTTCATGGTGGCGGCGCCCCTGGCGACCCCCTCCGTGGAAGTGAAGTTGCCAACGGCAGTCGCTCCGCCTCAGACGAACCCGCCGGTCCCGATCTACATCTCGATCACGAGCAACGGTCGGGCCTATCTCGGCGACTTCCCGGTCGAATTGGAACAGATCGGTCCCGAACTGACGGGGCAGATCGGTCGACGCAATCCTGCGGACGAGCGGATCTTCATCCGCGCCGACCGCGGCACCCGCTACGGCGATTTCATGCAGGTCATGAACTCGCTGCAGGACAACGGCTTCTACAGCGTTGCCCTGGTGGGTGAAGACAATGCGCCGCAGTGAGGCTGGTGAACCATGACAGACATTGAATATCACCGCTCAAGGTACGACGCGCCGAAGCCGAAGGGTTTGTTCGGGGTGCCGCCAGGGGTCCTGCTGATCAGCCTGCTGATCGTCGCCCTGCTGTTCGCCGTGCTGGCCTTCTACTTCATCAATGCGCGGTTCAAGCTGAAGGAAATCAACTACTCCGACGACGCCGTCGACGTTGAGATCATCGAGCCGATCCCGCCGCCGCCGCCGCCGCCTCCGCCGCCTCCGCCGGACACGCCCCCGCCGCCCAAGCTGCAGGTGCGTCCCCCGGTCATCGTTCCGAACGCGCCGCCGCCTCCGGTGACGCTGCCGGTCGAGCCGACGAAGAAGGAGGACCGGGTCGAATATACGGGTCCGCCCGTGATCGTCCCCGGACCGCCGCCGCCTCCGGCTCCGCCGGCTCCGCCGCGGCCGTCGGTGATCACCAACCCGAGCTGGGCCCGTCAGGTCACCGGCGAGTTCCCGGAACGCGCTATGTCGCGCGGCATCGAGAGCGGAACGGTTCGTGTGAGCTGTGTGGTTCAACCGAACGGCAGCCTGACCGATTGTCAGGTGAAGTCGGAAGACCCGGCCGGCGCAGGCTTCGGCCAGGCCGCTCTGGCCGCAGCCCGCAGATCGCGCGTTTCACCGCGTACGGTCGATGGTGCGGCGGTCGGCGCCCGGGTCGAATGGGTGCAGCGTTACCGCGCAGCGGAGTGACGCTCGAAGACACGACAAGAGAACGCCCCGGAGGTCAGCCTCCGGGGCGTTTTTCGTTGCGCGCGCCTTTGCGAGGCGGCCGCGCGTGAATAATCCCGTCCGGTCGCTTGATCGGGCGGGGCTGTCCCGGTAGATACGCCCCTCGCGCTGATTGCGCCGCCTTAGCTCAGTTGGTTAGAGCGCCGGTTTGTGGAACCGGAGGTCCTCAGTTCAAGCCTGAGAGGCGGTACCATCCTCACCTGGTGGAGGCGTTCGCGGCATGACCGGCCCGTCCCGCCAGCCCCCCGGCCCCGGCTGGGATCCCCTGCAGTACCAACGGTTCGAGGCCGAGCGCGACCGCGCCGCCCGGGACCTGCTGGCGCGTCTTCCGCCCGACCTTGCGCCGCGCGAGATATGGGACCTGGGCTGCGGCGCCGGTCAGCACGCCATCCAGCTGAAGCGCCGCCATCCGGAGGCCGCCGTCCACGGACTGGATTCCAGCGCGGCCATGCTGGAGCAGGCCCGGGCGAAGGACCCGGACATCGACTGGCGGCCGGGCGATCTTTCGGTGTGGACCCCCGAGGTCGCGCCGGACCTGATCTTCGCCAACGCCTCGCTGCAATGGCTTCCGGACCACGCGGCGCTGTTTCCGCGTCTGGCGCAGGCCCTCGCCCCGGGCGGGGTCCTCGCCGTGCAGATGCCGATGGCGCACGGGACGCGCCATCACACCCTGATGCGGGAGGTGGCGGGGCAGGGGCCGTGGACCGACCGTCTGGCGGGTGTCGGGACGATCGCGCCCCTGCTGTCGGCGGAGGCCTACCATGCCCTGCTGGCCGCGGACTGCGCCGGAATCGACATCTGGTCGACGACGTATCTGCACGTCTTGGGCGGGCCGGACGCGGTGCTGGAATGGATGAAGGGCACGGCCCTGCGGCCGTATCTGTCGGTCCTGGCGGAGGACGCGGTCAGGCGCGAGGCTTTTCTTTCCGCCCTCGGCGCGCGCCTCGCCGAAGCCTTTCCAGCAGGTCCGGACGGGGCGACGCTGTTGCCGTTTCCACGGCTGTTTCTGGTGGCGCGACGTCGCTGATCGAGCGGCGGCGGCGCAGGGCGGTGACCGGCCGGTCCAGCAGGGCCAGGACCTCGTGGGTGGCGTCGTAGCCGGCGGAGACCCCGGCGTCGAACCCCTTCCAGTCGCGGATATCCAGCCCGTCCGGGGTGGGCTGGATCAGGATGTCGGTCGCCGCGCGCGAGCTCTCGATATCCGCGTCCGTGGTCAGGGTCGCCGAGCGCATCAGGATGGAGACGATGGGCGGGCCGCGACGCCAGGCGCCGGTGGCGATCAGCCGCCAGATCGACGGCGGATGCTCGATCAGGGCCGGATCGACGCCGCGCGCTTCCGACATGTCGATGCCGATGATCGGGCCGCTGTGCATCTGGCGCATGACCTCGGTCGGCAGGTTCTTGAGCACCGCGCCGTCAACCAGCACCTGGCCGTCCATGACGATCGGCGGCAGCAGGCCCGGAATGGCGATCGAGGCCCGGATGGCCCGGCGCATCAGCCCGCGCCGGTGCACCTCGATCTTGCCGCTGGTCAGATTGGTCGAGACGGCGAAGAACGGCCGGACGAGGTCGGCGAGGTCGACGTCGCCATAGGCTTCGAGCAGCAGCCGGTCGACCTTGTGCGCCCGGGTCATGGCCAGCATGGGGAAGGCGAGGTCCGACAGGGGGTCGCTCTCGACGAAGGCCTTGTGGATGCGCGCCTCCAGCTCTTCCTGCGTCCACCCCATGGCGGGACCCGCGGCGATCACCGCGCCCATCGAGGATCCGCCGACGAAGTCGATCGGCACGCGCGCCTCTTTCAGCGCCCTGAGCGCGCCGATGTGGGAATAGGCCCGGGCGCCGCCGCCCGACATGACCACCCCGACCGCCGAGCCGGTGACGACGCGGGCCATGCGGTCGGCGTCGGCCTGGTCGCCCTCGACGCACTGGAACCAGCGTCCCGGCTGGACGGCGTCCAGCCAGACGGCGGTGTTGGCGGGCCGGGGCATGCGCGGGTCGCGCAGCAGGATCAGGTCGGTGCGGCGCTGGGCGTCCAGCACGCCGGCGTGGGGCATGGGCCGGTTGGGCGGGGCCAGCAGGCCGTTGCCGACCACGAACACCCGGTCGACCTGACGGGCGCACAGGGCGGCCCAGGCGGGCTCGTCCTGCTCGGCGACATAGAGGACGAAGTCATGGGCGTCCTCGACGCGGCTGAACCATTCGGCGGCCGAGGCGAGGGCGGAATGGTCGATGACCTGGCAGGTGAAGCCGTCGGCCTCGATGGCCGCGGCGATGCGTTCGACGAAGGCGCGGATCGGGCGGGGGCGGGCGGAGACGAAGCCGAACACGCTGGGCTCGCCGCCACCGGAGCGGCGGTCCCGCGCCCGCTGGATCATCAGCCGCGACAGCTCGACCATCAGGTCGGGCTCGGTGCGGGCGGCCTCGAAGAAGGCGTCGCGGGGCAGGGCCAGGACCTCGCAGTCGCGCAGGGCGACGACGTCGGCGGTGTGGGCCGTGCCGGCCAGCATGGCCATCTCGCCCGCGGGCTCGCCGGGGCGGATGACGCCGACGAACTGGGGCGGACGATCCTCGTCGTGATCGCGCCGGAAGACGCCGAGGCGGCCGCTGCGCAGCAGATACAGGGTGTCCGCCGCGTCGCCCTCGGCGAACAGGATCTCGCCGCCGGTCAGGGCGAACCAACTGGCGCGCGTGGTCTTGCCGCCCTCGAAGATGCGGTGCAGGGCGTCTTCCAGCCGGTCGGAGCGCGGAGCGGGCATGCAGGTTCTAGGGGCTAGGTTCCAGGGGGTAGGGAATCGACAAAGGCCATGGTCGCAGTATCCGCCCCTAATCCCTAGAACCTAGCCCCTACAACCTACCACGCCCCCATCTCGCGCAACTGCTTCGCCAGCTCCGGCGGCACTTCGCCGGCGTCGAGGGTCGACAGGTCCATCGGCGCGTCCTTCGGCTCGAGGTATCGCCAGCCCTGGAAGGGCCTGCGGGCCTGGGGCGCGGTGCGGATGACGTCGGGCGACAGTTTGATCAGGCAACGGGAGTCCTTGCCCTCGCCCTTCGTGGTGATGTCCAGGATCGGCATGCGGCAGGTGACCGAGCCCTTCATGACCCAGAACAGCGAGCCGCCGTCCTCCAGTTCGGCCGCGCGCTTGGGCGTCATCCGGGTGTTGACCGTCAGCCACTGGCCCTTGGCGGCGCGGCGCTCCAGCGTCTCGACCTTGGCGACGCCGACACACAGTTTGATCATGTGGAGAGGCATGCGGGGGCTTTAGCATCATCCGGGCGACGCGGGAGACCTGGCCGCGAATCCGGCGTAGATTTATCGCCATGCGAAGGGATCGACGGATCGTTTTGGCGGGGGCGGCCGGACTGGCCTGTCCCGGCCTCGCGCCTCCGGTCCTGGCCAGGGGAAAAGTGACTTCGATGTATGGACTGATCGGCAAGATGACGGCCCTGGCGGGCCAGCGCGACGCCCTGACCGCGATCCTGCTGGAGAGCCTGGGAACGATGCCGGGCTGTCTCAGCTACATCGTCGCCCATGATCCGGCGGACGAGACGGCCATCTGGGTCACCGAGGTCTGGACCGACGTGGCCGCGCACCGGGCCTCGCTGCAGGTCCCGACGGTGAAGGAGGCGATCCGCCGGGGGATGCCGCTGATCGCGACGTTCGAGGACGCTGTCGTGACCGCGCCGGTGGGCGGTGTGGGGCTGGTTCAGGGCTGAACTCCAGCCGCGGAATTATGTCGGGTCGCTTGCCGTCACTCTCGCCAGCACCGTTCCGTCCGTGACCTGATCGCCGACCGTGACGGCGACCTCGGCCACGACGCCGTCGAACGGGGCGACGAGGGCGTGCTCCATCTTCATGGCCTCAAGCACGACGACGGGCTGGCCCTTGGTCACGGCATCACCGGCCCTGGCGGGCGTGGCGACGATCTTGCCGGGCATGGGCGCGCGGAGTGATCCGTCGGAGGCGGCTCCGCCCCCGGCGCCGGCGGGGGTGAAGGCGCGGATTTCAAAGGCCGAACCGTTCTCGAAGACGACGCCCTTGCCCGCCGACAGCGCGACATAGCTGGTGACGGGCTGTTCGTTGGTCAGCAGGGGGACGTCGTGCGGCCGGCCGTTGACGATGACGCGCTGGGTGGTGGTGGCGGGGGCGTTGGCGCGGAAACCGACGACGCCGTTCCAGCCGTCCCAGGGGCTGGCGTGATCGTCGCCGGCGGAGGGGGCGTCGGCGGCGCGCAGGAAGCGGGCGGCGTCCTCGAGGCCCAGGGCCGAGAGGGACGAGGCGGCCAGATCGGCTTCCTCGGCCGCGATGAAGCCGGTGTCGACGTCGCCGGCGATGAAGCGCGGATGATCCAGGCATTTCATCACGAAGGCGGCGTTGGTCTTCACCGGCCAGACCTCGACCTCGCCGGCGGCGATGGCGAGAGCGTCGGCGGCTTCCTCGCGGGTGTCGGCGTGGACGATCAGCTTGGCGATCATCGGGTCGTAGAACTGGCTGACCTCGCCGCCTTCCTCGACGCCCGTGTCGACGCGAATTCCCTCGGGCATGACGAAATGGTCGAGCCGGCCGATGCTCGGCAGGAAGCCGTGCGCGGGGTCCTCGGCGTAGAGGCGCGCCTCCATGGCCCAGCCGTTCAGGGGGATGTCGGCCTGCTTCAGCGGGATCGGCTCGCCGGCGGCGACGCGGAACTGCCATTCGACCAGGTCGACGCCGGTGACGGCCTCGGTGACCGGGTGTTCGACCTGCAGCCGGGTGTTCATCTCCATGAACCAGATGCGGTCGGCCTTGAGCCCGTCCGAGGCGTCGGCGATGAATTCGATGGTGCCGGCGCCCTCATAGTTCACGGCGCGGGCGGCGCGGACGGCGGCGTCGGTGACGGCCTTGCGGGTCGCGGCGTCCATGCCGGGGGCGGGCGCCTCCTCGATCACCTTCTGGTGGCGGCGCTGCAGGGAGCAGTCGCGTTCGTAGAGGTGGACGGCGTTTCCGTGCCGGTCGCCGAAGACCTGCACCTCGATGTGGCGGGGGCGGGTGATGTAGCTCTCGATCAGCACGCGCGGATCGCTGAAGGACGACTGGCCCTCGCGCTGGGCGGAGGCGAGGCCGGCGGCGAAGTCCTCAGGCCGGTCGACGCGCTTCATGCCCTTGCCGCCGCCGCCGGCGACGGCCTTGATCAGGACGGGATAGCCGATGCGGGCGGCCTCGGCGGTCAGGGTCGCTTCTGACTGGTCCTCGCCCTGGTAGCCGGGGGTGACGGGGACGCCGGCGGCGATCATCAGGGTCTTGGCCGCGTCCTTCAGGCCCATGGCGCGGATGGCGGCGGGCGGCGGGCCGATCCAGACCAGGCCGGCGGCGGTCACGGCCTCGGCGAAGTCGGCGTTCTCGGACAGGAAGCCGTAGCCGGGGTGAATGGCCTCGGCCCCCGTGGCTTTCGCGGCAGCGAGAACCTTCGCGGCGTCGAGATAGGATTCGCGCGCCGGGGCGGGGCCGATCAGGACGGCCTCGTCGGCCTCACGGACGTGCAGGGCCTTCGCATCGGCTTCGGAATAGACGGCGATGGTCCGGATGCCCATGCGGCGGGCGGTGCGGAAGACGCGACAGGCGATCTCGCCGCGATTGGCGACCAGGACGGATTTGAACATGGGGTCTCTCTAGCCGCTGTCGCGCGACGGGGCCACTCAATGCCCGCCGGACATCTCATTGAAGCCGAGGTAGAGCCAGAGAACCGCCAGCAGGCTGAAGGTGATGGTGGTCAGGTTGAAGAGCACAAACATCCGCGCCAGCGTGCCGATCGTGCTGCGCTGATAGGCGCCCTTCATGTGCAGGAACAAATGCACGGGCGAGGCCACCAAAAGCCACCACGCCGCACCCCCGATGAGCATCGACAGCAGGAAGATGACGATCAGCAACAGCATCTGGAACGATAGGGAGTGCATCGAAAACACAAGGTGATCAAAGACATAAAAGCGGCGATTGAAGGCGAACAACAGCGTCAGCATCAGGGCTGACACGGGCAGGGCCAGGATGGCGATGCGGTGGCCCCAGATCTCCAGCAGGAGCGCGAACCGCTCGGGGTCGTCCTTGACGGCGTCGTAGCGGGTCTGGGCCCAGTGCTGCATGGCCGACAGCTGGGTGTCGTTGGCGACGGCGGATGTCACCCGGATCCGGTCTTCCTCCAGCGTTCCGGACCGGGCGGCGACGTCTCCGGCGGCGGCGTCGCTGACGGAGCGGCTGAATTTGATCCAGTCGCGGTCGAGCGCGGCGAGGGCCATGGCCTTCTCGCCGTCGCTCATGGTCGTGTCGGCGGCGATCCGGGCCCTGGCCTCGGCGCGGGCGGCGGGGTCGTCGGCCCGCCCGCCGGGGCCCACGATGTTCAGCTGGGTGTTCGTCGTGTCGCCGCGCGCTTCTGCGCGGTGGGCGTTGGTGGTGGTCGCCCAGTGCCCGGCGAAGATCACCACCAGCAGGATGACGAGGAACATCCGGAACGGCTGAACCTGGTAGGCGCGCTTGCCGTCCAGATAGTCGCGGGTCAGCCGGCCGGGCCGCTTGAACAAGGCGGGCAGGGTCTTGAACAGACGGCCGTCGAGGTGAAGCAGGCTCTCGACCGCCTCGACCGTCAGCTTCCAGACCGACTTATGGAAGTCCTCGGCCAGCTGGCCGCAGACGTGGCAATACGTCCCCTGAAGCGGCGTCTCGCAGTTGGCGCAGGGCGTGCCCGGCGGGATGTCGGCGTGCTCACGCTTCCACTTCAGCCAGCCGCCGCCCGACGCCAGCGCCGCCGTTTCCAGTTCGCCCGACATCGATCCCCCGCCTGATTCCTACTGAGCCCAGGCCGGTTTACGTTTTTCGAGGAAGGCGCGCACCCCCTCCTGACCCTCGGCCGAGACGCGGGCGCGGGCGATGCGTTTGGCGGTCTCTTCCATCAGGCCGTGGTCGATCTTCTGGCCGACGACGTCGTTGACCAGCCGCTTGGCCTCGCCCATGGCGCCGGGGGCGTTCTCGCTGATGCTGTCGGTCAGCATGGAGACGAACTCGTCGACCGAGCCCTCGGGCAGGACCATGTCGATCAGGCCGGCGTGGGCCGCATAGTCGGCGTCGAAGATATTGGCCGACAGGAACAGCTGGCGCGCGCGGCGGGCGCCGACGGCCTCGACGACATAGGGGGCGATGGTCGCGGGGATCAGGCCCAGCTTGACCTCGGTGAAGCCGAAGCGGGTTCCCTCGACGGCCACGGCCATGTCGCAGGCGGCGACGATTCCGGCCCCGCCGCCCATGGCCGCGCCCTCGACGATGGCGCAGGTCAGGGCCGGGACTTCGTGCAGGGCCTTCAGCATCTTCGCCAGACCCATGGCGTCGTCGCGGTTGTCCCCCTCCGACCAGCCCGCCGCATCGCGCATCCAGCCCAGGTCGGCGCCGGCGCTGAAGGTGCCGCCCGCGCCGCGCACGAAGACCAGACGCACATTGTCGGCCCCCTGCAGGGTCTCGAAGGCCTCGTACAGGGCGGCGACGGTCGGGGCGTCGAAGGCGTTGCGCTTGTCCGGCCGGTTGATGGTGACGAAGACGACGCCGTCGGCGGTGGAATCGATCTGGACCAGATCGTCATTGGCGTCGGGGGCGGGATCGGCCAGCAGCGGATGGGCGATGGCGTTGATCTCGGCCGCCTCGGCGTCGGTGATGTCGAGGGCGTTGAGGTCGGCTTCGGTGGGCTTGTCGGTCATGGGTCGCGTCCTTGGGGATATTCGACTGTAACGCATCGCTCGCCGATTGGCAGCGAAGCCGCGTTCCTTGACAGCCCCATCGCACGGGACTTGATTGTGGAAAAGCCAAACGCAAGCCAGCGGGGATTGAGATGGCGCAGGCGCCGCGAAACCGCAGACCGTCGCGCCTGACGCCCGCGAAGGCGAAGCTGGCCGCCGAAATCCGGCAGCAGCTGGTGGATCAGGGCGGAGCCGCCCACCGCGACGTGGTCATCGGCCGGATCCTGCAGCGCAAGGGGCTGAACGGCCTCGCCGCCGACCGGGCCCGCCGCGCCCTGCTGTCGGCCTTCGAACTGCACGTCCATCCCGATCCCGACAGCGGCGCCCCGCATCTGTTCGACCTGCCGTTCGGGCCGGACTCGCATCGCTGGGCGGTGGACGAGCGGACGGGATCGACCCGATTCTGATCGCCGAAGGTTGGGAGTCAGGATGATGGCGACCAGCGCGGCCGACCGCATCCGCCGGACGAGCGTGGCGAGCGTCCATGTCCACTATGTCGCCAAGGCGGAGCGGAAAGGGCGCACGCGGGCCGAGGTGGACGCGGTGATCCGCTGGCTGACCGGCTATTCGCAGGATCAGCTGGAGGCGCTGCTGGCGGCGAAGACCGATTTCGAGACCTTTTTCGCCGAGGCGCCGGCGATGAACCCCAACCGTTTCCTGATCACCGGCGTGATCTGCGGCTATCGGGTCGAGGAGATCGAGGACCCGTTCATGCGCGAGCTGCGCCAGCTCGACAAACTGGTCGACGAGGTGAGCAAGGGGAAGGCGATGGAGAAGGTGTTGCGGAAGGAGTGATGGGTCCTTGTCATCCCGGAAAGCGCGCAGCGCTTATCCGGGACCGAGTGCGCCGCTTTGTGGCGGGCTCCCGGAAATCGCCTGCGATTATCCGGGAGACAGGCGGCCATCGCACCGACCTGTGGCCCGGATAGCCGCTGCGCAGCTTCCGGGCCGATCATGTTCCATGCGAAGCCGTCCCGGCTCTCCGCTTCGCTTCGGCCGGGATGACAAGGCACTACATCCTGAACACGCCGAAGGTCGTCTCGGGGATCGGGGCGTTCAGCGAGGCGCTGATGGCCAGGCCCAGCACGTCGCGGGTCTGGACCGGATCGATGATCCCGTCGTCCCACAGGCGGGCGGTGGCGTGGTACGGATTGCCTTCGTCCTCATACTTCTGGCGCACCGGCGCCTTGAAGGCTTCCGCCTGTTCCGGGGTCCAGCTGTCGGCGTCGCGGTGGACGGTGGCCAGGACGGCGGCGGCCTGTTCGCCGCCCATGACGCTGATCCGGCTGTTGGGCCAGGTGAACAGGAAGCGGGGCCCGAAGGCGCGGCCGCACATGCCGTAGTTGCCCGCGCCGAAGCTGCCGCCGATCAGGACGGTGAATTTGGGAACCTCGGCCGAGGCCACGGCGGTGACCAGTTTGGCCCCGTTCCTGGCGATGCCCTCGGCCTCGTATTTGCCGCCGACCATGAAGCCCGAGATATTCTGCAGGAAGACCAGCGGGATCTTCCGCTTGCAGGCCAGTTCGATGAAATGGGCGCCCTTGAGCGCGCTTTCCGAGAACAGCACGCCGTTGTTGGCGAGGATGGCGACAGGATAGCCCCAGATGCGGGCGAAGCCGCACACCAGCGTGGTCCCGTACAGGGCCTTGAACTCGTCGAACTCGGAGCCGTCGACCAGACGGGCGATGACCTCGCGCACGTCATAGGGGGCGCGGACATCGTCGGGGATGATACCGTACAATTCCTCGGCGTCGAAGGCGGGGGCGCGCGGTTCGCGCACGTCCATGTCGACGCGTTTCACCGTGTTCAGGCTGTCGACGATGGTGCGGACCATCTCCAGCGCGTGCTCGTCGTTCTCGGCCACATAGTCGACGACGCCGGACCGGCGGCCGTGGGTCTCGGCCCCGCCCAGCTCCTCGGCCGAGATGACCTCGCCCGTGGCGGCCTTCACCAGCGGCGGGCCGGCCAGGAAGATGGTGCCCTGGTTGCGGACGATGACGCTCTCGTCCGACATGGCGGGGACATAGGCGCCGCCGGCGGTGCAACTGCCCATGACGCAGGCGATCTGGGGGATCGACTTCGCGCTCATCCGGGCCTGGTTGAAGAAGATGCGGCCGAAATGGTCGCGGTCGGGGAAGACCTCGGCCTGGTGGGGCAGGTTGGCCCCGCCGGAATCGACCAGATAGACGCAGGGCAGGCGGTTCTGCTCGGCGATCTCCTGGGCCCGCAGGTGCTTCTTCACCGTCATCGGGAAATAGGCGCCGCCCTTCACCGTCGGGTCGTTGGCGACGATCATGACCTCGCGGCCCGAGACCCGGCCGACGCCGCAGATCATGCCCGCGCCGGGCGCGCCGTCGCCATACATGCCGTCCGCCGCCAGCTGGCCGATCTCGAGGAAGGGCGAGCCGGGGTCCAGCAGCCGGTCGACGCGGTCGCGGGGCAGCAGCTTGCCGCGCGACACGTGGCGATCGCGGGAGGCGTCGGATCCGCCGCGGGCCGCCTTGGCGACCCTGGCGCGGAGCTCGTCGCGGAGGGCCCGGTTGTGGGCGTCCAGCGCCTTGAAGGCGGGGCTGTGCGGATCGATGGCGGACGTCAGCTTGGGCATGGGGCTGGTTTAGGGTGGTTCATGGCGGTGGGGAAGAAGCGTTCTCCCTCCCCTTCATGGGGAGGGACGACCGCGCAGCGGTCCGGGTGGGGAAGTTCAGCGACAGGCGCGGACCGCGGCAGGTTCGCACTTCCCCACCCGGGCTCGCCCCGGGGGCTCGCCGTCCCTCCCCCCGAGGGGAGGGAGAGGCGGGCGCGCTTATGGCTTGATCGATTTTCCTTGGTTGACCTTCAACCGCCGCCGTGGCCTGTCGCCCGTCCCATGATCGGCTTCAACACCCAGACCCGGACGACCCTGCGCGAGCTGCTGCACCTGGCGTGGCCGGTGGTGCTGGCGCGCATCGGCATCATGACCATGGGGCTGACCGACGTGATCGTGGTCGGCAATTACTCAAGCCTGGAGCTGGCCTGGAGCTCGCTGGCGCTGGCTCCGACCGCCATCATCGTCACCACCGCCGTCGGCCTGATGATGGGGGTGCAGGTGATGACCGCCCGCCTGATCGGTCAGGGCCGGCGCGGCGAGGTCGGCGGCGTGCTGCGGCGGGGCGTGACCTATTCGTTGCAGCTGGGCGTGATCTCGATGATCGGCCTGATCCTGATCGGCCCCTGGGCGCTTCAGCACATGGGTCTGGCTCCGGGCCTGGGCGAGGGCGCCTCGCCGGTGCTGGTGGTCTTCGCCCTGTCGATGCCCGGCTATCTGGTCAGCGTGGCGGCGCAGTTCTTCCTCGAGGCCCTGCACCGGCCGCGCGCGGGCATGTGGGCCATGTGGATCGCCAACGGGTTGAACCTGGCCCTGAACCTGCTGCTGGTGCCTGACATCCTCGGTCTGGGGATCGACGGCGCCGTGGCGTCGGCGTGGGCGACCTTTGTCGCGCGGACGTCGCTGGCGGTGTTCCTGATCGTCTACATCGTCCGTCTGCCCGAGGCGCGGGCGCTGGGCGTGTTCCGCCGCCCGGCGCGCAACCGGGCCGACGAGCGCGAGCAGCGCAAGGTCGGCTACGGCGCGGGCAGTTCCTACTTCATCGAGGTCGGCGCCTTCGCCGCCATGACCTTCATCGCCGGCCAGCTGGGCGCGATCGAGACCTCGGCCTGGGCCATCGTGCTGAACGTCTCGGCCATCGTCTTCATGGTCCCGATGGGCCTGTCGTCGGCGACGGCGGTGCTGGTCGGCCGCGCCTACGGGGCGCGGGACGGGCGCGGCGTGCTGAGGGCCGGGCTGGTGGGGATCGGCGTGGTCATCGCCCTGACGCTGGCGGTGGCCCTGGTCGTCTGGCCCGGCGCGCCGCTGATCGCCCGCGCCTACAACCGCGATCCGGCGCTGCTGGCGGTGGTGATCCCGGCGCTCGTGCTGACCACCCTGTTCTTCGTCGCCGACGGCATCCAGGTGGTCTCGGCCTCGGCCAACCGCGCGGCGGGCGACGTCTGGTGGCCGACAATCATGCATTTCGCGGCCTACAGCCTGATCATGATGCCGCTGGGCTGGTGGTTCGCGCACGAGATCGGCGTCAACGGCCTCGTCTGGGCCGTGATCATCGCCAGCCTGGTGTCGTCGGCGCTGCTGACGGGGCGGTTCGTCAGGGTGGCGCGGCGGCTGCCCGTAGGGACGAGGGATGAGGGATGAGGGATTAGGGATTAGGGATTGGGAGGCGCCGGGGTTGCGATGTCCGCCCGCACTCGCCACTAACCGTGATCTATTCCTGATCCCTAATCCCTAATCCCTAATCCCTAATCCCTGGCCCCCGGCTTCCATGTCCCGCATCCTCATCACCTCGGCCCTGCCGTACATCAACGGCATCAAGCATCTGGGGAATCTGGCGGGCTCGATGCTGCCGGCGGACGTCTACGCCCGCTTCAAGCGGGCCCAGGGCCATGAGGTGCTCTACATCTGCGCCACCGACGAGCACGGGACGCCGGCCGAGCTGGCCGCCGCCGCGGCGGGGCAGGACGTGCGGACCTATTGCGACGAGCAGCACGAGGTCCAGAGGGCGGCGGGTCAGGCCTTCGGCCTCAGCTACGACTGGTTCGGCCGCTCCTCGAACGCGCCCAACCAGCGCCTGACCCAGCATTTCGCGGCGGCCCTGGAGAAGAACGGGCTGATCGAGGAGCGGGTCGACCGGATGATCTATTCCGTCGACGACGCCCGCTTCCTGCCCGACCGCTATGTCGAGGGCACCTGTCCGCACTGCGGCCATGTCGGGGCGCGCGGCGACCAGTGCGACAACTGCGGCCGGCTGCTGGACCCGACCGACCTGATCGATCCCTATTCGGCGGTGTCGGGTTCGCGGAACCTCGAGGTGCGCGACACCCGCCACCTGTATCTGCTGCAGACGAAACTGGCCGACCGCATCCGGACGTGGATCAACTCGAAGACCGACTGGCAGACGCTGGCGAAATCCATCGCGCTGAAACACCTCGACGAGGGGCTGATCGACCGGGGCATCACCCGCGATCTGAAGTGGGGCGTGCCGGTGGTCGGCCCCGACGGCGGCCCGCGCCCCGGCATGGAGGGCAAGGTCTTCTATGTCTGGTTCGACGCCCCGATCGAATACATCGGCGCGACCGAGGAATGGGCCGATGCGACGGGCGGGACCTGGCGCGACTGGTGGCGGACGGACGAGGGCGCCGACGACGTCCGCTACGTCCAGTTCATGGGCAAGGACAATGTCGCCTTCCACACGGTCAGCTTCCCGGCGACCATTCTGGGATCGGGCGAGCCGTGGAAGACGGTCGACACGCTGAAGGCCTTCAACTGGCTGAACTGGTACGGCGGCAAATTCTCCACCAGCCAGAAGCGCGGCGTCTTCATGGACCAGGCGCTGGAGCTGCTGCCCGCCGACTACTGGCGCTGGCACCTGACGGCCTATGGCCCCGAGCATTCGGACGCGGCCTTCACCTGGGAGCAGTTCCAGTCGACGACCAACAAGGACCTGGCCGACGTGCTGGGCAATTTCGTCAACCGCATCGTCAAATTCGCGGAGAGCAAGTTCGAGGGCGTCGTGCCCGAGGCCGGGGAGCCCGGACCGCTGGAGGCGAAGCTGGAGGCCGACCTGCGCGCCGGCATCGCCGAGGCGACGGCGCAGTTCGAGGCCATGGAGTTCCGCAAGGCGGCCGTGGCCCTGCGCGCCGTCTGGGTGCTGGGCAATGAATATCTGCAGGAGGCGGCGCCCTGGACCGCCTTCAAGACCGATGTGGATCGGGCCGCCGTGGGCGTGCGCACGGGGCTGAACCTGGTGGCCCTGTTCGCCCGTCTGGCCGCGCCGGTGATGCCGAACTCGGCGGTGAGGATCGGCGCGGCCGTGGGCGCCACGGACTTGAGCTGGCCGACGGCGGACGAGCCGCTGCTGGACGCCCTGCCGCGCGGCCAGACGGTGGCGGCGGCCGGGGTGCTGTTCACCAAGATCGAGGACGCCCAGGTCGCCGAATGGTCGGAGCGGTTCGGCGGGGCCTGAGCCGGCGCGCCGAACGGACGACGAGAAGCAAAAGGCCCCGGATCGCTCCGGGGCCTTTTTCGGATCAGGACGCCGGCGGGACCACCGCGGCGGGCGGCGGCGCATCCGCCGGGCCGGCCGGCAGCCCCGTCGGGGGCGCCGATGTCTCTTCGCCGCTGACGCCCTTCAGATATTTGGCCTTCTCTTCCTCGCTGATGTCGAGGAAGGCCGGGGCGGAGGCGTTGAACGCATCCATCCGCTCGGTCCGCACGATCACCGACCGGGCGCCGTCCCAGACCATGTGCACGGCGACATAGAGGACGATGACCAGGCCGACGTAGCCGATCCAGCGGTGCTTCGTCAGCAGCTTGGCGATGAAGGTGGCGGCGACGCCCATCAGGGCGATCGACAGGATCAGGCCGAAGACCATGATCCACGGATGCTCATGCGCGGCGCCGGCGACGGCCAGGACGTTGTCCAGCGACATGGTGACGTCGGCGATCATGATCTGCAGCAGGGCGGCGCCGAAGGATTTGCGCTTGAGGCCCAGGGCCTCGGGGGGCGGGCCGCCGCCGTGGTGGGCGGACAGGGCGGTCTCCAGCTCGGCCTCGGCCTCGGCCTGGTCGTGGGTGCGCTGCTCCTGCAGTTCGCGCCACATCTTCCAGCAGACCCACAGCAGCAGGATGCCGCCCGCCAGCAGCAGGCCGATGATGGCCAGCAGTTGCACGGTGATCAGGGCGAAGCCGATGCGCAGCACGACGGCGGCGGCGAGACCGATCAGGATCGCCTTCTTGCGCTGCTCGGGCGCGAGGGCGGCGGCGGCGAGGCCGACCGCGACGGCGTTGTCGCCGGCCAGCACCAGGTCGATCATCAGCACCTGGCCGAGGGCGGTGGCCTGGCTGGCGAGTTCGGGAGACGAGAGGAATTCCATGGGCGGGGCTCTAGGACAGGATCAGCCGGGCATCAATGCCGGATCAGCCGGTCTGCTTCCGGTTGGCCTCGTAAAGCGCCACGGCCGCCGCGTTGGAGACGTTCAGGCTTTCGAAGCCGCCCGGCATGGGGATCTTCGCCAGCACGTCGCAATGCTCGGCCACCAGACGGCGGATGCCGTCGCCTTCCGAACCCATGACCAGCACGGTCGGACGATTGTCCAGCGCCTGTTCCAGCGTCAGCTCGGCCGACCCGTCCAGTCCCACGGCGCGCCAGCCCATATCGGCCAGCGTCTCCAGCGCGCGGCTGAGGTTGGTGACGCGGGCGCAGGGCAGGCGTTCGGTCGCGCCGGCCGAGGCCTTGGCCAGGGCGCCGGCGAGGGCGGGGGAGTGGCGGTCCTGGACCACGATGCCTTTCGCCCCGAAGGCGAGGGCCGAGCGGAAGATGGCGCCGACGTTCTGGGGGTCGGTCAACTGGTCCAGCATGACGATGACGCCGCCGTCTCCGGCGATGTCCTCCAGCGTCACGCCTTCCAGCGGCTGGACCTTGAAGGCCAGGCCCTGGTGCACGGCGCCGGGCGGCAGCATGCGGTCGAGGGCCTGGACCTCGATGATCTCGATCTTGTGGCCGTGGGCCGCCTGATCGCGCTCAAGCTCGGCGGCGCGGTCGGCGGTCGCGAGCAGCCGACCCATGCCCTTGCGGGCCGGATTGGCCAGGGCCGCGAGCACCGGATGACGGCCCCAGACGAAATTGTCGGCGTCCGCCTTGGCCCGTGACGGGCGCGGCGCGGAATCATTGAAGCTCTTCGGCTTGGGGTTGGGGTTCCAGCCGCCGCGGTCGGGGCCGCTCGCGGAGGGTCCCTTGGCGCCCGCTCCGGGCCCGCCGGAGCGGGGCGCGGACTTGTCGCCGAAGACCGGTTTTTTGCCCGATTTCCGGTCGTTGCGTTCTGGATTTCTCGACACTATAAGACGCCCTCCGATTTGGAGCCCTGAGGGCTTTCGGGTCTGGCGCCCCTCCTAAACCAGGCGACGCAGGACACCGAGAGCTTTTGTTGTTTCGACGACCGAAAGGTCGGCGAGGCATCGGTCCAACGGTTCGAAAACGCGCTGGGGGAATGTCCCGAGTGGCAAAGGGGGGGGACTGTAAATCCCCTGCGTAAGCTTCGCAGGTTCGAGTCCTGCTTCCCCCACCACGCGGTTTCGAAACGAAGGTCCGGACCCCATATCGGGTCGGCGGTCAAAGGCTTCCGGGCCCGAGGCCGTCTCCGTGCGGGTATAGTACAATGGTAGTACAGCAGCCTTCCAAGCTGAATATGTCGGTTCGATTCCGTCTACCCGCTCCAGAATTCTTAAGCTGACCAATCGCCCCTTCCCGGGCCACAGGAGTTTTGGCCATGGCCAAGGAAAAGTTCGAACGTAACAAGCCGCACTGCAACATCGGCACGATTGGTCACGTTGACCACGGCAAGACGACGCTGACGGCGGCGATCACGATGGTTCTGGCCAAGGCCAGCGGCGGCAAGGCGATGAACTACGCCGACATCGACGCGGCTCCGGAAGAGAAGGCGCGCGGCATCACGATCAACACGGCGCACGTCGAGTATGAGACGGCGGCCCGTCACTATGCGCACGTCGACTGCCCCGGCCACGCCGACTATGTGAAGAACATGATCACGGGCGCGGCGCAGATGGACGGCGCCATCCTGGTGGTTTCGGCCGCCGACGGCCCGATGCCGCAGACGCGCGAGCACATCCTGCTGGCCCGTCAGGTCGGCGTGCCGGCGCTGGTGGTGTTCCTGAACAAGGTCGACCTGGTCGACGACGCCGAGCTGCTTGAGCTGGTCGAGATGGAAGTGCGCGAGCTGCTTTCGTCGTACCAGTTCCCGGGCGACGACATTCCGATCACGGCGGGTTCGGCCAAGGCCGCGACCGACGGCGTGAACCCGGAGATCGGCGAGCAGGCGGTGCTGAAGCTGATGCAGACGGTCGACGACTACATTCCGCAGCCGGCGCGTCCGCTGGACCTGCCGTTCCTGATGCCGGTCGAGGACGTGTTCTCGATCTCGGGCCGCGGCACCGTGGTCACGGGCCGGATCGAAAAGGGCATCGTCAAGGTCGGCGAGGAAGTCGAGATCGTCGGCATCCGCCCCGTCCAGAAGACGACCTGCACGGGCGTGGAAATGTTCCGCAAGCTGCTGGACCAGGGCCAGGCGGGCGACAACGTCGGTGTGCTGCTGCGCGGCACCAAGCGTGAGGACGTCGAGCGCGGTCAGGTTCTGTGCAAGCCGGGTTCGATCACCCCGCACACGAAATTCCTGGCGGAGGCCTATATCCTGACCAAGGAAGAGGGCGGCCGTCACACCCCGTTCTTCACCAACTACCGCCCGCAGTTCTACTTCCGCACCACGGACGTGACCGGCATCGTGCACCTCAAGGAAGGTGTCGAGATGATCATGCCCGGCGACAACGCCGAGCTGAACGTCGAGCTGATCACCCCGATCGCCATGGACCAGGGCCTGCGCTTCGCCATCCGCGAAGGCGGCCGCACCGTCGGCGCCG
>Ga0265296_1000608_pt1 | contig 50903 bp, 51 predicted proteins | sample MunlanPumphouse1_FD_189073 | JGI IMG/M metagenome (GOLD analysis project Ga0265296, IMG submission 189073) | Groundwater microbial communities from a municipal landfill in Southern Ontario, Canada - Pumphouse #1 | ecosystem: Environmental > Aquatic > Deep subsurface > Groundwater | place... | reverse complement strand
CGGCAAATAAGAATTTAGTCCATCAGGTGGTTGTGGCGCAAATGGCTAACAATCGCCAGGTTCTGGCTCACACCAAAGACAGAAGCGAAGTAAGGGGCGGAGGTAAAAAGCCATGGCGGCAGAAAGGCACGGGCCGAGCGAGAGCCGGTTCAAGCCGGTCTCCGATTTGGAAAGGCGGCGGAGTTACCTTTGGTCCGCTCAAGGACAGGAATTTTTCTAAAAAGATTAACAAGAAAATGAGAAAGAAAGCGGTCCTTATGGCTTTGTCCGATAAGGTAGCCGGCGGCAATCTGCTGATCCTGGATAAATTAGAGATGGATGCTTATAAAACTAAGGTTTTTAATAAGATGTTGGGAGGTTTGGAAAAAGTTTTAAATAAAAACTCTAAGCCGAAATCAGATTCCAAGAAATCTGGAGAAAAAATTAAGGAAGGGAAAAACAAACAAGTGAAAAGAAACGTTTTAATAATTAATGATAAAAAAGACGAAAAAATAAAGTATTCCGGGAGAAATTTAGTCGGAACGGAAATTATTAATCTGGAAAATATAAATATTGTTGACTTGCTTAAATATAAGGATTTGATCTTAACTGTTGCGGGCGTTAAAAAATTGGAAGAAATATACAAATAAAATTTTTAGACTATATTTATGAGTTTATTCGGGAGAAAAAAAGAAGATAAGAAAGAAGAGAAGCCGGCGGCCAAAACCGTTGCGCTTAAGGCTGACAAAAAAGAAGAGGAAAAGAAGAGTATGAAAGAGCTTTATGAAGAAAGTTCGGTTGTTCCAGTTTCTTCTAAAAAAGGCGGGAAAGCTGAAGAAGTAGAGAAAAAAAGCAAATTTTCCCGGGCATACAGAATATTACTCAAGCCTATGGTAACGGAAAAAGCGACTAATCTGGGCGTTTTAAATAAATACGTTTTTGCGGTTTCCCCAAAAGCCAATAAGATAGAAATAGCCCAGGCGATTGAAGCGGTTTATGGCGTAAAACCAGTCGGGGTCAATATAATGAGAGCCGAAGGGAAAACTGTCCGCAGCGGCCGGACTTTCGGGAGAAGGAAAGATTGGAAGAAAGCGATTGTCGCTTTGCCCGCCGGCAAAACAATAAAAGTTTACGAAGGCGTGTAGTAGAATTGGCTTTTTGCGGCTCTAAACCATTACCAATCCCTTAATGCGAATCCTGCATACGGACTTAAACTTTCCTGCTGTAATGCGAATGCCGCAAATAATAATTCGCAGCATTCGCATTATAAAAACATTCGTGAAGATAGGCAGAGAAGAATTCGCATTAAAGGTTCATCTTAACTAAGTAATCAATCTAATCGTGTTGAACTATGGGAATTAAGACAGTAAAACCAACTACAGCCGGAAGACGTCAAGCTACTTTTGATGATTTTTTTGATATTACCAGAAGCGAGCCGGAGAAAAGTTTAATAATAATTAAAAAAAGGCAAGGCGGCCGCAACGCTCAAGGTAAAATTACAATACGGCACAGAGGCGGCGGGGCCAAGAGATATATCCGCCAGGTTGACTTTAAGAGAGATAAATTTGACATACCGGCCAAAGTCGCTTCAATTGAATATGATCCGAATCGGGGAGCACGGATTGCCCTGCTTAATTACCGAGACGGGGCTAAGAGATATATTATAGCTCCGATTGATTTAGTTGTCGGCGAGGAAGTTTTATCTTCGAAAAATCAGATTGAAATAAAAAGAGGAAATGCTATGCCCGTAAAACATATTCCGGCCGGCGTAGCGGTTTACAACTTAGAACTGGAGGCGGGTCAAGGGGCAAGAGTAGCCCGGGGAGCGGGAAATTCAGTTTCGGTTATGGGCGTGGAGGGAAAATATGCCCAAATTAAAATGCCTTCCGGGGAAGTCAGGTTAGTGAGCAAAGAATGCCTTTGCACCATCGGCCAGGTAAGCAATCCGGATAAGCGCCATATTAAATTAGGCAGTGCCGGCCGCAGCCGGCATTTAGGCATAAGGCCGACTGTCCGCGGTAAAGCCATGAACCCGGTTGATCATCCTCATGGCGGCGGCGAAGGCAACCAGCCGATTGGCTTAAAGCATCCGAAGACTCCTTGGGGCAAGCCGGCTTTGGGCGTTAAGACGAGAAAAAACAGATATTCAAATAAATTTATTATAAAAAGAAGAGGAAGGGGAAGGAGTTAATTATTAATATTATGTCAAGAAGTTTAAAAAAGGGTCCATACGTAAATCCAAGAATATTAAAAAAGATAAAGGCCTTGAGACAGGGTGATAAAACCGTGATAAAAGTTTGGGATAGGGCTTGCGTTATAACTCCGGAGATGGTGGGGTTTACCATCGGAGTTCATAATGGCAAGCAGCATATTCCGGTTTTTATTGTAGAAAATATGGTTGGCCATAGACTGGGAGAGTTTTCTCCCACCAAAAGATTCGTAGGCCACGGCGGTAAGATGGCTAAGGGCCAGGCTAAAGATGAAGCAGAAGCGGGGGCGGTAAAAAAAGATAAAGAGAGCAAATAAATCCCTTTAATTTGAGTCAATAAAAATATGGAAGTAAAAGCCAAAGCAAAATATATAAAAATGTCGTCCAGAAAACTTCGTCTGGTAGCTGATGTTGTCCGTGGAGCGGTAGTGGGCAGAGCTTTAGAACAGCTGAAATTTATAAATAAAAAAGCCGCTTTGCCGATAGGTAAATTGTTAAATTCAGGAATAGCCAACGCCGTTAATAATTATGAGCTTGATAAGGATAATTTGTATATAAAAGAAATACGGATCGATGAAGGGCCGGTTTTAAAGCGCTGGGCGCCGAAAGCGCACGGACGCGCTACTCCGATCAGGAAGAGGATGAGCCATATAAATTTGATTTTAGGAGAGATAAAGGCAAGCGGTAAGAAAAAAGCAAAAAAAGAAAAACTGGAAGCTCCGATAAGGTTAGATTCGGCAGCTAAAGAGGCGGAAGGTTTAAAGACGGGAGAAAAAAAGGAAAAGCGGCAAAATGTCCCCACCGTTTTAAAAGAAGAAAAAGGTAAAGAAATAATAGATATAAGATCGGAAGGAAGCGGCAAGCATGTTAAGATTGAAGGGGGAGGCAGCCACGGTTTTATGAAAAAAGTTTTTAGGAGAAAAAGCGGATAACATTCAAATTTATAAATTATCAAATTTATCACCGCCTCAGCGGGATCCCGCCCGCAATAAATATAATAAAGTGGCGGGACAAGTTTACGAATTAGAATTGTATGGGGAAAAAGGTTAATCCAAAAATATTTAGAATGGGTATAACAAAGACCTGGCCGTCAACTTGGTTTAGCAGTGGCGAAGATTATATTAAGAATATTAAGCAGGATGTCCGGATAAGAAAGTTTTTGTTAAAAGATTTAAGGGAAGCGGGGGTAGATAGGGTGGAAATTGAACGGAGCGCCAATAAAATTAATATAAATATCCATACCGCCAAACCCGGGGTGATTATCGGCCGGGGCGGAAGCGGCGCTGAGGATTTAAAGAAAAAAATTCACGAAATGTTTTTGTCCCGCCCAGCCGGGATTCGCCTGGGAGATATTAATCTTAATATTTCTGAGGTGGACAGGCCGAATTTAAGCGCCCAGATCGTTTTACAGTCGATGATTATAGATATAGAAAAAAGAATGCCCTTCCGCCGGGTCATGAAACAGGCTATAAGCCGGGTTGAACGGGCCGGGGCTTTAGGGGTGAAGGTCGTAATCGCCGGTCGTTTAAACGGAGCGGAAATTGCCCGGACCGAGAAATTAGTTTCCGGCAAAGTTCCTTTACACACCCTGCGGGCCGATATAGATTATGCCCGGGGAACAGCCCACACTACTTACGGAAGCATCGGTGTGAAATTTTGGATTTATAAAGGGGAAGTTTTTGAGAAAGAAAAGGATCCGGGTAAAGGCGAAATAATTGGCAAAAAAGAGTCGAAGATTAAATAAAGAATAATATAAGATAAAATAACAAGATAATAAAGATAGTATGTTGATGCCGAAAAAAACCAAATATAGGAAGAGCCATAAGAGAAGGCGCGGAGGCAAAGCCAGCCAGATGACTTATGTTAGTTTTGGCAGCTTTGGCTTAAAAGCTATGGAAGCCCATTGGCTTACTTCCCGGCAGATTGAATCGGCCAGAAAGGTTTTAACCAGATATATAAAAAAGGGCGGAAAAATGTGGATAAGAATTTTCCCCGATAAGTCCGTTACGCAAAAAGGCGGAGAGATCCCGATGGGTAAAGGCAAGGGCGCGGTAGACCATTACGTGGCGGTTGTGAAGCCGGGCATGGTTATGTTTGAAATAGAGGGCGTCAACGAGAAAGAAGCGAAAGAGGCAATGATTTTTGCTTCCCATAAGCTGCCGATAAAATGCCGATTCGCCAAGAAGCATGAATAAAAATAAAGAAAACGAATATGGAATTCAAAGAATTAAAAAGTAAAGAAGAAAAAGATTTGCAGAAACTTTTGGCCCAGTCGCGGGAAAAACTAAGAGATTTGCGTTTTAAGGACGCTAATAAGCAATTAAAGAATGTCCGCGAATTAAGGAAGGCAAAAGAAACGATTGCCCGGATTTTGACGCTACTTAATGGGTTAAGAGCCGGGGGAAAAACAAAGTAAAATAAATTAAGCTTATTATTTAAATATTTACCCCGTTAGAAATCTAACTGGGGGTAACAAATTTAGCAAGGAAAAATATTTGAAAGATAAATTGTATCATTATGAAGAAAGAAACTCAAAAAATTTCTAACGGGGTGGAAAAAGAGAAAAAAAATCAAAAAGCAGATAATGGAAGCAGCTTAAGCCAGGATAAAGCCGTTATCAGGAGAAAATTCAGCGGCGTGGTTGTTAGTGATAAAATGGACAAGACAATTGTCGTGAGAATAGACCGGTCCAAGAAAAACCAGAAATACGGGAAAAGATACATCGCCAGTAAGAAGTATAAAGTTCATGATGAAAAAAATCAGTATAAAGAAGGCGACAAGGTGGTTTTTGTTGAATGCCGGCCGATAAGTAAAGATAAAAGATGGCGAGTTATATATTAAGATTCTTGGGATTTTTAGGATAATTAAGATTTTTAGGATAATTTGTATGATACAAGTGCAAACACAATTGAAAGTAGCCGATAATTCCGGAGCTAAGAAAGTCATGTGTATTAAAGTTCTGGGCGGATACAAAAAGCGTTATGCCGGAGTCGGCGAAATTATTACCGTTGCCGTTAAAGAAGCCACCCCGCATTCTGCCATTAAAAAGGGAGATGTGGCAAAAGCGGTTATTATCAGGACCAAAAAGGAAATCAGGAGAAAGGACGGAACTTACCTGCGCTTTGACGATAACGCTTGTGTTATTATTGATAAAGACAAGAAAGAACCGAAAGGAACGAGAATTTTCGGTCCGGTAGCCAGAGAAGTAAGACGGGCGGGATTTTTCAAGATTGCTTCATTAGCCCCGGAAGTGTTGTAATAACAATTAACTGTTAACAATTGACATTTAACTTTTATAGATATGAAAATTAAGAAAGGCGACAAAGTTAAAATATTATCAGGCAAGGATAAAGGCAAAACTGGAAAAGTGTTGCAGATTTTTTCTGCCTATAATAAAGTTAGCGTGGAGGGCCTTAATTTATTAATAAAGCATATGCGGCCGAGAAAGCAGGGAGAAAAAGGCCAAAGGATTGAGTTCCCGGCGCCGTTGCCTTTATCTAAGGTCGCTTTAGTCTGCCCAAAATGCGGAAAAGCAAGCAGGGTTGGTTTTAAATATTTAGAATTAACTGTCGGCGGGGAAAAGAAAAGGAAAAAAATCAGAGTCTGCGGAAAATGCCGGCAGGAAATAGATTAAAAAAGGAAATTTATGGGGTTAAAAGAAAGATACAAAAAAGAAATAGCGCTGAAAATGAAAGAAAAATTCGGCTATAAAAATATTTTTATGGTGCCGAAGCTTGACAAGGTGGTAGTTAACGTCGGTTTTGGCCGTTTTAGCAAAGACAGCGCCTATATTGATAATGTTAAGAAAAATTTAGCCGATATCACCGGCCAGAGGCCAGTTTTAACTAAAGCCAAAAAAGCGATTTCCGCTTTTAAAATCAGGGAAGGCATGATTATTGGAGCTAAAGTAACCTTGCGAGGCGTCCGGATGTATGATTTTGTGGAAAAATTGATAAATGTGACCTTGCCCAGGGTAAGGGATTTTCGCGGTTTGACGGAAAAATCAATTGATAAAACCGGCAATTTAACCATTGGCTTCAAGGAGTATATAGCTTTTCCGGAGATTTCGCCCGATTCAATTGAAAATATCCACGGTTTAGAAGTTATTGTCGCCACCACCGCTAAGAATAAGGAAGAGAGTTTAGATTTATTAAAGTTTATCGGGTTTCCCATTAAACACGAGGGGGACGAACATAAGAGAAATTAAACGAAATATATGGCGAGAAAAGCATTAATTGCAAAAGCAAAAAGAAAACCTAAGTTTTCCACCCGGCTAGTAAGGCGTTGCTGGCGTTGCGGTCGTATCCATGGATTTATGCGCGATTTCGGTTTATGCCGCATTTGTTTTCGGGAGTTAGCTGACAATGGTGATTTGCCGGGAATAAAAAAATCCTCTTGGTAATTGTTAAATAATTAAATAATAAAATAAAAAAATAATAAAATAACTCCGAAGGCTTGGGCTGTCCTGTTATATAAATAAGCCCGTTCAATTTTTTATATTATTTTATTTTTATATTTTTATATTTATTTTATGGTGGATTCAATCGCTGACATGATAACAAGAATAAGAAATGCTTCAGCCGTTGGGAAGAATGAGGTGGTTTTGCCTATGAGTAAAATAAAATTCGAAGTGGCCAAAATTTTGGAGAAAGAGGGCTGGGCAGGAAAGGTAGAAGTTATAAAAGGAAATTCTTCTAAGGAGGGAAAAGAGAAGAATTATATTTTTGACCAATTAAGGATTGTTTTAAAATATAAAAAGAGCGGCCGGCCGGCTATTAGCTGCCTAAAACGGATAAGCAAACCTGGCTTGCGGGTTTATGTTAAGAAAGACCGGTTGCCGAAAGTTTTAAATAATTTAGGAATAGCCGTAATTTCCACACCGCAGGGGATAATGACCAATAAAGAAGCTAAGAAAAAAGGTATTGGCGGAGAAGTACTTTGTGAAATATACTAAATCTACGAATTACAAATCCTTTACGAATTTACGAATACCGAATGAACTTTTTTTGCTAAAATTCGTATATTCGTAGCAAATTCGTAATTCGTAGGAATATAAAGATTTAAAACGAATAAAAGTATGTCCAGATTAGGAAAATTACCAATTAAATTACCCACCGGGACTCAAGCTAGAATTGAGGACGGTTTTATTATTGTTAAAGGGCCCAAGGGCGAGATAAGGGAGAAATTAAATAATCTGGTTAAAGCGGAAATCGGGGAGAAAGAGATAAACATCAGCGTGGAAAATCCGGAAGAAAAAAAAGAGAAATCTTTATGGGGATTATATAGGAGTCTGATTAATAATTTAGTAATCGGCGTGAATGAAGGTTTCGAAAAGAAATTAGAAATAAGCGGCGTCGGTTATCGCGCGGCTATGAGCGGAAATAAGCTGATTCTTAACCTGGGCTTTTCCCATCCGATTGAATATAATCTACCAGAAGGGATAACGGGAAGCGTGGCAGAAAACGTTATTACTTTGAAGGGTTTAGAAAAAAAATTAGTGGGAGAAACCGCCGCGAAAGTGAAAAGATTCAGGGTTCCTGACCCCTATAAAGCCAAAGGCGTTAAGTACAGCGGTGAAATAATAAGAAGGAAGGCCGGAAAAGCGGCTACTAAAGAATAAAGTTTATGAGCAAAAATAAAAGAAAAAATATCGGGCGCGCAATAAGACATAAAAGAGTGCGGGCAAAAGTGAAGGGAACAAAAAAATGTCCGCGTTTGAGTATTTTCAGGTCAAACCGCAGTATGTACGCGCAACTTATAGATGACGAGGCCGGGTTGACGTTAGCCAGCGCTTTTAGCAAAGAGATAACGGCGGGAGAACCGAAGGCAGGCAAGGGCGATAGCTTCCACAAAAAGGATATTAGTTTTCAGTTAGGGGGATTGATTGCGAAGAAAGCAGCGCTTAAAAAAATAAAACAGGTTGTTTTTGACCGAGGCGGATATAAATACCATGGCCGAGTAAAAGCTTTAGCCGAGGGAGCTAGGGAAGGCGGTCTTGAGTTTTAGTTTTAAAAATAAAATAATAAAATAATAAAATAACAGACATGCCAGAGGAAAAAAATACAACAGCCAATAATAATATAGCCAATCCGGGAGAAAAGAAACCGGCTAATCTTGAGATTGGGGCAGAGAAAAAAGCGGAAGACGTTAAGAAAAACGATTTGGTTTCGGGAAGTAAATTCCCGGAAAGAAGAATGGGCGGCAACCAGAGAGGGAAAATAAAGAAAAATAAGAAAAGGGACAGGGATGAGAAAGGAGATGAATTTGAGCAAAGAGTTTTGGATGTAGCCAGGGTCACCCGCGTTATGGCCGGCGGCAAGAGAATGAGCTTTCGCGTTTGTGTGGCTATCGGCGACAGGAAAAATAAGGTTGGCGTCGGCTTGGGCAAGGGCGCGGATGTTACTATGGCCGTAAATAAAGCCGTAAATACAGCTAAGAAAAATCTTATTGATGTCCCGACAGTTAACGAAACTATACCCCATGAAATTTACTGCAAAGCCGGCGCAGCTAAGATTTTGTTTAAACCGGCTCGCCGGGGGCGGGGAGTAATTGCCGGCGGGGTAGTGAGAACTATTTTGGAGCTGGCCGGAGTCCACAACATTTCTGCTAAAGTTTTAGGGACAAATAATAAAATTAACAATGCCCAATGCGCGATTGAGGCTTTAAAAAAAATAAAGAAAGTTGAGAAACACCTGCCCGCCATGCAGACGCAGGCATTGCCGGCGGGAGAAAACAAAAAAGAGGGAGAAGAGATTGATAATAAGTAAAGATGGGGAGATTTTTCAAATATTTAATTTTTCATTTTTCATATATTTATGGCATTATCACTACATACTATCAGTCCGAATAAAGGAGCGACAAAAAAAAGGAAAAGAGTCGGCAGAGGAAATGCTTCCGGCCATGGCACTTATAGTACCCGGGGCCAGAAAGGGCAGAAATCGCGTTCTGGCGTAAGCGGTTTAAAGCGCCTGGGGATGAAAAAACAATTGCTTCAAACTCCGAAATCAAGGGGTTTTAAATCCGAAAAGCCGAAAAGTCAGGTGGTAAGCCTGCGGGAGATAAATGATAATTTCAAAGACGGAGCAGTTATTACCCCGAAATCATTGCTAGCTAAAAAATTAATTGGTACAATAAAATTGCCGGTTAAAATTTTGGGCGGCGGTGAATTAAGAATAAAAGATATTAAATTCGGAGGAGTTAAGATTAGCGAAAGCGTGAGGGAAGAGCTTAAGGCGATCACCGCCAAGGCCACCGCAGGAGCGGGGCAGGCGGGACAGGGAAAACAATCCACCCCTGCTAAAGCTACGGTGGACAAGTAAAACAACTATCAAATGTTTGAAAAACTTATACAAATTTGGAAAATAAGGGACTTGCGGGCAAAGATACTTTTTGTTCTGGCTATGCTTGTGATTTTTAGGTTTGCCGCCCATATCCCGATTCCGGGAGTAAATATTGTTGCTCTCAAGGATGTTTTCGCCGGCAATCAGATTTTGGGTTTAATGAATATATTTTCCGGAGGCGGCATGCAGAATTTTTCTATCGTCATGATGGGCGTAGCTCCTTATATTACTTCCTCCATTATTTTTCAGCTTTTGGCCATGATCGTTCCGGCCTTGGAAGAAATGCAGAAAGAGGAAGCCGGACGGCAGAAAATTAATATGTGGACGCGCTGGTTAACGATACCTTTGGCCGTCGCCCAGTCTTACGGCATGATTACCATTCTGCGCCGGTCTTCCTACAGCATTTTGGGCGATGTAAGCGCCTTTGACCTCTCCGCCATGATAATTACCATAACGGCCGGCACTATATTTTTAATGTGGCTGGGCGAGTTAATAACGGAAAAGAAAATTGGCAACGGCATCTCTCTTTTGATATTCGCCGGCATTGTGGCTGATCTGCCCCGAATACTCCAGCAAACAATTGTCACTTTTGACCCTTCCCAGATGTTTATTCTAATAGGGTTTTCCATAATCGCTCTGATTACCGTTATTGGCGTGGTTATAATTAATGAAGGCCAGAGGAATGTTCCGGTCCAATACGCCCGCCAGGTGAGAGGGAATAGAATGTACGGGGGGACCAGTACTCATCTGCCTCTCCGCGTCAATATGGCCGGCGTTATCCCGATAATTTTTGCTATTTCTTTAGTTCTATTTCCGTCTATGGTCGCCCAATTTTTCATCCATGCCAGGACGGCCTGGATCGCCAGTTCCGCCGAATGGGTTATAGGCATTTTTAATAACCAGTTATTCTACGCGATTCTTTATTTTATTCTGGTTTTTGGCTTTACTTATTTTTATACGGAAGTTATTTTCCATCCCACGCAGATCGCGGAAAATCTGCAGAAACAGGGCGGTTTTATCCCTGGCATCAGGCCGGGCAGCCATACCAGCCAGTACTTAGCCAACACCACGCACAAAATTATTTTTGTCGGAGCTTTATTTTTGGGCCTTATCGCCATTCTGCCTCTGATTATGCGTTATTTTACCGGCATGCAGTCTTTGGCTATTGGCGGCACCAGCCTTTTGATTGTGGTTGCAGTAGTAATTGAAACCGTTAAGCAGATTGAGGCGCAGCTAACCATGAGGGAATACGAAGGAATGTAAAAAATAATAATTAATAATGAATAATTAATAATAAATTACCCCCCTTGGGGGTTTTTGGTTTTATGGGGGTTTATGATATAATAAAACAGTAAATATTTATTATAAAAATATGAGTAATCGTATTGGAGTAAGCTCAATAATGAAAGCTAAAAGAAGCCTTTTTGGGAAAGGAGGGGCGGATAAAAGAGAAGAAATAGCTAACATTGCTAGGGCTCGCAGCAGCCGTAGTCTTGGCGTTAAAGAGACGGATGATTATTTACGGAAGGAAATGGGTTATAAGTGGGACAAAAGGAGGGATATAATGAGAGGATTTAAGGGTGAAGGTAAAAAGGAAGGTCCTGACAAGGAGCAGATAAAAAGAAATATTGCAGCCTCAAAGAAGAGCGAGGAGCTGGGAAGGATGGGGAAAAAAACCGGATATGCTTCCAGCCAGGTTAGCTACGGCGGCGGCCAGGAAATTGAAACCAGTTCAAGGGTGGCTTTTGGCCAGGCTGGCGAAGAAGCAGGGGGAGCCCCTAAGCGCTTTGGCTTAGGAGGAGGTTCTTCTGGTTTTGCCAGCCAAAGATCTAATAACCCCGCTCCGGCTTCTCCTCCGCCTTCTCCCGGACCAAGCGTCGGCATCAGGCCGGGGTTTTAACTATCCCGCTTAGCGGGGACTACAAATTTGGCATTCAAATTAAATTATAAGGATTAAGGTGGGTTTTAATAAATTTATGATAACAATTAAGAATAAGCAGGAAATAAAAGTATTGCGGGAAGGCGGAAAAATATTGGCAAGCATCCTTTATAAAATAGCCGAAGAGGTAAAACCCGGAATTACGACGGCTGATTTAGAGAAGATGGCTTGCGATTTAATTAAGGCGGCCGGCGGCCGGCCTTCTTTTAAAGGCTATCAATCTCTCCTGGACGATAAACCATTCCCGACCGCTTTTTGCGCTTCCATTAATGATGAGGTTGTCCATGCTCCGGCCCTGCCGGCAAGAATTTTAGAAGACGGGGATATTATCGGGCTTGATTTAGGCATGGAGTACCCCTATAAAAAAAATAAAAATGGCTATTATACGGACATGGCCATTACTTTGGGCGTTGGTAAAATAGATAAAGAAGCGGCCGAGTTAATTGCCGTAACAAAAGAATCTCTGGAATTGGCCATTAAGAAGATAAAGCCGGGCAATACCATAAATGATATTGGCCGAACGGTTCAGCAATTTGCCGAGAGTAAAGGGTTTGCCGTGGTGCGGGAATTGGTCGGGCACGGGGTCGGCTATGATGTTCATGAAGATCCGCGGGTGCCTAATTATGAGATTTCGGAAAAGAGCTTGGAGAATGCAATTTTAAAGCCCGGCATGGTAATTGCGGTTGAGCCCATGGTTAACCGGGGCGGCTGGAAAGTAAAAACCGGCTCTGATGATTTTACGATTCTTACTGCTGACGAAAGCCTTTCTGCCCATTTTGAGCATACGGTGGCGGTAACGGATGAGGGGCATTTGGTGATTACCGAGTTATAAATCTAAGAATTATGATTTAAGATTTAAGAATTATGGTAGAAGTTGAGAAGAAATATTTAGGGATTGATTGGGGCGAAAAGAGAATTGGCTTGGCGCTGGGTGATAGTGAAACTAAACTGGCTACGCCGCATAAAACCGTTGGCGATATTAAAGAAATACTTAAGGTTATAAAAGAGGAAAAGATTAATATGGTTGTTGTTGGAAAGCCCCTGAAGATGTCGGATATCAGATATCAGATGTCGGATAAATTTTTAAACTTTTTAGATTTGTTAAAGAAAAAATTAGATATTCCGATAGAAACGATTGATGAGCGCTTGTCCTCTAAAGCGGCTGACGCTTTGCTTGGGAACAAAAAAGAAAAAGCCGGCCGGGATGAAATGGCGGCCATGCTGATTTTACAAAATTATTTAGACCGGCTCTAATTATGGAAGAAACATACTGCACGAAAACAATAATTTTAGGCCGAAAGGATTTTCGGGAGCACGACAGCCGGACAATGGTTTACAGTCTGGAGAGAGGTAAGCTTGACTTAGTGGCCCGTGGCGTAAAGAAAATAAAATCAAAACTGGCGGCCCATCTTGAGCCGTTTAATTTAGCCGAAATTATGGTAGTGCGAGGCCGGAAATTTGATTATATCGGCGCTGCGGCCAGCCAAAATTGCTTTCCTCGCCTAAAGGGGGATTTGGATAAACTGGCGGCAGCCGGGAAGGCGGTTAGTCTTTTTAATAAACTGGTAAAGGCGGAAGAAGCGGATAAAGAAGTTTTTTCTTTACTAAAAGATTTTTTGGAAAATTTGGACGGCCGTGAATTAAAAGTTAATAGCGACTTGTGGTCTGCCTTTTTTACTTTAAAGTTGATGGCGCAATTGGGCTACAGGCCGGAGTTATATAATTGCGTTATTTGCAATAACAAAATTACTCCAGGGGAAAATTTATTTGACTTAAGCCAAGGCGGTTTGATAGGCAAGGAATGTTTGGACAAAAAGGGGAATGAGGCTTTAACGATCTCTGATAATGGGATTAAATTATTAAGGGCGGTTGTTGACAGTAAATTTAGCCAATTAAATAGTTTAAAGGTAGATACCCGATTAGAGGCGGAAATAAAAAACATAATAAGTTCTTTTTATCAATACCACGCTTAGGGAGAGGAGAAAGAAATGAGTACTGGGAATATCAGGAAAGAAAGGCACAAGGCAGACCGACGAGCGGCAAAAGAGAGCGGTTGTGCGCCGTTAGTTATCGCTCCAAGAGGCCAAACGCCTCATAGCCAAAAACGTTTAGAGGAAAGAAGGCCGACGGATTTTTTCCCTTTTTCCCTTAAAACCCTCCGGGATATGAAGCATAGGGGGAAATTAGAAGTTGAGCCAGCCGGAGATGGTAGAATTATTTTAATCTCCAAAAAGCATAATTTCAGAGTTGTTACTGATAAAAATATTAAGGTTCTAATTACCGTTGAAAATCATGAATAGTTGGTCTCACGAATTATCGAGGCCAACTTTTTTTACCAAAACTTGGCATAAATCATTATTTCTGCTAGAATAGATATTACCGTGGATAATAACGATTTCTATATGAAATTCTTAACGAAACAAGCGAATAATAACAGCAATAACAATAATAACTCGACTTGATGGTTGGGGAAGTTAATTATGAGAAGATAATGACAACCCGACCAAGAGCCGGGTTTTAAAGTTTTTCCGGAGTAGTTCAGCGGTAGAACGCCGCCCTGTTAAGGCGGATGTCGCTGGTTCGAATCCAGCCTCTGGAGCATCATTGAACGTTGCAAGGAATACTCCGAGCCCCTCCCTCCTTCGCCCTTAGGGCGTATTTTTGAATCCCGCATTTTTATTGACAAAAGTATTTTTTTATGATATATTGGTATATCTAACAAATTTTGGCCGTATTAGGCGGCCAAAGACTTGAATCTTTATGTGTCATTGTGTGGCCCAGTAGAAATTCGGGTCGCATATTTTTTTATGACACAAACCAACAAAGTTGCGCCTAGTTTTAAGGCATTAGGCATTACTCCGAAATTACTTGAGGTTCTAAGCCTCTTGCGATTCACTTCTCCCACACCCATCCAGCACCAATGTATTCCCGCGGCTCTGGACGGCAAAGATATCGTGGGCATCGCCCAAACCGGCACGGGCAAGACCCTGGCTTTTGGCATACCCATGATTCAATTACTCGGGCAGAATAAGGGCCAGGGTTTGATTTTGCTGCCCACCCGTGAACTGGCTCTGCAGGTAAATGAAGTGCTCCATAAGCTTGGCCAAAAATTTGGCCTGCGCACCGCGGTGCTGATTGGCGGCGCTTCTTCCAGCCAGCAAATTCAGGCTATCCGCCGCCATCCTCATATCCTGGTCTCCACTCCCGGACGCTTAATTGACCACTTAAAACAAAAAAATTTTTCCTTGGAAAAAGTAAAAATGATTGTTTTAGACGAAGCGGACAGGATGTTCGATATTGGTTTTATTCCGCAGATCAAGCAGATTTTGAGTTTTGCCCCAAAAGAGCGCCAGACGCTGATGTTTTCGGCGACGATGCCTAAAGCCATTGCCGAAGTGGCCGCGCGCTTTATGAAAATGCCGTGGCGCATTGAAGTCGCTCCGGCTGGCACGACGGTAGCCAAAACAGAGCAAGAAATAATCATAGTGCCTAAAGAAGCGCGTCTCCAGCTTTTAGATAAATTATTGGTTGACAATCCTGGCACCGTTTTAATTTTTTCCCGCACCAAACGCGGCACTAAAAAAATCGCCGGGTTAGTGAGAGACATGGGGCACTCGGCGGTTGAAATTCATTCAAATAGATCGCTCCCCCAAAGGCAAGCCGCCTTAGCCGGATTCAAAACCGGCAAATATCGCGTGCTTGTTGCCACCGAAATCGCGGCTCGCGGCATTGATGTGGACGGAATTTCTTTAGTGATTAATTATGATTTGCCGGATAATCCGGGTGATTATGTGCACCGTATCGGCCGCACCGGCCGCGCCGGCAGCGCGGGCAAGGCCGTTTCCTTCGTTGGTCCGGAAGAAAGAATGGCTGTAAGGCAAATCGAAAAACTTATAAAAAAAACCATCCCAATAGTATCTCTCCCGGTTTTGCCGCCGCGCCGCTCTGTTAGCGCTGGTGTTAAAGTAATCAGTCCTGGTAAACAATATAAAAGCGATAGGCCGTTTCGGGGCCGGAGTAGAAATTTTCGCCGCCATTAATCCCATACACCTGTGTAGTGCATGGAATCTCTACTTTAGAAAATTATGTTTCTCGTCTATGTTTCAAAGAAGCCAAAAAAACAGCCAAAAGCTGTTTTTTTGTTTGGGTTAAAATGAAACTAGAGGTCGCCACAGTCCCTTTTCAGGAGACTGTGGCTAGGCGAAAAATGCCAAAATATTAGGTGTATCTATGATGAGTTCTTGAAAAATTGGGGCTTTTATTTGTGTGGATGAATTTCTTTACGCCCATTAAGAAGTATGCTATGCTTATAGTAGTGGATAACTTAAACTAAATTTATGAAAAATAAATTTTGCGAAAAATCGGTCCTCCGCAACGAAAGTGATGTAGAGCAATTTTTTGTTGCTCGTTTGCTCAAAGATTTGGGATATAAAGACATAAATATTTTAACCAAGCATGCTATTCCGGCGTATGTGATTGGCAAGGGACAAAAGCGACAGAGCCATATTCCCGATTACCAACTTCGCATAGGGAAAACTCCCGCTTTGATAATCGAAGCAAAACATCCGGAGGAACCAATAAATAAATATATAACTGAAGCGCAGGACTACGCGATTGTAGTTAATAGAGGTTTTATTGGGAAAAATCCGATCCAATTCGTTTTAGCCACCAACGGCATAAAAACAAAATTAGCAAGGGTTGATGAAAATAAGCCCATTTTGGAATTGAGCTTCGAGGATTTTTCTGATTCAAATGAAAAATATAAAAAACTCAAGGAACTGATATTGCTAAACAGTTTCAAAAAAGGGGCAGTCACTCCAAAAGAAGAAATTTTTGAATTTCGTACTCCCGACCTGAAAGAGTTAAAAGGCATTTTAACACAAGCTCATGATTTAATACGAAGAAAACAAAAAATTGGACCCAAAAAGGCATTTTATGAGTTTACGAAGGTTCTTTTTGTAAAAATGAATGAGGATAAAAAAATTCAAGAGAAACAAGAGAATGGTGAGGATGTTTCTATAAAGGATTTCAAATTCAGTGTTCATGCCATTGAGACAATAAACGAGAATTGGATAAATACTCTATTTCAAGAATACAGAGACGCACTCGAAGTTTTGGTAAATCGTGGTGAGAAAAAACGCATTTTTCAAAAAGATGAAAAGATAAATCTTTCTGCATCAACGATCAAGGCGATTGTTGAGATGGTTGAAAATTTTAATTTAAGAAGTGTTGAGGATGATATAAATGGTAAAGTTTTTGAAACATTTTTGGAAGCAACAGTACGCGGCAAAGAACTGGGACAATTCTTTACCCCTCGATCAGTCGTCAAATTTATGACGAAGCTGTCCAGACTGCATATCAAGAAAAATGCCGACACCGGGGAGTACGAACCAGACACAGTACTTGATGGTTCTTGCGGAACTGGTGGTTTTTTGATTTTTGCGTTGAGTGATTTATTTGATAAAGCAAAAAGTTTACCCACCGATCAAGAAAAACTAAAGAAAAAAATACGTGAGCAGTCTCTGTTTGGTATTGATGCAAGCGAAGATGACATTGTTCCCATAACCCGAATGAATATGTATCTCCATGGAGACGGCGGAAGTCATATCTTTTTGGCCGATACTCTTGATAAAGAATCATATGTTGAATCTGGAACGGATAACGAGCGAAAGACGGAAATACAGGAGTTGAAAAAATTGCTTGAGGATCAGAAATTTGATGTGGTGCTTACAAATCCGCCATTTAGTATGAAGTATGAGCAGAGCAAGCCAGATGAAAAAAGGGTTTTAGAGCAATACGGGATAGCAACGCTCGGGGGCGATTTAGCAAAGTCGCTAAAATCAAACATAATGTTCATCGAACGTTATAATGATCTCTTAAAACCGGGTGGAAAACTTTTAACAGTCATTGATGAGAGTGTTCTTAATACGGAAGGCCAGGGCAAAGTCATGCAAAAATTTAGAGAATGGTTGCGAGAAAGATATATTGTTAGAGCAATTATTTCTCTTCCAAAAAACACGTTTGTTAATGCCGATGCCGGAGTAAAGACCTCGGTGCTTTACCTAACCAAAAAGACCAGCCCATCAGAAAAACAGCCCAAAGTATTTATGGCCATCAGTAATAATGTTGGACATAACGATGCCGGAAGAATAACGGACGAGAAAGAGGGTTGGGGTGATTTGGGCGGTATTCTTGATTCATTTAAAAAATTTGAGAATGGCGACTACAAATAAAACTATTTTTGAAAAAATACCCCTAACTTTTGGGGTTAATCTTGCCGATGAAGATGACCGGTTAGATTGTGCTTGGTTTAATCCTATTTTTGAGAATAAAATTGAAAAGCTACGGTTAGCAAAAAACAAAAAAAGAAAATTGACAAAATTGAAAGTGGTTGCCGATGTTAATGGGGGGAAAAGATTGCCTAAGGGAACAGTTATTCAGGAAAGTGAAACAAGTATTATTCCTTATATTCGTGCAACTGATGTAAAAAATCTTAAAGTAAATATTGATATTGCTGCTAAAATTTCAAAAGAAATTCACAAAGAGATACAAAACTATCAATTAAAAAAAGATGACATTGCAATTACAATCGTCGGCACAATAGGAGAAGTAGGAATTTTAGAGAAAGAAGTTGAGGTTTGTGATTTTACAGAAAATATTGCGAGGGTAAGAACAAAAGATGAAAATGTTTTGCCTCAATTCCTTTTGCATTTTCTTAATAGCGAATCTGGACGAATACAAACTGAAAGATTTTCCGTTGGTTCGTTGCAGTATAAATTAAGTTTGCAGAGCTGTAGGAATATTGAAGTATATCTCCCCATATCAAACAATAATTTTAATATTAACGAACAGAAAAAAATTCTTGATTCGGTTTATTCAATTTTTGAAAAAGCGGAAAGCCACAGAAAAATAGGACAGCGACTGGTTGAAGAAGCTCGCTTAGTTATTATTAAAAGAATTGGTCTTCCGCTAGTTGAAGAAAATCAAAAATCAAGAATTTTTGAAACAGTTTTAGAAAACGACCCTTTCGCTCGGTTGGACACTCTTTTTAATAATCCTTTACGAGAAAAGTTAATCTCGATTTTAAAAAAACATCGACACAAATTACTTGGGAAATTGATAAAACCACAAAAAGAAAATAAGATTGTTCCGAGTGATTATTATAGACTTATTGAATTAGAGCAAATTGATGAAAATACCGGTAGAATCATAAAATCAAAGGAAGTTTCCGAACTGAGATCGGGAAAAAATTTACTAAAAAATGGTAGTATTCTTATTTCAAAGCTACAACCTGAAAAGGGCAAGATAGTCATTGTTGGTTCTGAATTTGATGGTTGTGTTGGTTCAAGCGAACTTTTGCCTTTTGTTTTGGATTCTTCTGAAATTACGATTGATTATCTTTGGGCGGTTTTAAGAAGTGATTATGTATTGAAGCAATGGGAATATGAATTAACGGGATCATCTCGAATGAGAATTGGACCAAATGAAATAAAGAACACAATTATCCCAATTCTTGACTTAAAATTGCAGAAAGAAATTGTTGATGATATAAAAGATAGAATTAAAAAGAGCGATAGTGAAATGCAAGAAGCAAAAAGATTATTAGGAGATGCCCAAAGACTTTTTGATCAGTTGTTATTTGAGTAGTTTTGTTTTTGGTCCGCCGAAAAAATTTCCGTCGGAAGCGAGGGCGAGGTACGCTGTCTCTCCGAGCACGCAAAATAGGCGTTTTTAGGAAGATGCCTATTTTTTATTCCCTTGCTAATACTGGAAAAATAAATAATAAAAAAGAAGCGGAAAGTATGTTTCACGTCTATGTTTCAAAGAAGCCAAAAAGACAGCCAAAAGCTGTTTTTTTTCGTTGTTTGTGCTAAAATGAAACTAGAGATCGCCGCCCCCTTTTTAGAGAAACTGCGGCGAGGCGGAAACAGCATTATGCCAAGAATAAATTTTTGGTTAATAATTTAAAGAAAAATCGAGATTATTATGAAGAAGGCTTTAATATTATTATTTATTGTCAGCTTTGCTTTAACCGGTTGTTTTTTAAAGGGAGATAAGCCGAAAGAAGAAGATTCCGGGGTTGTTAACGTTCAACAGCAGGAAATTGAAAAACTTAAAAACGAGATAGAGGCGTTAAAGGAAAATAAAGATTCCGATTCAGCCAAAGCTCCGGCGCCGGTGAAAGAAGAAGTAAAAGAAGAAACCGCCCCTGAAGTTCCAGCGCCCGTCAAGGAAGAAGTAAAAGAAGAAACCGCTCTTTCGGATTTGGGCGATTTTAAAATTGTTTACGGCGAAACGCAGAATCCGAAATATGCGGGACTAAACGAATTAATAAAAAATTCAAGCGTTTTTGAAAATATAGCCAGTTTTTTAAATCTGTTGCTGATACTGCAGAAAGATTTTCCGATTACTTTTAAGGAATGCGGTTTTGTTAACGCTTATTACACTTTAGAAGGCAAAGAAATAGTTATATGCGATGAGTTATTGGAAGATTTTTCTTATAATTTCGCGTACTTTATTAACACAGAAGACGAATTAGACAAAGCGGTAACGGATGCCACTTTTTTTATTTTTTTCCATGAATTAGGGCACGGCCTGATTGATATTTATAATTTAACTTACTCGGGAAGGGAAGAGGATGTGGCTGACCAGCTTTCAACCGTAGTTTTGGCCAATTTAGGCGAAGACGGCGCGAGGGCGGCAATTACCGGAGCCAATATGTTTTACATCACCAGTTCGCAAATAGATGCGGGGAGTTATCCTTTCTGGGATGAACATTCTTTGAACCAGCAGCGCTATTATAATATCTTGTGCTGGGTTTACGGCAGTAATCCGGAAAAATATAATGATTTTGTCGGCACATACGGTTTGCCGGAGGAGAGAGCCGTGCGCTGTCAGAGAGAATACGAAAAGATGTCACAGTTCTGGGACGTTGCCATAGATCCTTACGTAAAAGAAGAAATTAAAAAAGAAATGAATAAATAAATCAAATATGTAACCGGTTATTTCGCGAAATAGAAAGTTTGGCGGTTAGTTAAATATATTTGGAAAAGATAAAATTAAAACAGGATAAACCAAAAAATACCGGAATAAAGTCCGGTATTTTTTGGTGAAGAGTTTGATTTTTTGGTTCTGGCGGCAGATGAGAATTTACTCTGGCAGGAATATAAAAAAACAAAACGCTTTGCTAAGATCGGATTTTATGATATATTGTAATATTACCAGATATTTTTAAAAAATATGAGGCAAAAACAGACAAAAATTATAGCGACAGTTTCCGACCAGAAGTGTGACCCGGAATTTATCAGAAGTCTGCACGACAATGGCGTTGATGCTATAAGATTAAATACGGCGCATCAAACTCACAGCGATACTCTAAGGGTGATAAAAAATATCCGCAAAGTTTCGGAGAGAATCGCTATTATTCTGGATACCAAGGGGCCGGAAATAAGGACCTGCCTTACTGACGGACGCGTAATTCTTAAAAAAGGCGGAACCGTAAAAATCGCGGGCAGCAATGAAGGCAAAGTATCAACCAACGATCTTGTTTATGTTAATTACCCCGGCTTCGTTAAAGATGTGCCGGAGAAGACAACAATTTTGATTGATGACGGCGAACTGGGCCTCAAAGTTATTAAAAAAAATCCGAAACATCTTTTGTGTGAAGTTTTAAATGACGGGGAAATTAAGCCCAATAAAAGCATAAACATTCCCAATCTCCACCTTAATCTTCCGAGCCTAAGCGGCAAGGACAGGGATTATATAAATTTCGCGATTCGGCATAACCTTGATTTTATCGCCCATTCTTTCGTCAGGAATAAGGAGGATATTCTGGCTATTCAAAAAATATTGGACAAGCATAACAGCAAAATTAAAATCATAGCGAAAATTGAAAACCAAGAAGGCGTGGATAATATTGAGGAAATTCTTGATTATTCGTACGGCGTTATGGTGGCCAGGGGCGATTTGGGCGTAGAAATTCCGGCCGAAGAAATTCCCTTAATCCAGAAAAAAATAATAAAAATTTGCATTGCCCGCCACGAGCCGGTTATTACGGCGACGCAAATGATGCATTCGATGATAAAAAGTTCCCGTCCGACCAGGGCGGAGGTGAGCGATGTCGCGAATGCGATTTTGGACGGCACCGACGCTATTATGCTTTCCGGTGAAACCGCTTATGGCGATTACCCGATTGAAGCGGTGCGCGTTATGGCAAAAATTATCCAACACACGGAAGCTAATACTGAGAGTACCGACCATTTGCCTGCCTTTAAAGGCGAGAATGCTATTTCTAATTTTTTAGCCAAATCCGCCGTAATCGCTTCGCGCGAACTGGGCGCGAAAGAGATAATTATTTCCGCCGCCAGCGGTTTTTCCGCCGAAGTTATCGCTTCCTACCGCGGCCGCGTGCCGATTTTCGTGAAATGCTTTGACAAAAAAACCGCTAGGGGTTTAGCCCTGACCTACGGAATTAACGCCCATGTCGTAAAAAAAGAAGAAAATCACAAAAGATTTTTAAAAAATTTATTCACTTCTTTGGTGAAGAAGGGAAAGCTGGCCGAAAAAGACAAAGTTATTTATTTAGCCGGCGATGTTGGCAACAATTCCATAACCAATTTTATGGAGATTTGCGAAGTAGGGAAATATGTCGGCTTGGCCTCGCCAAATAAAAAATTATAACAGAATATATTATAAAAAAATGGACGTTTTTACCAAAACGTTCATTTTTTGTTCTCTTGCTAGTCTTAGAAAAATCAGGTAGAATAAAAGGGTAATTTAAATATTTAAATATAAAAAATATGCCAATTCTAAAAAATAAGTTTGTTTTAGTTCCTTTAGTTTTAGCGCTCGTGATTATTTTATCTGTTTTCGCTTATTATGCCTTAAAAAATGATAATCTCGCCGAAAAGGGGAACGGGAATATTTCTAATCAATCAGGGCAGGCGAATAGCGGTTTATGGAAATTTAATCTGGTGAAACCGGTTTTCGCTCAGATTGAAGAAATGGTTAATAAAATAAAGGCGTCAGTGCCGTTTGGCAAGGTGGCGATTTCTGAATTGGAAAACATTGCCAGTTTTGCTAAAAATGACAATATCACTTTTACGGACGCGCAAAAAAAGGCTTTGGAGGATGACGGCTTTTTTCTTACTCAAAATAATATTATAAAAGACCAGAGCGAATATCAACATACCGACGATTTTGTTGATACATACAAGATCCTGGACGGGGACAGCAACATCCATTATCGCGAGCCGAATGACGCGGTTTTTATTTCTAGCGATACGGCTTTGCACCTCTATCATATTCTCGTTGACAGAAGTTTTCAGAAAATGGAACAGGATAAATTCCAGCCAATGCTTAGGTCTATGACAAGGGCCTTGTTTGAAGATTCAATCAGCAAATATAATTCCGCGGAAGACGCCAAATTGAAAGATTCGTACGAACGGCTGTCCGCGTATTATTTGATTCCTCTGGTAATTATGGATGCCGGAAGCAAGGCTTCAGGCGTTTCTTTAAAGCCGGAAAATTTTCCAACTTACGCGGAATTTATAGATGCCGAAGAAAAAGCTCTGGCCGCGCAGACCGAAGGCGATTTGAAGTTTTCGCTAACGGAAAAGAAATACGACGGAGTGAATTTAAGCGACGAAGTCTATAATTTGGCCAAATCCGAATTAGAATTGATCCAAAAGGCGGAAGGAAAAGGGCCGTCGCCGCTATTTACCCCTCTTCGCTCTGAACTGGAAAATGATTATTCTCAATTCAAGCCCAGATCGCACTATACCAAGACTCTTGTCTTGAAGAGCTATTTTATTTCTATGATGTGGTACGGACGCATGGGCTTTACTCTTACCAGTCCGGACTTAACCAGGGACGCTTTAATCATGACCGGGCAGATTAATAATTTGAAAGTGGGGGAAGAGAATTTGTCAAAAATGTGGTCCGACATGGCTGATGTCATAGAATTTTTTGTCGGCGAAGTGGACGACCTAACCGCTTATGAATATTCCGGCCTTATCAGCAAAGTTTACGGCGATAATATCACTAACGAAAGTTTTACGGACGAGGCCAAGTTAACCGAATTTATCAGCCGGGCGAAAAAAGAATTGCCTGCGCCGAGAATCGTATCCGAGGCTTTGGCCGTTTATGATAATGGCGGAAAAAGAAGCGAATTGTTAGCTGATACTATGCAGTTCCGCTTTATGGGGCAAAGATTCACGCCGGACGCTTATATAATCAATAATTTAACGCAAGGCGCGGGCGCGCCGGATCCGGAAACCGGCCAAATGCTTCCGACCATGCCGACGGCCTTAGAACCGATGGCAATAATCGAGCCGAATAGTCAAATTGTAAAAAAGTATTTAGACGAATGGATTAGCGATCCGGCGAGAATTAAAGAGCAGGGAAGAGAATCGGATAAAATTATCGCCAAAGTATTGGGAAAATTAAAAGATGAATTTTCCAAATATGCGCCTGGAGTTTGGACGCAGAATATTTACTGGAGCTGGCTTAATTGCTATAAGACATTGCTGGCCGGATATGGCGAGGGCTATCCATATTTTATGCAGCAGGAATCCTGGATGAAGAAGAATCTGGGAACCGCGCTCGGCTCGTATACTGAATTGAAACATGACACTTTGCTTTACGCCAAACAGTCTTACGCGGAAATGGGCGGAGGAGGGGATGATCCTAAAACTATTCCGCCGGTCGTTAAAGGTTATGTAGAGCCGGATTTGGATTTTTGGAACAAGATTATAGCTTTAGCGGAAATCACGCAGAAAGGCTTAAGAGATAGGAGTGTACTGCCGGAGGAATTTGAAAATAAATATGATACATTCGTTGAGACAGCGAAATTTTTCCGCCAGCTGGCGGAACAGGAATTACAGAATCAAAAAATAAGCGATGATGATTTTGAAAAGCTAAGGACAATAAGCTATAAATTAGGAACCATAACTGAGCCGGTCGGTGTGGAACAGCTTACTGACAAAGAGAAAAGAGCGGGGATTATTGCCGATATCCATACGGACGCTGTCAATAGCCAAATCCTTTATGAAGCGACCGGGAAGCCGTTTATCGCCTTTGTGGCGGTTAAGGACGCGAATGGCGCGAGACTCACTCGCGGCTTGGTCTATAATCATTATGAATTCGCGGACAAATTGGATAAGAGGTTATCGGATGAAGACTGGCAGGCGAAAGTTTATTTAGAGGAAGGCCAGTTGCCGGCCGGGGATAAATGGTCAGCCGAGCTTATTAAATAACTGTGCTTTGTCATTTCGACCCGCTCATAAGCGTAGCGCATTGAGCGGGGAGAAATCTATAATACTTCGTATTCAGCAAATTGCTACGTACTTTTCGCTTATAACCTATTATAGATCTCTCCTTTCGCTTCGCTGCAGTCGAGATGACAAATATATTCAATGGCAAAGTCTAATCCAAAAATAATAATCTTAATAATATTAAGCCTGTGTTTCACGGGCTTAATTTTTGCTATTTATTATTTTTTACATCAAACTCCGGAGACAGAAGCGTTGAATATCCATTCCGCAAATCCGGCTGGTTTGGAATTCTATGAAACCGCTTTTAAGTTCAAAAAAATTGAATCCGATTTGTCGGGAAAAGATGTTGTCGCCGGCATAATTCCCCATCATCTCTTAGCCGCCGATTTAATCGCGGAATTTTTTAATAATCTTGAGGGGGAAAATTACGACACGGTAATCCTAATCGGCCCGAACCATTTTGACACGGGAAATTCCGGCATGATTACTTCCGGTTATGACTGGCAAACTCCTTACGGCCGCCTGGAAGCCGACCGGGAAGCCCTGAATGAAATACTGGGGGATGATCTAAAAGTGGATGAAGAGGCGATAGGAAATGAACATTCCATAATGAGCGAAGTATCTTTCATAAAGAAAATATTTCCGCAGGCAAAAATTTTGCCCATAATTTTAAAGCCGACGGTAAGCCCCGAAGAAGCGGGGGATTTAGCAAAAAAATTATTTGAGACAAAGAAGAATAAAAATATTTTAATCTTAGCGAGCGTGGATTTTTCCCATTATAAAAATAGCGAAACCGCGCAAAAGAACGACAAGGAGAGTATTGCCGCTATTACGAATTTTTCAATGGATAAGATATATAGTTTAGATATTGACTCTCCGGCTTCAATTTATACATTACTTGAATACAGCCGATTAAATCAGGCCGGTTTTGAATTGCTGAATAATTCAAACTCGGCCATATTGGCAAACAAACCGGAATTAGAAAGTACGACCAGTTATGCAACAGGGTATTTTGGCAATTTTTGACTTTAATCGCTGATTATATTAAGATGTAAGTCAAGCTGCTTTTTTCAAAAAACAAGAAGAAGTCAACTTCAACAATCATCAGAAAGGAGGGCTCTATGGGGCCCATTATTTTCCCGATGGATAAGCGCGGTAGCCAAGAAGAATTGCTCGCCAAATTGGCGGAAATTCTTCTTGACCCGACCGCCCGCGAGCTGATCGGAGCTATAAAGATCAACGATGCCGCCCATCTTCCCGGTCCCCGCGGTTCAGCGTTTCTGGCTAAGATGCGCGGGGTTATCGTCGCGGGCGGGTCAGACGCCGGAATTTTCCTCGATCTCAAACTGGCGGACACGAGCGACACCAATGTCAACACCGTGTCCCGCTATATCAATGATCCGGACAAATCCCTGATCGACCCCGCTGGCATCTATGCCGCGCCAAACATTCTCACCGTTCGCGAGTCAGTCTCGGTAAAGGGATGGCTTGAATTGCGTCGCGCGCTTCCGAATACGAAGCTCGCGCTCGTAAGCGTCCTGACCGATATGACGGAAGTCGAATGCCGCAGGCGTTACGGAATGGTGCCGCTTTACAAGATTCTCACAGACATTGACAACATTCGGTTGGAGTACGCGGCCATTCGTACCGAAACCGATAACCCCGAGCCTTTCGACATGGTGGTATGTTCGCCACTGGAGGTACGCGAGCTCTTCCACGCCTGGGGCCACAGGTTTCAATTCATCGTCCCCGGCATCCGCGATTCGTGGATGCTGGCCGGACAGCAGAAGAGGTTTACCGGAATTCGAGAGGCGTTGAATCTCGGCGCGACGTTCGTCGTTGCCGGCGCTCAGATCGCCAAGGGAAATCCGGATGCGACTCCGCCTATTTCCGCGGACGAAAGCCGCCAGAGAACGTTCGTTGAAGTGAGAAATTCCAATCACGTCCAGATCGTACCGGGTGACCACGTGGCCATGCTCGATAACTGTGACGGCTTCTACGAAAGCCCGCGCGATGCTTCCGGAAATTATGTCGGCCCTCTGGTCGCGTATGCCGGAAAGTATGACACGCCTTCTGGCGAGTTGAATTTCGTCGGCCGTTGCTACTTCAATCTGGCCAAGGTTGAAGAAAGGCCGCTCGTTCGGCAAGTTTTCTGCCGGGATCTGGCGGGTAAATTCAAAAACCTTTCGAAAATTCCGGGCGCGATCATGGGCATGCCCATGGGCAGCATTCAGCTTACCGCCACGCTTGGCGATTTCCTGGGCTGCCGGACCATATTCGCCGAAAAGAAGGTTATCGAGCCGGCTTCGGAGGGAAAAAAAGAGAAGAGCATTCTCGTTCTCGGCCGGCACGAAGTGAAGAAAGGCGAAGTCGTCTTTATCGTCGAGGATGTCTGCAATAATTTTTCCACGACCGATAAGGCGATCAAGCTGATCGAGGAGGCCGGCGGCATTTTCGGAGGCATAATCTGCTTTGTCAACCGTTCGGATAAAACCGAATGGGCCGGGAAGCCGATCGTCTCCCTGATTCACAAACCTTCGCCGGAATTTAAGCAGGACGATTCGGCTGTCAGGGACCTGATTGCCGCCGGGAACATCTGCTGGGAGCCGAAGAAGGAATGGGCGCGGCTCAAAAAGGCGATGGCCGATGCGCAGTCGGCATGATTTACAACAGTAACAAAGCTACAAAAAGGCGGTTTCACTCTGTGAGCCGCCTCATTTTTTTAGAAGCGCATTTTTTTAGTTTGAAAATACGACCAGTTATGTGACCGGTTACTTCACGGAATAGATGGTTTATTCTTATCGCTTTTCCCTTGCTAATGTTTAAAAAATCAGGTAGTATTTAGGTAGAAGTAATGGGATTATTGGGACTTTTGGGATTCTTAAGATTCTTAGGATTCCTGTTAAATCTCAAAAATCCCAAGAATCCTAAGAATCTTATTTTATATTTTTATGCTAAGGACTCATACTTGCGGGGAGCTAACTAAAAAAGATAAAGGTAAAGAAGTGGCTTTATGCGGCTGGGTGCATCGGCATCGTAACCACGGCGGTCTTATTTTTATTGATTTGCGCGACCGCTACGGCCTGACGCAGATAAATTTTAATCCGGAGAGAAATAAAAAAATTTGGAATGAAGTCTATAAACTGCGGGGAGAATGGGTGATAAAAGTGAAAGGGAAAGTGGCCGAGCGGCCGAAAGACGTGATAAATAAAAAAATGGCAACCGGGGAAATTGAAGTGGAGGCCGAGGGTTTAGAAATTTTAAGCCAGTCCAAGACGCCGCCGTTTGAAATTGATGAAGAAAAAGCTAAGGGGGCTAATGAAGCCCTGCGTCTGGAATACCGATTTTTGGATTTGCGCCGGCCGGAATTGCAGAAAATAATGAAAACCCGTGATGAGATAATAAGATATATCAGAGAGTATTTTCATAAGCGCGATTTTATCGAAGTGCAAACGCCGATTTTGGCTAATTCTTCGCCGGAAGGGGCGCGGGATTATTTAGTGCCGTCGCGGCTTTATCCCGGGAAATTTTACGCTCTGCCGCAGGCGCCGCAGCAATTTAAGCAATTGTTGATGGTCGCGGGAGTTGATAAATATTTTCAGATCGCGCCCTGCTTTCGGGATGAAGACACGCGGGCCGATCGGCATCCGGGAGATTTTTACCAGATTGACTTAGAAATGAGTTTTGTCGAACAGGAGGATATCTGGCAGGCGGTTGAGCCGTTGATGATAGAATTATCGGAAAAATTCGGCCAGAAGAAAATTTTAACTAAACCTTTTCCGCGTTTAACTTATAAAGAAGCCATAGGAAAATTTGGGTCAGACAAACCGGACTTAAGGTTTGGGATGGAAATTAAAGAGATTACGGATTTAGCCAAGGGTTGCGGATTTAGCGTTTTTTCCGAGGCTGTTAAAAAAGGCGGAACCGTTCAGGCCTTAAAAGTGGACGGCGGGGCCAAGTTTACCCGCAAAGATATAGATGAATTAACTCAAACGGCCAAAGCCAAGGGCGCTAAAGGCTTAGCCTATTTAATTGTTAAAGAAAAAGGCGAGCTGCATTCTCCGATAGTAAAATTTTTAGGGGAAGAACTGGCCAAGAAAATTGTTAAAAAGGTTGGAGCTCAAGCCGGTGATATAATATTTTTCTCCGCTGATAGTTGGCGGCCGGCTTGTCAGGCCTTAGGCGCGGTTCGCAGTGAAGGCGGGACAAAATTAGGCTTAAAAGATAACAAGATAATGGCCTGGGCCTGGATTATTGATTTTCCGATGTATGATTATTCCGAGTTAGAAGAAGGAAAAATTGATTTTTCCCATAATCCTTTTTCAATGCCCCAAGGGGGACTAAAAGCCTTAGAAAATAAAAATCCTTTGGAAATTTTGGCTTACCAGTATGATTTAGTCTGCAATGGCTATGAGATATCTTCGGGCGCTATCAGGAACCACGATCCGGAAACTATGTATAAGGCCTTTGCCATTGCCGGCTATTCTAAGAAAGAAGTGGATAAAAAATTCGGCCATATGATTAAAGCTTTTGCTTACGGCGCTCCGCCCCATGGCGGGTTCGCTCCGGGCCTTGACAGGCTCCTGATGATTTTACTTGATTGCGAGTCAATCCGCGATATTTATGCGTTCCCCAAAGACGGGCAGGCGCGCGACGTGATGATGGATAGCCCGAGCGAAGTAAGTGAAAAGCAGCTAAAAGATTTAGGAATTAAAATCGCATAGCTTAAGAATTTTAAATAACAAATTTTAAATTTTAAATGACGTATAATTTGGAGGAAAGAACGACAAAGTTTGGCGAGGAAATACTATTTTTGGCTAAATCTCTAGAGAAAAACATTGTAAATAATCCATTAATAAGTCAGATTGTCAGGTTGGGAACAAGTATTGGCGCCAACTATTTTGAGGCCAACGGCGCCGCTTCCAGGAAGGATTTTAAGAATAAGATCTGTATCTGCAAGAAAGAAGCAAGGGAAACAAAATACTGGTTGGAATTAATCGCTAAAACTAATGACGATCAGAAAGATAAGTGCAGAATATTGTGGAAAGAGGCCCAAGAGTTAACTCTAATATTTTCAAAAATTATTCTAACAATTGATAAGGGAAAGTAGCCAATTAAAATTTAGTCATTTAAAATTCAATTAAAATTTAAAACTTAAAATTTAAAATTAAAGAGTATATTTTATCAGATAATTATATTTTTTCAACTTCGGAAGATGAAGCGCGACAAATATTTTATTATAGAGCTTATGCAAAAAGTTTTGATAAAGCAAATTTACAAAGAACCGGAGAAATTTTTGTCCGGGCATTTTTCAATCAAGGCGGAAAAAATTTCCGTTTCCGGCTGGGTAAGGACAGCCCGCTTTTCCGCCAATATCGGTTTTATCGAATTAAACGACGGAACTTTTCTTAAAAATTTGCAAATCGTTTTTCAGGATCGTTTAGATAATTTCGAAGCTTTGACGAAATTAGTTATCGGTTCGGCGATTACCGTGGAAGGTGAATTGATAAAATCTCCGGCTAGCGGCCAGGCTTTTGAGGTGAGAGCGGATAAGATTGAAATTATCAGTTTAACCGCCGAAGGCTATCCTTTGCAGAAAAAGCATCATTCTTTTGAATTTTTGCGCACCGTTTCCCATCTGCGCCCAAGGACTAATACCTTCTCGGCGGTTTTCCGTCTGCGTTCGGTTCTGGCTTTCGCTCTCCATAAATTTTTTCAGGAAAGGGGGTTTATTTATCTTAATTCCCCGATTATTACCGGCAGCGACTGCGAGGGGGCCGGGGAGATGTTTGCCGTGACAACGCTTGATCTTAATAAACCGCCCAAGGATGAAAGGGGAAAAATAGATTTTTCCGAAGATTTTTTCGGCAAAAAAACCAACTTGACGGTAAGCGGGCAGTTGAACGGCGAAGCTTTCGCCTTGGCTTTCCGCAATATTTATACTTTTGGCCCGACTTTTCGGGCGGAAAATTCCAATACGCCGCGGCATGCGGCCGAATTCTGGATGGTAGAGCCGGAAATCGCTTTTGCGGGCTTAGGGGATAATATGGACCTGGCGGAAGAGATGATAAAATATCTGATAAATTATGTCAGGCAAAATTGTCAGGCCGAGATGGAATTTTTTAATAAGTTTATTGATAAAGGTTTAACTGAACGCTTGGATAATGTGGTTAACTCGAATTTCGAGCGTTTAACTTATACAAAAGCGATTGATATTTTAAAAAGCGCCAAGGAGAAATTTAAATATCCGGTTAAGTGGGGGATTGATTTGCAGACCGAGCATGAGCGCTACCTGACGGAAAAAGAATTTAACAAACCGGTTTTTGTCACGGATTATCCGGCGAAAATCAAGGCCTTTTATATGCGCCTGAATGACGACGGCAAAACCGTAGCGGCTATGGATTTACTTGTGCCGGGCGTGGGAGAAATTATCGGGGGCAGCCAAAGAGAAGAGCGCTTAGACGTATTGGAAAAAAGAATAAAAGATTTTGGTTTAAATAGGAGGGATTACGAGTGGTATCTGGATTTAAGAAAATTCGGCGGAGTTAAGCATGCCGGGTTCGGCTTAGGCTTTGAGCGGGCGATAATGTATTTGACGGGCATGGCTAATATCCGCGACGTTATTCCTTTTCCCAGGACGCCGAAGAATGCGGAGTTTTAATAATGTAGGATTCTTGGGATCTTTAGGACTCTTAGGATTATTAAGATAAGGAAAAATATGAATGAATTAAAAAATGAAATCGAAACTGAAATTGATGAAGGCGAGTTAGAAGAAAGAAGAGAAAAAGTTGCGGAAGTTGAAAGCAAATTGGAGCAGCTTAGAAACAGCGAATACGCGGATAAAGTTGAAGATATTATCGGCAGACGTTTAGGAAAAATGAGAGACAGATTTTCTGGAAGAGCGGAAAATTTCGCAATGTGGAAACTTTTAAACGGAGAAAAATTTGATATCAAGGCTCAAGATTTCGATTTTTCGCCGGTTGAATATTCGGTAGAAGGTTTTATTTTTAATTTATACAAAAAATTTTTTCCCGAAAGTTGGGAAAAGAAGGCTAAAAAAATAAGAAAGCAAACAGATGAATTGCTGGAAAAAGATGAAAACGGAGGAATCAGGAAAAAAATTAATGCTTTCGCGGGTGGGTTGAAAAATAAATATCCGGATGCAGGCGAGTATTATGCTTATCACGCCATAACATTTAGCGACGCTGATATTGGAGATTGCCCGGATTATGATTTTCCTGGCGAGGATTCAGTTGAACAAAAAATTAATGATTTATACGAAGAATATTTCGGAAAAGAAGAGGGTGGTGGTGGAGAAAATAAAGAAGAAACAAGCGGGGAAAAATAATTAAAAAAATATGCGGTTGTCCGGTTTGCAAAAATATATTTTAAACCAAGGCTACCTTAAAAATGGCACTGGCTCGAGAGGGGATTTTTACGGTTTTTATCATAAAAAGGAACTGGCCGAAAATAAAAAAAGCATCCAGGATATAATCCATAATAGCTTGGAGAGTTTAGTAATAAAAGATTTAATAGTCGCTTTTGGCCGGAAAACCGCTAAGAAGTGGTTTATAGATAAAATTAGATTAACGCCGGAAGGGAAAAGAACGGCTAAAGAAATAATAAAACAGAGGCAGAGAAAACTGCCAATTAAGTAAAATACGAATGACGCGAATTATATGCGAATATTGCGAATGGAAAATATAAATTTTTATTTTATTATTTTATTATTTTATTTTTAAATTGTATGGAAACAAAAAGCAACGCGGCAAAATTTGCCTTTTTTTACATGTTGTCTCTGGTGGCGCTTATTTTTATGGCCTTAACCTCAGGCATGATTATTTTCCAGATTATTAACAAAAATATAGCCGACATCCTGAACCTTTATCAGGGACGGTTTTCCCCGAGCCAGTTGAAATTTGCTATTTCCGCCTTAGTAATTTCCACGCCGATATTTTATATTTGCATGTGGCGGATTTTTAAAAGCTTAATCTCAGGCGCTTTAGACAAGGATTCCGGCATAAGAAAATGGCTTACTTATTTTATCCTTCTGATTTCATCGGTAGTAATGCTCGGCTGGCTGATCGGGACGATTAACAGCTTTTTAGGCGGGGAGCTTACAACCAAGTTTATCCTAAAAGCCATTACCGCGATTTTCATCGCGGCCGCGGTTTTTACTTTTTATTTTTATGACATTCGGCGGGAAGAAGTGAAAAAGAAGAACCGGGTTATCCAGGTTTATTTTTACGCTTCTTTAGTCTTAGTCATAGCGGTTTTTGTCGCTTCTCTCTTTATTGTGGAATCGCCGACCCAGACCAGAAACCGAAAATTTGATAATTTTATTTTAGATAATTTTAACAATATAGATATGGCGATTGCCAGTTATTTCCAGGAATTTAAGAAATTGCCGGAGGGCCTGAACGAACTTAAAACCCAGTATAGTTATTTAGGCGAAGACAGTTTAAAAGATCCGGCCAGCAAAATTTTATTTGATTACCGCGCGGTTGATAAAAATACCTATGAGCTCTGCGCCACTTTTAAGGCCTCAAATAGGAATGAAAACATAGAGGAATATAATTATTATAAGGACAAATGGACGCATGACGCCGGTTATCAATGCCTGCAGCAGAAAGTTCATAGCGAAGACAGCGGTAAAGCCCCTATTTCTGTCCCGGTGAGATAGATTGCCTAAAAGAAAAAAATATAGTAATATAAAAAACCCAGGGAGGATTTATTCTTTGGGCTTTTTATAAATATGGCTCTTTGAAAAATGAACAATATAAATGGGGGAGTTATGGCAGTTGAGATCTTAAAGTTGGTAAGGGACGCTTTTAAAGCGATCGGCATTCTCGCGTTGGCAGCAATATTAATCGGCATAGTTTGTCTCGTTGACTGGGATTTTGCCTTTTAAGGCGAAACCTAAAAAACGGAGAGGGAGAAATAAAAAAATATCAGTTTTCCGCAGGCGGTTGGAATGATCACTCTCAGTATTGTCGTCATTATCGTCGGGGCTATAGTTTTACTCCCATCTCTTGTCGTGAATGGGGTTCTGGGGTTGTTATTTTTCCGTCTATTCTGGGCAAAAGAGAAACTGACTCGCTAAAATAAAAAGAAAGGGGAAAAGCGTGATAAGGATAAGAAACAAGAGACGCAGAAAAAAACATCATAAAGCGGAAGCGTTAAAATGCGGCTGTAAAACCGGCCAGCAATGCCATAATTGGCGAAAACATCATCCAAGAAAGACGCCTCTCGCTTGCCGGAATTGCCATCAACTATTCAGGAGAATAGCGGTAAGAAATAGCAGTTTCTGTCGGTAGTTTTAATTTGTTGGTAAAGGATAAAGAAGAATGAGCAAAAGGTGACTTTTGCTCCGAAAAAACACCAGAAGTGCTTAACCTATATTGCTAACAATTAAGGAGAAAATAAAAAAGAGAAGGCTAACCCCAGGGGTTAGCCTTTTTTCTTTGCTTTTAGCCCAAAATTAAGGTATAATATTAACAGTTAACAATTAACTTTTGACAATTAACAAACATATGAATAAAAAAACGAAGTTGCCGGCTAAGTTAGAAGAATATCTAAAAAAAGCCGGGGTGAAGCATAATATTTTAGAGCATCGGACGGTTTATACGGCTATGGATGCGGCCACAACTATGAAGAAAAAAATGGGCGAAATTGCCAAGTCGCTTTTAGTCCAGGCGGACAAAGATTATTTTTTAGTATTATTGCCGGCTGATTATAACCTTGATTTTAAGAAGCTTGGGCAATGCTTAGGGGCGAAAACCGGCAAAAAAATAAAAGTTGTAAAAATTCCGGGCGAAAAAATTATGGCGGATGTTTTAAAGATTAAAGCCGGAACAATGAGCGCTTTCGGCCAGCTTTATAAATTGCCGGTAATCGCGGATAAAGCCCTGATGAAAGTGAAGAAAGCGGTTTTTTCTTCGGGCAGTTTTAATCATTCCGTGGAAATGGCGGTTGGCGATTTTGTAAAATTGGAAAACGCGGTTTTGGGAAGCTTCGGGATTAAAAGGAAAGTGAAGATAGTGAAGGTGGCAAAACCCGACAAGAAGGTGGTGAAGGCTTTGAAAAAGAAAAAATAAAAAAAGATTTATGATTTAAGATTTAAGAAGATAATTCTTAATTCTTAATTCTTAATTCTTGATTCGTTTGATGATGGATTTTAAGACGGAAAAATTCGAGGGTCCTTTGGGTTTATTGCTGCAGCTGATTGAAAAGGAAGAGCTTGATATCACGGAAGTAAGCCTGGCTAAAATCGCCGACCAATACATTGATTATATGAAAGAGCTGAGCGTAGCTAATCCGGACGAGATGGCGGATTTTTTAGTTATCGCGGCAAAATTATTATACATAAAATCTAAGGCGCTCCTGCCTTATTTATATACGGAGGAGGATGAAGAAATAGAAGAGTTTGAGCAGCAGCTTAGGATGTATAAAGAGTTTCTGGAAGCGATGAAAGTCATAGAGGCGATTATGGCTCTGAAAAAATTTATGGTTGCCCGGGAGTTTGATAAAAAGGCGATTCTGGCTAATTTAAAAATTTTTTCTCCGCCGGCGAAATTAACTAAAGAGAATTTAGCCATTGTCCTTAAAAACCTGGTAAGCCAGATTAAACCGGAGGGGGAAGCTTTAGAGGAGGAGAAATTAGAGAGGAAAATAAATATTGAGGATAAAATTTTAGCTATCCAAAAGGCGCTATTAGACACAATTAGGGTAAATTTTTCTAAATTTTTAGAGAAGGCCGGATCAAAAACGGAAATTATTGTAAGTTTTCTGGCTATTTTAGAATTAATAAAACAGCGAGACGTTTTCGCCGAGCAGGAAATCCTTTTTGGCGAAATAACTATAAATAAAAATAATTGATATGCTTATAAAAGGAAAAATTGAATCTTTGCTTTTTATTTGCGCCAAGCCGATGACGATTAAGCAGTTGTCGCAGCTAATTAGAAAAGAGCCGAAAGAAGTTGAAGCGGCGGCAGCTGAATTAGCCGCCGATTATAAGGAAAGAGGGCAGGGGCTGGCGATAATAAAAAACGGTTCGGCTTTTCAGATGGTAAGCGCTCCGGATAATTCGAGCTTGGTCCGTGATTTTATCAAAGATGAAACTACGGGCGATCTCACCCGGCCCAGTTTAGAAACTTTAACCATTATCGCTTATCGCGGCCCGATTTCGAAATTGGATTTAGAAAGAATCAGGGGGATAAATTGTTCTTTAATTTTGCACAATTTGCTTATACGCGGTTTAATAGACGCCAAGCCGGATAAGAAGAAAAACGAAACTTACTATAATATCACTTTTGATTTTATTCGTTTTTTGGGGGTTAGCGATATAAGCCAGTTGCCGGATTATGAGAGGCTTAATAAAGATGATACGCTTGATAGGATGTTGAGTGATGGCAAGGAAGAGATAAAAAAATAAAAATCCTAATGACAAAATCCTAATGACAAATCAAATCCAAAATTCCAATGTCAAAAATATTTTTGGATTTTGGCGTTTGAAATTGATTTGACATTTGAGCTTTGGATTTTAATCTTTGTTAGAGATTAAAAATTGGGTGAATTAGGAATTTTTTATGTTGATATCAGCTCTAAGTAGTTTAATTATTGCGGCTCTAATTTTCAGCTTTGCCATTTCTCCGGCTAAGCCGGGTTTTAGTTTTGATATTTTTGGTGCTCTGGCCGGAGATAAGGGGGAGGTTTTAGGCGTGGACGAAAAAGAAATGGATGAAGCGGTCGGCAGAGCGGTTGAAGAAATAAAAAAAGTGCCGTTGGCCGAAAGAATTTTGCCGGAGAGCGAAGACAGGCCGACCGGACCGCAAAAATTATTTGGCGTTGGCGATTTTATAATTACGGCTAAAAGCGCGGCGGCCATTGACCGAACTAGCGGCGTTTTGCTTTTTGCTTATCAGCCAGACGAGATAACGCCTATCGCCAGTCTGACTAAATTAATGACGGCTTTGGTTTTTCTTGATTATAATCCGGGCTGGGACTGGCCTTATGAAATAAAAAGGGAAGACAGGCGGGAGGGCGGAAAAATTTTCTTGTTTCTGGGAGAAAAAGTGACGGTTAAGGATTTATTTTATTTAAGCTTAGTGGCTTCGGACAATACGGCCACGATTTCTTTAGTCCGTTCCGCCGGGCTTAGCGAAGAAGAATTTGTCAAAAAGATGAACGAAAAAGCTTTAAGTTTTGGTTTAACAAAAACGAAATTTAGCGACCCCATCGGTTTAAATAACAATAACGTTTCCACGGCGAAAGAGGTAGCCAAATTAGCCAAAGCCGCTTTTTCTTCGGAAGATATCCGCCAGGCATCCTTAACTAAAGGATATGAATTTAAAACTCTGGACGGAAAAAGAAAGAAAATTTCAACTACCGATTATTTGTTGGATAATTTTCCGGCCAACGGCTTAAAAATTATCGGGGGAAAAACCGGTTATACGGAGCTGGCCGGATATTGCTTCGCCGGAGAATTCGCCCACGAGGACAGCAAGGAAATCGTTACGGTTATATTGGGCGGCCCCACCAGCAGCGGCCGGTTTAAGGAAACAAAAGATTTGGCGGAATGGATTTATAAGAATTACGAATGGTAATTGGCGGTGAGATTTTTGGGATCTTTGGGATTTTTATGAATGATGATATAATAGGAAAAGGCAATTATTAGTTAGTCTATATCATATGGGAAAAAACAAAATCATTATTGCTAACTGGAAGATGAAGCTAACCTTAGCGGAAAGTTTAGAGAAAGCGAAAAAATTTAAAGAAAAATTTAAAGATTTTTCTAAGGGCGAGGTTGTAGTTTGTCCGCCTTTTATTATTTTGGATGAAATCGGCAAATTATTTAAAAAAACCAGTTTAAAATTAGGGGCCCAAGACGTATTTTTTGAAGAAAGCGGAGCTTACACCGGCGAAATTTCGCCGAAAATGCTTCTTGAAGCCGGCTGCCAGTACGTCATTATCGGCCATAGCGAACGCCGCCGCTTCCTATCAGAAAATTACGCCATGATCCACCAGAAAGTAAAAGAAGTTTTGAATGTCGTCGGCCTGACTCCAATCGTCTGCATCGGCGAAGAAAGCGAGGAAAGAAAAACGGATAAACGGGATTTTGTTTTAGTTGACCAGTTGCAGCAAGCCCTTGGCGGCATCAATATTATGGAAAACCAGCAGGTGGTTGTCGCTTATGAGCCGGTCTGGGCGATCGGCTCCGGACTGGTGATTGAACCGGCGGAAGCTGACTACGCCCATAAAATTATCGGCCTGGCCTTAAATGATATGTTCGGCCTGGGCGTGGTTAATAAAAATTTTCGTGTTGTTTACGGCGGCAGCGTAACCAGTAAAAACGTAAAGAGTTTCGCCGATTTAGAAAATATTGACGGCTTGCTTGTCGGCGGCGCCAGTTTAGACACGGATGAGTTTTATAAAATTGCCAAGGGGATACTTTGAGCATAACGCGTAACGTGGAACGCATAACGAAAAAATTTACAATTTTCAATTATCAATTTTCAATGACTAAATTTTTAAATAGCGAAAACAATAACTTAAAAATTAGAAATTGGTCATTGATTGAAAATTAAAAATTAGAAATTGAAAATTAAAGTATAAAATTTTGAACCAAATAATTACTTCACTAGTCAACTATTTAACTAATTCACTAATTAATCAATGCTCGTCCATATCAAAGAAATAGTCAAAGCGGCGGAAAAGGGCGGTTATGCGGTCGGCGCTTTTAATATTCATAACCTAGAATCCGCTTTAGGCGTGGCGAGAGCGGCCAATAAGGTAAAGTCCGCGGCCATTATTCAGGTTTCGGAAAGCGCGATTAAATATATGGGTTTAAAGCCCATTACCCATATTGTTTCCACGATTGCCAAAAATATTGCCGCTCGCGTGCCGATTGCTTTGCATTTAGATCACGGGAGTAATTTTGATTCTATTTTTGAATGTATAGATTCGGGATTCACCTCCGTTCATATTGACGCTTCTTCTTTGCCCTTGGACGAAAATATCAAATTAACCAAGCGTGTGGTTGAGGTGGCCCATAGTCGCGGCGTCTGGGTGCAGGGAGAAATCGGGTCGATAATCGGCGGGCACGGCGATAATGGCAAAAAATTAAAAAATATTCCTTTGGCCAAAGCGGAAGACGTCATAAGATTTGTGAAAGAAACGAAAGTTGACACGATCGCGGCGGCAGTCGGCACCGCCCACGGCGTTTATACTAATGAGGATATAAAATTTTCTCTGTTAAAAGAAATAATAGCGAAAATGAAAAAACCTTTTGTTTTGCACGGAGGTTCGGGGGTGGCGGATGAAAAAATAAAGAGGGCCATAAAAGAAGGAGTGCACATAATTAACGTCGGCAGCGATATAAAAATCGCTTTTTGCACGACCTTGATTAACAATTGCCTGAAAAACAGAAAAGAAACCGATCCGAGGAATTTATTGGCGCCGACGATTGAGGCGGTAGAAGAAGTGGTTGCCGGGAAAATGAAGCTCTTCGGTAGCGCCGGGCGGGTGAAAGAAAGAGAAATGGAAACATAATTTATGATATTTATGTTTCAATAAATAGATGAGGAGAGTTCTGCTTGGAAGTAGTCATATAATAGCTGGTTAAAAAATTTTAAATTTTCAATTTTAAATTTTCAAACGATTTTTAATTTTTTAATTTCCAATTATTTATATTATTAAATTTAGAAATTAGAAAATTGAGACATTAGAAATTGTTTAGAAATTGAAAATTATCACCGCCTTAGCGGGATCCCGCCCACTATAAATTATAATAAAGTGGCGGGAGAAATTATAAATTGTTATGTATAACATCATTCCCTTAATTTTAATCCTTGTCAGTTTAAGCGTGATTGTTTATATTGTGGTGAGGAAATTTTCCGTTTTGGCCGGCGTAGATGTGGAAAATATTCCGGCGGAACGGGAAGCAAGGGTTAAGGAGAGAATTATAAGCAGCCGCTTAAAGAGGAATATTTTTAAATGGAGTTCCCAGCTGACAAAAATTTTTAGGTTTTCAGCGGAAAAAACCGGGGTTTTTTCAAAATGGATTTATAAAAAACTCCATGAGTTAAAAGAAAGTTACGGCGCGGAGATATTTCTGCCCACGGCGGATAAGGAGAAAAAAATCGGGGAATTGTCGGTTGAGGCCGAAGAGATGATCGGAGAAGATAATTTTAAGGAAGCGGAGAAAAGATTGATTGAAATTATCGGCTTGGACAGCCAGAACATAGAGGCTTTTAAGAGTTTAGGCAATTTGTATTTTGCCAATAAGGATTATGAAGACGCCAGGCAGACGTTTGCCCATACTTTGAAATTAATAAAAGACAGCGAGAATAATCAGGAAATAGCGGAGATTAATTTTGAACTGGCTTTGGTTAACCGGGCTGACGGCCGGTTAGATGAAGCTTTAAGAGAGATAAAAGAGTCTTTAAAAACGGCGCCGAATAATCCCCGCTACCTTGACACTAGCTTAGAAATCAGTATAATGAAAAAAGACAAAGTTTTGGCTTTGGACGCTTATGGCAAGCTGGCGAAAGCTAATCCGGACAACCAGAAATTGAAAGATTTAAAGAAGCAGATTGACGGAATATAACTATAAAAAACCAAAAATAAAAAATATTTTAAACCATTTTCATGCTGTGTGGAACAGTATTTTTTTAACAATTAACTTTTGACGATTTAAGCATGCCGTTGTAGCTTCCCCCTACGCCAAGGCTTCGGGGGGACGAGGCGGTTAAAATACAAATTTGAAGCTAGTGGCTTGCGCCGCGAAGCTTCATGCGAAGTGGCGCCGTTGTAGCTTCCGCCTACGTCCCGAGGCTTCGGGACTACGGCGAGACAAGCAGCTGGTTCAAACACTCATTACAAAAAAATTGTAAGAAAAAATAAAAAGATTAATCAGGCCGTTGTAGCTCAGCTGGTAGAGCAACTCCATGGTAAGGAGTAGGTCCGCGGTTCAAATCCGCGCAACGGCTCAAGAAACAACAATTGACAGTTGACAATTAACTTTTAACTATTGATATAAAAATATTAGTTATTAAAGGTCAAGAGTTAATTGTTAATAGTCAAAGGTTATCACTTGGGTCGGTACCAAAGCGGTCAAATGGGGCAGACTGTAAATCTGCTGGCTTACGCCTTCGTAGGTTCGAATCCTGCCCGGCCCACAAAAATAAAAATCCATGGTATAACACCATGAATTTTTATTTCTTTGCGTGGCAGGCAAAAACCCGCAGGGAAAATCATTAAGAGCGAAGATTTACTCTTTGATAAAATTAAAACAAAAAATAATATGTTTAATGCGGATAAAGCGGGTATAAGTATGCTAAAAATTATTTCTTTAGAAATGGCTATTTTGGCAATTATAATTATTTCACTCAAGTCTTTTTAGCATACTTATTTTCTAATTTTACTAAAAATTTTGTTTAGATTAACACCCCTTAAAGCAGGGGGGTGTTTTTTATTTGACTTTTTCCCGATTTTGTAGTACAGTTTAGTATAATATAACCTTATTTTCAAATAAATGAAGTTTTTTATCAAAGTCAACAAAGTGAATAAGGACATAAGGGATTCTGACGCTGACGGCTTGCTTGATGAAGAAGAAAAAAAACTAGGGACTGACCCGAAGAAAAAAGACAGTGATTTTGACGATTTAGCTGATTATGAAGAAGTAAATGTCTACGGCACTGACCCCAATAATCCGGATACGGACAAAGACGGGGTTTCTGACGGGGACGAAGTTAAGATGGGCCGCAATCCGCGCGGGCGGGGGAGTTTGAAAGATTTGTTTATTCCTTATGCCGGCAATAATTACAAGCCAAGGGCCCTTTCTCCCCGGCGGTTGTTTTTCCATGCTATAAGCGCGATTCTGATAAAGGTATTGGTTATTGGTTTTGTCGTTATTATTCCTATAAGCGCCTGGCTCACGCCCGACGTCCTTTTGGAGCAGGCCAAAAAAATTATTGAGCTGACTAATAGAATAAGGCAGAGCGCAGGCGTTTCCTCGCTGACAGAAAATAATTTGCTGACCCGGGCCGCTTATAATAAAGCCGAGGATATGCTTTTAAACCAATATTTTGCCCATATCGGCCCGGATAAAAAAACGGTAAGCGATTGGCTCTCTGGCGCGGGCTACAAATACGCCGTGGCCGGGGAAAATTTAGCGATGGGATTTTCCGGAGCGGAAGAAGTGGTTAACGGCTGGGTAAAGAGCCAGACTCATTACGCCAATATGGTTGACCCGGATTTTTCCGAAATCGGGGTAGGACTGGCTAGCGGCCTTTATAATAATTACGATACGACTTTAGTCGCCCAATTTTTCGGTTCCAGCCAGCCAGCGGTTTCTACCGCCGCGGCTGAAAAGAAAGACAATCCAATCCAAAAGCAGGAAGAGCCGATAATTTTAGAAAATAATATTGTCCAGCCGGTGGTTCAGGGAGAACCGGCCGTCCAGGGAGAAAAAGAGGAGACCAGCCTTCCTCCTTTAGAGCCCCCGGTTTTAGTTTATCCGCCTAAAGGATTTTTAACCAGCCAAAATTTAGTAGAAGCCAAAATTTTCGCCCCGCAGGCAGAGGAAATAATCGTCTATGGCGGAGTAATGGAAATCGGCCGCAGCCGGGAAATTGCGGAGGGTTTTGCCAGTTTAAAAATAAATTTAGCCGAAGGAGAGCATAATTTAAAAATGGTGGCTGTCAGAGGGGAAGAAAGAGCGGAGTCGGAAAGTTATCCCATAATCGTAGATAATACCGCGCCGATAGTTGACCAAGTTAAGACAAAACTTACCGTGGTCGAACCGGCGGGGCAAAAAGAAAAAATTGTCCGGGCAATAGCTTATTTAAGTTCCGATACGGCAACGGCTGAAGTAATTTTTAACAATTATAATATAACTTTAGCGCCGGCAGAAGGCGAAGCCGGGAAATGGGTCGGGCAGACTATTATTTTTAATCAGGACGAAGAGCAGATTTTTAACCCGGTAGTCCTGGCTAATCTAGTGGCGCGGGATAAAGCCGGGAATGAAACCACGGTTGACGTGGGCTGGGAAAATATTACGCCAATAGAGCCCTCGCTTCTTAGCCAGTATTTTTTCTTAAAAGAGCAGCAGCCAAAGTATGTAAAATCGCTTTTTGACGTAAGCTCTATTTATTATAAAATACTCTTAGGGATAGTTATTATCGCCTTACTTCTAAATATCTTCATAGAAATAAAAAAACAGCATCCGAAAATAATCGCCTTGTCTTTGGGTTTAATTATTTTATTGGTGATTTTAATTATTCTGTAGTTTTGACCTAAAAGTTTAAATTTATTATAATAGGATTATAATCAATAAGCGAGGAGGTTATTTACCCCGTTAGATATTAAGTGTTTAATATCGCTGGGGTTATATCTCTATATAATAAATATGAGGAGGGAACTTAAAGGAGTATCTAATGGGGTGAAAAATAAATTTTTTAAACTTATTTTATTCCTGTCCATTTTTGTGGTGGCGGGATTTTTTGTTGGGGCAGGAGAAGCTAAAGCGATAAATTCGCCTGACCATCTTTGGCATTTTAACGAGTGCTCCGGGTTGAGCGCGGCTGATTTTGTTGGTGGCGATAATTTTAATATTGGCGGCAATGCTTGGGACATCGGCAAATGGAATTGCGGTTTAAAGCAGTACTATAAATATGGCGCGGCCCAGGCGAATTTCAGCCAGCCGGTCAACGCCAATAATTTAACTTTGAGTTTTTATTATAAATTTCTGGATAGCGGCTCGCGCCTTTATTTCAGATTAACTAATAGTTTAGGCCAGCAGATAAAAATAATCCCGGCCCCCTCTTATACGGAAATCTACGGCCTGCCCACTTCCTTTGGCGCAAGGTTAAACAAGGGCTGGCCGGCTGATAACCAATGGCACCAAATCGTTTTATCCATAGATGCGGCCGCTGGCCAATGGAAACTATATCTTGATGGCAGTGAATTTTATAATTATTCCGGCAGCGCTTTCAGCCTGCCGGAATTCAGTACTTTAGAAATTAAGGGTGATAATAATTATAATTGGATTGACGAAGCGGCTTTATGGCCAAGCGTTTTAACGCCGGCGGAAATGCAAACTATTTATCAGGCAAATAGAGAATTAGAGCCGCAAGCTCCGATAATTCCGGCTGACGAAAAGAAAATGCTGAATTTATGGCAATTCGATGAGGGCCAGGGCAGTGTTATTGCGGATACTATCGGCCAGACAACCTTGCCTCAAAATGCGGGCTGGACTCAGGGCAAATGGGCCAGCGGCCTTTATCAATCCTGGCAAACAGGGCAAAGAATAAATGCTAATTTAAGTCAAACTATAAACGCCCGCGATTTAACCTTAGAATTTTGGTGGAAAAATTCCAGTTTTCCCAATGAAGCTCGAGGCAGATTTTATTTAGAAGGGCCAAACGGCCAGTTTGGGATAATCCCTTCAATCGTCAGGACCACCCTAATAACTCCTTATGGAAGTACAGTAATTGAGCCGTCGCCTTTGGCTAATTTTAATGATGCTAATTGGCATCATTTAGCTTTAGTCCTTAATTCTTCCGGCTACAGTCTTGATTTTTATATAGACGCGCAAAAAGTTTACACTAAAGGCTTAATACCTCTAAATCTTTCTTTATCATCAATTCATTTCTACGGAGAAAACTATCCTTATAGCCTTGACGAATTTACTGTCTGGCAAGGCGCTCTAAGCCAGCAAGATATAACCGATTATTATAATTCGGGCCAGCCCCACAAAAAGCCGGGTTTAGATCCGGTGATTTTGGTGCCGGGGATTATGGGAAGTTATTTATTCGATCAAATTGGCGAGGAGGTTTGGCCGAATATCCCCAGAATGGCAATTGACCCCTGGGACTTACATCTTAATGGGCTGGCTCTTCCGGAAAATGGGGAACCAACCGGAAATTCAGTTATGGTTCCGAATGATATATTCAGAAATATTTTAGATAAAGATTTTTTTCAAGGCCTAATTACCGAATTAAAAAATAACGGCTACGAAGAAGGAGAAAATTTATTCGTTTTTCCTTATGACTGGCGCTGGAATATTAACTGGGCAGGGGGAGTTGACCCCTATCCGAACATCCAATCACTGGCTGAAAAAGTAGAGGAAATTAAAAATCAAACCGGAGCGGAAAAAGTTAATATTATCGCTCATAGTATGGGCGGGCTGGTAGCAAAATATTATATTAAGCATTATGGCAGCAATTCGGTAAATAAATTTGTTGATATTGCGACGCCGCATTTGGGAGCGCCAGAGGCGTTGAAGATTTTGATGTATGGGGATGATTTAGGTACATACGCGATTAATCAAGATCGTATTAAAACTATTTCGCAAAATTTCCCTTCGGTTTATCAGCTTTTACCTAGTCGAAATTATTTTAATAATGCTGACCCAAATTATACTTATTATATTTATGACATGCATGATTTGGATAATAATGGCATAACCGGTAGATTAAGTTATGATCAAGCGGTTGAGTTTATGAAAAATACTGGCAGGAATGAATATTTATTAGATTTTAATGATATTTTACATAATGATTTAGATAATTATTCGCCTCAATCAGACAATATCAAAACTTACAATATAATAGGCTGTGGCCAGCCAACCATCGGGCAAATTTTTGTACTTAATAAAGAAAAATCTGGCAAATATGAGTATGGCCTAAAATATATTAATGGCGACGGCACCGTGCCTCTGCGAAGCGCTGAAACATTATTAGCCGGCCGAACATATTACGCCAGTAAAATTGAACATCCCTATCTGCCAAGCGCCAATGGAGTAAGGCAGCTAATTACCTCCATTCTTGGAAACGAACAAGATAATTTTAATCCTTCCCAATATGACAACCTAAGCCAGGAAAAAAATATTTGTTCTTTTTCCGGAACCCAAATTAGCTATCACAGCCCCATAGAACTCCATATTTATGACGAAGCGGGTAATCATGTTGGTCCTAACGAAAATGGAGACATAGAAATAAATATTCCGGGCGTCCAATATGATATTATTGACGGCAATAAATTCGCGTTTCTTCCGGAAGGCTTAAATTACCAAATAATAGCCCAGGCAACTAACACCGGCAGTTTTAACGCCAGAATCCAGAATATAGAAAACGGAGAATACACCCGGACGGCTTATTATAATGAAGTGCCGCTTAATTCAACTTCTGCTAATACCCGGGTAGAAATTAACGATAGCCAGGAAGACTACACCATGCAAATTGATCAGGACGGCGACAATATTTATGAAGCCTCAACAACTCCCAGCTCCATACTCAGCCGGGGGGAATCGGGGGATTTAGCCAAGCCGGAAACCGATCTAAATATTATTGGTGTTCAGGGCCATGATGATTGGTATATTTCTGATATTCAAGTAGAATTAACCGCCCAAGACAATGAAGGGGGCAGCGGCATATTAAAAACCGAATATAGCCTAGACAACGGGAATACCTGGGCAGAATACCAAGGGCCATTCATTATAGGCCAGGAAGGCACGACCACTATTTCCTACCAATCAACCGACAGGGCCGGCAACGTTGAAGAAATAAAAGAACAAACGATAAAAATAGACAAAACCGGGCCAACTATGGAATCCATCATTCCCCAAGAAGGAGACAAAATCCGGCGCGGAAAATTATTAGATATAGAATACGAAATAAATGATGATTATTCGGGAGTAGCCAGCAGCACGATAATGTTGAACAACGAAATATTAGCCACAACTACTATTGATTTATTCTATTATAATTTAGGCTCGTCCACCTTGCGGATTATAGCCGCTGATATAGCGGGCAATACTTCGGAAAATATAATTCAATTTGCCATAACAGCGGATATAGACAGCTCCATTTCAGATATTAGCAGAGCCTACCTAGAAGGCATGATTATTAAAGAAAAAGTAAAAAATGATTTAATTAAAGAATTGGAAAAAATAGAGAAGTACATAGAGAAATATGGGCAAAGGCAGGAAAAAAGAGACGAAAAATTTGAGAAAAGATTAAAAAATTGCGGTAAGGTGAAGAACCAAGAAAAATGTGAAAAAACGATAACTAAATTATATAATAAAATCACTTATAGATTGAACAAAGTTCACCACAAGATTGTTGTTAAGGATTATCAGAATATTATAAAGCATTTGCAGGATTATTATAAAAAGAGGTGGATCAATGAGGAGGGGTATGGTATTATCAAAGAAGATATTAATTTTTTAATAAATAATTTATAATTTTATGTTCAAAATTATTTCAAACAAGAATTTACCATTTTATTTTGTTTTATATTTAATTATCTTTTTGTTTTTACCTTTTGTTTTGCTGAGGCCGCAATTTTTAGTAAGAGATATAGCCTGGTTTGTTGATTATTTTATTTTTATCTTCCCCATAACATTTATTATTTTTTTTCTGGCTGTAAAAAAATTTAGTAAATTTTTTGGTAATTATAAGAAGATTCAATTGTGGTTTTTGAGTTTTTTTATAATTATTTATTTGTTAATAATTTTTTATAGTTATAATATAATTTTAGGTGCATTTGAAGGCTTCAGATTATTCTAGCTGGCTGGTTTTAATTTAAGGAGATTTTGGCTCAGTCGTAGTCTCCCGTCAGGGGACTACGACTGTTTAATTAGATACTAATATGGCCAGAAGATATAAATTATTTAAGAGAAAATTTATAATTAAATAAAAAAATATGTTAGAAAAAAAATCAATTTTGTTAATAGCAATCTATTCCTATCTTTCGTCAATAATTATTTCTTTAATTTTCTCACCGTTATTTAGTTTTTTTTATGATAAAGTTTTAAATCCTCCGAAAGTTGGGTATGGTTTATTTTTTGGGCGAAATGAAGAATTAATTATTGGGGGGATTATTTTTTCCTATCTTTTTTTCTTACCCTTATTCACTTTTATTTTAGCGCATAAAAAACAATTGTTAGTATGGTTAATTGGTGCATCACTTCCCCTTACCATGGCATTAGTTGGGGGCAGCCAACATTTACTTTGGTTTGTAATTTTTACTTTAGCGGGCGGAGCGATTGGCTGGTTAATTAAATTGGCAATGAAGAAATTAAAGAAATAAGGAAATAGTCGGACCAAAATAATAGAATAATTTTATGTTTCCGGATCATGGACGCAAACCAAACCGCCTTAAAGAATATGATTATTCAGAAGACGGTTTTTATTTTATAACAATTTGCGCAAAAAACAGAATTGAATGTTTTGGTGATATAAAAAATGGCGAAATGGTATTGAATAAATATGGGCAGGTGGCAGAAAAACAATGGCAATGGTTGGCGGGTCAATATTCGTACGTAAAATTGGACGAATTTATTATCATGCCGAATCACGTTCATGGTATTGTGGTGATTGATTCGCCAAACGCCGTAGGGACAGGTCGCGACCTGTCCCTACATATAAATATAAAATTATTATCGGATTTGATGGGGGCATTCAAAACAACCTCATCAAAATTGATTCATCAATCGGGTTTTTCTGATTTTTCCTGGCAACGTTCGTTTTATGACCGTATTATTTACAACGAACAATCGTTGATGAAAATACGTGAATATATTAGAAATAATCCTTTGAAATGGGAATTAGACAGAAATAATTCGGAAAATCTGTTTATATAAAATTAAATAAAGAAACGGCGGCTACGGGCTATTTGACTTTATGGTTTTTTATGCTATTATTTATTATTACGCTTTTTAAAATCGTTTTTCACCCGCAACAAGGAGGATTCCATGGATAAGCTAGCTTTGGATATGGGAGCTTTAAGGGTTCGGTTGGCTAGTTTGATAGGGGGAGCAACGCCGTCGGAAGAAAGTATTTCTTTTATATCAGACCTGGAAAAGCTCGTAGAGCTCTGGGACAAAAATAGGGGAAAGGGAATCCGAAGAATTATCGAGGCAAGGATGGCGGAAGTCATCAAGTCTTTACCCGTTGACAATGTCGCTGGACTCCCGGCGTGGTTGATGACTATTGACCCGATGCGCCTTCCTTTGGCGACGCTCAGGGCTCTCTTAAGGGAAAAAGCCGAGGAAATCCGTTCCCGGCTTCCGGAAGACCAAAACCCAGACACCTCTTAATCTTGAGAGGTGTCTTTTCTTTTGATTTGACATAAAATAATAAACGTGTTAATATTAAAAATTAACAAACAAAAAATTCGTTCTTTTAAGGAAAGGAACTGGCCGATGTCGATCAATCCCATAGGGCCTTCGGGCGGGGCAAGAAAGCCGGTGAATCTGGGAATTCAAAGTTTCGGATTCCCGAATACGCCGGTGGGTAATTTTGCCAAATTTATTGAAGGGGCAACAGCGGGAAATAAAACCGATGATGCTCTAAGCATCTTCAAAGGAATTGTTAACAATCGGGTACCCGGCTTTGCTGAAAAGGTTTTGGAAAGCGCGCCTATCTTTGCCGCTTTAGTGGCGAAGATGGCCGTTGACCAGATAATGAGGAAGTTTGCGTTAGAGGACGAAGAGAGGGCCTCGGGGCTTCAAAGATTAGCGCAAGAACGCGCTGACAAAACAAGAAGGGTATTGCCCACCGAACCTCTTTAAAGGGTAGTTTGTGTAAAAGCGAATTACCCTTATTTTTTTTGACTAAAAAGGCGGAATTTTGTTGTAATAAATTTTGTTGTTTTATACACAATCTATTCACCCTCTTTATTTGACTTTATTTTAGGTTTGTGCTAATACTTAGATACTTATTAAAAAAGCTTTTATATACTTTTTATTTATAAACTAAAAGGCTTAAATTTTCGGCCTATTTGGGCCAGATTTAATGTTTCGCCTTTTATCAAAAATATGAGGTTAAATGACCTTATTAGTAAGAAGAAAGTAATTTTTTCAATTATAGCCGTTTTTGTGTTCGCAAGCGGTTTTTTTGTTGCTAGGGAAGTCGGCGCTGTTGCTACAGGAGATTTTGGGTTAAATAGAAATTCAAGCAATATTGTATTAAGTCCCGGCACTCTTAATTTAGCAGATGGTAATTATACCGCAGATTGGGACGTTAAGCAGGGATTCCAAGTTTCTCTTTTAAAAGAGAAAGCGGGTAATGATGTCTGGAATTTTAACCATTATAATCCTGGAGGGGCTGATGACTGGGCTAACTATAATTTTGCCGACTACCCATATTATTTTCTTAAAATAGATTCCACCGGCAATATCCCGGCGTCGTTTTATACTGGTGGGCAAACCGGGGAATCATTAAGTTGGGCATTGTATTATCAAGAGCCAGAGGGAACACAGACGGTCTTGGGCGGGACACTTGAAAATATAGCAATAGACGAAAATGATACACTTACTGCTTTCTTTAGAATTTCTCCAACTAATACCTATCGTACTTTTGATGGCACAGGCGAAGGATTTGTTAATACAGTTGAAATATTCGGAGGTCTAGGCATGCTTACTGATTTAAAAGGTTTTAATATTAATCAGGCAGGTTCTGTAGATGAGAATGGTCTGTGGACTTCAACCGGAGATATCACTCTCTCAAAAGTTATAGAAGTGCCTACTGAAGTATGGGTTGATGATGATTATACTGCCGAGGAGAACGGCGGTAATACTTGGGGTCTTACAGCGTTTGATAAAATTCAAGACGCAATAGATATCGTTGCTCCTGGCGGGACAATTAATGTCGCGGCCGGAATATATAATGAACCGATTAATATCACTAAATCTTTGACATTAAATGGGGCTAAGGCCGATGAAGACGCCCGCACAAGAGATACGAGTTCGGGCGAATCTATTCTTGACGGCACTGGATTTACGACTGCACAATATTCTTTGATTATGATAGCTAATGGCGTGTCTGATGTTGTTATTGATGGCTTTGAGTTTAAGAATATTCTTCTTACCTCAACGAGCGGTGGGGTTGGTAATGCTATCTCTTCATATAGTAATTCGTCCAGTACTGCCGGCGCGAACAACATTACTATCAAGAATAACTACATGCATGATCTTGGTTATAACGGAATTCTTGTTGTTAGCGAGAATACTACCGGAACATCAATGATCGTTCAGACCGGTTGGACAATACAGTACAACAAAATAGCGGGTTATAGATATGCCGGTATTGAATTAACCAACGTCGCCAATTCAAAAGTTAAAGATAACGAGATTGCGGCGCCGACAAGTCTTTTTG